>Ga0302322_100001760_pt1 | contig 18012 bp, 13 predicted proteins | sample Fen_T0_2_FD_203757 | JGI IMG/M metagenome (GOLD analysis project Ga0302322, IMG submission 203757) | Peat permafrost microbial communities from Stordalen Mire near Abisko, Sweden - Fen_T0_2 | ecosystem: Environmental > Terrestrial > Soil > Wetlands > Permafrost | place: Sweden: Abisko... | reverse complement strand
CCGAAGTCCAAACGAGAGGGTGACAATGAACGCACGGAAATTTCTCAATGTTCGGGTTAGTTTGACGGTTACGGCCTTGGCCCTTGGTGGGGCCATGGTGTTCTCCGCGATGACGACGTCTTGCGCAGGCGGCGGCGGCACCGGCGGCAGCGCTGGCGGCGCAGGCGGCGGCGGCGGCGGAGCAGCAGGCGGCAGCACGGGCGGCAGCGCTTGCGACACGGTTCCCGCGGATACCATTGGTTTCTGCAAGGGCAGCGCCAAGGGCCTCATGACCGGCGCGGGCTGGGTGGCCCTGGGCTCCCTGGACACGCTCACCGAGCCCACCTGCGGCGGCACCGCGATCACCAAGGCCGCAGCTTGCACCAGCGTAACCACCTGGAACGCCGACGACAAGCTCTGCATGACCGGTTCGATCCCCGCTCTGCCGGGAACGCCAGTGCAGACTGACTACGACAATAACTGGGGCGTCCAGATCGGTCTGAACGCGACCGAGCCCAACACCCAGTTCGACGCCTCGGCCTACACCGGCGTGACCTTCAACATCTCGGGCGCCCCCCTCACTGGCAACCGCGCCATGATCCACCGCGCGGGCGACAGCGACTCCACCACTTACTGTGCCACCTTCCAGTCGGGCAACAAGGTTGCACTGACGGCCTTCAACACCAAGTGCTGGGATGGTTCGGGCGTCTCGCTCGCCAGCGCCGACCTCAGCAAGATCGATAAGATGGGCATTCAGGTGTCCTCGACCAGCGCGGCCATCACTGTCGCGAACCTCTGCCTGACCAGCATCGTGTTCGCCAAGTAATCGGCGCACTCTAGGTCAGCCGGAAACGGGGTACTTCGGTACCCCGTTTTCATTTGGACAAGCAACCGCCGCGCGCATAGGTTCTACGGGCCATGACTGAGGACAACAAGCAAGCAGGCCCGGCGCCCGCCGAGCGCGCCAGCGCGAATTTCATCGAGGAAATCATCAACGAGGATCTGGCCCAGGGCAAAAACGCCGGCCGGGTCCACACGCGCTTTCCGCCCGAGCCCAACGGCTACCTGCACATCGGGCACGCCAAGTCGATCTGCCTGAACTTCGGCACGGCGGCCAAGTACGCGGGCAAGTGCAACCTGCGCTTCGACGACACCAACCCGACGGCCGAGGATGTGGAGTACGTCGATTCCATCGCTGAAGATGTCCGCTGGCTGGGCTTCCAGTGGAACGGCGAGGCGCTCTACGCTTCTGACTATTTTGAGAAGATCTACGAATGTGCCGTGCACCTGATCCGCGAGGGCAAGGCCTATGTCTGCGACCTGACGGCCGAGCAGATCAGCGAGTACCGCGGCAACTTCTACAAGCCGGGCAAGGACAGCCCGTTCCGCAATCGCCCGGTGGCCGAGAACCTGGACCTCTTCGGCCGCATGCGCGCGGGTGAGTTCGCGGATGGCTCGCGCGTGCTGCGCGCCAAGATCGACATGCAGCACCCGAACCTCAACATGCGCGACCCGCCACTTTACCGCATCAAGAAGGCGACCCACCACCGCACGGGCGACGCCTGGTGCATCTACCCGATGTACGACTACGCCCATCCCATCTCGGACGCGCTGGAAGGCATCACGCATTCCATATGCACCCTGGAATTCGAGGATCACCGCCCGCTCTACGATTGGTGCATCCAGAACCTGCCCCTTCCGTACCAGCCGCGCCAGATCGAATTCGCGCGCCTGAATCTGACCTACACGCTGATGAGCAAGCGCAAGCTGCTGCAACTGGTGAACGAGAAGCTGGTCAGTGGCTGGAACGATCCGCGCATGCCCACCATCTGCGGCCTGCGCCGACGCGGCTACACGCCCGAGGCTATGCGCAATTTCGCCGAGCGTATCGGCGTGGCCAAGAACGACAGCACGGTCGACGTCGGCGTGCTGGAATTCGCCATCCGCGAGGATCTGGAAAAGCGCGCGCCCCGCGCCCTGTCGGTGCTGCGGCCACTCAAGGTCGTCATCGACAACTATCCCGAGGGCCAGGTCGACTGGTTCGAGGCGCCCAACCATCCCGACGATCCGTCCATGGGCACGCGCAAGATTCCCTTCTCGAAGGTCGTGTACATCGAGCAGGACGACTTCATGGAGGTCCCGGCCAAGAAGTGGTTCCGCCTGTCGCCGGGCGCCGAAATTCGTCTGCGCTATGCCTGCCTCATCCGCTGCACCGAGGTGGTGAAGAACGACAAGGGCGAGGTCGTGGAATTGCACTGCACCTGGGATCCAGCCTCGCGCGGCGGCGATGCGCCCGATGGCCGGCGCGTGAAGGGCACCTCGCACTGGGTGTCCGCGGCCCACGCCGTGAAGGCCACCGTGCGCCTGTACGACCGTCTGTTCACCGCCGAGAACCCGTCCGCCGGCGATGCAGACTTCCGCACCACGCTCAATCCCGCCTCCCTGGAAACCTTGACCGAGGCACGTATCGAGCCTTCCCTGGCCGAAGCGGCGCCGGGCGCACGTTTTCAATTCGAGCGTCTCGGCTACTTCTGCGCCGACGCCGTCGATTCCAAACCCGGCGCGCCGGTCTTCAACCGCACCGTGCAGCTCAAGGACGGCTGGAGCAAGATCGCCAAGACGGGCAAGTAACTGCCGGGCGGGCGAGAGTAATCACGATTGGTTTGAGCACAGTAGTTTCGAGCGCCATTTGCGCTTGAGCGAATCGCCAGTGCAAATGTCCGGTGACATGGATTCAGTCGGCTTCATCCCTATGCCCGGCTGGGGGCCTATTGGGCGTGCTCATCGTTCGCGGGTCTGGGCAAGGCGAGGGTGACTTTCTTGCCGCTGCGACGCAGGTCGATCAAGTTGCGTGCAAATTGCTCGCAGTCCGCGAAGGTGGCGATGTTGAGGGGCTCGACTGGGCCGGTTTCGTCGTCATAGGGGTCGGGCAGGAGGGCGCGCACGGCCGTCGGATGCAAGAGGGTCAACTGGCCCAGGATAGGGCGATTCATGATCTCTCGCCGGATGAAGAGGAACTGCGGGCTCAGGTATCCCGAGCGTGCGGCTGTGCTGAGCAAGGCGCCGAGGCGCGCGATGGATGTCCGCGGCTCGCATAGCACGAGGAATGTTCCGCGGAACTCCGTGGTTGGGTGCAACAGCTTGAAGTTGTTTTTTGCGGTCACGAGCTCGTCGGCCAACTCCTGAAGTTCCACCACGCGAGCGTCCAGTCGAGCCCGGCTGTCCGAGATCTCACACAGCGGGCCGCGCTCCACCTGATCGGGCCCCACGAGTGCGGACGTGACGGCGTCGGGCGGCAGGAGAATGGCGCCATCGCTGGCCGACATCGGTGGCCACGGCAGGCGATCCTCGGCGCGGAAGGGCGCGGCGAGCTGGAAGCAGACGAGCGCCGCTACTCCACAGGGCAACCCGACCGCTGCCGTGAACCGCCAGGATGGACTCGCAGCGGTATCCGAGCTGGCCGCCGCACTGGTGCGGGCCCAGCGCCTTTGCAGCAGCACAGAGACCAAGCACGCCAGCAGCGTGCCCGGCAATGCCAGAGAAGCGCAGAGCGCGGAGGCAGCTTGGGCCCGATCGATCGTGGCTGCAAACAAAGCCGCCTTCTCCTCCGCAGGCCTGTCTGCCAGGGCGGAGAACCCATGGGCGAAGAGAGTTGCCTGGCCCCAGGCTCCAGCGATAACGGGCATCAGTCCGAAGGCGAAGAAGGCGGCAGGGATCATCGCCACATCGTCCGCGGTTGGCAACTGGTGCTGGAGAAGCGCATAGGTACCCGCGCCATCGCTGGAGGCCAAGCGTGCGGCGGCCGCGAAGTGGCGCATGCGCAGGCGCGCGCTGATGAACAGCCCAGCGGTGGCGAGTGAAAGCAAGACGATGGGAATGAGCACCGAGATAGAGAGCAAGACGGTGCCCATCGTCCCGTTCAGGCCGGTCGAGAACCGCTCGGCTTTCTCCAAGGGATCGGTACAGGCGATGGCGTTCAGGGTTCGAGCGTGCGCCGCGTGCAGGGACAGCGCTGTCAGTGCTGGGATGAACAGCACACTGCCTCCCGCCGCGACGACATTGAGCAGGCTCGGGAGCCGCATCGCCTGCGCGGGAGCCCAGTTCCCGGTGCGCGCAGAATCCTCGATCAGGTAGGCGAGCGCACGCTGGCGCCGGGCCCGGATGAGCAGCACGACCTGCAAGACAAGAACCGCCAGCGAGACACCCGCTGCCCACGTCAAGTGGGGAACTTCATGCACGACCTGCTCCATCACGGCTACCACTTGTTCGTCTTAGTAAAGGATCAAGCGGGCGATGTGCCCCGTGAACCGGAGGCTGTGAAAGGCCAGGTGTCCAGCGGCCAACACCAGCAGCACGACAGAAGTGAGAATGAGCAGGCGTCGCATCATCGTGGTCCTCCCCTGTCGACGATCATGTCAGCAACCCCAGCAGGACGGAAAGCCCGAGCTTGAAGAGAAGCCCGAGGACGACCGCGAGGGCAGAGGTGCGGCCGCACGCGACGAGAAAGGGAGGAAGGTTGACGTCCGAGAGTCTTCTGGCGCGGACCACATCGATGCGCAGACGGCGCAGGTAGAGGCCGTTCCCGAATAGCCCCAGGAGAGAGGAAAGCAGCAGTTGGGAGGTGAGGAGAACCATCGGTAGGTAGATCGGATCGAGTTGAATCGAGCGCAGAGCGGCGCCCAGAACTGCCAGCAGCACGAAGATCACACAGTACTCCCGGTACAATCGCCGATACAGCAGCCAGAACAGCGTGAAGGCCGCAGCGGCCATGTTGAAGCGGATGCAGAAGCGGCCGTTGCCAAGCGCCCCTTGCCAGAAGTCACGGTACACGCGCTGGTTCTTGCCGACGAAACAGGCGATCTCCTCGACCGTGGGAGGGGCTCCTTCCGCTCGCAGTCCCAATGCGGAACCCGCGACTGACTGGCCCGATTCCGGTGTTGTCGCCGCCATTCCTGGCCACTATAGCGTGCACCGGTGAAGGGCAACAGTGGCTCGAAGCAAACGCTGCCAGCGTGGGTGGGGACGGCGGCTTCTCTTGTTAGGCCTGAAGGCGATAAGATGGCGCAATGATTCGCCAGGCTCTCGTCCTCGCCGGTGTTGCCTTGGCCACGCTGGCACTCGGCAACCTCGTGCTCCAGTATGCACGCCTCTCGCTACAACTTGCGCGGATGGTGTTGCTGTGAACGACGGAATGGTAGGCATGGCGGCGTACATCCTCGAGGTGGTACCGCATCTGCGCGTACAGGTGGCATCGGCGGTGCTTGTGCTGCTCATGGACGGCGTTTTTCTTTTCCAGGCCTGGCGTGCTCTGGAGCGGAGCGAGCGCAGCAGCACTTCTGCGCAGGCGGGCGATTGGACGGCAGCCTCGGCCAGGCTCCCAACCACACGGTGGTCAGAGTGGGCGTTAATCTTCGGATGGCTACTGATACCCATGCTCGGTCTGGCGAGTTTGCACGGCGCCATCCGGAGGTTCCTGCAAGCGCAAACATTGTCCGATCCCGCGGCGAAGGTCGATGGTTTCAGGCTGTGCATAGAAGGGTACTTGAACGCAATTCCATGCACGATCCTGCTAACCGTTCCGATTTTGCTGGTGGCCGTGCTGGGGTGGGCAATTGCCGTCGCCGCGCGCTTGCGAGGCCAGTGGCTGGGCACGCTGGTGCCGATGGCCAAGGTGGACAGCGAGACAGCGCGCGCGGGCTTGGCCATCCAGCCGCCCACGGTGCTCGAACTGGTCGCCATTCCAGCCGCCTTCTTGCTGCTCGGGCTGGCGCCTCTGGTCCGGGCCGTATGGCGGTTCAGTCTCGACATGATTCATTCCCTGTCGATGCTTGCCGGGGTCGATCCCGAGATGAAAGCCATCATGCTCGCGAAGCTGCTTGAGGAGCACGAGGAGCCGCTGGTTACCTGGTTCACGGCCTCAATCGCGGGCACGGTGGTGGCCCTGGCGTTGTCATTGTACGTGCTGAGACAGTGGCGACGGCGCGCGGCCCGCTTTTCCGAGTTGCCCACCCTGGTTCCAAACAAGCGCAGGTCACTCACCATGGCGGGGGCTCTTGCGACGGCTGCCGCGACGGCATTCTTGTTTGTCCTGCCCCTGCGGGCAGAAAACCGTGCTCTCTGGCCGCCTTCTAGGGAACTCGTGCTACCGCTGCTTGCTTACGACGCCTCGGCATCCGTTGTGGACGGCCCAGACAGGCTAGAACGTGCGGCAGTTGTTCAGATCACACGGGCCGGAGCCTCTATCAACGGCAGGCCAACCGACGGCCAGAAGTTCGCGTCCGAGCTCGAGGTCATGCAGCACAACTGGCAGCTCCTGCATCCGTCGGAGCTGCCGCAGGAGATCTGGCTGCTCACGTCCTCGTCCGATGTGCCAATTGCGCAGGTACAGCCGTTCCTTTCCGTTGCACGCGACCTGGGCTTCGTGCAGCCAATCTTCACCTTTCCACGCCGCCACATGGTCGCCCGGCCATTCCTTGGCTCAGTGGCCGAGATGGGTGGAACTGGCGCAAGGGCGACGATTGCCAAAGCGAATGCAGTCCCGTCCAGTGGGGCGACGCAGGTCTCTGTGCTTGGGTATGCGACGTGGGGCGAACTGGCGCGCGAGGTTGTCAAGCTTCGGCGCCGCGGCCAGCAGGTGGTCCTAGTGCTCTGATCCCAGTCGACTGGGGTCCACCAGTCTGCCTTGATTCTTGCTGGTTCCGCGCACGATTGACCACCGAGCGTTTGCGACAGCAAAGAGGCAGCGAGCGCCATTGGCGAGGCACGGGGCACGGGCCGCCGAATGGCGACGTGGACTTGTTTTCACAATCAAGTGACCAGCACAGGACTGCATTGTCGGACCTCAAACCGCAGACGTGATAGTAGCCGGGGGCCACTTGCTTGAAGGTGTCGGATGGCGAATGTGTGAATTGAGAGTCGAATCCGTTCGAGTTATTTCCCCAGCAGACTACCGTGCCGTCGGACCGGACTGCGCAGGCGAGTTGGCCATATGCCGCTACCTGCAAGAAGACGCCTGACGCAGGCTTTGACTGCGCATAGTATTTATCCCCCCAGCAGGCCATCTCGCCGTTGGTCCGCACCGCGCAAGCATAATTCTGGCCGACAGCCACTTGCGCGAAAGTTCCCGAGGGTGGCTTGCACTGTCCGCTTGTGCAGTTTCCCCAACAAATGAGCTTGTCGTCGCTCCGAATCCCGCAGGTGTAGCCGCTACCGGCAGCGACTTGCGTGAAGGTGCCAGAAGGAGGCGTGGACTCACCGGTATCGTTGTCTCCCCAAAAGGCAACCGTGCCGTCCGTCTTGACCCCGCAACTATGGGAAACGCCGACGGACACCTGCACGAAGGTGCCGGAAGGAGGTGCTACATGGCCTTCGTAGTAGTCGCCCCGGCAGGCGATGGTGCCGTCAATCTTCAGCACGCAAGCGTTGTTGCCAGCGGCAGACAGCTGAACGGCTAGGAATGTGTCCAGGAACGAAACGCCATTCGAGCTCAGGCTCCATCCGGCTGCGCAGGAGCAGACACACCCGCCCTCCTTGTTGGTGCGGCGCCGTGCCCGCGGTCGCAATGGTCCGTGCCTTCGGCACATTCGTCGATGTCCACGCATGTGTGCCCGTCACCGGCAAAGCCGGCTCGGCAATTGCAGCTGACCATCTCGGCGGTTCGAACGCACGTCGCATGCTCGTCACATTCGGGACAGGTTGGCGGTCCTGCGGCCGAGTCGCCCCCCGCATCCAAAGAAACCTTGAGGAGTGCGGTACGACCGCACCTCACCATCGCCATGAGTACGGAAAGTCGCAAGGTTGTCTTGATGTGCGATCGCAGAGCATTTCCCATCCTGAAGCCTCCAGCGCCCGCCGCCACGGGTCGTGTCAGGGGTCGACTTCCACCGACAATACGCTAAAGATCCGCCATGCCACATACCTGGGATCCGGATGTCCTATCCCCGAACGCGGCGGTAGCGCGTCTTGTTGAAGGCAATCGGCGTTTCTGCGACGGCAAGCCGGTCGCGGAATCGCGCACGTTTTCCTCCGAGCTGGCCGAGAGACCGCAGCGGCCATTTGCCATCGTACTCGGCTGCTCGGACTCGCGCACGCCCGTCGAGATCTTGTTCGATCAAGGCTTCGGCGATCTCTTCGTGGTGAGGATCGCGGGCAACGTGGTCGCGCCCTCGGTGGTGGGGTCGATCGAATTCGCGGCGTCGCAATTCGGGACGCGCCTTGTGGTTGTGCTTGGGCACACCCGTTGCGGCGCCATCTCCGCCACCGCCCATGCCCTGCACACCGGCGACGGGCCAGAGTCGCGCAACATTCGCTCGATTACGGATCGCATCGCCCCGCACATCGCGCCCACCGTGCGCGCGAGCAAGGATGCTCCCAGCGCCACGCTGCTGCGCGAGCTGATGCGCATCAACATTCGCGCTTCGGTCGATCACCTGCGCCACGGCAGCCGCCTGCTGGAAGAGCTCGTGCTCGCCGGCCGCGTGGCCGTGGTGGCCGCCGACTACGAGCTCGAATCCGGCCGGGTGCAGTTCTTCGACGGCATCCCGCAAGAGGCGAATCCCGGTTAGTCTGGTATCTAGTGCTTGGCTCTCCGGCGGCGAAGAAGAGCAAGGCCCGCGATCACCATCGCCACAAGCGGTAGCTTGCGCTGGTCGTGTGCACTTGCGCCGAGCGCGCAGGAGCAACCGTTCTTGCTCGTGCCTGCTATCCCCGCCGATGTGCTGCCACCATCCGCCCCCGCATCCCGCGCGGTTCCGCTCGTGCCGCCAGCGCCTCCGCTGTTTCCGCCCGTCGACGATGCGCCGCCCGAGGCATTGACCCCACCGCTTGCGACAGTCCCACCTGCGGCGGCAATCCCACCGGTTGCGCTGGCGCCGCCCGCGCTTTGCACGCCGCCGGCCGCCTGGCTTCCGCCTGAACCGGCGACGCCGCCCGTGTTTGTGGTGCCACCGGTGCCCGGGGCACCCCCCGTGGCCAACGCGCCCCCAGTTCCCCTGCTACCACCCGAGGCCACCGTGCCACCCGCCCCGGTCGTTCCGCCCGTGCTGTCGGCGAAGACCGCGTCCCGCGTGGTCGCTGTGGCATCCCGACCGCCACTGTCCGTGCCCGCATCGCGGGTGTTGCTGCCACCCGCGCCGCCAGCACCGCCCATGCCACCCGCCCCACCGGTGGCCGTAACGCCGCCCGTGCCAGTTGTTCCCGCCGTTCCGTCGCAACCAACCGTCACGCTAATGGCGGGATCCAGGGCGCCGACGTTGCACACCTTCAACCCGGACACCGAAGCATTCCACCACTTGCTATTGGGCGTGGTGGTGTCATCGAACTTGTCCTTGTTTCCCGCATGAAACAGGTCATTGGCGCGCTTGGTGCCGTTCTTTTCCAATTCGAACAAGCCATCTGCTTGTTCCACCGATAGCTCGTAATGGCGAGTGGCGGTCATGTCTTGCATGCTGTTGTCGCCCTTTTCGTCCACGTGCCAAATCAGCAAGCCCTCGTCGGGCGCATCTGCGCGTTTGACGGCATCCTTCTTCATGTATTCCATGACGAAGTATTCGTTGGCGTTGTTGGCGTTCTTGTAGCGCAAACAGGTGTCGCCATTGGCAGCCAGGGAATAGCTTTGGTTCAGCCCCACCACGTCGATGACCGTGAGCCACCCGGACCACATGCGAAAGGGCGCGCAGGGCAGGGTGGTCTCGGTGGCGTATCCACCCGCGCTGGCTGAATCGTCGTCGTAGTCGTAGGTATCCGGCCAGCCGAATAACGAATGGCCAAGCTCATGGCGAAAGGTGTCCAAGTCCATGGGGGTCTTGGTGCCCCCGTTGGAAATGAAGGCGTTGGGGATCTTCACCTTTTCCGAGGTGGTGTAGCCGCCCTCGCCCGCGTGGGGCCACAGCCCGGTGGCCCACACCTTGGCGATCTCGGCGCCCGGGTAGATCACCACCAAGGACGGCATGGCGCCATTCGTCGCGTAGGAGGTGAGATCCACTTCCTGGTCGATGTACGCGAAGACCTGCTTCATGAGCTCGGCGCTGGCGCTGTAGTCGAATTCAACGCCACCCGTGTAGTGCGACGTGGGGTAGGCCGCGCGCATGTAGCCCATGACGGTGTGGGAGGCTGTGTATTTCTGGTACGAGATGGCCTCGGTCCAGGTCCGGATCGAACCAAGAGAATCGTAGGTGTCGCCGTTGAAGGCCTTGTCGTATTCCGCGACCGGAATGGTGCCCACGCGGTCCGAGAAATCCACCAGCACAACCAGGCCTTTCCCGGTGCCCGTGGTGGCGCTGTATTTGCTTTCCGCCGCGTAGAAGATCTCGTCGCGGGCGACGGCTGGCGAGGACGGCGTCCTGTTCTTCCACAGTTGCTCTTTGGCGAGAGCCACGGTTTCGCTCACCACCGCCAGGCTGGGGCGCAAGCCTTTGCCGATCCCCGCGCGTGCAAGCAGGGCGGAGATCCGCGGACCCGTGCTGCCCTCGTAGGCGATTCCACTCGGACGCAAATGACCATCCGAGCCAAGGCTTGCGTAGGAAATGATCCCCGTCTGCGCATCCCTGGCCAGCGCGTAGCCGTCGGGACTTTCCGCCCGCACATGGAGCTCGGTGCCGAAGAGGCGGACCTCGACGCTCTTTCCGTTCGGCTGCTGGAAGGTTCGCGCCTCGCCCCGATACTGGGCGGCCAGCACCACCGGCGAGAAGATCATGGTCCCAGCGCAGACCAGGATCGCGGCCAGCCATGAACGCAAGGGCCGAGATAGGATTCGCATCATGAGGTGAGCCATCCCCGTAGGTCGCCCTGCGGGCAGGTTTTCGGCTCATCCCAATGACCGGGCAGCTGACTCATGGCGTACGAAGGGCGGCGTCGATCTTCTTGGCCAGCTCGTCGAGCCGACGGCGAACATCGGCTTCGTCGTAGGCGCCGGGCTGTTCGACCCTGTCCCACAGACTATTGAACCCGTCGCGCAGCAAGTTCTCGATGGTTCCCCACTGTGGGATCGAGGGATACGATTTTCCGTAGCGCATCTGTTCCACGAACACAGTTCGGACGGGATCGAGCTTGAGCGCCAGCTCGTCGTACTCAGCCGCCGCCGCGGGCAGGAACCCGGTCAGATTGGAATAGGCAAATTGTACCGCTTCGTCCGACAGGAACTTGATGAGGGCGAGCGCTTCTTCGGGGTGCTTGGAGGACTTGAGGATGGCCAGGGCACTGCCACCCAAAAAGGTAAATCGTCCCTTGGGACCGGCGGGCAGGATGGCAACGCCGAAGCGGTCGTCCACCAGCGAGGCCACGGGGTAGCCAATGGCCATGGCGACTTCGCCCTTGTCCAGCATGGCCGCAATCACGCGCATGCTGCCATTCTCTGGCCCGTTCAGCATCAGCCCTTCCCGGACAAGGTCGATGGCGAATTCAACGCCGGCCAGGGAGCCAGGAGAATTGATGCCGTTTTCCTCAGGTGTGCGGGAGACGAAGCCACCGCCAAAGCCCCAGATCCACCAGGACAGGGTGTGGACCACGTCCCAGTTGTTTCGTGGTACCACGAAGGGCTGCATGCGCTTGCCATCCACCTCGATGCCCTTCAGCTTCTTCAGGGCTGCTTTGAAGCTGGCCCAGGTGGCGAGATCCTTCTTCACCTCCACCCCCGCCAGTGCACAGGCCGCCTTGTTGTAGTAGAGAGCCCGGGAGTCGACAATCCAGGGCATGGCGAAGCGCTGGGCCTTGGCGCCCGAGGGGGCTTCGCTGGTCGTGGTGGCCAAAACCTGGGGAGGGAAGAGCCTTTCGTCGTATTCCCCGCTGATGTCGAGCAGCTTTCCCGTGGCCGCGACGGTCGCGACCCAGGTCGTTCCCAGCTGCATGATATCCGGTGCGGGACCGCCGTGGATGGCACCCTGAATCTTGTTCCACGCCTCTGCCCAGGGAACAACGGTCACCGCGACCTTGACCTGTGGGTTCTCTTGGGTAAAGGGCCGGATGAGCGTGGTGAACGATTCCGCGCTTCTGTACTGGGCGTTCTGCATGATCCAAACCTTGAGCGTGACGGGAGGCCGCTTGCCTGGCGCGCGTCTCTCTGCGCTTTCCGAGCGGCCTGCCCCGAACGCCGTGGCCAACCCCATCGCCAGGAGGATGACAACACGTCCACGCCGTCTGTGCATCATGGCAGGTTCATCGGGGGAAGGGTTCCACGACTGGAGGTAGGACTATCCGCGATACTACCCGACACTGGCGATTTTGGGATTTTGGCGCTCCTGCCTATGGGCAGGCCATGAACTAGCGGGGAGGGCTCCACATGAAACTACCAATCGAGGGGAATGCTCGCCTGTGGATGGAGCAGCTGCTGGGGCCATCCGCCTTGGCGAGGGCTGTTCTGGCCCTGCACCCGAGAATCAAGCGCTTGTTTGTATCGGGCTACACGTCCGACGTCATCGCCCACCACGGCGTGCTCGAAGCCGGCGTGCACTTCCTGCAAAAACCGGCCACGGTGGGCGACCTGACCACGCGGGTGCGCGAAGTGCTCGATCAACCGTGAAAGTTGAGCGTCCGTCCGTCGGCGGCCAGGGCCGCTTCGTGGGTGGTCTCGGACAGCGAGGGATGGGCGTGGATGGTGCGCTGCAAGTCCTCGGCGCTGGCGCCGAATTCCATGGCCAGCACGGCCTCGGCGATCATCTCGGAGGCCATGGGCGCCATGATGTGGACGCCGAGCAGCCGGTCGCTCTTCTTGTCGGCGAGCACCTTGGTCAGGCCCACGGTGTGGCCCATGGCGCGCGCGCGGCCGTTGGCGGATAGCGGGAAGACGCCGACCTTGTAGTCGCGGGCCGAGGCGCGCAGCTGGCGTTCGGTCTTGCCCACCCAGGCGATCTCGGGCGAGGTGTAGATGACCCATGGGATGGCGTCGTAGTTCACGCGCGTCTGCTCGCCGGCGATGCGCTCGACCACCATGATGCCTTCTTCGGAGGCCTTGTGCGCCAGCATGGGGCCGCGCACGACGTCGCCCACGGCGTAGATGTTGGGCAGGTTGGTCTTGCAAAATTCGTCCACGTGAACGTTGCCGCGCTCGTCGAGCAGCAGGCCGACCTCGTTGACGTCGAGGCCTTGGGTGTTGGGCTTGCGCCCCACCGCCACCACCAGTTTGGAGAATTCGATGCTGTGCTTGCCCTCGCTGTTTTCGTAGCTGACCTGGACGCCGTCTTTGCCGTCTTTGCCGATCTTGCCGATTTTGGCGGACAGCACGCGCGCGCCCAGGCGAATGTCCAGGCCTTGGCGGGACATCTCTTTGAAGGCCGTGTCGGCAATCTGCTCGTCGGCGCCGGGCAGGAAGGTCTCCATGGCTTCGAGCAGAACGACCTGGCTACCCAGGCGATGCCAAACCGAGCCCAGCTCAAGTCCGATGACGCCTGCGCCGATCACGCCTAGTTTTTCTGGTGCGGCCGTGAAGTCGAGAGCGCCCGACGAATCGACCACGATGGTTCCGTCGGTGGGCACGTGATCGATGTCCCGCGGAAGCGAGCCGGTGGCGATGAGAATGTTCTTGGCCTCGATGGTTTCCACCGGGCCGCCAGCCAAGGGCGAAACCTCGACACGCATGCCAGGCAGCAGGCGTCCCTTGCCCGCGAAGGAAACCACCTTGTTCTTGGCGAACAGGGTGGACACACCCGAGGCCAGGCCGCGCACGATCTTGTTCTTGCGCGCGATCATGGCCGGAACGTCGATGCGCACGTCGCCAGTGGTAACGCCGTGGTCTTTCAGCTCGGCCTTGCAGCGGTGAAAATGCTCGGAGGATTCCAGCAGCGCCTTGGAGGGGATGCAACCCACGTTGAGACAGGTGCCGCCGAGAGAAGGCTTGCCGTCGCTGCCCACACCGCCGTCGATGCAGGCCACGCCCAGGCCAAGTTGCGCGGCCCGGATGGCGGCCACGTAGCCGGCGGGACCGCCGCCCAGAACGATGAGGTCGAATACATCTGCCATGATCACACCCTCAGGATGAAACGGGTTGGGTCTTCGATGAGCTCTTTGATGGCGACCAGGAACAGCACGGCCTCGCGCCCGTCGATGATGCGATGATCGTAGGACAGCGCCAGGTACATCATGGGTCGGATCACGACCTTGTCGCCTTCGGCCACGGGACGGGGCTGCACGCGATGCAGGCCCAGGATCGCGCTTTGCGGTGGGTTCAGAATCGGCGTCGAGAGCATGGAGCCGAACACCCCGCCGTTGGAAATGGTGAAGGTACCGCCGGTCAATTCATCGATGCCCAGCTTGCCCTCTTCGCCGCGGGTACCGAAGCCGACGATAGAGCGCTCGATTTCGGCCAGGCTCATGCGATCGGCATCGCGCAGAACCGGGACCACCAGGCCGCGCGTGGTGCTGACCGCGACGCCGATGTCGAAGTAGCCGTGGTAGACGATGTCGTCGCCATCCAGCGAGGCGTTGACCGCGGGGTAGCGGCGCAGGGCCTCGGCACAGGCCTTGACGAAGAAACCCATGATGCCGAGCTTGACCCCGTGCTGGGTCTGGAAAGCTTCCTTGTAGTTGCGGCGCAGATCCATCAGCGCCTGCATGTTGATTTCGTTGAAGGTGGTCAGAATCGCGGCGCTGCGCTGGGCTTCCAGCATGCGCTCGGCGATGCGGGCACGCAGGCGAGTCATCTTGGTGCGCGTGGTGGGGCGTGCCGCCAACGCGCCTGCCGCCGAGCGGGCGGGAGCCTCGGAGATTTCCACGACCGTGGGCGCTTCGCCGATGTTGGACGCGAGCTGGGGCGAGTGTTCGAGGTGGCGGAGAACATCTTCCTTGGTGATGCGGCCACGCGGGCCCGAGCCCGTCACGTCGGCGGGGCTGAGCTTGTGTTCATCGAGCAGCCGGCGCACGGCGGGGGCCAGGCCTTCCGCGTCCGTATCGCTCGTCGCGCCGGCGGAAGGAACCGCCGCGGGGGCCGGGGTCGATACGGCCGGTTTGGGGGCAGCGGCCACGGCTGGCGCGGTGGTCACGGCGACCGCCTTCTTGCCCGCCAACACGCCAGCCTTTGCTGCCGTCTTCTTGGGCGCAGGCTCGGCCGTCGCAGGCTTGGCGGGCGCGACTGCCGCGGCCGCCGCACTGATGGTCGTGATGACGTCGCCGCGCTTGACGGTGTCGCCCTTCTTGCGCAACTGCGGACCGACAATGCCGGCGCCGGGCGCGGCGATTTCCAAAACGACTTTGTCGGTCTCGATTTCCGCCAAGGGCTCGTCGGCCTTGACCTCGTCGCCAGGTTGCTTGTGCCATACCACGAGCGTGCCGTCCTGGACGGATTCGGGCAGCTCATTCACTCGGACCTCGACGATCATCGATCAAGACCTCCTGCGCGGTGACTATAACCCAAGACCGGTCTACTTCCCCGTCGCGGCCGTGGGGACGGCCGCAAAGGTGGAAGGCAGGTCCAGCGCTGCTTCGACAAGTTCCTTTTGCCGCTCCAGATGGCGATGGTAGTCCCCGCCCGAGGGCGCCGCCATGTTGGGCCGGCCGGCGTAGAGCAGGGTTTGGCCGGGGACTAGCGCGGCGGTCAGGCGATCCCTGACGAAGTACCAGGCACCCTGGTTTTCCGGCTCTTCTTGCGTCCACACCACTTCGCGCAGCTTGGGGTAACGGCCAAGCTCGGCGGCCACGGCCTCGGCCGGGTAGGGGTACAGCTGTTCGACGCGGGCAATGGCGACCCCGGAAATCCCCTTTTCACGGCGTGTCTCCAGGATGTCGTAGTAGACCTTGCCCGAGCACAACACCAAGCGGTCGACGTTGCTCGGATCGATGGCGTCGGTCTCGGGGATGACCTCGCGGAATCCGCCATTGGCCAGCTCGGCGAGCGGTGAGAACGAGGCCTTGCGGCGCAGGGTGCTCTTGGGGCTAAAGATAATAAGCGGCTTGCGGTAGGGTCGAATCACCTGCCGGCGCAAGAGATGGAACATCTGGGCCGGCGTCGACGGGTGACAGACCTGGATGTTGTCCTGCGCGGCCATCTGCAAGAAGCGTTCGATGCGGGCCGAGGTGTGTTCCGGCCCTTGTCCCTCGTAGCCATGGGGCAACATCAGGGTCAGCCCGCACAGCAGGCGCCACTTTTGTTCGGCAGCGACGATGAACTGGTCGATCACGACCTGCGCGCCGTTGGCGAAATCGCCGAATTGCGCTTCCCAGATGACCAAGGTCTCGGGACTGGCGGCGGAGTAGCCGTACTCGAAGCCAAGCGCCGCTTCTTCCGACAGGATGGAATTGATCACCGTCATGCGCGCCTGCTTGTCCGAGACATGCTGAAGCGGAATGTACTCGTCACCGTTGCGCTGGTTGAGCAGCACGGCGTGACGATGGAAGAACGTACCGCGGCCGGTGTCCTGGCCCGATAGGCGCACGGGATGGCCCTTGTCGACCAGGCTGGCGTAGGCCATGACCTCGGCGAAGCCCCAGTCGACGGGCATAGCACCCACGGCCATCATGCGCCGATCCTCGACGATCTTGGCCACGCGCGGGTGTAGCTCGAAATCCTCGGGCAAGGCATCGAGCCGCGCCGAGAGGCGCCTGATCTCGGACAGGGACACCGACGTGTCAGCGGGGATCGTCCAGTGGTTCTTGCGGATATCGTCGAAGACTCGCGGCTTGCGGTCGACCAGCGGGCACACGATGCTCATGGCGACCTGCTGGCCTTGCTTGAGCGCCTCGCGGTACTCGCGCGTGAGCGCATCCGCCTGGCCGGGCTCGACCACGCCTACCTGTTCGAGCGCGTCGGCGTAGCGTTTGGCCACGCTGTCGTGGCCGCGGATCTTCTTGTACATCATGGGCTGCGTGGCGGCCGGCTCGTCGGCCTCGTTGTGGCCGTATCGGCGGTAGCAGATGAGATCGATGATCACGTCCTTCTTGAAGGTCATGCGGTAGTCGACCGCCAGCTGGGCCACGTAGGCCACGGCCTCGGGATCTTCGCCGTTGACGTGGAAGATGGGCGCTTGCACCACCTTGCCCACGTCGGTGCAGTAAAGCGTCGACCGCACGTCCAGGGGATGGCTGGTGGTGAAGCCGATTCGGTTGTTGATCACGATGTGGATGGTGCCACCCGTGGTGTAGCCGCGGGTTTGCGACAGGTTCAGCGTCTCGTACACAACACCCTGCCCTGCGAAAGAGGCATCCCCGTGCAGCAGGACTGCCATCGCCTTGCGCCGATCGCTGTCGTTGCGCTTTTCCTGGCGTGCGCGCACCGAGCCCTCGGTCACCGGGCTGATGATCTCGAGGTGCGAGGGGTTGTAGCCCAGGGCCACGTGCATGATGCCTCCGCGCGTGGCGATATCGGTCGAGTAGCCTTGGTGGTACTTGACGTCGCCCGAGACGCCCTTCCAATCGTGCAGGCCCTCGAATTCCTGGAACAGCTCCTTGGGCGCCTTGCCCATGATGTTGACCAGGACGTTGAGCCGCCCGCGATGGGCCATGCCGATCACCATTTCTTCCGTGCCTTGGGCGCCCGAGGACTGGATGATCGTGTCGAGCGCCGTGATGGTGGACTCGCCGCCTTCCAGCGAGAAGCGCTTCTGCCCGGCGTAGGCGGTGTGCAGGTAGTGCTCGATGCCCTCGGCGGCGATGAGCCGGGCCAGGAATTGCAGGCGTTCGTCGTCGGTGAAGGCCGGCCTGGTGCGCGTGGCTTCCAGGCGTGTCTGCAGCCAGCGCTTTTCCTCCACCTCGGAAATGTGCAGGAACTCGGAACCGATCGAGCCCGTGTAGGTCTCGCGCAACATCTCGACGATCTCGCGCAAGGCCATCTCGGAGCGCCCGCCCAGGTTGCCGGTGTGGAAGATGGTGTCCATGTCGGACTCGACCAGGCCATGGAAGCTCGGATCGAGATCGGGAATGTTGGGCTGGGCACGCAGCCGGATGGGATCGACGCGCGCGCGGAAATGTCCCAGGCCGCGGTGGGCCTGGATCAGGCGCATGACCGCGATCTGCTTGGCCACCGTGGCGTGGCTTTCGCTCTTGCCGTTGCGCCCCGCTCGCGATCCGTCTTCGCGGTCGTCGAAAAGCCGACGGACTTGGTCCGCAAGGGCG
>Ga0302322_100001759_pt1 | contig 18012 bp, 17 predicted proteins | sample Fen_T0_2_FD_203757 | JGI IMG/M metagenome (GOLD analysis project Ga0302322, IMG submission 203757) | Peat permafrost microbial communities from Stordalen Mire near Abisko, Sweden - Fen_T0_2 | ecosystem: Environmental > Terrestrial > Soil > Wetlands > Permafrost | place: Sweden: Abisko... | reverse complement strand
GCGCTGGTCGCCGACGCCGCGGTCGCCGCGAGCGGCAACCACGACCACAAGATCATCATCTATCCGGGGATGGCGCACACCATGAACATCACCCCCAAGTTCACCCCCGACTTCGGCAGCCCCGACCCGACCGTCCTGGAGGACGTCCAGAACTGGCTCAAGGCACACCGCTGACGGCGCACCACTGAAAGGCGTCGGCGACAGTGGATCTGACAGATGCGCTGCGGGGGCCGGTCAGGAGGACCCGTCACGGCGACGCTGGTGCTCCAGGTAGTGCAGGACGGCGGTGACGCGCCGGTCGGCCTGGTCGGCGGGGGCCAGGTCGAGCTTGGCGAAGATGCTGCGGATGTGCTTGTGCACCGCCCCCTCGGTGACGAACAGCCGCTCCGCGAGGGCTGCGTTGCCGAGGCCCTGTGCCATCAGGGCCAGCACGTCCCGCTCGCGGGGGCTGAGCCGCTCCAGCCGGCCGTCGGGCCGCGAGCGGGTGAGCAACTGCGCCACCACCTCGGGGTCGATGGCCGTGCCACCGTCGGCGACCCGCCGCAACGCCGCCAGGAACTCCTCGACCCGCCCGACCCGCTCCTTCAGCAGGTACCCCAGCCGCGACGCGCCACCGGCGAGCAGATCGGTGGCGAACGTCTGCTCGACGTACGCGGACAGCACCAGCACGGCCAGCTCGGGATGGCGGCGCCGTGCCTCGACCGCCGCGACGATCCCCTCGTCGGTGTGCGTCGGCGGCATCCGGACGTCGACGATGGCGACGTCGGGCCGGTGCTCGTCGACGGCGGCCAGCAGGCCGTCGGGGGTGGCGGCCGTCGCGACGACGTCCAGGGACTCCGAACGCAGCAAAAGGGCCAGCCCTTCGCGCAGCAAAGGGTCGTCCTCGGCGATCACGATCCGCACGGCAGCTCCACCTCGATGGTCGTGGGCCCGCCGGGCGGGCTGGTCAGGGTGAGGATGCCGTCGTGGGCCTCGATCCGGCGGCGGATCCCGACCAGCCCGGACCCGCCCCCCTCCCCCGCGCCGCCCTGCCCGTCGTCCTCGACCCGGACGTGCAGCCGGCCCTGCCGGTTGCGCAAGGTGACGGTCACCTGGGCCGCCCCGCTGTGCCGCGAGACGTTGGTGAGCGCCTCGGCCACCACGAAGTAGGCGGTCGCCTCGACCGAGGCCGCGCACCGGGCCGAGGCGTCGACGTCGATCCGACAGGGCACCGGGCAGGTCGCGGCCAGCCCCGTGAGGGCACCGGACAGGCCGCGGTCGGCCAGCACCGGCGGGAGGATCCCGCGCGCGACCGCACGCAGCTCGGCGAGCGCCTCCTCGGCGGCGGTCTGGGCCCGCTCCAGGAGGGCGTCCGCGGCGGCCGGGTCGCGGGAGAGCATCCGCCGGGCGGTCCCCAGCAGGACGGTGACGGCGACGACCCGGTTCTGGGTCCCGTCGTGCAGGGACCGCTCGATGCGACGCAGCTCGGTGGCGTGCGCGTCGAGCGCGGCGGCGCGGGTGGCGGTCAGCTCGGCGACCCGCAGCGACAGGTCCGCGTCCGGGGCCGGGCCCAGCAGCCGCCGTCCGCGCCGGTCGAGCACCCGCGCCATCCGCGGGGTCAGGCCGACCAGGACGGCCGTCCAGCCGATCCCCATCATGGTGACGGGCAGGACGCCGAGCCAGTCCTCGACCGTCCAGAGCCCGATCGATGCGCCGGCCGTGCCCTGGGGCATCAGCTGCCACCACAGCGGGAACGACGCGTCCCGCACCGCCAGCACGGGCAGGAACACGCCGGACAGGGCGAGCAGCCAGCCCGCAGTGGCGTGACCGGCCAGCCAGCGCAGCTCCCGGCGCACGGCCGGGTCGCCGAGGGCCTGCAGCGGCCGGACGGGCAGCGGTCCGGGGGTGAGCAGCTCGGGGCCCCAGCGGGAGATCCGGCCACGCTCACGGTCTGCGACGGCGTGCATCCCCCGCAGCGCGACCGGCAGCAGCACGAAACCGATCCCGACCACGCAGGACGCGGCCCCGGCCACGAGTGCCAGCAGGACCACGACCGCCACGGTGGCCGTCCCCAGTGCGCCGACGAGCTGTTCGACGGCGGTCCAGGTGTCCCTCGCGGCGTGCAGCACGATCTCGCGGATCTCTGCCCGCTCGGCGCCGGGCACGTCCTGCCGATGGTTCGACATCCACACCTCCTGCCGCACGAACTGCCGGACAACTGCCGCACGAACCCTAGGGCGCGCATCGGGCCGACAGCGAGCCGGGCGACGAGGTACAGCCTGCTGTACCCGGATCGGGCGGCAGGCGGGATCGGCGTCCGGTCCCGAGATCCCTAGCGTCGTTGACGACCGCCGGAAGGCCACCTGGCCGGCCCGACACCCCGGCATCCCCGAAGGAGAAGACCATGACCAGTACCAGTACCTTTCGCACCGGCGATCTGGAGCGGGCGCCCGGGTCGTCGACCGTACCGAGCGCGAGTGCCGTCCTCCGCTCCTTCGTCTGGGTGGTCCTCGTGGCGAGCATGGCCGGCAACACGGTCGCCTCGCTCGTCGGAGCAGCGACGCCGGTCAACCTCGGTCTCGGCCTGCTCACGCTCGCCTGCGTGATCACGCTGGTCACCGGCTCCCTGCGGCGCCGGCGGTGAGCGCCGCCGTCACGGGGGCCGACGTCGGCCCCGTCCGGGGCCAGGTGCCCGCCATCGCGCTCGAGCGCGTCAGCAAGGTCTACCGGGGTGGCGTGCGGGCCCTCCAGGACGTGTCCCTCGCGGTGGAGCCCGGTACCTTCCTCGCGATCATGGGACCTTCGGGGTCGGGCAAGAGCACCCTGATGCACTGCGCCGCCGGGTTGGACTCGCCGACCTCGGGCAGCATCCGCATCGACGGCCAGGAGATCGGGGGGCTGGGCGAGACCCGCCGGACGGAACTGCGCCGCGAGCGGATCGGGTTCGTCTTCCAGGCCTACAACCTGGTCCCCTCGCTCAGCGTCGAGGACAACATCACGTTGCCGTTGCGTCTGGCCGGTCGCTCACCGGATCCCGCCTGGTTCGGCGCGCTCGTCGAGCGGGTCGGCCTGACCGGCCGGCTGACCCACCGCCCGGCCGAGCTCTCCGGCGGCCAGCAGCAGCGGGCGGCGATCGCGCGGGCACTGGTGTCCCGGCCGGCGGTCGTGTTCGCGGACGAGCCGACCGGGGCGTTGGACCTGCGCAGCGCGCACGAGGTGCTGGCGCTGCTGCGGGACCTGGTCGAGGAGCTGGGTCAGACCGTCGCCATGGTCACCCACGACCCGGCCGCGGCCGCGCAGGCCCACCGGGCGCTGGTGATGGCCGACGGCCGTGTCGTCGACACCTTGGACGCCCCCACCGCCACCGAACTGGCCGAGTGCCTCGTCTCGCTGGGAAAGGTCTAGGTCATGCTGCATCTGTCGATCTCGATGGCCCGACGCAGGTTCGCTGCGCTCCTGGCCGTGGCGTGCGCGGTCCTGGGAGGCGCCGCGCTGGTCACCGGCACCGCGGTGCTGGCGGAGTCCGGATGGCGTTCCCACCTGCCGCCCGGTCGGCTGGCCGGGGCAGGTGTTGTGGTGGGCGCCGATCAGGTGTTCCGGCCCGGGGACGGGCCCTCGCTGGCCCTGCCGGAACGCGCCACGGTCCCGGCCTCGCTCGTCGCCCGGCTCGCCCACCTTCCGGGTGTCACGGCCGCCGTGGGCGACCTCAGCTTCCCCGCCGCGGTCATCGGCCCCCGCGGCCCGCTCGCCCCGGCCACGGATCCCGCCACGGATCCGGGCACGGCAGGGCACGGCTGGTCCTCGACCGCCCTGCTGTCCCACCCGCACGTCGACGGGCGGCCGCCGACAGGCTCGCAGGAGGTGGCCTTCGACGCCGCCACTGCGACCGCTGCCGGGGTCCGCGTGGGACAGCAGGTCCGGCTCGTCGTCGCCGGACACCCGGGCACGTACCGGCTCTCCGCCGTCCTCCTCGAGGGCGGGCCCGGGATCTACGTCGCCGACCGGACGGCCACCAGGCTGGCCGGGCGGGAGACCGGGCCTCGCGCCGGGACGGTCGACCTGGTCGCGCTGACGACGGCACCCGGCTCCGAGGACGCCGTCGACGCCGCCGTGCGACGCGAGCTGGCCGGAACGCCGTTCGTGGTGTCCTCGGGGGAGAACCGGGGGGATGCCGCGGCACCCGGCACGGTCGCCGCCCGCAGCCTGCTGCTCCTGCTCACCGCCTCGTTGACCGGCATCATCCTGCTCATCATCGGGTTCGTCACGGCCGGCGCCCTGGCCGTGTCGATCAGCTCCCAACGGCGGGAGCTGGCCCTGATGCGCGCCGTCGGAGCCACCCCCCGTCAGGTCCGCCGGCTCGTCGCCGGCCAGGCGGGCGCCGTCGCCGCGCTCGCCCTGGTGCCCGGGGTGGGCCTGGGCTACCTGCTCGCCGGCCAGTTCCGGCAGCTCCTGGTGGGGCTCGGAATCTTGCCGGACGCGTTGCCGCTGACCGTCAGCCCGCTGCCCGCGGTCGCCGCCGTGCTGCTGATGGCCCTGGTCGTGCAGGTCTCGGCGCGCGGCGCCGCCTGGCGCACGTCGCGCCTCCCGGCGATCGAGGCGGTCGCGGAGTCCCGCAGCGAGCCGCGGACCCCGTCCCGGATCCGCGCCGGCGCGGGCCTGCTGCTCGTGGTCGTCGCCGTCGTCCTGTCCGTCACCCCGCTGCTGCTGCGGACGGCGCTCGGCGCTTCCGCCACCCAGCTGGCCGGCGTCGTCGCGGCGATCGGCCTGGCACTCGCCGGGCCTGCCACGATCCGCGTGGGCGGGGATGCCCTGGCCCGATGGCTGCCGCGCCGGACGTCGGCGGCGACCTGGCTCGCCGTGGCCAACACCCGGGGCTACGCGCTGCGGGTGGCGGGCGTGGTCAGCAGCCTGGCCATGGTCGTGATCTTCGTCCTGACGTACGCCCTGGCCCAGACCACCCTGTCGGCGGCCACCTCGCAGGAGTCCGGGGCCGGGACCCTCGCTCCGCTGAGCATCAGCGCGCCCGCGCTGGGGGGCCTGCCGGACGGCGTCCTCGACCAGGTCCGGAAGGTGCCGGGGGTCCTCGGCGCCGCCCCGGTCTCCACCACCACCGTGCTGTGGCCCTACCAGCAGTTCGGATCCGAGGAGGTCGAGTCCGCTCCCGCGCTGGTCCTCACCCCGGCCGCGTCCGCCGCCCTCGACCTCGACGTCCGCGCCGGAGCGCTGAGGGACCTGACGGGCGCCACCGTGGCCGTCGGCAGCGACGAGGCCCGCCTGCGCGGTGCACCCCTGGGCAGCCGGCTGAGCCTGATCCTCGGCGACGGCGCGCGGGTCACGGCCCGGGTGGTCGCCGTCTACGCCCGCGGCCTCGGCTTCGGCCCGCTGGTGATCTCCCGTGACCTGGTGGCGGGACACACCGGCACCGGCCTGGACCAGCGCATCCTCGTGCGCACCGACGGCACCGACCCGGCGGCCCGCCGGCTGACCGAGACGGTCGCCGCCCACCCCGGCCTCGCCGTCCAGGCGACCGGGGGCGGCCCGGGAAGCTCGGGTGCCACACCGCCGGAAGTGTCGATCAACCTCGCCGTCATCGTGGTGCTCCTGGCGTACCTGCTGCTCAGCATCGCGAACAGGCTGGTCGCGACCACGGTCGAGCGACGCACCGAGATCGCCGTGCTGCGGCTGAACGGCACGACCCCTCGGCAGATCCGCTCGATGATGCGCCGCGAGGCCGGGTTGATCGGCGTCGTCGCGGCCGGCAGCGCGCTGGTGATGTCGGCCGTCCCCCTCGGTCTGGTCGGCGTCGCGTTCCTGCACCGGCCCTGGCCCGCGGGGCCGGTCTGGCTCGCACCGCTGGCCGTGGTCACCGTGGTCGGCTTCGCCCTCCTCGCGATGGAGCTGCCCACGCGGCGAGCGCTGCGGACACCGCCCGCCCACGCGCTCGCGCAGCACGGCTAGGTGCGGGCAGGGCCCGGGAGCTCACGCCGCGGGTCGGGGTCGCGCGGCGCCGATCACGGGTCAGCAGCGCCGATCACAGGGCAGCAGCGCCGATCACGGGTCAGGAGGGCGGCCGCGCACCGGCGGTCGCCGTCCAACCCCTCTCGATGAGGTCGAAGATCTGGTCCAGGGCGGCCGGGTCGCGGCGCTCCCGCGCCAGGTGCGGGGCCTCCAGGGCGAAGTGGGCCAGGGCCGGGTCGGCCGTGGCTCGATCCACCTGAGAACTCACTGAGTAGGCGTTGGTGTCGCGCCACCCAGCCCCTACCGTCCCGGACGTGTGCGGGGGCTCGGGAACCCCGCGCGCCGCCTCGTGAGCCGCAGGACGGTCGCGGTCGCAGGGGGTGAGCCGGTGCCGACCGGTCGGACGTCGACGACACCAGGGGGTCTCATGGACGTGCCCGGAGCGGACGCGGAACCCGCCGAACGCGTCACGGATCTTCCGTCACTGTCAGTGATCATCCCCACTCATAACCGGGCGATGCTGCTGCGCGAACAGCTGGACGCGCTCGCGAAGGAACGGTATCCGGGGTGGTGGGAGCTCCTCGTCGTCGACAACCGGTCCAGCGACAACATCGCCTTCGTGGTCGCCGACTACGAACGCCTCCTGCCGATCAGCCTGCTGACGGCCACGGCCCACCAGTCACGGGCACACGCCGTCAACGTGGGGTCGATGCAGGCGCACGGGGAGGCCCTGCTCTGGCTCGACAACGACGACGTGATCGCTCCCGGCTACCTGACTGCCATGGGCGCCGCCCTGCGCCGCTCCCCCTTCGTGGGCGCCCGCCTGGACACCCAGGCCCTCAACTCCGCCTGGACCCGGGGCCGTCGACGGCCGGTCCAGGAGACCGAACTGCCGACGCTGCTGTCCCATCTGCCCTTCGTCGTCGGGGCCGCCTTCGGCGTCCACCGTGCCGCGTTCACCCGGGTCGGTGGGTGCGACGAGGACCTGCTGTGCCTGGAGGACGTCGACCTGTCCTGGCGGCTGCAGGACGCCGGATTCTCGCCTCGCTTCGTCCCTGACGCCGTACTGCACTACCGCTATCGGCAGACCCTGCTGGACATCGTTCGTCAGGAGCACGCGTACGGACGGTGGGAGGCCGCCCTGTACGCCAAGCACCCACGGCTGGCCGAGCGGCCCCTGCGGGCCCGGACCACGGCGGCCGATCTGGTCCACGTCCTGCGGACGATCCCGCACGCCACGACGTCGGCCGGGCAGGCTCGGCTGGCGACCGCCGTCGGTGCGTCGGTGGGACGCCTGCGCGGATCCCTGCTGCCTCCGCTCCGGCTACGGCCCGGGTTGGCGGACGCCGGCGTCGGTGGACGGTCCTCGCCGGACCCGCGATCCGGCGACTGAGCGGCCCGCCCGCCGTGGTGCCAGAGGCTGCCGATCTCGCCACCCCTGCGAGGTTCGTCCTGGTGGCAGGCGTGGCGAGCCGCGTCGCGAGACGTCACCGGCGGCGCTGGCGACCCTCTGGCCCGACGTCGGCAGGCGCCGTCCTGGGGCCGGGTCGGTGGCCTCCGGGCGACGTGCCCACGGTGAGCGGGGCAGGGCGAGTGCCGACGAGGTGGGCACGATGATCCTCGTCGTCGAGGACGACCCGCGGATCGGCGGCCCCGTCTCGGAGGCGCTGCGCGCTGCCGGGCACGACGTCCGCTGGGTGGGCGCCGGGCAGGCGGCGATCGAGGAGGCGCGTGCGGCCCCACCGGATCTGATCCTCCTGGATCTCGGGCTGCCCGACCTGGACGGGCTGGAGGTCTGCACCGTCCTTCGCCGCGAGCACCACCCCGCGGTCATCATCATGATGACCGCGCGCGGCGAGGACATGGACGTGATCGTCGGCCTGGAGTCGGGCGCGGACGACTACGTGGCCAAGCCGTTCGGCCTGACGGTCCTGCTGGCTCGGGTGCAGGCCCATCTGCGCCGGGCCGCGCCCCCTGGCACGCCGGCCAGGGTCATCGTCCTGGGTGACCTGCGGATGGACACGGCCGCCCGGAGGGCATCGCTCGGCGGACATGAGATCGCGCTGCGCAACAAACACTTCGACCTGCTCGAGCGGCTGGCGCGTGACCTCGGGACCGCCGTCCCACGGTCGACCCTGATGGCCGAGGTCTGGGACGCCAACTGGTCCGGGTCCACCAAGACCCTCGACGTGCACATCGCCTCCTTGCGCCAGGTCCTGGCCGACGAATCGCGCAGGGCGTCGTCCCTGACGGGCCGCCCGGTGCTCGTGCCACGCGTCGTCACCGTGCGAGGCGTGGGCTATCAGCTCGACGGCCCGCGGACCGAACAGCAGCCGGCCGGGTCCACCGCGCCTCGTGAGGCCGTCTGAAGGACTTTTCACCACGGCAGGCCGTGGTGCCTGACATCGTCGACGCGTGACACCACACCCCGGCGCCCCGCCGGCCCGGCGCCGGTGGGGGCGCGGACTGCGGTGCCGAGGGAGGGCGGCGTGAGGGTGCTCGTGATCGAGGACGAGGTCCGCCTGACGGAGCACCTGCGCCGCGGACTGGTGGCCGAGGGTTTCACCGTCGACGTCGTCCACCACGGGACCGAGGGGCTGCTGGCCGCCCAGCAGACGCCGGTGGACGTCGTCGTCTGCGACATCATGCTGCCCGGCACCAACGGGTACGAGATCGTCCGCCGGCTGCGCGCCGGCGGCGTGTGGGTCCCGATCCTCATGCTCACGGCCAAGGTCGGCGAGTACGACCAGGCCGATGCGTTCGATCTCGGGGCCGACGACTACCTCACCAAGCCGTTCAGCTTCGTGGTGCTCGTGGCGCGGCTGCGTGCGCTGCTGCGCCGCGGCGCCCCCGCGCGCCCCACGCAGCTGTCCGCGGGTGAGCTGCGTCTGGACCCGGCCGCGAAGCGTGTGTTCCGCGGCGAGGACGAGGTCCACCTGACTCCCCGCGAATTCGGGTTGCTCGAGTTCCTCATGCGCCGCAAGGGCCAGGTCGCCTCCAAGGCGGACATCCTCGACTCGGTGTGGGACGCCGGCTACGAGGGAGACCCCAACGTCGTCGAGGTGTACGTGGGGTACCTGCGCAAGAAGATCGACGCACCGTCCGGGCCCAGAGCGATCGTCACCGTCCGCGGCATGGGTTACCGGCTCGACACCGGTGACGGCTGACCCTCGTCCCTCGACCGGGTGCAGTCCCGGGGCTCGGACCGGGCACCGTCGAGCGGCAACAGGACCACCAGGGAGGCACCACCCAGATCACTCGCCTCGACCCGGACGTGCCCTCCGTGGCCCAGCACGATCTCCCGCACGATGGACAGGCCGAGGCCGGAACCACCCACGTCCCGGTCACGGGCGGCGTCCAGCCGGACGAATCGGTCGAAGACTCGCTGCCTGTCCTCGGGCGGGACGCCCGGGCCGTCGTCGTCGACCCTGACGATCGCCGTCGGTCCGTCGATGTGCAGGCTCAGCCTGACCGTCCCCGCCGCATGCCGGGCCGCGTTGTCGGCCAGGTTGCGCAGCACCTGGCTCAGCCGAGCCGGGTCCCCGTGCACCCGCGCCGCACGGCAGGACACGAGGATGTGCAGCGCCGAGACCGACCGCAGACGGCGGGCCTCGGCCAGCAGCAGCTCGTCCACGTCGACGTCCACCGTCCGCAGGCGCAGCCCGTGCTCGTCGGCGCGCGCGAGCAGGAGCAGGTCCTCGACGAGTCGGCTCATCCGGGCGTTCTCGGCGGCGAGATCGTCCAGCAGGCCACCGAGCTCGTCACCCGGCGCTGACGTCGTGTGTCGGCGCGCGACGTCCAGCGCGACCGCGACCGTCGCGAGCGGGCTGCGCAGCTCGTGGCCCGCGTCGGCGACGAAACGTCGTTGCGACTCCTGGGACGCCTCGAGGCTGGCCAGCATCGCGTTCATGGTCTCGGCCAGCCGGCCGATCTCGTCACGCACCGGCGGCACCGGCACGCGTTCGTCCAGCCGCTGCGCCGAGATGTCCTGCACCCGTTGCCGGATCTGCTCCACCGGCCTGAGGGCACGTCCCGTGAACCAGTACGTCGCGCCGGCGGTGACCAGCACCAGAAGCGGCAGTCCGCCCAGGGTGAGCTCCCCCATCGTGCCCACGGTCTCGGCGAGGCCGGCCACGCTGCGGCCCACGACGACGACCACCGCCGGTCCGTGCGGACCGTCCGTCGCAACCCTCGCCACCAGGATGTACGGCTCGTCCGCCCTCGACTGCGGCAGCGCCGGGACCGTCGTCGTCGTGGGGTTGCCGGCGGTAGGAGACCTGAAGCCCAGCCGGAGCTGCCGGGCCGAGGCCGGCGCGGCGTCCACCAGGGCGCCACGGCCGTCGCGGATCTGGATCACCTCTCCGAACGCCGGCTGTCGCTCCAGGTCCAGCGCCTGGTGCCCCCCGTCGTGCACCAGGTCCGCCAGCTCCACGCTGCGGGTCGTCACGGCGGCGACGGCAGCGTTGATCAGTGCTCGCTGCAGGAGCCACCAGGCTGCCAGCATGCCCAGGCACAGGGCGACGGCGACCACTCCGGCCGCTGCGACGGTGGAGCGGACCCGGACACCCGCGTGCGTCCGCCACCACCCGGTGGACACGGTGTTTCGGATCATCCGGTCGCCTCGACGCCGCCGCGCCGCGGGTCCGCACCGGACGTCGTCCCGTTCACGTCGACGAGCGGACCAGCGAGGACGACCAGCAGGCCGAGGTGGAGACGGTCGCGCACGAGGGACACCTTCCCCGGGAAGACGCCTGTTGTCACCACCCGCCGGCCGAGGATACCGCCGTGGACCACCGGCGCCGGGTGGCACCGGGGGCGACCGACCGCCCGATCAGCCCGGGCCACGCCGCCGAGCGCGGCGACAGCCGGCGGACCCGGCGCCGGGGCGCGCACCTCGAGGTCAACGGGGCCGCACGTCGGCACCGTCGGTCACAGGCGTCAGGGCCCGCCGCGGACGGGTCGGGGAGCGCTCGTGCGCGCCGGCGCCGGGCGCACCCGGTACAGGCCGGGGCCGAGGCGCTCGGAGCGCCGGCGCACGGTGGCTGCGTCGTCGTCCGACCATCGGGTGTCGTCCGACCAGCGAGCGCCGTCCAGGACGGTCTGGTCCAGCCGGCTCCGGCGCAGGTCGGCGCCGCGCAGCTCGGCGTCCGCGAGGACGGTGAGCGTCAGCTTGGCGCCCAGCAGACGCGCGCGGCTGAGGTCGGCGCCGGTGAGGTCGGCGGCGAACAGGTTGGCCCCGTCCAGCTCGGCATCGACCAGGGTGGCGCCCCGGGCCCGGGCATGGGGCAGGCGCGCCTGCGACAGGTCCGCCCCACGGAGATCGGCGCGTTCCAGGACGCAGCCGTCGCCGGCGGCGCGGGGAAGCCGGGCCCGGACCAGGACCGCCGAGGTGAGGTCGCACCGGGCCAGCTCAGCGTCGGTGAGGTCGGCCTGCTCGAGGTGGGCGCCGTCCAACCGTGCGTCGACCAGTCGGGCGCCGGTCAGGTCCGCGCCGGTCAGGACGATGCGGCTGGCCTTGGCCCTGGTCAGGTCCGCCCGCGCGAGGTGGCACCCGGCCCCGGCCACGACGCTCAGATGCGCCTCGACCAGCGCCGCGTCGTCGAGGACGGCACCGGTGAGGTCGGCGCCGCCCAGGTCGGCGCGGCTGAGGTCGACCCCCGCCAGCCGCGCACCGGCCAGGCGCGCCCGCCCGAGCTGCGCGCCGACCAGGGTCGCACCGCCCAGCTCCCCCCGACGCAGGTCGGCGTCCGACGGCAGCGCCGCGGTGCCCACCTCCCGCCGGACGTCGTCGACCACGGACTGCGTGCGGTCGGCGACCCATTCCGGTCCGGCCTGGGGGAACTCGGCGGTCAGGACGTCGGCCACCAGCGCACGGAAGCTGCCGCGCGACCTCGGCGGCACGGGCGGGAGGACCGCGGTGTCAGACATGCGAGCCTCCTCGTGCCGTGGGGACCGCCCCGACGGACGGCCGGGTGCATACCGGACAACGACCACGCAGGTCGCTGCGTGCCAGCAGCACGACACTGGCTCGCACCGCCTGCTGCATGGCCCGGCGTCCGGTGGCGTGCGGGTCGACGGCGTCGGTGTCGAGGACCCGCTCGACGATCCGTTCCCAGTGCCTGGGCCCGGTCCCAGTCGTGCCCGTGGACCTGCAGGAAGTCGTCCACGAACTGCGCCGGGACGGTCGTTGTCTCACCCGCTCGCGCCAGCAACGGGATGAGGCTACTCATCGTCGTCCTCGGTGAACAGGACGTCGAACCGGGTGCGGCGGCGCGCGTCGATCCCCGCGCTGATGACGTAGCCGGCGACGGCGCCGGCAACTCCCGGCGCGACCAACCAGCCGCTCAGCGACAGCAACCACGCCAACGCGCCGACGCGCACGGCGGGATCGGCCGGTGACCGGATCGCCAGCATCACCTCGTAGCTGATCACCCACCCGTTGACCCACCCGTCGGCCACGTACAGAACGCCGAACACCACCCCCAGAGGCAGCCCTCGGAACAGCAGCCAGTAGCGAAGGCGCCCGTACCGTCCCCTGGACCGCCAGTAGCGGCGCAGGCGCGCCGTCAGGGACTCCACGGCCGCAGCGGCATCGCCCACGACATCGTCGAAGCCCCGGTCGTCGCCTTCCGGCGATCCCTGACCATCCGGAGCGGAGCAGGGCGTCACGGCCAAACCGTACCGACAACCGATCACGCTGCGCCACGAGGTGCGACGTACCGGAGCCCGGCCATGACGGACGCCACGCTCTGGTGACGGGGCCACCGGTCGCACACGCCGCCCGCACGCAGCGGTGGTCGAGCTGACCGTCGGCGCGGGGTGATCAACTCGGCGTCAGCCGCACCGCGCCCTGCCGCGCGGCGCAGGTGAACGCCTCATGCGGGTCGCTCAGCGTCCGTCCCCGTCCTGGTCCGTGCCGGACCGGGTCGGGAGGCCGGCGCCCGGAGCGGGTGCCGAGCCAGGTCCGGTGATCATGCGCTGGGCCAGTTGCTGGGCCCGGTCCGCGCTCAGGGAGGGGTTCGCCTTGGTCAGCGCACTGGTGATGGTGTCGGCCAGGTCCGTGGTGCTGATTCCCTTGCTCTGGGCCAGCGAGGACAGACTCTGTCCACCGCGAAGGGCTGACTGCAGGTCGCTGCTGCTCATGCCCAGGGCGGAGGCGGCGGCGTCCATCCCGGCCTTCCGTGCACCGCCGTGACCATGGTGGTGGGGTCCTTGCACTCCTGCTGCGGCACCGGCGGAGAATGCCTGGGAACCGATCGGACTGACGCTCATGAGAACTCCTGCGATGGAATGGGCCCGCCGTCCCGGCGACGGCGCCTTGGGCACCCGGGGTACTTGCAGGCAACCCATCGGCGGCTCGGCCCAGCAGGCTGAGGGCATCACGGGAAAGTCACAGGCAATTCCAAGGTGCCGCAGACGTACCCGGACGACGACTCCGTCAAGGACCTCCAGGTCCCGCGGCGTGAAGCAGTGCAGGTGGTGGTCGAGAGCGTCGTCGGGCACCGGACCTCGACATCGGCGTCGCGCCTGCTGGTCAGGCGGACTTCCGGGGACGCGAGCGCGGGCGGCCGGCGGCATCGCGGGGAACGAGCGTCGGGTTGACGTTGTCGAGCACGGCCTCGCGGGTGACGACGACCCGGGCGACGTCGTCGCGACTGGGGATGTCGAACATCGCGGGGAGGAGGACCTCCTCCATGATCGACCGCAGGCCGCGGGCACCCGTGCCCCGCAGAATCGCCACGTCCGCGACGGCCTCCAGCGCGTCGTCGGTGAGCTCCAGCTCCACGCCGTCGATCTCGAACATTCGTTGGTACTGCTTGACCAAGGCGTTCTTCGGCGTCGTCAGGATCGAGACCAGCGACTCGCGGTCGAGAGCGGTCACCGTGGTGATGACCGGGAGCCGGCCGATGAACTCGGGGATCAGGCCGAACGCGAGCAGGTCCTCCGGCATCACGTCGCCGTAGGCGTCCGAGCGCGGCTCGTGCAGCGGGGTACCGAAGCCTATGCCGCGCTTGCCGACCCGCGAGGAGATGATCTGCTCGAGGCCGGCGAAGGCCCCGCCCACGATGAACAGCACGTCTGCCGTGTCGATCTGGATGAACTCCTGGTGCGGGTGCTTGCGACCGCCCTGCGGGGGCACGCTCGCCGTCGTCCCCTCGATGATCTTCAGCAGCGCCTGCTGGACACCCTCGCCCGACACGTCGCGGGTGATCGACCGGTTCTCGCCCTTGCGGGCGATCTTGTCGACCTCGTCGAGGTAGATGATCCCGGTCTCGGCCTTCTTGACGTCGTAGTCGGCCGCCTGGATCAGCTTGAGCAGAATGTTCTCGACGTCCTCGCCGACGTAACCTGCCTCGGTAAGAGCGGTGGCGTCGGCGATCGCGAACGGCACGTTCAGCACCTTGGCGAGCGTCTGCGCGAGGTAGGTCTTGCCGCAACCGGTCGGGCCGATCAGCAGAATGTTCGACTTGCCGATCTCGACGACGTCCTCCCCGCGGCGGCCGGACTCCCCCGCCTGGATCCGCTTGTAATGGTTGTAGACGGCAACCGCCAGGGACCTCTTGGCGGGCTCCTGCCCGACGACGTACTGCTCGAGGAAGTCGAAGATCTCGATGGGCTTGGGCAGTTCGACCAGACCGAGCCCGCTCGCCTCGGTGCGCTCCTCCTCCTGCATGATCTCATTGCAGAGATCAATGCACTCGTCGCAGACGTGGACACCCGGACCTGCGATGAGCTTCTTGACCTGCTTCTGACTCTTGCCGCAGAACGAGCACTTCAGCAGGTCTTCGCCATCGCCGACACGCGCCACGAGGTGTCCTTCCGCCATGGGCTCCGATCGGCCACGTTACGTCAGGCCGGCGGCCGTGGCGCCTCCGCACCCGATCAATGCACGCTTTTCGCTGTGAGCGTCGCGCTCGACACCTGGCGAGGGATGCGAGGAAGCCTTGCGTCCCCACTCTCAACCAGCGAAGTTCGTGCCGGCGGCAACACGCGGATCCGGCCGCCGACAGGTTGGCGCAGAGCGCACTCGATGAGGTCGCCGTCCGTCACCCGCCGGGGTTCGGTCGCGCCGATGGGTGCGGGACGTCCTGGATGCCTCGGTGTCCTCTCGCGGACTTTCGCGCGGACTTTCGCGATCATGGTTGGGTCCCCGTGGTACCTGGGATCAAGGGATGGTGTGCGTGGCGCCGTCGTCGTAGGTGAAGTCCTTCAGCGACGGATAGGTGATCATGCCTGCCAGGTTGAGGCCGGTGGGATCGGGGCTGGGCAGGCCCGTCCCGGTGCGGCTGATCGACTCGGTCGCCGATCGTCCCGAGCCCGATCCCGACCCCGAGCCCGGGCCGTCGACGTGGCAGCCGTCCGGGGTCATGAACACGGCCGCGTCGATCCCTAGGGTGCTGGTCCCCTTCTTCAGGTTCGCGGAGCTCGTGCCGCCCTGAGCGAGGGCACACGGAGGAAGGTCGGCCGCAACGGTGATGGTGCGTGCATCGCTGGAGACGATCCGCCAGGGCAGTGACAGGTGGTAGATCAACGGGGCCGCGGCGGCCGGCTGCAGACGGCCGCAGAAGCTGCCCGCCGTGGTGTAGGTGATGCCGAGGCCGGACCCGTCGGCCGCCACCAGGTCCAGGTGCAGCGGCTCCGGCTGCGGGGTGGCGGGACCGGTCATGGGTGTGCAGGAGTGCGGGCCACCGGTGGTGAGGATCATCCAGACCAGCCGGTTCGCCACGTGCGGGGGCGAGGCGGTGACGGCCGGCGGAAACGTCACGCCGGAGGTGAGGGAGGCGCGGGCCAACCCCACCAAGGCCAGACCCACCAGGGACGCCGACCCGACCGAGGTGTTCGATCGGACCAGCGCGATGGCCCTGGCCTCGTCGGGGTCCGGACGCGTCGCACCCGGCGCCTGCAGCTCCAGCTGTCCGCCGTCGAAGACCAGCGTCCGGGTCACCCTCCCGCCGGCGAGCGCGGCCCGCACGTCGTCGGCGCCGTGGACGGCGACCGTGGCCGGCGCGAGCGGCGCCGACCCGCATCCGGCCAGAAGGCATCCGGCTGCGAGCAGGCGCAGACCGGCGCGAGTCATGCCTGGAAAGACGTTGCGTGCGGCACTCACGTTGCGTCCAGCGCTCGCCGGGCGCCGGGTGCCGGCAAGAGTCTGCTCGCCGGTCCTGGGACGTTCCGGCGAGGGCGGGGGTCCCGCGTCACCTCGGCCTCCTGGAGGGAAGCGTCGGTGGCGTGTCGAGGGTCTCGAGCTCGATCCCGGGTGCGGCGAGCACGACGTCACCCACGAGGTGGACGACGGCCGGCCGGCCGCCGTCCAGATCCGCGGTCTCGTACCGCTCGACCGGGAGCGGACCGTTCTCGGTCGGATGCTCCTCGACCGTTGTCAGCGACCAGGCGACGTCGATGATCAACGGCGCGCTCGCCGGATCGATGAGCGAGACCAGCCGTACCTGCGACGACGCCCCCGGTCTAAGCCCCAGCAGCCGCGTCACCGCGACGAGAAACCCCGGGGACCGCCCCACGAACCCCGCCGCGCGGGCGGTGTCCTCTCCCCTGTCCTCGCCGGAGGCCCCCGTCCGGACCCACACCGTCTCCCCGCCCACGACGCCGCCGCGCACGATCCAGCCCCCGGCGCGCACCTCGACCCGGATCTGCCGCCCGGCCGCGTCGGTCGTGACGTCGACCAGACCCGCCGGCGTGCGGCCGTCCGGAGCGAGCACCTGCGCGTTGTAGCGCCAGCCGGCCGGACCGGGCGCGCAGGAGAACCGTTCGTACCCGACCACTGCCCCGTCGTGGCTACGCAGGCTGTACAGACCCCTCGGCACCTCCCCAGTCTCCACCCGGAGTGCACCGAAGGCGTCGCGCCGTCCAACCCGGAGCCGGTGACCGCGCGGCGGGCGGAGCCCCGGACCGTGGCCGACCTGCACCGCGAACCCGCCGTCGGCGGACCAGGCCCGGATCCGGCGCGCCGTCACGCTCCCGGCCCGGGCTGGTGGCGGCGGTCGTCCGGACGGCGCAGAATCGTAGGGTCCGAGACGGCACGACGCAGTGGGGTGGGGCGATGACCGCCGAGGTGCTCCGCTACGCCGCCTTCACCGACGGCGGCCACGGCGGCAACCCCGCCGGCGTGGTCCTGGACGCCGCAGCGCTGGACGACGTCCAGATGCTGGCGCTCGCGAGGGCGCTCGGCTACTCCGAGACTGCGTTCGTCACCCCGCCGCCCCCCGGCGACGGCGGCGGCCCCGACCCCGCCGACCACCTGGTGCGGTTCTTCAGCCCGCTGGCGGAAGTGGCCTTCTGCGGCCACGCGACGATCGCGACGGCGGTCGCCCTCGCCGACCGCGACGGGCCCGGCCGGCGCCGGCTGACCACCGCCGCAGGGCCGGTGACGGTCACCACCACACGCGTCGACGGCGAACTCCTCGCCACCCTCACGTCGCCGCCCACCTCGACCCGGCCGGTCGCCGGCCCGGTGCTCGCCGAGGCGCTCACCGCGCTGCGGTGGACCCAGGACGACCTCGACCCCCGCTACCCCGCCCAAGTGGCCTTCGCCGGCAATGACCACCTGGTGCTCGGCGTCCGCTCCCGGCGGGTCCTCGCGGAGCTGGACTACGACTACGCCGCCCTCGACCGGCTCATGGCGCGCGAGCGCTGGACGACGACGCACCTGTTCCGGGCCGAGACCGCGACCACCTTCCACGTGCGCAACCCGTTCCCGCCCGGCGGGGTCGTCGAGGACCCGGCCACCGGAGCCGCGGCGGCTGCCTTCGGCGGCTACCTGCGTGACCTCGGTCTGGTCGACACGCCGTCCCGGCTCACCCTGCACCAGGGCGCCGACATGGGCCGGCCCAGCCTGCTGCTGGTCGACCTGGCCGCGCGAACCTCCACCGTCCAGGTCTCCGGACGCGCCACCCGGTTGGCCCCGGCGCCGTCCGACGAGCCGGGGCAGCCCTGAGCGATCGCGCGGACGATCCGACCGCCGCCACGACCCGGGCCCGACGCGGGCACAGGGCCGTCACCGGCGGCACCCTGCCCTTCCGACGCCACGGCGCCGTCACGGCTGTTCCTGCACGACTA
>Ga0302322_100001758_pt1 | contig 18012 bp, 17 predicted proteins | sample Fen_T0_2_FD_203757 | JGI IMG/M metagenome (GOLD analysis project Ga0302322, IMG submission 203757) | Peat permafrost microbial communities from Stordalen Mire near Abisko, Sweden - Fen_T0_2 | ecosystem: Environmental > Terrestrial > Soil > Wetlands > Permafrost | place: Sweden: Abisko... | reverse complement strand
GCCGCGCCCGTAGCCTCGCTGGCGCCGGGCGAGGTCCACGGCAAGACCGTCGGCGGTCAGAGGCAGACCGGCCGGTACGCCCTCCACCGTGACGCCGAGCGCGGGGCCGTGCGATTCCCCGGCGGTCAGGAAGCGGAAGGCGGCCATCGTCGTGTCGCGGCGTCGGGTCGAGGAGGCCGGATCAGTCGCCGACGGCGGCGCCGGCCGCGGCCGCGGCGGCCTCGGCGGTCTCGGGCTCACCGGCCGGTTCGCCTTCGGCCGAGCGCAGGCCGCCGGCCCGGGCGGCCGCGAGTGCGGCGCCCATGACGTCGAGCGGCGCGGGCGTGCCCGTCCACAGCGTGAACGAAGCCGCGCCCTGGTTCAGGAGCATGGTCTCGCCGTCCGAGGTGGTCGCGCCGGCCGACTTGGCGTCGCGCAGCAGCCGGGTCTGGGCGTAGATGAGGTCCAGGACGAGCAGGTCGCCGTGGAGGATCTCGGCCGGGATCGGACTCTCGTCGCTGGTCAACCCGATCGAGGTCGCGTTGATCAGGATCTTGGTCTTGGCCAGCTCGGCCTCGATGATCGACTCGTGCCACGGCATCGCCCGCAGGTCCATATGCGACGCGCTGCGACCGAAGTGCTTGACCAGCCCCTCGGCGCGATGCAGGTGGCGGTTGAACACGATGATCCGCTGGAAGCCCTCGGTGATGAGGCCGTGGACGACGGCCCGCGCACCGCCGCCTGCGCCGAGCAGCACCGCATGGCGCGGCATCTTCTGCTTGCCGACCAGCTTGTCGAGCGCGATCTTGAAGCCGGGCACGTCCGTGTTGTGGCCGACGAGGCGCTTGCCTTCTCGGGTGATCGTGTTCACCGCGCCCGTCGCGTGGGCCTCCTCGGTGATGCGATCCATCAGCGGGACGACCCGCTCCTTGTGCGGGATGGTCACGTTGGCGCCCAGGAAGTCGTCGCCCCGCAACTCGGCGACCGCGTCCGCCAGCTCCATCGGCGTCCGGTCCCAGAGCTCGTAGGCGGCGTCCATCCCGACCGAATCGAACGCGGCCTGCTGCATCGCGCCGGACAGCGAATGGGCCACCGGATGGCCGATCAGGACCACGCGCTTCGTCATGCTCGCACCCTTTCGAGGTCGTCGAAGAAACCGGGATAGGAGATCGAGGCGGACCCGGGCCGCTCGATCGTCGTCCGACCTGAGGCGACCAGCCCCGCGATCGCGAAGGTCATCGCCAGTCGATGGTCGTCGAGGCTGTCGGTCGCGGCGCCGGTGAGGGCTGCGTTGCCGACGATGCGCAGGTCGTCGCCGTCGATGTCCACGTGCGCTCCTAGCGCCAGCAGACCCGCGACGATGCCCGCGATCCGGTCCGATTCCTTGTGCCGGAGCTCGCCGGCGCCGCGGATCGTCGTCGGGCCGTCGGCCAGCGCGGCCGCCAGGCACAGGATGGGGATCTCGTCGATGGCGGCCGCCACATCGACCGGCGACAGGTCGATGCCGTGCAGCCCGGATGAACGCACGGTCAGGTCGGCCAGCGGTTCGCCGATGCCATCGTCGTCGCCCGTGAGCGAGCGCTCGTCGATGTCGGCGCCCATCCGGCGCAGCAGGTCGATCACGGCGCGCCGGGTCGGGTTGACGCCGACCCCTTCGATGGTCAGTTCGGCGTCCCGATGGATCGCCCCGGCGACGAGCCAGAACGCCGCCGCCGAGACGTCGCCGGGCACGCGCTCGTCGATCGCCTGGATCGTCTGCCCTCCGTCGACCGTCACCGTGGCGCCTCCGTCCCGACCGATCTCGCTGGCCACGGCGATCCCGCGCGCCCGCAGCATCCGCTCCGTGTGATCGCGCGTCGCTACCGCTTCGCGGACCGTCGTCCGACCGTTCGCGCGCGTCCCGGCGAGGAGGATCGCGGACTTCACCTGGGCACTCGGAACGGGGGTCGCGTAGTCGATCGCGTCGAGCGGCGTGCGACCGGTCACGAGGAGCGGCGGAAGCGTGTCGTGGTCGCGGGCCGAGAGGCTGGCGCCCATCGCCCGCAATGGTCCGATGATACGAGCGACCGGACGGCGTCGCAACGACTCGTCGCCGTCCAGGGTGGCGGTCAGCGGCAGTCCGGCGAGCGTGCCGGCGATGAGCCGCAGGCTCGTGCCGGAGTTGCCACAGTCGAGGGCGGCGACCGGCGCGGCCAGCCCGTTCGCCCCGGGCGACGTCACGTGGTAGGCCACGGTCGGGCCGTCCGGCTCGAGCCGCTCGACGGTCGCGCCGAGGGCCCGGACGATCGCGGCCGTGGACCTGACATCGGCGCCGTCACCGGCCCCGCTGATGTGGCTCGATCCGGAAGCCAGCGCGGCCAGGATGAGCGCCCGATGGCTCACCGACTTGTCGCCGGGCAGCCGCAGGGCGCCGCGCAGACGGCTGGCCGGGCGCACCTCGGCGACATCGGCGGGCATGGCGGGCGCGTCGGCTCGGGTCAATGCTTGGCCAGACCGCCGCCGCCCGCGGTCTCGAGCGGCAGGAGGTCGCCATGCAGCGAGCGGACGTGCTCGTGGACAGGCCCGAGGGCGCCCATCAGGTCCCGGAACTGGTCCAGGTCGAGCTGCTGCTCGGCATCGGAGAGGGCGTCGTCCGGATGCGGGTGGACCTCCACCATGACCCCGTCCGCCCCGACCGCGACACCACCGATCGCCAGCGGCTTCACCAGCCAGCGCTTCCCGGTCGCATGGGACGGATCGACGATGACCGGCAGGTGCGAGAGGTGATGGACGAGCGGGACCGCGGCCAGGTCCATCGTGTTCCGGGTATACGTTTCAAAGGTCCGGATCCCGCGCTCGCACAGGATGACGTTGGGGTTGCCGGAGCTGACGATGTACTCGGCGGCCATCAGCCACTCCTCGACCGTGGCGCCGTAGCCGCGCTTGAGCATGACCGGACGGGCGACCCGGCCGACATCGCGTAGCAGCGAGTAGTTCTGCATGTTCCGGGTGCCGATCTGGAGGATGTCGGCGTATTCCGCGACGATGTCCACCTGGCTCGGTTCCATGACCTCGGTGATGACCGGCAGCCCGGTCCGCTCGCGGGCCTCCGCGAGGTAGCGCAGCGCCTCCACGCCCAGTCCCTGGAAGGCGTACGGGCTCGTCCGTGGCTTGAAGGCGCCGCCGCGCAGGATCGTGGCGCCGGCCGCCTTGACGGCATCCGCCGTCTCGAACAGCTGGTCGCGGCTCTCCACCGAGCAAGGCCCCGCCATCACGGTCAGTGATCCGTCGCCGATCGAGGCGTCCAGGACGCGGATGACCGTGTCCTCGGGATGGAACTCGCGAGAGGTCAGCTTGAAGGGACGACTGATCGGGGTGACCCGCTCGACGCCGGGCAAGGCCGCGAACCGATCGAGCAGGACCGGCCGCCGGCCGCCGATCTCGCCGACGACGGCGATGACCACGTGGTCGCTGCCGGCGTGGTCGAACGGGGTCAGACCCTCCGCCAGGATCCGACCCTTCACGCCGAGGATCTCGGCCTCGCTGGCACCGCTGGCCATAACGACGAACATCGGTCAGGGATCTCCTCGTCGGTCGCCCGCGCCAAACAAAAAAGCAGAGGTCTGACCTCTGCTTCGTTGGCCCGGCACGACCCGTGCTCCCGGTCCTAGGGACGGGGAACGCTCATGCCGGGCATCGAAAGTAGAAGACGTCGCTCATGTGTTCCGTTGACGGTACCGAACGGGCCCGTTCGAGTCAATGCATCCGGGCGCGTCAGGAGGCGGGGGCGGCCTGCGACCGCGCGATGATCCCTTCCACGACCTCCGACTTTGCGTCGGCGTAGTGCTGGACATGGCGCCACTCGCGCGCGGCCAGATCGCGCTTCGTTCGTTCATAGAGGTCCCGTTCGTCGTCGTGCTCCCGCAGCCAGTCGCGAAAGCCGGTCATGCGGTCGATCTCGGGGCAGCCCTCGGTGAAGGTGTGCAGGTTGATGTTCGTATCGGGACCCTTGAACAGCCGGTGCTCGAACCAGTCGGGCTCCCGGATCCGGACGACGTAGCCGCCGGCCTCCATGTCCGGGACATAGGCGGCCTCGTCGGCGGAGTCGGGGACGGCGAGGACGATGTCGATGACCGGCTTGGCAGAGAGACCTGGGACGGACGTCGAACCCACGTGCTCCAGGCGTCGGACGCGATCTCCGAGCGTGGCGCGGATCCGGGCGGCTTCGCGTTCGTACAGCAGCGGCCAGGCCGGGTCGTACTCGGCGAGGTGGATGGTGGTGCCGTGGACGACGAGCTCGCCGACGGTGATCGACTGGAGTTCTCCGTCGCTCACGAGTATCGGCCCGGCGTCGCGGTCATCGGCCATCGATCCCTCCTGTGGCACGGGTCTGACGAAGGCCGAGGGTAGCGCACCCGGCCGGCCCCGACCCTCGTGGTAGGATTCCGGCCGCCGTCGCCTCGGAGAGGTCGCATAGTGGCCTAGTGCAGCGGTTTGCTAAACCGCCATGTGGGGTAACCTGCATCGAGGGTTCGAATCCCTCCCTCTCCGCCATGGATCCGGTATCGCGTGCGCCCGTAGCTCAGTGGATAGAGCGTTAGGTTGCGGACCTAAAGGTCGTGGGTTCGAGTCCCGCCGGGCGCGCCAATCACCGATCCGTCTTCGCCGGAGCCCTTGAGGTCGCGGTCCTCGAGTTCCCAGGCGTGGTCCATCGCGTGCTGCGCCGTACGCCGGATCAGGAACTGGATCGACCAGGTCCGGGCCGGCTTGCCCTCGGCGTTGTAGGCACGCAGGGCGTCCAGGTAGGCCGCTCGATGGGCCGCCAGGCCGTCCGGGGTGAGGACAAGGTCCCTTGGCGTTCGGACTTCGATCTTCCTCGACATCTGATCGGGCTCCGAGACATACGTGTGGCGCACGATCTGGTCCCGCGACCGCCCGCCGCCCCGACCCGATGGACGGAGCTCCTCCGAGACCCGCGCGACGACGTCGTCGAAGTACGTCCAGCAGCCCTGCAGGAGCGCGAGTCGCCGCTCGAGGTCGGCCGCGGGCAGGACCGCGCGCTCGGTCTCGGATGGCACATGGGCGATGCCCCAGAAGTCGGTCGAACTCGAGCCCCGGTAGCGCTCGATCACATCGATCGTGTGCTGGCGAGCGAACGTCTCCGCCAGGCCCGCCAGCTCGGCGACACGCGCGTACCGCGGAAGGTAGGTCGTGAGCTTCGCCAGCGCGCTGGCCTCGTCGGCGCCCCAGCGATCGAGCCCCGGCCAGTCCGTCGCGGCCGCCACGACCCGCCGTCCCTTGGTGCCGATCTCGAGCAGGACGCGCAACCCGTCGGTCATGCGCCACAGCCTACGTCACGAGGGAACGGCCGTACCCTGTAACGACAGACCGCTCGTCGCGCCATGTACAGGCGAACCACCCGCACGGAGACCTGCATGGCACGACATCGAACCTTCGAGGACGCGACCGACGCGGAGCTGCTTCGCGAGTCCCGTCGTGACTCGACCGCCTTCCGGGTCCTGTACGACCGCCACTCGTCGCGGATCCACGCGTTCCACCTCAAGCGGACACGCAACACCGGAGCCGCCATGGAACTCACAGCGGAGACGTTCGCCCAGGCCTGGCTCTCGCGCGAGCGGTACCGGGACCATGGCGAGGGCACCGCGGCACCCTGGCTGTTCGGGATCGCCCGGCACGTCTTGGCGTCGTCCGTCCGGCGACTATCGATCGACCGCGTCGCCCAGGATCGGTTGGCTCTCGGGCTCGCTCATACAGCCACGACGACGATCGACGAGACCTGGCTCGACGGCCTGGACGACGATCTGGCCGCCGCCTTGGCCGAACTGCCCGACGGACAGCGCCGGGCGATCGAACTGCGGGTCCTCGCGGATGGCGCCTACGAGGACGTCGCCACGGAACTCGAGTGCACCCCGGAAACCGCCCGCGTCCGGGTCCACCGCGGCCTTTCGTCGATGCGGCGCCGGCTGGCCGGATCCGCGGACGGTTGACCGACGTGACCGCATCACCGACCCCACCGATAAGGAGCACCAGATGACCGGAACCACCGAATCGAACGACCTCGACGGTCTCGGCGACGCGCTGAGCGAGTCGACGAAGCGCGACCTTCGACGCGGCCGTGGCCGAACCATCCGCCGGGTCGCCCTGGCGGTCGCCGCCGTCGCCCTCATCGGGACCGGGACCGTCGCCGCGGCGTCCCTGCTCAGCCCGAAGCAGGTTGCGGCCGGCATGCCCGCCGGCGCCGTGATCTTCGACCAGACGAACCCGACCTGTGTGGCCGGCTCCGACGGTTCGGTCATCCACTGCACCCTCGCCACGGCTCCGAGCACGGCTTCCGGGATCACCGACTTCGATGGGACCAAGGAGGCCCTGGTCGTGGACGGCAAGGTCGCCGGCGGCTGCATCGGGCAGGACTCGGCCGGCATGACGTGGGACTGCTACATCGGCCAGGACGCGGTCGACAAGGAGATCATCACCAAGGACTTTCTGGGCGAGCCCGCCGGACCTGGCATCGGCTGATCGGCTAGGGTCCTTGGACGAGCGCCAGGCCCTGGCCCGAGCCCCGCGAACGTGAAGGAGGGCCCGCCGGTCGCCCGGCGGGCCCTCGTCGTTCCGTGACGCAGGAGTGGCTCCCCGGGGCTACCCCTCGTCGCGCGTGAGTTCGCGGCGGAGTGCTGCCCGGCCCCGCGACAGCCAGCTCGCGACCGTCCCCTCGGGCACCTCGAGCATCGCGGCGATCTCGGCGTGGGTGTAGCCGTCGATGACGTTGAGCAGCAGCGCCGAGCGGGTCCGGGCGTCCAGCCCGCGGATCGCCGCCCACAGGTCCGGATCGGACGGGTCGCTCCATGGCCTCGACTCGATGCGCCCGAGAGCCGACTGCCAGCGCTTCCTGCCGCGCAGCTGGTTGAACGCGAGCCGGAGCCCGATCGTGTACAGCCACGCCCGCACGTCGGTGCCGTCGAACCGGTCCCACGCCTGGAACGCCTTGAGATAGGCGTCCTGGGCGACGTCCTCGGCATCGTGCTGGTTGCCCAGCACGAGCACGAGACGCCGGACGAGGTTGACGTAGTGCGGTCGGACGGCTGCCTCGAAGGCCTCGGGATCGCCCCGGGAGCCGGTCGCATCCAGCGGCCGCACCGTCCCGAGCGTTCGGAGGGATCGCGTGGTCGTCACGGCATCGGCTGCCCGAAGCACGCCCCGACGCCGGTCGCGCCGACCCGCTGGTCAACGACCATCAGGAGCTGCCCGCTGTCCTGGACGGACCCCGGGATCACGTACCCGTGGTCCGGCGGCGACGCCTGCTGGACGGTCGTGCTCGAGCCCTTGCCGCCATCGGCCGAAAGCACCGACCCGGACTCGACCTGCCACACGACGTCGGTGTAGCCGTGGGCTGCGAGGAAGGCCTGCGCCTCGGGCCCGGTCATGCATTCCATCGCCGCGCCCTCGAGCGGCTGGCCCGGGTTCTCGATCCCGGAGTGGCCCTCTGCCGTCAGTCGGGAGATGACGACGGTGCCCGCCGCGGCGCTCGCCACCAGCGCGAGGACGAGGACCGGCGCCATCGCGAAGGAGACCGCGAATCGGCCGCGCCTGGATCGCTGGTCCAGCCGCGGCGGGTCGTCGCGGCCCGGCGCACGAGCTTCCATCGCGGCGAGCCGCGCCTCCAGTGATGTGTCCAGGTCGTGTCCGTCCATCGGATCCCCTTCCGTTCCCCGCGATCCCGCATCGGTATCGCTCTCGACCTGTCCAACACCGCTGGCCGACGGTTCCATGCATCGTGGCGCATGCGGCGTACCTGCATCGTCGTCCGGCCTGTAGGATTCGGTCCGATCCCCGCGCTCCGAGCGTCTGCCGATCCCAGGAGGTCCGCCCGTGACCCGCACCATCACCCGAGCGATCGCCGTCATCCTGACCGCGATGATCATCGCGGCCCTCGTGGTCGCCCCGGCCCTTGGCAAGACGCTCAAGGTGACCGGCACGCTCGTCCTGCCGGCGGACGCCGCGGTGCCGAGCCCCACCTCGATCGCCGTGATCACCCTCATCGATTCGTCCCCGGCCGCCGGCGCGGGCAACATCATCGGGGAGCAGCGGATCGACGGTATCGGCGACGGTACGATCTCGTTCGCCGTGCCCTACGAAGGCGACACCATCCAGCCCAAGCACGCCTACGCCGTGTTCGCCACGATCGTCGACGACGACCAGAGCTGGCAGAACGCGAAGGGCATCCCGGTCATCACGGGCGGTGCGATCGAGGGCGTCAACGTCCCGGTCACGCCCGTCGTCGTCGGAACGGACCTGATCACGGGCGAGATCAGCGTGCCCGACGGCGTGGCCATCGGCCCGGCCGGGGTCATCATCGCGGCGCTCATCAAGGTCGAGACGGGCACGCTGGCCGGACGGCAGGTGACGCCGCTGCTCGCGTTCACTCCTGCCGTGGGCGCGACCGGCCCGGAGACCTTCGGGTTCGCGATCCCGTTCGACCCGACCCTCATCGATCCGGCGGCCTCGTACGTCGTATCGGCGGCCGTGGTCGACGGCGCCACGACCTATCAGAGCACGGCCGGCGTCCCGGCCATCACCGGTGGCGTGGCCGCGGACGGACTGACCATCCCCGTGGTCCAGACGAGCACGAGCATCCCGGTCGCCTCGCCATTCCCGAGCGCCGCACCGTCTGCGGCCCCGACGGCGAGTGCCGCCCCCACCGCGAGCGCCAAGCCATCGGCCGCGCCCTCGACTGCCCCGAGCGAAGCGCCATCCGCGACGCCGAGCCCGACGGCCGCCCCGACCGCGAGCCCGACCCCATCACCGACCGCCAGCCCGACCGCCAGCCCGACCCCGGTCGCCAGCGCGTCCCCGGTCGCTCCGACGGGCGTCCTGACCGGCACGCTCGACTATCCCGAGTCGTTCAAGTTGTCCGCCGGCGCGGTCGCGGGCGTCGCCCTCGTCGAGGGCAAGGGCAAGGTCTCGTCCAGCCCCATCGTCGCGACCCAGATCATCGACCCGGCCGGCCAGGCGCCGATCGCGTTCAAGCTGACCTACGACCCGGCCCGGATCGACCCGAACGCCGTGTACACCCTGCAGGCCGGCATCTTCGATGTCGACCAGGCCTGGGTGACCGCGAAGGGCGTCCCGGTCATCACCAACGGCGCGCAGTCGAACGTCGCGATCACCCTGACCTATCGGCCGGATGCGGCCAAGGGTGAGGTCACCGGCAGCGTGACGGGCGTCGGCGTGACGCTGGCCACCGGGGCGACGTCCATGTCGGTCATCCTCGATGTCGACTCGGGTGAGTCGATCGGCGTCGACCTGACGAGCCCGAAGAGCCTGCCCGCCCCATTCGCGATCCCGTTCTCCGTCAGCGACCTCAGCCAGAGCGGCACCTATGTCGTGCAGTCGGAGGTCACGAGCGGCGACCAGGTCTGGGCGAATGCGGCCGGTGTCCCGGTCATCACCAACGGCAACCCGCTGACCGGCGTCCAGGTCGTCGTCTCGGAGGTCGTCCAGCCGACCCCCTCGCCGAGCCCGACGCCCGTCGCGACCCCGGCGCCGACCCCGCCGCCCGCCGAGAGCGGTCGACTCGACGGCGGCACCCTGCTGCTCCCGATCATCGTGATCGTCGCGCTGATCGCGATCGGTGGGTTCCTGCTGGCCCGCTCGAAGGACGAGGAGCCGCCGGCCCCGCCGACCGAGCCGTCACAGGCGCATCCGGATCCGGGCCTCGCCGGGGTGGCCGCGGTGGCCGCGGCGACTGACGGCAGCCCGACCGAAGCGGTCCCGACCGAGGCGACAGCTCCGACACCTCCGACGGAACCGACCCCGCTCGAGGCGACACCACCGCTCGATGCGGCTGAGACGGCCGCGTTGCTCGACCCGGCTGGGCCCGTCGCCGCGGGCACCGCGGCCGCCGACGTCGTCGCCGATCCGGCCGACGCCGCAGCCGTGAGCGACGCAGCCGAGACCGCGGAGGCTGGAGGGCCCGCGGAGCCGTCCGAGCCGTCCGAGCCGGATCGCCCGTGAGCGACGGTCCGCGCGTCGCGTTCCTCGGCCTCGGGACGATGGGGGCCGCCATGGCGGCCAACCTGGCCCGTGCCGGGTTCGCGGTGACGGGCTGGAACCGGACGCCCGACCGTGCCCGCGATCTCGCCGAGCTCGGTGTCGTCTTCGCCGTGTCGCCAGCGGCCGCCGTCGCGGACGCGGCCATCGCCGTCGTCTGCGTCTCGGACACCCCGGATGTCGAGGCCGTGCTGTTCGGGGCCGATGGCGTCGTCGCAGGCGCCCGCGAGGGCACCCTCATCATCGACTGCTCGACGATCGCCCCATCCGGCAGCTGGGACTTCGCGGCGCGCCTGCGTGAACGAGGCATCGCCATGATCGACGCGCCGGTCTCGGGCGGCAGCGAGGGCGCGGTCAAGGCGACGCTGACGATCTTCGTCGGCGGGGACGAGGAGGATGTCGAGCAGGCGCGCCCGGTCCTCGAAGCCATGGGCAAGACCATCACCCACGTCGGGCCGATCGGCGCCGGTCAGGCGGTCAAGGCGGTCAACCAGGTCATCCTCGCCGGCGCCTACCTCGGCGTTGCCGAAGGGATCGTCCTCGCCATCAAGGCCGGCCTCGATGTCGAACAGGTCGTCACGGCCCTCGGTGGCGGCGCGGCCCAGAGCTGGGTCCTGGCGAACCGAAGCGGGCGGATGATCGACAACGACTATCCGCTCGGGTTCAAGGTCTCGCTCCATCGAAAGGACCTTGGGATCGCCCTGGAACTCGCGAACCAGCTCGGGGCGACGTTGCCGGTCAGTGCGCTCGCCGCCCAACTCGAGTCGGGCCTGGTCGCTCGCGGCCATGGCGACGACGACATGTCTGCGCTGGCCCGTGCGATCCGCGGGCTGTCCGCCCTCGACGACTAGGCGACCCGCGTGGGCCGCGAAGGCGGCTCCCGGAGCCACCAAGGTAGTTTCAGTCGAGGCCGACCAGCAGCATCGGGTCGCCTAGCTTCCCGTCGTAGCGCGGTCGGAACCGCTCGGCGTTGTACATGACCGGGACGTCCACCTTGCGCGGCCCGAGTGCCGGGTCGGGCAGGGGAGCGTGGGCGTACTTGCCGTCCTGGATCGCGACCATCCGGCCGGTCGTCCCACTCTCGACGAGGTCCATCGCCACGTTCGCGAAGGTGGTCGCCACCATCGAGTCGATCGAGTCCGGTTCGCCGCTCCGCAGGTCGTAGGTCAGCTCGGACGCGAGCGTCTCGATGCCGGTCCGCGCGCGCAGCTCGTACGCGAGCGCCTCGCCGACGTTCGCCTTGTGGCGGTGGCCGAAGGCATCGGCCTCCCCGACGTCGCTCATCTGCGCTCCGCGCCAGATCGCGCCCTCGGCGGTGATCACGAACGAGTAGTGGCTCGGGTTGTCGCGGTGGTCGGCGGCGAGCAGGGCCGCCAGCGCGTCGAGGTCGTACGGCGCTTCCGGGATCACGCACCGGGCGGAGGTCACATAGGCCGTGTACAGCGCCGAGAACCCGGCGTCGCGCCCGAAGATGCGGAACACCCCGATCCGCTCGTGACTGCCGAGCGTGGTCCGCTGCCGGTTGATCGCCTCCTTGGCCCGCGTGATCGCGGTCGAGAAGCCGATGCAGTACTCGGTGCCCTGGACGTCGTTGTCCATCGTCTTGGGGATCGCCATCAGCGAGACCCCGGCATCGGCGAGTACCTGCGAATACGAGAGGGTGTCGTCGCCCCCGATCGTGACGAGGACATCGACGCCGAGCTCGGACAGGTGGTCGAGGACCAGCGGGGTCAGGTCGTAGCGGTCCTCGTCGGTCGCGAACCGGGCCCGATCGGCGTCGGGCAGCCACGCCGGCAGTCCGGCCGAGCGCATCTTCCGCGGGTTCGTGCGCGACGTATGCAGGATGGTGCCGCCCGTCCGGTCGATCGTCCGGGTGTTCGTCCGGTCGAGGATCCGGAGGTAGTCGGGGTCGAGGGTCGCGCGGGCCGGGCGCACGTGGGTCAGCCCTTCCCAGCCCCGGCGGAACCCCAGGACCTCGTACCCGGCTTCGGTCGCCCGGTAGACGACGCTCTTGATGACGGCATTGAGGCCCGGGACGTCGCCGCCGCCGGTCAGGATGGCGATCCGTTTCGTTCTGGTCATGACGCCTCATGCTACCCCTCCCCCGGAGACCCCGAGGGTTGCGGCCCGGTAGCGATGGCAGGGGTCCGGGCCGGGCCGGGCCGGTCGCGGCCGTCTGCTAGCATCGAGTCATGAACTACGAGCTGTTCATGGGCGAGGCGCTGGCGGAGGCGAAGCTCGCCCTGAGCAAGGGCGAACGACCGGTGGCGGCGGTCGCCGTCGTCGACGAGGCGATGGTCGCGCGCGCCCACGACCGCGTTCTCGAGACCAACGACCCGACCGCCCATGCCGTCGTGGTCGCCCTTCGCGAGGCGGCCCGCAAGCTCGGCCGGACGCGCCTCGCCGACGCCACGATCTTCGCCACTCACGAGCCCTGTGCCATGTGCGTGGGCGCCCTGCTCCAGAGCGACGTCGAGGCGCTGGTCTTCGCCATGCCGAGCGCCCGCGAAGGAGCCGCCGGTTCGGTCATCCAGCTGGCCCAACATCCGTCCCTGCCGCGCCAGATCAAGGTCGTCAGCGGCATCCTGCAGGACGAGGCGACCGCCCTCTTCGAGACTGTTCCCGTCCGCTGACCGAGCGACCACCGAGCGACGACCAGGCGACGACCGAGCGACGACCAGGCGACGACCGGGTCTGTCCGCCCCGGTTTGGTATCCTCTCCAGCGGAGAGGTGTCCGAGTGGTTGATGGTGCCGCTCTCGAAAAGCGGTGTGCGAAAGCACCGCGGGTTCGAATCCCGCCCTCTCCGCCACTGACCGTCCGCCCGGCTCGGCCGATGCCGGCGTCGGTGCAACCGCGCGCATGACACCGTGCCCTTCGGGGAGAGGTCGCCTAGTGGACTATGGCGCCGCACTGGAAATGCGGTTTGGGGCAACCCATCGCGGGTTCGAATCCCGCCCTCTCCGCCACGCTCGAACGACATCTGGCCGGCCCGTTTCGATCACTCCCATCACTCAGACCGTCCGTGCTCGGATCCCGGCATCTTCGACTCACACGAGCGCTCGTCAGCTCCTGAGGCGCAGATGTGCCACCAGCGACCGGGTGCCGGAACGGCAGCCGCGAGTGGTCAGGATCCACGCTCAGCTGGTCTCGGCGATCGGATACCTGTCCAGACGAACGAGCGCCTGGGGACCACCTGCCGGAAATAGCCTGGATCTCGTCCGCACGCGTACGGCGGCACACACGCGAGGGCCAGGTTCGCCGCCCCGCGCCGCCCATGCCGCCCGTGCCGGCCGCCCCGCGCCGCACGCCCCGCCCACGCTTGGCGCCCCGCCGTCGACCCCTGCTATCCTTCCCGAGCCGTGCTAGGCGGGGAACTAGCGGTGCCCTGTACCTGCAATCCGCTCCAGCAGGGCTGAATCCCCTCCCGAGGTCTCCGCTTCCGAACGCTGCCCGACGGCGCGACGTTGAGGATCGGGTCCCGCGCAGCGGCGAACCGCGAACCGTGTCAGATCCGGAAGGAAGCAGCACTAAGCGATCATCGCCGGGTGCCGCGGAACGGCCTGGTCCGAGCCGCCCGTCACGGTGGGCACGGGGGCGCCCAGCTCGACGGAGGGTGCACGGCGTTTCTACCCAGGCTCGCCATGGATGGAGGTGACGGTGACGGACGCGGTCCCGCACCAGGCGCTTTACCGCCGCTGGCGAGCCCAGACCTTCGCCCAGATCGTGGGCCAGGACGCGGTCGTCCAGACGCTCCGCAACGGCGTCCGCTCGGACCGGGTCAGCCACGCCGTCCTGTTCGTCGGGCCGCGCGGCACCGGCAAGACGTCGCTCGCCCGGATCCTCGCCAAGGCCCTCAACTGCACGGACCTGCAGGACGGCGACGCCTGCGACCGGTGCGACGCCTGCGTCGCGATCCGCGAGGGCACCACGCTGGACCTGGTCGAGATCGACGCCGCCAGCAATCGCGGCATCGAAGCCATCCGCGAACTCCGCGAGCGCCTGCCGTATCCGCCCGGCCACCTCCGTCGCAAGATCTACATCCTCGATGAGGCCCATCAGATCACGAAGGACGCCTGGAACGCGCTGCTCAAGTCGATCGAGGAACCGCCGCCCTTCGTCACCTTCATGTTCGCGTCGACCGAACCGTCCGGCTTCCCCGCGGCGATCCTGTCGCGCCTCCAGCGCTACGACGTCCGGCGCCTGACCGTCCCCGAGATCGAGGGCAAGCTGACCCGGATCCTTGCCGCCGACGATCGTCAGGCGGAACCCGAGGCGATCCACCTCATCGCCGGTCTCGCGGCCGGCGGGATGCGCGACGCCGAGTCGATGCTCGACCAGCTGCTTTCGGCGGCACCCGAGCGGATCACCGAGGCGGACGTCCGCGAGCTGCTCGGCCTGGCCGATGTCGAAGCCGTCGATGCCTTCGTGGGAGCGCTGATCGCGCACGACCCGGCGAGTGGCATCGCCCTGCTCGATGCGCTCGAGGAGCGCGGCCGGGACCCCCGGACGCTGCTCGACCAGGCGGTCGACCGGCTGCGCGGCCGACTGATCGCGGCCCTCGCCGCATCCGATCCCGACCTGCCTGCCATCGCCGATGCCGCCCGACGCCTCGCCGCGATCGACCCGACACGTGCCGGGATCGGCGGCCTCCGCCTGCAGCTCGAACTTGCGCTCTTCGCCGATGCGTCGGCTGCGGCGGCCCCCACCCGCCCCGCGCCGACGGCCCGTCCGACCGCCGCGCCGCCGGCCCGCATCGCCGTCACCGAGGCGCCCACCGCCCTTCCGGCCCCTTCGGCCCCGCCGATGCTTACCGAAGCCCCAGGCCCGTCGTCGACCACGACGCCCGAGCCACCGAAGGCGCCGCCGGCCCGTCGTCCCGCCCCGACCTCCGAAGGCCGAGCGGATAGCCCGCCCGCCGCCTCGACCCCGGCCCCGCGGCCCGCCGCCACGCCCGAGGCCGGACCCGGCGCGGCCGATGCGGCATCCCCCGACCAATCGTCCACGTCTCCGGGGCCGACCTCCAGCCTGGTCCACGCGACGCCGGATCCGGCCCTCGCTGAACTCCTGGCCGCCTGGCCGGCCATCGTCGCCCAGCTCAGCCAGAACCCGCCGACGAAGCCCCTCATCACGCAGTGCCGGCCGGTCGCCATCGAGGGCAACATCGTGACCCTCGGCTTCCCGGAGGAGCAGGCCTTCCTCAAGGACGCCGCCGAACGCCGGAAGGGCGTCATCGAGGCGGGCATCGGGTCCGTGCTCGGCCGTGAGGTCGGCGTGCGCTGTGTCGTCGCCAACGTCGAGATCGCCGATCCGGACCCCGGGCTCGTGCTGGCTGAGGCACGGCGCATCTTCGCCGACGACCTCATCGACGTCGGCGAGATCACGTGACCGGGTCGGACGCGCGTGACGCCGACGCGGGTGGTGCCTGCACGTCCCGGGCGCATCCGGCAGACTGACCCGACGACCACCAGCACGAGGAGCCCAGCATGGGGATGGCCAATCTGCAGCGGATGGCCCAGCAGATGCAGCAGGAGATGCTGCGAGTCCAGAACGAGCTCGAGTCGACCATCGTCGACGGCTCCGCCGGTGGCGGCGTCGTCACCGCGACGGTCACCGGCAAGCAGGAGGTCGTGAGCGTCACGATCGATCCCTCCGCGGTCGACCCCGCCGACGTCGAGATGTTGCAGGACCTCGTGGTCGCCGCGGTCAACGACGCCATCCGGGCCTCACGCGCGCTCGAAGCGGAGAAGATGGCGGCGGTCACCGGCGGCCTGAAGATCCCGGGCCTGTAGTCGTCCACGCGTGGCCACCCCACTCATCGAACCGGTCGCGAGGCTCATCGACTCGTTCGCACGCCTGCCCGGCATCGGGCCCAAGACGGCGCAGCGCCTGACCTACCACCTCCTGCGCGCCCCCGACGCGGAAGCGCGGGCGCTGGCTGCGGCCCTCATCGACGTTCGCGACAAAGTCGTCTTCTGCGATCGATGTTTCAACATCAGCGACGCCCCGCTCTGTCCGATCTGCCGGGATCCCGGCCGCGACACGACCCGACTGTGCGTCGTCGAGGAGCCGCTCGACGTCCTCGCCCTTGAGCGGACCGGCGAGTTCAAGGGGGTCTATCACGTGCTCCACGGGGCGATCTCCCCGATCGACGGCATCGGCCCCGAACGACTCAAGATCCGCGAGCTGCTCGCCCGTGCCGACGAAGCGCAACGGGATGGCGTCCGCTTCACCGAGATCATCCTCGCCACGAACCCGACCCTCGAAGGCGAGGCGACCGCGATGTATCTGGCCGAGCGCCTCGAGGCGGTCGTCGGAGTCGTCAGCCGGATCGCACGAGGGCTGCCCGTCGGCGGCGACCTCGAATACGCCGACGAGGTGACGCTGATCCGGGCCCTCCAGGGCCGGCGGGCGATGGAGGAGTCGCGGTGAGCAACCTCGTCTTCGAGATCCTGCTCCGGCTCGCCAAGGCGGGTCTGGCCCTGATCCTAGGGATCGTCGTGTACCTGGTCGTGGTCGGTCCGCTCGGGGCGACGGGCTCACCGGAGCTGGCGCTCCTGTGCTGGCTCAGCGGCGCGGCCTTCATCCTGCTCGTGGAGACGAGCCCGATCTGAGCGTGGCGGGAACCTGAAAGGTCCCCCCGGCCCGTCTCCGCGACCCACGTTTGACAGGCCGAGAGGGCGTCCATACCATTCGCCCTCGTGCCACCTCCACGGAGGTCGGCCGGGACGGCCACCAGCGGTCGGCCGGACCATTCGCCCTGGTTTGACACCACGAGCGCCAAGCCCCATCATTCGGGGTCTGCGCCGCGGGCTGTCTTGCCTCGGACGCTGCACCTTAACAACTGAAGAGTGACAGGAAATCCGTGATAAGGATGTGCGAGTGGTCGAACCCTCGGATACAAGTCGTTGTCGCAAGACAGCGCACTATTCGGAGAGTTTGATCCTGGCTCAGGATAAACGCTGGCGGCGTGCATGAGACATGCAAGTCGAACGGACACTCGGGGCTTGCTCCGAGTGTTAGTGGCGGACGGCTGAGTAACGCGTAGGTGACCTGCCCCGAAGTGGGGAATAACTGCCCGAAAGGGTGGCTAATACCGCATGTGGTGGAACGTTCATTCGTTCCAGTAAAGCCGCAAGGCGCTTCGGGAGGGGCCTGCGTCCGATTAGCTCGTTGGTGGGGTAACGGCTCACCAAGGCGACGATCGGTAGGTGGTCTGAGAGGACGATCACCCAGACTGGGACTGAGACACGGCCCAGACTCCTACGGGAGGCAGCAGTCGGGAATTTTGCGCAATGGACGAAAGTCTGACGCAGCAACGCCGCGTGAGGGATGACGGCCTTCGGGTTGTAAACCTCTTTTATCAGGGAAGATAATGACGGTACCTGATGAATAAGTCACGGCTAACTACGTGCCAGCAGCCGCGGTAATACGTAGGTGACAAGCGTTGTCCGGATTTACTGGGCGTAAAGAGCGCGCAGGCGGTCGATCAAGTCGAGTGTGAAAGCCCCCGGCTCAACTGGGGAGGGTCATTCGAAACTGGTCGACTCGAAGGCAGGAGAGGGTAGTGGAATTCCCGGTGTAGTGGTGAAATGCGTAGATATCGGGAGGAACACCAGTGGCGAAGGCGACTACCTGGCCTGTTCTTGACGCTGAGGCGCGAAAGCTAGGGGAGCAAACGGGATTAGATACCCCGGTAGTCCTAGCCGTAAACGATGGACACTAGGTGTTGGTGGTATCAACCCCGCCAGTGCCGAAGCTAACGCATTAAGTGTCCCGCCTGGGGAGTACGGCCGCAAGGCTAAAACTCAAAGGAATTGACGGGGGCCCGCACAAGCAGCGGAGCGTGGGGTTTAATTCGACGCAACGCGAAGAACCTTACCAGGGCTTGACATGACCAGGATCCCGGCGGAAACGTCGGTTCCCCGCAAGGGGCCTGGCCACAGGTGTTGCATGGCTGTCGTCAGCTCGTGTCGTGAGATGTTGG
>Ga0302322_100001754_pt1 | contig 18019 bp, 16 predicted proteins | sample Fen_T0_2_FD_203757 | JGI IMG/M metagenome (GOLD analysis project Ga0302322, IMG submission 203757) | Peat permafrost microbial communities from Stordalen Mire near Abisko, Sweden - Fen_T0_2 | ecosystem: Environmental > Terrestrial > Soil > Wetlands > Permafrost | place: Sweden: Abisko... | reverse complement strand
CACTCGAGCCTTGCGTATCGTCAACGCCATTGGACAGTTAGAAACCCCTGATCCGGGTGCTGTGACTGAAGCTGCAATGGCTCTCAACATGTTAGTTAAGGAACGACAAGCTGATGGAATGCAACTGTGGAAGGTAGCTACCATCACTGGTACCCTAACTGCGGGTGTATCGACCTACAACATCGGTACAGGTGCTACGGTTAACAAGGAAGCTCCTCTAAAGCTGTTGGATGCTTGGCTTCGGAACTCGAGCGGTGGTGATGCTCCGATTACCCTGTTCACGAAGGATCAGTACGACAACTATAGCTCAAAGGCTACGGCTGGTACTCCAACCCAATTGTTCTATCAAACTCCGGGTGCTACCCTGAGTACTGGTATGGTTGGAACGTACTACCTTTTGCCGGTCCCGACAGCTAGCGATGTGGCTAACAGTACTCTCTATCTGACTGGTGTATTCCCCATCTTCGATTTCGATTCAAGCACTGATAACCCTGACTTCCCTAGCTTCTACTACAATGCCCTGACTTGGGGCCTTGCTGACCAACTTTCAACTGAGTATGGTGTTCCACTCTCTGAGCGTGGTTTCATCCAGAACAAGGCGATGATGCACCTAGAGATGGCAAAGAGTATGGATATTGAAGAGGGTAGCCTCTTTATTCAACCCACATTTGATGATGGCGCATAATGGCTGCTGACAAACCTCTACAGGATATCTACAACACTGTTCGTATCCCGTTGACGGATGCTGTCGTCGCATCACCATCTGCTAACGAGTATGGTGGACAGTCTAATGGAGAAGATAACTCAGTATATTGGAATTGTTATCCCGATTTTTTCTCCGATAGAGCAGCTAACCAGTACTCAAGCCAATTTGATACTTGGGTCCAGAAACGTGGTCCTCTTCAGATAAAGAATGCATCATTACCAGATAATGCTACTGTTCCCACAGCCAACACTACCTACTGTGTAGACAATATCTGTATGTCTAATTTGGATGACGTGTATGTAGCCGCCATCTTTGATTGGACTGCTGGCCTATTCCGAATTATTCAGTATCGTCCTTCAGCAGGCACATCTCTTCAAATAGGTACCATTGCTGGTGCAACGGATGCAACCTTATTTCTCTACGAAGGAGTAGTTGCTGGTGTTGCCACTCTCTTTGTATCCTATATTAATGCGGCTGAGACTGTATCTACTGGTGCATATGCCACCTCTGTTGCTGGCGTTATGGTAGCTGCGAGTCTTACTGTTATCGCTGACGTAGATTTCCCTGCTAATTTAGCGAATACTACTCTCCGAGGTTCTTTTGTTCAGATGGATGGGTATGCCTTTATTGGTACTAAGCAGGGGGGTTTTTACGCCTCAGACATAAATTCTATTGCTTCTTGGAATGCTTTGAGTGTGATCTCCGCTATCCAGTACCCAGACCAAGGTATTGGACTTGTTCGATACAAAAACTTCATCTTGTTCTTTGGAGAAGATAGTATTGAGTTCTTTACCAATACCAACTTTAACCAAGGTGGAGCAGGTAACCCTTGTACAAGAACTGATCAAGCTTTCGTGAAGTTTGGTGCTTGCTTTGCAAAAAGTATTCGGTCTGTCAATGATACAGTTTATTGGTGGGCTAAGTCTTCTACTGGTAAGTTTGGACTCTTCAAGATGGATGGGTTTACTCCAGTCAAAGTCTCTACTCTTAAAGAAGACCAGATGACCCAGAATCAAACAGGATATCCTCATATCTACTTTATCATTGATAAAGGTAAATCTCACCTTCTTTTTGGTGTAAAGGTCTATGCAAAACTTCTCAATGCTGCTGGAAGAATATCCACCTATGTATTGGGTGGACAACCTTTCACTGATACTTTTCCAAGTGATCCATTTAGTTTGACCAAAACTGAGTTGGATTATGGTTGGTTATGTTTTGATTTAGATACTGGATGCTTTTGGTTGTGGTCACATGGTAAGAACCCCCTTGTCTTTCCTATGTGTGCTGCTAACTTCTCAGGTGCTTCCTATAACAGTTTTCAAAATCCCGGTTTTGTCTTGTGGTCTTATGGACAACCCGGATCTGGAAATGGTATTGCTTCATGGTCTTTGGGAATCTACTCAATGGGAGATACTCCATTTGGAGCAACTTCTGAATATACTGATAAAGATGCAGCATTAGTGGATTATCCTACTACCTGTGGTATGCAGTTTAATACTTGGGATTTTGGTAATGAAAAACGTAAATCTATTCATAAGTTCAAATTGATCTGGAAGCAACCGGGTGGTACCAATGTCGGTGGTGTTGGAACAGGGATAACTCCCTACACTTGGGTTATTTACAACAAACAGGACGGTAATCTAGATAATGCCAATAATGGCACTTTCGTAGAGACTAAGATCTGGAAGAGAGCTATTATTCAGAATGCTCTTGTCTTTCGAACCAACCTGAATAACCTCGGTACTGCTCGTAAATGGACATTCGGAATCATCCAAAAGAGTAACCAACCTTTTGCTGCGAAAGCAATTGAGTTAGATATCTCTCAAAGAGGATAGAATGGCATACCAATATCAACCGGGTAAACCGATGGTGAATGTGGATTCTGATAATTTTGTCTGGAAAGAATGGTTTCTGTCGTTGTGGAGATATATTCGAGGACAGTCTACCATCTCTCTTGTCAAGGTTGCGGCCTTCACTTGTGATCTTGATACATTCTTCTATCCCTGTGATACAACAGCAGGTGCCTTTGCAGTAACTATACCTCTGGCGGCGAACAGTGCTGGAAAACAGTATGTTCTTCAGAAAGCAGTAGCTAGTGCAAATGCATTGACCTTTGTAGCAAGTGGAGCAGACGCTATTATTAGTGGACCAGCGGCTCTTACGATTGCTAACAACACATCGGTAATCTTAGTCTCAGACGGTACAGCTAAGTGGTACTGTATCTCCAAATCTTAAAGGATAAATTATGGCTTTCGGTGACAGCAACTCTCTCGGATTCAGAAACGATCAAGGAAATCTGATTGATCCGTTCGGTAATCCCCAATTTGGTGGTACGAACAATGCGGGTCAAGCAGCCGCCGGTAATCCTATTCCTTCTACTGCCCCGGTTGATCCTGTAACTCCTCCTCCGGTTTTTGGACAAGCCCCCGGTGGGAATGCTGCTGCGGTAGCTGCTGGACAACCTATCCCTAGTTATGTGAACCCTATGGCTAACACTGGTAATCCGAATAACTGGAATCCTGCTGATCCCGGCAATAGCAACTACATCAACCCTTACATCAGGAATGCTCCTGATGGTTGGTCTGGTGGTAATCGTACTGTGGGTATGCAGTTCGGTCCCGGAGACATTGGGTTTGGTACATATGGTCCTTCAGCTACAACTACTCCTGCAACTCCTGCTGCTCCTACAACTCCGGCTTATCCGGGGCAAGGGAACTGGCACAATGACGCTGGACAACAAGTTAATCCGTGGGATGGTAGTCAGTACAAGGATACTGGAACTCCATACTCCTCTGGTGTGGACATCACTGATCCTAACCAAGCGTGGCAGAAGTTTCAGTTCCAGAACCCTACAGAGGATTGGCAGAAGAATTTCAACTCGATCGCTGATCCCGTGACTCGTATGCGGTACGCCTACCAGAATGGAGCTAGTGGTAATGGAGAATATCTTAATAGCTATCTGAGTCAAGCAGGAATTGATCCTTGGACTATTAACACTATGCGTTCTGTATTTGGGGCACCGGCTGGTTACAATACTCGAGAGCAGTTCAACGGTCTGGGTCTGAACACTGATCAGATGATGAATGGTATCAATGGCTCGTTCCAACAGATTGGAAACCAACTCTGGAACATCCGTACCGATGGGACGAAGCAACTGATTAAGGACTTCGGTAACTCCGGTAACATGGGAGATAGCACTGTACAGAACTCTGCTTCTACTGCTGCGATGTATAACCCAACCAACTTCGTGAACAACCCGTGGTTAATGGGACACTCAGCTAACTACGGATTCAATGCACCACAGGCTTTCGGTAATGCTTGGAACTATGGACCATCTATGGCAGCGGATTCTGCAAAGGGCTAAGAATGACTACTCTGGCCGATCTGCTGGCAATGTATGGAGGTTCTGGACCCCAAGCAGGTCTAATTTCGAATGATGTCTTTCAAAATAACCCAGATGATCCGGGTAGTACTAGAGGGGCTGATCTTCTAAAACTTGCACAGCAATATGATCCAAATGCTCATATTGGAACTGGTTCTGATGGTCGTATGGAAGGTTCCTTAGTCTTTGATAGATCTAAGTTGCCTACCTCAGTTATGGGGAATCTTTCCAAGTTTGATCTAGGTGGTGGTAAAGGTGGAAACATCTGGGATAACTATGCTTTGGTCGATGCTAGTGGAAAAGCTAATGGTGGCGCTCATATCAAAGATCCCACTAAGATCATCCATGATCCGAACTATGGTGATTTTGTTGCTAAGAATAACCTTGATGTAGCACCCGGAGATAGCACCAGTGGTTTCATGGGACAGCTTGGTAAGTATGCTCCATATGCTGTATCAGCGGTTATGTCTGCTGGTTTAGGTGCAGGTGCTGGTCCTCTTCTTGGTGCTGCTCTTATGTCTGCTGGTGGTCCCGGTGGTATCATCCCAAGTATGGTAGATGGACAGAAACCAGACTGGAAGAAGATTGGAATCAATGCTGCTACAAGTGCTGCTGGTGGATTGCTTGGTGGAGCTACGAATGGACTAACTCAGGGACTTGATCCTTGGGCACAGTCTCTAGCTAAACAAGGACTCAATGCAGGTCTAGGTGCAGCAGGTTCAATGTTAAATGGTGGAAAGATTGATGGTGGAAGTTTCGCAAAGAACTTCGCAGAGAATTATGCGGCCTCATTAGTCCCCGGTGGGAATCAGGCTCTCTCGGCTTACAACATGTTCAAACAAATTAACGGATAAGGTATATTATGGCAGATGCTTCTTCAACTTCCCCGTGGCTAGTAGTTGACCCCTCACAGACTCCAGCTCCCACGGACACATCAGCTTCTACGTCTAGTGGTCTTCCTGATTGGGTAACAAATCTCTTTGGTACAGGAGCTAATGGTCTAAATATGGCTGGCCTTGGAGCTGCGGGACTCGCTACGGCTGCCCAACAATATCACAATGCAGGTGCCTACCAAGACACAGCCAACCAAGCTGCTGCTCTGGCGAATCCATTTGGTGACCGTACTATGTACAAGGATAAGCTTGCTCAGTCCTATAACGATCCGAATGCCTTCCTGAATGATCCGGGACATCAGGCTATCCTCCAACGTGGGATGCAGAATGTTGCTGGACAGGATGCCATGCGTGGATATCTTGGGTCTGGTAACATGATGAAGGATCTTGGATCTTACCAAACACAGTCTGACTATACCTTCCTTGACCAAGAACGTCAACGATTGGCTAATCTGGCTGGTGCTCAATTCGATCCGCAGAATGCTGCATCGGATATCATGAAAGGTGGAGACCAGAAGATTCAGTCTCAGAACGCTGCACTTCAAGATCTGTTGATGCCTTTCATGGCAGCACTTAGCCAACCAAAAGGTACAACTATTAACAACAACAATGGTGCCAACCCTCTGTCTACGGATAACTTTAAGTCTCTTACTCCGGCAGCTATCGCAGCTATTCCAAAGTTTGCTTCTCCGGCTGACGTAGCGAAGTGGTTCTCCGATCATGCCTCGATGGCTGGTGGATCTGCTGCTGACTTGATAAAAGCCTATGTCAATTCTCCGGGTGGTGATCCTGCTACGATGAGCCTCTTGGCTTCTATGAAGCAAGACCCGACCTATGCTCCCTTCTTCCAACAACCTACAGGTCCGGGAGTGGGTGGAACGAATCCGTTTGATCCTAACAATACGAATACTGGTAGTAATGGTTCGTTAGGTACTGGTGGAGAGCCGACTGGTACCGTAACCGTTGGGCCTATCACCAGACTACCTGATGGAAATGGAAACGATATGGGTGGAACTGCTCCCACTGTCACCGATATTGCCAATGGAGTAAATACTCCTGTGGGGAATAGTAGTTCTAATTCCTTCACGAATCAACTCAACCAATTCACACTGGATTAATCATGGCTGATATGTCTGTAATTCAAAACCCATTTGGGACAATGCCAACTTCTCCGTTGCTCGGTGTCAATCCGATGCAAGGGGCACTGACGGGTATGGGTCTCCCCATGACTGCTCAATCAGGCCAGAACGTCCTACAGTCTCAAGACATTCAGAACATGAGTGATCTGGATAAACTGAAGATGCGTCAGGAGTCTGAGGACCCGATGAATCGAGCTAAGAACTCTCTTGATCAATCTCAAGCTGAAGCTCTTAACAACCCAGAACTGATTCAGGCTGGTGTTCAACAGAAACTTGCTCAAGCACAAGCTGCTCAGATGGATTCCCAAAGTAATATGCTGGCTCAGAAGGCAGATTTTATCTATAAGTTAGGGACTGAGATTGAAGCCAAACAGAAGGCTGGACAACCTACCTATGATCCTATGAATAAGACCTCTAAGGATTGGTGGGATAGACAGGTTGAAGAAGGGAAGAAGTTTGGCTTTAATCTTCCTGCCGCTCCTGATATGCGTCCTGATGGTGGAAGTGATACTATCAGTGCTATCGTCAACAAGAAGAATGCTTTGAACATTGATCCTCGTTTCTGGCAGAAGATGCAAGAACTGGATAAGACCAATAGTAACACGCTCGAGCATGCTAAGATTGGAGCGCAAGCCGTTACTGATGCTGCGAAGATCCATGTTGGTGGTCAAGTTGAAGCTGCTAAGATTGGTGCAGATTCTCGAGTACAGTCTTCTGAAATTCGTGCAGCAGCAACGCAAAGCAATGCCGCACTAGTTAATATTATTGCTAACGATATCCGTGCAGGGAAACCGCCGTCTGATGCTCTTGTTAATTTGGCTGGTGGACAAGCCTATGATGCTGATTCCAAGTCTACTGGTTTGGGTCTTGCGTCACTGTTGGCTTTCCAAAAGGGAGACCTCGAAGGTGGCAACAAACTGAAACAGGCTTGGATTGATAACTGGAAAAAGTCTACATTCCCAGACCTTTACAATGGTGGTAAATCTAGCTCTCCGCAGACTGGAACTACTCAGGCAACACCAACCTCTGCTCCTTCTACTCCTGCCGGTTCTAAGTATGTTCCGGGTTATGTGGAAGATGGATATAAGTTTAATGGTGGTGATCCTAAAGATAAGAAAAACTGGAGTAAAGAATAGTGCCGATGCCGTGGGAAAATGCTGCTGACGTACAAACTGTTAACCTCACTAAACAACCCGAGACTCCTTCGGGTCTTGGTGCTTTTGTAACAGGTCCTAATCTGGCTGCTGAAACCCAGAGACAAGAGGCTTTACCCTATTGGGATAAGCAACTTGAGGATGCTATCAAGGTTAACAAGAATGATCCTCAAAAACTTGCCCTGCTCATGGCTGAGAAGAACGATCGTTCTGGTAGTTCTCCGAAACCGTGGGACAAGGTAGCTGACAACCAAGATGGTCCGTGGAATAAGGTCTCTGATCAGGCTACAGGTCCTTGGGATAAGGTAGACAAAAAGACTCCTGATCTTCCGACCACGGGGATGTTTGGGAAAGATGTCCAAGACCTTCTCGAGAAGATTCCGGGTCTCAAAGCCTATGCGGACTGGAATGCCAAGATGGGCAAGAAGTATATCACAGACCCATTACAGAAATTCGATACTAACCAACCTGTCGCTTCAGCGATTGAGGGAGTAGGTGGTATCTTAGGTGCCGGTGCCCAAGCTGCTGCTAGTGGTTTTAGGGGTATGGGTGAAGTAGCTGCCGGTATTTCTGGACTACCATTTGGTGAGATGCCAGCTTCTCCGGCTACCATGCTGGAGAGGTCTAACCAAGCTGGTCAAGATGTGATGAAAACCCTCCCAGAAGGGCTTCAGAAGACTCTGGACACACCTTCAGCTCAAGCTGCTGCCCAGATGGCTGGAATCCCATTTGCGCCCGTCACAGAGGCTCAGGATGCCCTTAAAGAAGCTGGATACCCCAACGCTGCCGGTGTGGTAGGTCTGACCGGGCTTGTGGGTGGTCTAGGAATGATGGCTTCTGGTATGGCTGATACCGGAGTCAAAGGTAAAAGCCCAGTCGCTAAAGTGGCTGGAGATCTATCTAAGAAAGCTGCTGATGACCTAATGAAGGGAGGCAATCCCACAGGTCAAGGAGAGTTATTTACTCCAGAACAGGCTCCAATTCTATCTAAGGTTGATCCTCAGAGACAACTCTTTGACCATGAGAACCTCACCAAGACAGAGTTAGCCAATCAAGCTTTCGAAGCTGCCCAAGCCAAGACTAAGGAAGAACAGGTCAATGGTGCTTGGGATGAGCGGCAGCGTCAACAGGATGAACAGAATGCCCATGATGCTGCTGCTGCTGCCCCACTGGACGATAATTGGACCCCAGAACAGGGTAGTCGGATCTTAGAGAAGGGACCCACCAAACCGAACAAAAGTCCTATTAGGACAGTCTTGGATGAGGAGTCTTTGGCTGGCAAAGGATCTGTCAATGAGCCGGGTATTGAAGCTCTATCTACCACCCCTGAAGGTAGTACCCTTGGTGGTTATCTGAGGCACATTATAGATACAGAGCAGAATCCGATCGTTAAGGCAGTAGCTCGTATCCTCGAGAGGTCTGTGGCTGATCTGTCTGTTGGATTTGATGAGACCAAACTAGGCTATCATGAGAATGGTACAGTCCCCGGTGGGGTGTATCATGCCAGCGATAACAGTATCACCCTCAACTCAAGGGGTGGACTCAATCGTGGAAACATCCTTCATGAAGCTGTCCATGCGGCAGTTGCTAACTTCCAACGCCTTCATCCAGACCATCCCTATTCGAAAGCAATAGATGTAATCCATCAAATTGTTACGGATAGTGGTGCCCTCAAAGATCATCCTTATGGTCTGAAGAATGGCATGGAGTTCATTGCTGAAGCGATGGGTCGGGCAGAAGTAATGGACAAGTTGAAGGGTGTCAAGTTAACTGTATCCCAAAGGATCAAACTTAACAGGCTCCTTAAGGCCCAAGACCACTATAATCTACATACTGCTTGGGATGCCCTGAAAGCAGCCCTCGGTGAGATTGTTGGAATCAAGAACGGTACTGCCTTAGAATACATCCTGAAGGCTGGTAGTCGGATCATGGACGAACATGCCCTGACTCCGAAGGATCAGAGTATGTCTGCTATGAGACTCCGAGTGGAAGCAAGAAAGGGTGGAATACAAAAAGAGGGTCCGAGACAAGGATACCTTAAAGCTCCCTCAGATCCAACCGGATCTACCTTGAAAGCCCTCGTGGACATGCGGAACTTTATTACAGATCATGTCACTGACAAAATGTATGATTTGATCTCTAAAGGTGAGTTGGCACTGAAGTCTGCTCATGTGGATTTGGGAGTGGATCAGTACAAACAGGTTGTCTATAAGGCCCTCATAACCAGTAGGAGTCTTGGAGAGTTTCGGGATAAGCTCTATCACTTCCAGAGTGATCCGTCGTATCAAGCAAACATTGTATCCAGAGCTAATGAGTTCTGGGGAGATAAGAATAGGATTCTGGCTGAAGCTGGACCCTCCCTCTATACCAAACTGGATAAGTCTACCCGTCAACAGTCTGCCGACACTCGACCCTTTGAACAGATGGCTAAAGAGGACTTGCCTCTTGGTAAGGATGGTAATCCTCTGCCTCTAACTGCAAAGGACGATATCGCTAAGATTGGTGAGATTGGTAATACCGCTGCGGTTGCTAGTCAGATCAGCTACAACAAATTGGGTGGGAAGATTCTCAAGAACTTCATCTCCAACGTTCAAGATCTGATCACGATGGGGTCTAAGAAGTATGCAGATATGGCCTCTGTCGTAGAGGATTTCAAGACGGTTGGTAGAGAAGGTCAGAGGAAGATTACTGGAGTCTGGATTAAGTTTGATGGTCTCATGAATGATGAGCTGGTGAATCGTGGTCTTCAGTGGCCCAATGCTGAGATGCTCCGTGAGCAGGGTCTGAGTCCTAAAGAGATCTCTGTCTACCAATCCTTGACTAGAGCTTTTGATAAGTCTTATGAAATGATTGAGTCTGCCTTCCAACGGATAGGTCTGGAACCTCCGAAGAGGATTCCCGGATACTTCCCACACGTCTGGATGGGTTCATGGAAAGTTATCCTGACGGACAGTGATGGGAAGGTAGTCTCTATGAAGCCCTTCAACTCATGGTACACTGCTAAAGCCTATGAGTACTTTGGAAACAAAGAACCCGGCATCACTGCTGAACTCCAATCTCCTAGCATCAAGGTTAAGACCAATGATCTGATGTCTACTTGGGTAGATGCTGCGGAACTGGTTAACAACCGGAAGGGTGGTTTTGGCGAAGCAATGCTGAAGGTTCTCCAACGGATTGATGAGGCTGGTAAGCGTGGGATTATCAAGGATGTCTTGGAGCGTAATGCTAATCTTGGTGGTCACTTTGCTGAGAGTGGTATTTCCCAAGGTAACTTGTTCTCCTTCAACCACAACAATAAGCTGATGGGTATGTTCCAAAAGCATCTGGAGGATGTCGCTCACTTCTGGACCAACACCCACATTGCCGCAGAGTTGGCGAAAGACTTTCATGAAGCTAGTGCTGCTGGTATGTTTGATGAGACCCCCAACCTAAAGAATGCTCTCAATCAACTGATCGCTAGAGCTACTGGTAGTCCGGTCAACAAGCTTGCTTGGCTGGATGAGATTCCTCGAGCTATGTCCAAGGCAGTTGGATTGAATCCTACCTTCCTGCACACCATCTTTGGAAAGATGTCTCAGTACCTGTCCTTTGCTAAGTTGGTTGTTCCAAATCCCCGCTTCATTGCCTCAAATATATTTCAGCCTATGACCAATCTGGGTGATATCTGGATGGCCCATATCGAGAGAGTAACTCGAGGAGAACCTACAGGTGATATAGCTAAAGCCTTTGGGACCTTCTTGACGGAAACTCTTGCATGGAATCAGGGTAAGGGTAGCCCGATTATTGAAGGAGCTATGAGATGGATGCAGGAGAATGGTTATCAGGATGTCTTACAAGCTGATCACATCAGTCCGACTAAATCTTCTACTGATATCTTTACTCAGGCCAAGCATTATGGGTTTAGCTGGTTGAACAACAAGATCGAGACACGGGGTCGGACAGTCTCATTCCTTACATCCTATATGTACTTCAGGACTATCATGCCAGAGCTTCAGGCACTCCAAGCTGCCAAGTTGAAGACTGACACTATGATGGGTAACTATGAGAAGGTTAACTCTGCTTCCATGTATACCGACTATGGTACTCTTGGACAAGCCCTTCGTCCGTTCGGACTGTTGAGGAATGTCTACATTGGAAAGTCGATGCAGTCCTTGGTCTTGGTGGGTGAGGCAGCCAAAGCTGCGATGAAAGATCCGTCTAAGGCTCCACAGGTTGCTGCTGCTACGAGTGCTTTCGTGGGGATGCAGATGTCCTATCTGTTTGCTGCCGGAGCAATGGGAGTGATTGGGGCACAGGAGATGGATGCTTTCGTTCGTCTAGTTAATACAATGTTCAATCCAGATACTCCTTGGAGGAGACCCGGAGAGTTCCTTAGACAACATGGTGCGCCTGATTGGATGCTCTATGGAACGTTGGGTAAGGCTTTGGGATTCGACATTGGGGCATCATTGAACGCACCTGCGATGACGGAGATGGCAGCACTTCCCGGTGCTTCTGTGGCTTGGCATACCGGGGTACTGGCCCGCGAACTATTGAATGGGATGGGAGATAAGGGTGCCAATATGGAAGCGGTCTATGCTGCTTCTAGATCGTTGGCTCCGAACCTTGCTATTCCTTGGATCGAGCAGTTGATCCAACAGAAACAAGGGATGGGACAGAACGTCCCCAATGCTACTAACTTTGGTGCTTCTACCTATAGAACTCCCCAAGAGGAGATGATCTATAAGACAACTGGAGCATTGTCCATCACGGAGAAGGAACGTCGAACCATCGACAGTCTCTATAAGTACAACAATGCTATGGATGCTACTTGGAGACAGGAACAGATTCAGAAGATAACCGATGCGATGGTAGGATTGAATCCATTTGATGATGCTGCCCGTCTAATCAACAAAGCGGTTAATGCTAACCGTGGGTTGGATGGAGATTCCATCAAAGAAGGTGTTATGAAGGAGATGGAGCGTAGAGTAGTCAGTCAACATCTGAGGGATTTGTTGAAGATACTCACGGAGAAACCTGCAATGCAGTTGAATGACGTTACTCAACAAAAAAATCTTGGAGGAATGTAATAATGGCAGTCATATTCAAGCCCGATTGGTCAGTGAACATAGCTAACATTGGAGTCGTAGTCATGGCAATACTTGGCGGAGTAGGGGCTTGGTATGACGTGAAGAGTGATACGAGAATCAACTCTCGGGACATTGCTGCACTTCAGTTAGAAGCCAGTCAACATAGACAGGATGATAAGTCGGAAAATGTAGCTCAAGATAACCGACAAGACAAGATAGTTGCAGACATCAAAGGTGTGATGAAGGACAATAAGGACGAGATCAAAGCAGAGATACGAGACCTCCGCAATGATCTGATCCGAACTAAACAGAAGTAACAGGTGTGTCTACTAACTTCTGAAGTCTTCCAAGACGAGACATCCATCCCCACGCGAATTTGTTAAGAGACGGATTTCTTTGGCAAAGATCAAGATAATATTGCTTTCGTCTACGAATGTAATCTGTGGCACTCTGGTTGGGAGAATCTCGCAACCAACCAACCGCTCGTGAGACACCACAATTGACTGCCGTATCGAAGACCACAGCACACAGAGGCCAAGGGAGACTGTCACTTCCACTTGCGAGCCAATAATCCTTGCAGTAGATATTACTTGCTGTTTCTGGAGTGAGGTTCTTAATGTCAAGAAGTGGATAGGACTTTTTGCTGATTCCCCATTTTGTTTCTCCACCGGGGTCTCGTGGATCATTGACATATCCTCCTTCTTCGGCCAAGGTGAACTTAAGAGAGGACCTAAGGTTATTGACATTCTGTACCTCCCAATCAGGGTTATTCATCATCGTCATCTACATACCCCCAAAACAAATCTAGTGCGAAGGGACCCACATAGAACCTGAAGTAGTGAGGTCCCCAAGCAAACCCTAAGACACAGGCTGAAAATGATGCTAGTACTCTAATACCCCAAGCTTGTGTCGACATCTAGAAACTCCCCAAAACAAGCATTAGCCACAACCCCTTCCTGATCGTCATTACACACCAACGTAAAGCAGAACCCATCATCATAGAATGTCGCACGATCCAGATGTACAAGCCAGCTCTTGAGATCCTGTTGTTTGGTCGTCGGTTTCTCTGAGTTCTGTCCAGTCCACTTCTGGAACTTTTCCTTTAAGTTCTTCATACTCCTCCTTTGTTATTTCCGTATAAGGTGCCTGCCGATATATTCCATTATCTCGAGGTAGGAAGGCAATTCCTCCAATTTCATGGAAGTGTCCATATACCCATGCTCCCACATCCATCCATTCATCTTCCCCAATGTAAACTGTGATTGAAGGGTTGTGTTCGCACCAGTGCTTTTTGTAAATAAGGTAGTGTTCGAGTTGCGCGATAGCTGTAAGATCATTACTTCTAACACTTCCTTCTGGCGCTCGGACAGGGAAGTAGAATACTGTTGTGTGATCTGGTTTGGTAACGTCCACTTCGTGGGCAAACCCTTTTTCGACCATGAATCGGCATAGTGGATCATTGTTATCAGCCCGCACACTACGCAAATAGTACTTGCTGAAGCGAGGGTGTATACCACTAGATGAATCCACAAGCTGTGAAACTGTCCCACTTGGCTTAATTGTAGTAACAGCAACACTATGGTTAATCCCCAACCGATCAGCCCAAGCTTGATTGGTGGCGATGGCATGTTGTTTAAGATCGTTAAGCCATTGACTAAGGTCGGCTTCATCTGACATCCCTCCTAAGATAGGATGATCCATTATACCTGTTAAGGAAACTCCCAAGAGTCGTTCCTCTTCGGCGTTCTTTTTCCAAATGGATCTAACATACCGGAAATTGGTAAGGGTGGACTGAAATGTTCCAATGATCGCAGCCACTTCAACCTTGCGTCTAAGGTCATTGAAACCATCTGTGCTTCGTACAACCACTTCCGAAAGGTTACAAAGTCCGTGAGATCGGAGGATGATTTCCCCGCAAGGATTCGTTCCAAACTCGTGATTAGGATCGCGACGTCCTGTAGCTTTCGCTGTAGCTTTTGCACTATTTCGGTTGAAGAATCCTCTCTCACCTGATTTTGAATCATATAGATTGCTCCATTCTCTTAAGAAAATTCCCACATCTGGTTTTTCTGTATAAGCCACACTATTGTTTGCCAAAGCTCTTTGTCCATGCTGTTCCCACCACTGTCCTGCTTTAGCTCGCTGCATCCGCTCGTCAGTAAGGTTAGATAGTGATAATAGGGCGGACCTACGGACGCCTCCAACAACCACAACGTCCGCGATTTTGCAGACCAGATCGTGAATTTCCACCGAATTAAACTTTCTTCCTTTAGCCGAGAGAAATAGATTGACAGTGAATCGGAAGAGATCGTCGAGAGGCCCCGGTCCTGAAGCGCGTCCACCAAAAGTTTTGAGTCTCGAACCGGCAGGTCGAAGTCTAGATAGGTCCCAAGAGGGAAGCTTTCCAGCGTAGAGTAGGGAAATAAGTTCCCTGAACCCCGAAGCCCAACCAATCTTAGAATCCGAGACCACAATGGTTGTTTCAGTCTTGTGAAATTCATCAGGTAACTCCGGTAGTTTATTAATCCATTGGCGTTCAACCGAGAACCCATCTCCAGTTCCACACAACAGGATATAAGCTATCTCATCAAGGTCTCGAGTATCTTCGATCGCTTCATAAGCACAGTTATACCCTGCCATGTTGTCCCTATCCAAGGCGGGACCAGCCGTCATCAGTGCCCTCATGCTAGGCATTACTTCCATTCCAAGGATGTGATCATACACCAGTTGACTTGGGTAGAGATCGCTACGATCGCTAAAGAACTTCACATAACGAGTAACCGTCTCCTCCCAAGTCTCCCTACGTTGCTTCTCTTCCAGAAACCTAGCATACCTACTCAGATGAATGAACTCTTGAAACTGGTTCATTAAAGAGTCTCGTTCGGTTTGTCAATAGGTTGTTCTTCCATCATAACTTCAGCCTGAGCTGCTGCAAAGAGGACATCTACCTCTCCCTTAATCCCTGCCGCATCTTTGGAGACAAAGACGTGTCCATTCTCAATCTGGTCTCTAACCTTGTTTACAACTTCCATATTCTTCAGGTGTTGGACTGGATCAATGTCACCTACCATAGGTGGTACCAAACTTTGCAATGTATCTTTCTGGTCTTTATTGATCTTCGGCATCTGAGTAATCTCCCATTTCAAAATTAGATTCACGGTTATCGGAGAAGATTTCTTCATCATCTTCTGGCTCACAGAACAACTCTACCTCTCCATAGAGTTGCTCACGCTTCTGAAAGATCACATCACGAAATCTATCAACCAACTCACCAGAGGTAAGATCAAGCAACTCCATCAAGTGTGTTTCTTCAAATCCACGCAGTCGTTCCAAGAGGATGTCCATGTGGCTCATTGTGTTGCTGCTGCCTTGTAGTTCATAGTATAGTCCGTCCAAAAGTTCTGCCACTCATGTACTGTGTCAATACACTTGGCGTGGTTTTTATCATTGCTTGCTGATACATCCAACAGTTCTGCTAACGTGTGTTCGTAGGCTTGGGTGGCTGGTTCGGAATCGTCTGTATTGGGGCTGGCTCTTGCATCATTTCCTTGCTTGGTTGCGGCAGGGTCTTTGATGACAAGGGTGGGCTTACTACTGTTGAACAGGCTGACAATATCAGAACTGATGTGAGTGCTATTAGCTTCAGCATTCTTGGTAATCCTTTCGTGAATAGCAGCACCTGCTGCATCCTGCAACTTGAACTGGTTAGACAGGGATTCGTGGTACTTGGTTGTGATCTGTTCAGCCACTATTTCCAACTGCTTTTCTTTAACTGCTGCTGCGTCGATCGCCAACTGCATCTGTACTGACTTAGCCTTGTAGTGGTCTATCTCCAAATGCAATACCTTAATGTACCCCAACAAGGCCAAACATGCAACCCCTATCGCAATAGGAATCCAGTTAGCCTTGAGAAATTGTAACGCTATTGGTACCAGTGGAAACACTAGCCTCTCCTCCATTTATGAGTAATCGTTTGCTCCAATCATTCCCTCTTTGCATGTAGTAGTCCATAAGTTTCGTCCAAGCACCTACACATACTGCCACAAAGGCTGAGACTTCGGCAGTCCTTTCCAACGGTAAGAGGGTGTACATGTACCACAACCCCATCTTCATTACCATGAACGTTGCCAGTAAGAAGATCACCCTCGGGAAGACCCGGTAGATGTCTGTCAAGTAGGCGGGCCATTCCCACGGGTTAAGCCTGTGGTCCCTTGACCACCACTTCTCCGGTCTTACTTGCATAAGCTTCCTTTCCGTGGATAGCGTTGAAGATTGTGAGGCTCGAGGTATCGAAGAAGAGCGCCCATTCCTTCAGAGTCTTTTCTTTAACATGTTCCCGAAGGAACTGTACATTTTCTTCTGTCAACTTCCGATATCGTCCCATTATGCTGCTACCAGTTTGCAGTTGTCTTCGAACTCAATGTACTTGATCTCGATGTTGTGCTTGGAACAGAAGGCAATCTCAGCAGCTACCCCTCTACTCATGGTCCAACCGGGAAGCTTGTAGACGAACATCAATTTACAATGTTGTAAAATGGCGTAGTCCTGCTTAAGCCAGAAGTCGTGACCTTCCATCTCTGTCATCCCATGTACCTCAATCGGGTGACTATGAGCGATAGGGCAGAAGACTTCGTAGCCAGCCTTCATCAGCTTGGCAGCCTCTTCACACACCTTTGTAAAGCGGTAGTGACGTTCTTCTGCTGTGTTGCAGCTATAAGGTGAAGCAAGATAGACTAGCATATTATTTAGCTCCTCTGGCAATTGGGGCACCTGCGGTTTCAAGTTCGAGTTGCAAAAGCGCCAACGCTCTCCAAGCAAGTTTCGCCGAGTGGCGAAGTCCATCGGAATCCAATGTTCCTCGTTCAAGGAAGTGCCGGATAATTGTATCAGATTGGTCGGTGGACTTACCCCGTGCCCAATGCAAAGGTTCTCCCGGATTGTGTTGGTCGTTTCCTGCTTTGGATATCTTCGCAATCTCCACCAGAGCAGCAGGGAAGTAGTCCAACACTCCACTCGCCACCGGATACCCCTTACGCTCCATAGGATCTGTAGGTAGTAAGGACTTATCAAACGGATTAACAATAGAAGGATAACTGGAAACATCGCTAGGATGAAAGTTTCGATTGTACTCCTCCTTACTGATATTTATCTCGAAGATGTCGCAGGCTGACGGGCTTTTCATCGAACTCTCCGTCTTTAACGTTGTTGAGGACCCACACACCTTTCCAGTATCCGTTTCCTTGTGCCCCAAGATAGTCCTCGTCATGTTGGTTAAAGCTTCCCACGAATATACCGGTGACTTGTTTTCCTTCGGCTGTGTAGTCATACGCTATGTCCCTTTTCTGAACGTGCCCCATGATAGCACTTTTGTGTTTCTTTGTAAGTAAAGCTCTAGCACTTGTGACAGGACGACCCATGACCCCTGTAGTAAAATAGTGACTGTAGGCCACTCCGTCGAGCATCGCAACTTCAAGGAATGGGTGGTGTATCCAGCCTCTGTTTCTGACGACATCAGCGGTCCTGCCGACCAGACCTTCGAGCTTCCGATCAGCTTCGACAGCGCGTACTTCGCGGAATTCGTGGTTGCCTTCGAAGAAATCGAAACTTGGATTCCATCTCCTTCTATGGTTACTATTGCATTTACGGATTTCAGCTTCAATCGGAGAAAGAAATAGG
>Ga0302322_100001752_pt1 | contig 18026 bp, 15 predicted proteins | sample Fen_T0_2_FD_203757 | JGI IMG/M metagenome (GOLD analysis project Ga0302322, IMG submission 203757) | Peat permafrost microbial communities from Stordalen Mire near Abisko, Sweden - Fen_T0_2 | ecosystem: Environmental > Terrestrial > Soil > Wetlands > Permafrost | place: Sweden: Abisko... | reverse complement strand
CCGCGAGCACCGCGGCGCCGGTCCGCGCCTGATCGGCGCTCAGCAGGTCGTAGATCTTCTGCGACGTCACCGGATCGAGCCCGGCGGTCGGCTCGTCGTAGATCACGAGCTCGGCGTCGGCCACGGTCGCGCGCGCGATCCCGGCGCGCTTCTTCATGCCGCCCGACAGCTCTGCGATCCGCTTGTGCTCGCTGCCGGCCAGCCCGACCGCGCGCAGCCGCTCCGCCACCCGCGCGGCGATCACCTCGGGCGCCATACCGCCGCGCTGCGCGAGCGGAAATGCCACATTCTCGGCGACGGTCAGGAAGTCGAACAGCGCGTGATTCTGGAACAGCATGCCGATGCGCTGGCGCAGCCCGCCGAGCGCCGCCTCGCGCTTGCCGACCACGGCCTCGCCCAGCACGTCGATCGTGCCGCGGTCCGGCGCCTCGAGCCCACAGACCAGCTTGCACAGCGAGGTCTTGCCCGACGCGGCGGGCCCGATCAGGCCGAGCCGCTGGCCGGGCGCCAGCTCGAGCGACACGCCGGAGAGCACCTCGCGGCGGCCGTGGCGCTTGTGGACGTCGACCAGCCGCACCGCCGCGGTCACGGGCAGCCGATCGCCCGCGCCCGCGGCAGGTACTTCGAATCGGCGAACCCGGCCGCGAGCCGGGCCACGGCGGCGCACGCCGCGCCATGATCGTGTTGCTGCGCGAGCGTCACCGCGAGCTCGTACAGCGCGTCGTCGCGCAGGATCGACGCGGGGTAGTCGCTGGGCAGCTGGCGAAACGCGGCGATCGCGCCGGGCAGATCCGCGAGATCGTCGCGCAGGATGATGCCGAGCGCGAGCTGGGCGTCGTCGAGCCACACCGAGAAGTACGAGCCGGCGCCGAACGCCACCTCGCGGGTCGCCAGGAGCGCGCGCAGCCGCGCCACGGCGCCGGCCGGATCGTGCAACAGCCGCGACAGCCGCGCCGCGTGCCAGCGCGCGTCGTCGCGCAGGCCGCTCTCGGGATAGTCGATCGGAATCCGGTCGTACAGCGCCCGCGCCGCGGCCGGGTTCTCGAACTCGTGCTCGGTCAGATCGGCGAGCGACCACACCAGGTTGTCGCCGACCTGGGTCTCGGCGAGCGGCGTCATCAGCTGCTCGATCGCGCGGGCGAGCGCGCGCGGATCGCGGCGCCGGCCATCGCCGAGCAGCGTGCGCAGCGCGTCGGCCGCCACCGGCTCGTCCGGGTACTCGGTCACGACCCGCCACAGCGCGGTCCACGCCCGGGTCACCTGGTGGTCGCGCAACAAGAGCTCCCCGGCGCGATACACGGCGGTCGACGCGGCCATCGCGTCATCGCCGGCGCGGTCCGGAATCGCCAGGTACGTCGCGATCGCCGGCTGGGTCCGCCCCGCGTGCTCGAGCACCTCGGCCTCGCCCAGCAGCGCCTCGGCGCACGCCGCCTGAGCCCGGCGCGCCGGCCGCAGCGCGTGGCACGTGCGCTGCGCGGTCCGGTACGCCGCGACGGCGCCCTCGACGTCGCCGGCATCGGCGCGGTGCTCGGCGATCGACAGATCCGACAGCGTCGCCGGCGCGGAACACGCCGCGGCCACGAGCGCCGCGGCGGCCGCGAGCGCGCACGGCCTGGGACGCGCGTCCTCGCCTTGGATCGACACCTCGTCGCCTCAGATCGGCAGGGCGTGGGCGATCTCGGCGATCACCTCGGCGGCGCGCAGCACGGCGACGCGATCGACATCGAGGTGGGTCACGGCGCGGATGCGCGTCGGGCCGAGGGCGCCGAGCAGGACGCCGCGCGCGCGCGCCTTCTCGACCACGGCCGCGGCGGTGCCGGTCTCGAGATCGACCATGGCGATGTTGGTGTGGAGCCGCGAGGTGTCGACGCGGACGTTGCGGGCGCCGGACAGCGCGTCGGCGAACGCGCGGGCGTTGGCGTGGTCGTCGCGCATGCGGGCGCGGTGGTGGTCGAGCGCGTGGAGGCCGGCGGCGGCGAGGATGCCGACCTGGCGCATGCCGCCGCCGTACATCTTGCGCAGCCGCGTGCAGGCGCGGATGAAGTCGCGCGAGCCGGCGACCAGCGAGCCGACCGGCGCGCCCAGGCCCTTGGACAGGCAGACGCTGATCGAGTCGAACCCGCGGGCGAGCTGCTTTTCGGTAGTCTCGCCGGCGATCGCGGCGTTCCACAGCCGCGCGCCGTCGAGGTGCGCGATCATGCCGAGGGCGTGGGCGGTCTCGATGATCTCGTCGAGCTGGCCGCGGTCCCAGCACACGCCACCGCTCATGTTGTGGGTGTTCTCGATCGCGACGACCCGGGTCGGGGCGTTGTGGACGTCGCCGGGGCCCTTGTAGGCGGCGCGCACGTCGGCGGCGGTGAACATCGGGGTCGCCAGCAGGTTGGCCTGGAGGCCGGCGAGCGCGGCGAGCGCGCCGGACTCGTAGCGCCAGATGTGGGCGTCCTTGCCCACGATGACCTCGTCGCCGTGGCGGGTCTGCGCGCGCAGCGCGATCTGGTTGGCCATCGTGCCGCTCGGGACGAACAGCGCCGCCTCGGTGCCGAGCAGGTCGGCGACCCGCTCCTCGAGGCGTTTGACGGTCGGGTCGTCGCCGTAGACGTCGTCGCCGACCTCGGCCTCCGCCATCGCCTTGCGCATCGCGGGGGTGGGGCGGGTGACGGTGTCGCTTCGCAGATCGATCGTGGCCATCGCGGCGCAGCCTAGCAAGGATCGGCGCGCCGCACGCGGGTCACGGCGTCGGGCTGACCGGCGGCCCGCGATCGCCGGGCCTGGGCTCGTCGCGGGGCGCGTCCGGCGCGGGAGCGTCGGGCTTGGCGGGGTCCGGCCTGGGCTCGGGGGGGCGCGGCGGCGCATCGGGAGCCGGTGACGGCGCGCCGAGCTCGGCGCGCAGCTTGGTCTCGAGCCGGCCCAGCATCGCGATCTCGAGCCAGCTCGGCCGGTCGGCGATCTGCAGTACGAAGCGGATGACGCGCCGGCCGTCGCGGACCAGGCTCACGATCTCGAGCGAGCCGCGAAACGTCTTGCCGTCGTCGCGCAGCTCGAACATCACGTAGCCCGCGTCGGCGTCTTTCTCGGTGATCTTGAGGTGCTCGTCGACGGCGAGGAACCGCACCGCGGCCGGCCACGCCTGATCGCGCGGGTAGGCGAGGGTCTTCTCCGAGCGCGCCGAGGCGGGGCCGGCGGAACCGGCGACCATCGCGACCATGAACCAGACGCCACGAAGCAAGCGCACGGGCCGGATCGTGTGCGCTCGGCCGCGGCGGGGCAATTTCTTGGCGGTCGCTGGGCGGTCTCTGGCCCGTCAGGGCGCCGGGGGCGCCAGGCCGGCCGCGGGCGCCTCGTCCGGCGCGACCTTGCGCGAGGTCCACAGGTCGTGGAACGAGACCCAGGGGCTCGCCAGGCCGAGCGCGCCCATCGCGACGTACCACGTGACCTGGAGCAGGTGCTGCGCGATCGCATAGGTGAGCGCGAGCGTGTAGATCGCCGTGTGCTTGGCCACCGGATCGCCGACGTCGAACCCGAGGTAGACCGAGACGCCGAGCAAGGTGAACCACTGGAACTGGCCGACCAGGCCGGGCGAGTTCGGCAGCGACACGCCGATGCCGAGCAGTCCCATGCTGGCGTACGCGCCGACCAGCGACAGCGGCAGGCCCAGGCCGCGCGCGAGCAGCCAGCCGCCCAGGCCGTTGAACACCCAGTACGCCACGCTCCAGACCAGGAACGGCAACAGGTTGCGCACGTCCTTCAGGACCGCGAAGCCGCGGATCATCTCGACCAGCTTGACCTCGAGCGCCGTGGCGATCCGCGGGGCGAACCGCGGCAGCAAGGTCAGCGCGAGGCAGAACACCACGGTCGGCCGGGGCCGCCGCATCGCGAACACCAGGAAGATCAGCGCGGCGGCGAACCCGCCGAGCGCGGCGTACGCGGTCGGCATCATCCAGCCCGGCGCACCGGGGCCGCGGTGTGCGAAGAACGCGCAGAACACCAGCAGCGAGACAATGAGGCCATCGACGATGCGCTCGACCGCCACCGTGCCGAGCGCCGCGGCGGCGGTGGTGTAGCGCGCCTTGCGCAAGAGGCCGGGCCGCACGAGCTCGCCGAGCCGGGCCGGCAGCGCCAGGATCGCCATGTAGCCGACCGAGGAGATCGCGAGCAGCGGCCCGACCGGCACGCGGACGCCGAGCGGCGCGAGCAAGCGGTTCCAGCGCAGCGACCGGCACAGGTGCACGGCGAGCATCAGGCCGGCGTAGCCGAGCAGGTAGGGCGCGAAGTCGACCCAGCGCAGCGCGCCCAGCACCGAGCCGAGCTGCTCGCGCTCGACGTGATCGGGCCACACGAGCCAGGTGCACAGCGCCAGCATCGCGGCGGACAGCGCGAGGTTGACCGCGAGCCGCATCAGTCGGGCAGGTCGCCTGCGAGAATCGCGCGCGGCGCGTGTTCGAACAGCCGCACGACCGCGGCGTGCCCGAGCTTCTTCTCGATCCACGAAAGCCCGACGGCGGCCTGCTGCAGATCGCCGAGCTGGTGGGCGTCGGTCGCGACCGCGCACGCGAGGCCTTGCTCGAGCAGGTGGCGGGCGGCCTTGGTCTCGCGCCGGCCGTGGAACCCGCCGACCGCGCCAAGATCGACGACGAACGCGCACACGGTCCGCAGCGATCGCGCGAGCGCGTCGTTGTCCCACAGCGCGTGATAGCGCTCGGGGTGCGCGAGCACCGGCACCATGCGCTTGATGCGCAGCTTGAACAGCTGGGCGACCATGCCGGGCGGCATCACCGGCGGTGAGACCTCCACGAGAAACGCGGAGCTCCCGCGATACCGGGGAATCTCGTCGCGACCGAGGCGATCGATGAATACATCATCCCACATATTCTCGGCGCCGAGCCGAAGCGTGGGGTGGGCCGGCCGCCGGACCGCCTCGACCGCGGCGAGCGTCGCTTCGATAAGCGCGGCGCTCGGCAGGTACTGGCTCGCCTTCTGATGCGGGGTCACGCACTGCTCGGTGATGCCCAGCGCGGCGAGGCCGTCCAGCATCGCCAGCGACGCGGCTGCATCGATGGCGCCATCATCGAGACCATACAGGACGTGGCTGTGAAGATCGATGAAGCCCATCGCGGACGTGGGTGTATAGCAGCAGCGACGTGCAGAATTGTGCTCGTTGCCCCCAGAGATCGTGCGTGATAAAAAGTCGACTGGTTCGGGGCAGGCCTCCCCGACGAAGGACGTTCCATGGCACAGCCCGAGAAGCGTGAGAGTTCGGTGTTGTTTTCGCTGCGCGAGCTCCGTCAGATCGAGGAGAGCCGCGTCAAGGAGGAGGAGCATGCGGTCCGCAGCGCCGAAGAGGCACGTGCTGCGGCCGCGCAGGAGGCCGAGCGCCGGCGCCGCGAAGCCGAAGAGGCCAAGCATCGCGCCGAGCGTGAGGAGATCCTGCGGATCGAGCAAGCGCGCGAAGGCGCCGAGCGCGAGGCCCGCATGCGCGTCGAGTCCGCCGAGGCGATGGAGCGCCAGCGCAACCAGGCCGCGATCGAGCAGCAGCGGCTCCAGCACGAGATGGAGCTGCGCCGCGCCGAGGTCGCCAAGAAGCGGCCGACGTGGATGCTCGGCGTCACCGGCTTCGCGCTGATCGCCGCGGTCGCCCTCGTGATCTTCGCCGTCCAGCGCAAGCACGAGTCCGAGGAGTCGGCGGCGCGCGCCGCCGAGGCGACGCTGATCGCCCAGAAGGCGGTGCAGGAGTCCAAGGAGGCGCAGGAGCGCGTCGAGGCGCTCGACCGCGAGTTCCGCGATCTCGACAACCGGCTCGGCGCTGCCCAGAGCGCGTTCAACGCCGCCCGCACCGAAGCGGATCGCGCGTCCGCGCAGGCCAAGCTCGACGAGCTGCATCGCCAGAAGCTCGAGATGGAGCAGCGCATCCAGGCTGCCAAAGCGGCGGCCGACAAGGCGGAGCGCAAGAAGGGCGTGCACCTCAGCAAGGAGTGCCTCGACAATCCGCTTGCCAAGGGCTGCTGAGCGGTCCTGAGCTTCGCGCGGCGCTGCACTCATCGGATGCGCAGTGTCGCGGCGCGCGCCTGCGCGCAGTACGCTCGGCGCGATGAAGTGGGGCATGGTGTTGGCCGGCATCTGGCTTCTGGCGTGTCGAGGGGAAGGCGCTGGCGATGCCGCGCCGAGCGAGGGTTGCACGCCGGCGTGCGCAGACGGCCTGGCCTGTCGCGACGGCGCCTGCACCGCGCCTGCGGTCGCGTGCGCCACGAACACCGACTGCGCCGGCGATCGGACCTGCGATCGCACACGATCGGTGTGCGTGCCATGGGGCGATGGCGCGAGCGACGCGACCTGCCTCGGGGCGCCGTCGCCGGGGACGTTCTTTCCGAGCGTCCAGTGCGCGTGGGCAGGCCCGGGCGCCGGCGACGCGTTCCCCGATCACGTCAACGTGCTCGCGACGCCGATGGTCGCCGCGTTCGATCGCGGCGGCGCGCCGTCGCTCGTGTTCACGAGCTACAACGCCACCGACTACGGGCCGTTCGCGTGCAACGGCGCCAGCGCCAAAGCGTTCGGCGTGATCCGCGTGATCGATGGCCAGACCTGCGCGCCCCAGGCCACGATCGCGGCGCCGACCGTGGTGGGCTCGGCGCCGGTGGCGATCGGCGACCTCGCCGGCGACGCCACGCCCGAGATCGTCGCGGCCCGGAGCGGCGGCGGCCTGGTCGCGTTCACCCGCAAGGCGACCGGCTGGGAGGTCCTGTGGCAGACCCAGCCGCCGTATCCGCAGACGCCGTGCGACTGGGCCGGCCCCGCGATCCACGATCTCGACGACGACGGCGCGCCCGAGGTGATCTTCTACGGCGCGGTCTACAACGGCCAGACCGGCGCGGCGATCGACACGACGTCCGCCGCGCCTCGCGCCGACGCCACCGCGGTCGGCTACATCTCGGTCGTCGCCGACCTCGATGGCGACGGCGTCCCCGAGCTGGCGACCGGAACGCAGCTCTACGCGTGGGACAAGATGCGGCGACAGTGGACGCCCGAGCGCGGGCTGGCGGCGGCGGCCGGCCAGGTCGCGGTCGGCGATTTCGGCACCTATCCGCCCAACGGCGGCCACGCCGATCGCACGCAGACCGACGGCATCGCCGAGACCGTCGTGATCATCGACGGCGTGGTCCGCGTGTTCGCGCGCGATGGCAGCTTGGTGTTCAAGGCGCAGCTGACCGGCGCCGGCTCGGGCGGGCCGCCGGTCGTCGCCGACTTCGATGGCGATGGCCGGCTCGAGATCGGCACCGCCGGCGCCGACGCGTACTACGTGTTCGACCCCGACTGCGGCCAGGCGCCGGATCCCGCGACCTGCGCGGCGATGTCGAACACCGGGATCCTGTGGAGCGTCCCGGTCGACGGCGCCGGCGCCGAGCTCACCGGCTCGTCGGCGTTCGACTTCGACGGCGACGGCCGCGCCGAGGTCGCCCACGGCGACCGCTGCTTCGCGCGGATCTTCGACGGCAAGACCGGTCAGGTGCTGGCGTCGCGCGCGCGGTCGTCGTGCACCTGGTACGAGAACCCTGTGATCGCCGATACCACCGGGGGCGACGCCGCGGCGCTGGTCGTCACGTCGACCCGCACGGCGTGCGGCGCGGTCTGCCCCGCGGTCGATCCGCTGTTCGATGGCGTGGCGTGCGTCGACGACACCGACTGTCCGAGCCAGCGCCACGACCTGCCGCCGGCCGAGATGCCGTGCGTGCGCGACCTGCCGGGCGACGCGCTCGGCCGCTGCCGCTGCCAGGTCGACGCGGACTGCGGCGACGGCTATACCTGCGCGGATCCTCGCGCCGGCGCGACGCCGGCCGGCGCGGTCTGCCGGGCCTCGCACACCGGCGCGCCGACGACCGGGCTCCAGGTGCTCGCCGACGCCGCCCACCGCTGGTCGACCGCGCGGCCGATCTGGAACCAGCACGCCTACAGCGTGACCAATATCGACGATGCTGGCCGGGTGCCGCGCACCAGCGAGTGGTCGCGCAACTGGACCACGCCCGGGCTCAATAACTTCCGCCAGAACAGCCACGCCGTGGCGGCGGTGACCGGCGCACGGCCGGATCTCACGGTCAAGCAGGCCAAGGTGACGTGCGACGACCCGGCGCCGACGATCACCGCCGAGGTTTGCAACCGCGGCACCGCGCGGGCCGGCCGCGGCCTGCCGGTCGCGGTCTACGCGGCCACCACGCCGACGCGGCTGCGCTGCCGAACCCAGACCGCGGCGCCGCTTCCGCCCGGCGCGTGCGCGACGGTGAGCTGCGCGTGGAACGGCCCGCCCGGCGACGGGACGATCGCGGTCGACGACCCGGGCACCGGCGTGGGCGTCGCGCGCGAATGCCGCGAGGACAACAACCTGCTGGCGATCCGGGTCGCGTGTTCGACCACGACGCCGCGCTGAGCGCCGCTACCAGCCGCAGGTCGCCGCGGCGGCGTTGCGCAGGCTGTCCGCCTGGGTCTTGCACTGGATCGCCACGCCGGCACGCTGATCGGCCGGCACCGCGGCCCACCCGGCGCGCAGGCCGCTGTAGCCCTGCATCAGGCCCTCGCGCGCCGCGCCGATCTTGTCGCACGCCTTGAGCTTGTCGATCAGCGCCGCGTAGACGACGCACTCCGGGGGGAAGTCGGCCGGCACGGGGGCGTTGTCCGCGGGAGCGGCGGGGGCGGGCGCCGGCGCCGCGACGGCCGGCGCGGGGGACCGGGCGGGTGGCGCGGCGGCGGTGGGAGGCGGGGTGGCCGCGACCTGGTCCGGCTTGTCCTTGGTCGAACACCCGGCAGCACCGCCGGCAACGAGCGACACGGCCGCGACCGCGGCGACCAGCGATGCGAACTTCATCTCGTTCAGTATCGCCCGCGCTCGCCGATCCCACCATCGCCGCGAGGGCCTTCTCATGGCCCGTCGCACGGCGGGCCGGCGCGCAGTACAGTCCCCGGCATGCTGCGCAAGAATCATCGCTTCACGCTGGCCGCGCGGCCGGTGGGGTTGCCCACGGCCAAGGACTTCGCCTTCGAGGAACACGAGCTGGCGAGCCCGGCCGAGGGCGAGCTGGTCGTGAAGGTGCGGTACATCTCGCTCGATCCGGCGATGCGCGGCTGGATGAACGACGCGCGCTCCTACATCCCGCCGATCAAGCTCGGCGAGCTGATGCGCGCCGCGGGCGTCGGCGAGGTCGTCGAGTCGCGCCACCCGGGGTTCGCGGTGGGCGATCGCGTGTCGGGGGTGTTCGGCGTGCAGGAGTACGTGGTGTCCAGCGGCGCCGGCCTCGCGCCGGTCGATCCGCGCGTCCCGCTGCCGGTCATGCTCAGCGCGCTCGGGATGCCCGGGCTCACCGCGTACTTCGGCCTGCTCGACGTCGGGAGGCCGGTCGCCGGCAACACCGTCGTGGTCTCGGGCGCGGCGGGCGCGGTCGGCAGCGTCGTCGGCCAGATCGCCAAGATCCACGGCTGCCGCGCCGTCGGCATCGCGGGCGGCGCCGAAAAGTGCCGCTACCTCACCGAGCTCGGGTTCGACGCCGCGATCGACTACAAGGCGACCGACGTGAAGGCCGCGCTGCGCGAGCAGTGCCCCAAGGGCATCGACGTCTACTTCGACAACGTCGGCGGCCCGATCCTCGATGCCGCGCTGACCCAGCTGGCGCGCGGCGCGCGCGTCGTGATCTGCGGCGCGATCTCGCAGTACAACAACACGACGCCGGTGGTCGGCCCGTCGAACTACCTGTCGCTGCTGGTCAACCGCGCGTCGATGACCGGCATGGTCGTGTTCGACTACGCCGCGCGCTATGGCGAGGCGGTGCGCGAGATGGCGCAGTGGATCGCGGCGGGCAAGCTGTCGTCGCGCGAGGACATCGTGCGCGGGATCGAGCAGTTTCCGACCGCGCTCTTGAAGCTGTTCTCCGGCGAGAACCACGGCAAGCTCGTGCTCGAGGTGGTGTGAGCTGGGCCGCTCACGACACGTCGATCGCGTCGACCTTGTTGGGATAGAACGCGAGGAAGTCCTGGATCGGCGCGCACACCGGCGTGGTCGAGTAGTAGGTCCACGCCGCGTTGGCGATGCGGTGGCCGGCGGCGGTGACGTCGAGGTGCTTCCAGAGGCCTTTCCACGGGCACTTCGCGCCGCCTTCGCCATCACTGACCTCGGCGCGCACCTCGTCGCGCGGGACGTAGTAGCGGTCGGGCAGGCTGCCCTCGTGGACGACGTAGCCCCGCGTCGTGTCGACGATGGACTGGCCGCCGACGCGGATCTGGATGCGGTTCGCGGGTTCGAGCCTCACGTGATCGGTCATCATGGCCTCGCGGTAGGGAGCCCACACCGTACGAGCCGAACGGGCAGCTCGCAAGTCGCGATCGCGCGGTGGCGGCGGCGCTCGGGGCGGCGTAAAACGTGGCATGGCTTCCTCGTTCGATGCGATCGTCGTCGGTGCCGGCCAGTCCGGTCCGTTTCTTGCGGCGCGGCTTGCCGAGCGAGGTCAGCGCGTCGCGGTGATCGAGAAGCGCTGGCTCGGCGGCACCTGCGTCAACGATGGCTGTATCCCCACCAAGGCGCTGGTGGCGAGCGCGCGCGCGGCGTGGGTCGCGCGCAACGCGGCGCGCTGGGGCGTGACGATCGGCGGTCCGGTCGCGGTCGACATGGCCGCGGTGAAGGCGCGCAAGGACAAGCTCGTCGCCGAGTCGCGCGCGAGCCTGGCCACCTGGCTCGCCAAGCTGCCGAGCCTCGAGGTGATCGAGGGCACCGCCGCGTTCGTCGACGCCCGCACGCTCAAGGTCGGCGATCGCGCGATCACCGGCGACAAGATCTTCATCAACAGCGGCGCGCGCCCGATCGTGCCCCGGATCCCGGGGCTGTCGGACACGCCGTTCTTCACCAGCGAGTCGATGGTCGATGTCGACTTCGTGCCGCCGCACCTCGTCGTTTTGGGCGGCAGCTACATCGGCCTCGAGTACGCGCAGATGTACCGGCGGTTCGGCAGCGCGGTCACGGTGATCGAGCGCTCCGACCGGCTGATCGCGCGCGAGGATCCCGAGACCTCCGCCGAGGTCGCGGCGATCCTCGGCGCGGAGGGCATCGACCTCGTGTGCGGCGCCGAGGCCACGGCGATCGCCGGTCGGCCGGGCGAGGTCCACGTCACGCTGACCGTGGCCGGGGCGCCCCGGACGATCACCGGCACGCACCTGCTCGTCGCGGTCGGCCGCGCGCCCGCGACCGCGAACCTGGGGCTCGCCGCCGCCGGCGTCGCCATCGACGATCGCGGCTACATCACGACCGACGACAAGCTCGTCACCTCGGCGCCGCACATCTGGGCGCTCGGCGACGTCAACGGCCGGGGCGGCTTCACCCACACCTCGTGGGACGACTACCAGGTCGTCGCGGCCAACCTGCTCGACGGCGCGCACCGCCGCGTCACCGAGCGGATCCCGATCTACGGCCTGTACATCGATCCGCCGCTCGGCCGCTGCGGCATGACCGCGACCGAGGCGCGGGCCTCGGGCCGCCGCGTCCTGATCGGCCGGCGGCCCATGGCGCGGGTCGGCCGGGCACGGGAGCGCGGCGAGACCCTGGGCTCGATGCAGATCCTGGTCGACGCCGACAGCCGGCAGATCCTCGGCGCGACGTTCCTCGGCGTCGAGGGCGACGAGGCGATCCACTCGGTGGTCGACACGATGTACGCCGATGTGCCTTACACGGTGCTCGAGCGCGCGGTCCATGCCCACCCCACGGTGTCGGAGCTGATCCCGACGCTGCTCCAGGAGCTCACGCCGCTCGAGGGCGTGACCCCGGCGGCGCCGCGCGAGGTCGGGTTCCAGCTCGCGGGCGACCGCGGCGCGCGCTGACACCGCGACGGGCCGCGCGCTACGGATCGAGCTTTGCGCGGCGCAGCCGGAGCGCGTTGCCGATCACCGAGACCGAGCTGAGGCTCATCGCGGCGCTCGCCAGCATCGGGCTCAGCAGCACGCCGAACACAGGGTACAGCACGCCCGCGGCGACCGGCACGCCGATGACGTTGTAGGCGAACGCGAACCACAGGTTCTGGCGGATGTTGCGCATCGTCGCGCGGGACAGCCGGCGGGCGCGCAGGATGCCCTGGAGGTCGCCGCCGAGCAGGGTGATCCCGGCGCTCTCTATCGCGACGTCGGTGCCGGTGGCCATCGCGATCCCGATATCGGCGGTCGCCAGCGCCGGCGCATCGTTGACGCCGTCGCCGGCCATCGCGACGACCTGGCCCTCGGCGCGAAGCCGCGCGATCTCCCGGGCCTTCTCGGCCGGCAAGAGCCCGGCGATGACGTCGGCGCCGGCGATGCCGAGCTCGCGCGCGACCGCCTCGGCCGTGGTGCGGCTGTCGCCGGTCAGCATCACGACGCGGAGGCCGTCGGCGGCGAGCGCCCGCAGGGCCCCCGCGGCGGCAGGCTTGATCGGATCGGCGACGCCGAGCAGACCGGCGAGCGCGCCGTCGACGACGACATAGACGACGGTCTGGCCGGCGGTGCGCAGCGCCTCGGCCTGGCGATCGAGGTCGGCGGTGACGCCGCCGGGCGCGCTGCGCTCGGCGAGCGCGCGGTTGCCGAGCGCGACCTGGGCGCCGTCGACCGTGCCGGACGCGCCCTGGCCGGTGATCGACGCAAACCCGGTCGCGTGGCCGATCGCCACGCCGCGCTCGGTGGCCCCGGCGACGATCGCCGCGGCCAGCGGGTGCTCGCTGCCGCGCTCGAGGCTCGCGGCGAACCGCAGCAGCCGCGCGGCGGTGCCCCCGGACGGTTCGACCGTGACCAGCCGCGGCGTGCCCTGGGTCAGCGTGCCGGTCTTGTCGATCGCCAGCACGGTCGCCTGGGCGAGCCGCTCGATCGCCTCGGCGTTGCGGACCAGCACGCCGGCCGCCGCGCCGCGCCCGGTGCCCACCATGATCGACATCGGCGTCGCCAGGCCGAGCGCACACGGGCACGCGATGATCAGCACCGCCACCGCGTTGACCAGCGCGTACGCCAGCGCCGGGGCCGGACCGGCGATGGTCCACGCGGCGAACGTCGCGACCGCGGCGAGCAGCACCGCCGGCACGAAGTACGACGCCACGCGATCGGCCAGCCGCTGGATCGGCGCACGGCTGCGCTGGGCCTCGCCGACCATGCGCACGATCTGCGCGAGCAACGTGGCCGCGCCGACCCGCTCGGCGCGCATCACGAAGCCGCCGGTGCCGTTGATCGTACCGCCGGTGACCCGCGCTCCGGCGGCCTTCTCGACGGGGATCGGCTCGCCGGTCACCATCGCTTCGTCGATCGCCGTGGCCCCCTCGACGACCACGCCATCGACCGGCACCTGCTCGCCCGGCCGGACCCGCAGCTGGTCACCGGGCGTGAGGCTGGTCAGCGGCACGTCGTGCTCGCCGCCGCTGCCGTCGAGCCGGTGCGCGGTCTTCGGGGCGAGCCCGAGCAGCGCGCGGATCGCGCTGGACGTCGCGCGCCGGGCCCGGAGTTCGAGCACCTGGCCGGCCAGCACGAGCGTCGTGATCACCGCGGCCGGCTCGAAGTACAGCGCGGCGCCGCCGGCGTGGTCGTGAAACGCGCGCGGCAGCGCCTCGGGAACCAGCGTCGCGACGATGCTGAACCCGTACGCGGTCGCGATGCCGATCGCGATCAGCGTGAACATGTTGAGCTTGCGCGTCGCGATCGATCGCCAGCCGCGCGCGAAGAACGGCGCGCCGGCCCACGCGACGGCCGGCGTCGCGAGCAGGAGCTCGAGCCACGCCCGTGCGCCCGGCGACAGGCCCGCCGGAAACGCCGCGCCGAACATCGCGGCCATCGAGCGCGCCACCAGCGGAGCGCTGAACGCCGCGGCGACCACGAGCCGGCGGGTCATGTCGCGCAGCTCGGGGTTGTCGTCGCCGAGCGTGGCCGCGCGCGGCTCGAGCGCCATGCCGCACCGCGGGCAGCTGCCGGGCGCCTGCTGGACGACATCGGGGTGCATGGGGCACACGTACTCGGTGCGCTCGATCGGCAGCGCGGGCTCGAGCGCCATGCCGCAGTCCGGGCAATCGCCGGGCCCCGGCTGGCGGATCTCGGGGTGCATCGGGCAGGTGTGGAGCAGCGTCGCATCGCCGATTTGCGGCGCCGCCGCAGGCCCGGGGGGCGCTGCCGCGGTGGGATGCACGTGCGGCGCGGGCGCGGGCGGTGGGGCCGTCCCGCCCGCGCCCGCGGGCGCGGGGTACTTCTCCGGATCCGCGACGAACTTTTCGCGGCACTTCGGGCCGCAGAACCAGAGCTCCCGGCCACCGTAGGTCGCGCTTCCGCCCCGCGCCTTGCCAGGGGTAACGGTCATGCCGCATACCGGATCTTTCACCGTCGCCACCGGCGCGAGCGGGTCGACGCCAGGATCGTGCGGCTGGCTCTCGTGATTCATCGGCGGTGACTCCTGCGACGCGATCGGGACCGGCCCGTTCATACACGTTCCGGAGCGATCCGGCACGGTGCTGCGCGACGCGCCGGGCCGCGATCGACCTGCTATGACGGAAAAAAGGAGACTGGAATGATCCGCCCACGCGCGATCGCTCTTGGCCTGGTGTTGTGGAGTGCAACGCCAAGTGTTGCTGCGCCGACACCCTCGGGCACAAAAAACGACCCACTGGTCGCGGAGACCCAGGCGTGGGTGGCGGCCAGACCCGTGCTCGAGAAGTACTGCGCCCGGTGCCACACCCAGGGCGCCAAGTCAGCGACCAAGCGCAAGCTCGCCCACTTCGACATGACGTCGTACCCGCTCGGCGGCCATCACGCGGCCACGATCGGCGCCACCCTGCGCGACGTGCTCGGCGTGACGGGCAAGCGGCCGCGCATGCCCGCCGATCGGCCGGGCATCGTCGCTGGCAACGAGCTCGCCGCGATCGAGGCGTGGGCCCATGCGTGGGACGCCGCGGACAAGGCGGGGTTGCATCCGAGCGTCGTGCATCACTGACTCGGGGCCTCGCTCGCGCGGACCTCGTTGCCGATGAGGCGCCGCTCGTGTCGTCACGCCCGGGACACGTCTCGCACGCGGTGGCCATCGCTCGGCGAAAGACGGCGGAAAATTCTCGTGGACCCGCGCGACGCGCGCTGCAGGTCCCGTGGTCCACGCCGTGCACGTCACCTGGACCGATGGGGGGAATGATGAAGGTATTTTGCGATTCCTGCCGGCAGGGGGTGTTCGGCGTCGACGTGCTGTACACCGCGGATGCACAGCTGGTCTGTCCAGCATGCTTCGGCAAGGCCAGCCTGGCTGCCGGCGCGGTCGGCTCGTCCCTGCTGTCCGGGATTCCGTGGGTCGGCGCGATCGCGGCGGTGTTGCCGTGGCTGGTCCACACGACCATGTCGATCACGGTGAGCGGAGAGATCACGAGCTACCGCGACTGGGTCGCGATCGGCTGCGGCACCGTCGCGCTGGCCTGTGGCCTCGCGGCGATCCTGCACGCGCGGTCGCGCGTCAGCGGGGCGTTGCTCGCGATCGGCACCGCGGTCGCGCTGCTCGGCGTGTATCACCTCGCGCGCGGCGTCGGCATGATCGGCTGACCTGTTCGATTGATTCAGGGCGTCGTGAGGAGCCAGTTGGCGACGAGGCCGGCGATCAGCGCGAGCGCGACGCAGATGCCGACCATGAGCCGCCGCGTCGAGGCATCGCGGGCGTCGGGCGTCGCGGGATCGACCTGGACGACCGAGCCGACGAGCGCCGTGGGCAGCTCGTCGAACGCGGGCTGTGGGGGCCGCATCGCCGACGGCGGCGGCTGATGGATCGTCGGGTAGGCCTCGCGCAGGCTCTTCATCGGCGTGCCGGCGAGCGGCGTCGTGTTGTGGCGCGAGCGCGGAGGCGCGAGCCGCGCCTGCGGCGTGGCGCTGGTCATCACGCCGCTCTGATCGACCGTGCCGTACGCCGAGGAGGCCGCCGACTGGCCCGGCGTGCCTTCGGCGAACGTCGAGCCGGCGTTCGCGGTGCCCGGGGCCACCGGTGCGGGCGGTGGCGGCGGCGGCGGCGGGGCAGGGCGGGGCGACGACGCCACGACCGCCTGCTCGGCGTGCGTGGGGCGCGAAGCGGGCTGCGGCACACCGGTCGGGTCGCCCTGCGATCCGCGGGGGATGACGCGCGGCACGGCGATGCGTGGCGGCGCGGCGCGGGGCACGGGCGCTGCGGCGGCGGCGCTCGGGGCGCTGGCGCTCTGCTTGGCCGCGGGCTGCGTCTTCGCGCGCGGGTAGGTGACGTCGTCGTACGTGTTGTTGCGCGGGAGGATCGCGCTCGATGGCAACCGCGGCGCCGTGATCGAGGCGGTGTGCGACGCCGGGGGCGGCGGCGTGACGTGGCGCGGCGCGGCCGGCGCGGCCGGCGAGGTGGGCTCGCCCGTCGAGCTGCGCGACACGACCGGAGACGCCGTCATGGACGAGTGGGCTGCTGCGGCGGCGGCTTGCAGCGCCGCGGCCAGCGGATCCTGGATCGATGCCGCGCCGCGAGCGAACCCCCGCGCGCGCAGCGGCACCGTGGGGGCGCGCTGCGGATCCGGCACCGACTCGATGATGTACGACGCCGAGACCGGAGAGGTCGGCGCATCCTCGGTGCGTTGCGGCGCGACGTTGATCGCGAGATCGTCGTCGCGCGCGAGCAGCTCGTCGAGCGCGACCGCGAGCTCTGCGGCCGTCTGGTAGCGCTCGCTCTGCTGGCGCTCGAGGCACCGCATCACGAGGTGCTCGACGTCGGGCGGCACCGGCACCTGCTCGGACACCCTCGGCGGCGTCGAGGTGAGCACCGCGGCGAGCGCGGCGGCGGCGCTGTTGGCGTCGTCAAACGGCTTGCGGCCGGTGATCATCTCGTACATCACGATGCCGAGCGTGTAGATATCGCTGGTCGCGGTGCACAGCCCGCCGACCATCTGCTCGGGCGACATGTAGTCGAGCGTGCCGATCATCTGACCGGCCTGCGTGAGGTCCGAGCGCTCGAGATCGCTGTCCTGCAGCAGCTTGGCGATCCCGAAATCCAGCACCTTCACAAAGTCGAGGTAGTTGCCGCGGCGCTCGAGGTGGATGTTGGTCGGCTTGAGGTCGCGGTGGATGATGCCGTGCGCATGTGCTTCGGCGAGCGAGCTGCAAACCGCCCGCGCGATCACCATGGCGCGGCGCCACGGCAGCGTGCCCTCGGCGTGGATCCGGTCGTAGAGCGTCTCGCCGTGTAACAGTTCCATCACGATGTACAGCGTTCCGCCGGGAGCTTCCCCGAGCTCGTACGCCGTGATCGTGTGGGGATCGCGCAGCCGCGTCAGCGCTTCGCCTTCGCGGCGGAACCGCGCGACGACCCGGGGATCGTGCGTCAAATTCGCATGCAGGACCTTGAGCGCGAATTCGTGACCTGACTTAAGGTGCGTGGCGCGATAGATGGCGCCAAATCCGCCGGCGGCGAGCTTTGCGTCCACGCGAAACCGGCGGTCGAACACCGCGCCCAGAAGCGGGTCGCGACGCTCAACCGCGGTGCGTTCGTTGGTATCTTGTTCCGCAGCCACGCCCACAGAGCCATTGTGGCAGGGGTCGCGTCCGGGAACCAGCCATCTGAGCTCGAACCGCAAACAACGGCACAAGCCGGCGATCGCCGTGCCGGGATCCGCCGTTCGACGCTGGAGCGTCCGCGCAACGGTCCGCCGGCGCTTGGGACGGACATGTCCGCACCCTGCCGCGTTGATTGCGGGCGGAAGGTTTGGTACATACGTGCTCCTTCGGAGCCATAGCCAAGTGGTAAGGCAGTGGTCTGCAAAACCACCATTCCCCAGTTCAAATCTGGGTGGCTCCTCGATAAAACGGATCGGCGTCAGCGCGCGCCGGGGGGCGTCAGCCCCTGCTTTCGTGCGCCGCGGCTTCCTTCCGGAAGGCCGCTCAGAAGCGGCACCTGCTGTACTTCTGCGCACGTGGGCTCGCAGGTTCGCCCACGTGGTCGTACCACGTGCCATCAACGGTCTGCTGAGGCCGATTACCAGGGCCAGAGACTCCATGTGTAATAGCTGCCTGCCAGCAGAATTGCCGTGATC
>Ga0302322_100001751_pt1 | contig 18030 bp, 14 predicted proteins | sample Fen_T0_2_FD_203757 | JGI IMG/M metagenome (GOLD analysis project Ga0302322, IMG submission 203757) | Peat permafrost microbial communities from Stordalen Mire near Abisko, Sweden - Fen_T0_2 | ecosystem: Environmental > Terrestrial > Soil > Wetlands > Permafrost | place: Sweden: Abisko... | reverse complement strand
CTCGGGCCGCCCGTGTACGGCTGGCGCCCCGTAAAGGTGGGCGTGGACCGCGGCTGGGTGGATCCGCGGCTGTTCTCCGTGCTGCCCTCAGGGCGACCGTAGCCGGCCCTCGCTGCAGTTGCTCGAAATCCTACTCCTCGAGCACCCGCCCGAACTCTGCCCGAATACGCACGGTGCGCGCCAGTTCATCGGCGTTCTGCAGCACCTTCTGCCGCAGGTCGAGCGGCAGCCTGGGATGATCGGCCAGGAACTTGTGCACGATGTCGAGCGCCGCCGCGTCGGTCTGTCCGTTGAGGAACGCGCCGAGCCACGAGCCCAGGAAGAAGATGCGCCGGTTGGCCTGGATGTACGGCAGGGAATCGAGCGCGGGACGCAGATAGCGCCGCGTGGCGACCTGATGCTCGAGTGCGTTGAACGCGCCGAGGGAGCCGCTGGCCCAGTCTTCGTTGAGGGTGGAGTCGGCGAAGTAGCGCCTGAAGTAGTCGGCCTTCACCGCGGCGTCACCGCGCGCGGCACCGACGGTGAATGCGCGCCGCCGTCCGTCGGGGGTGCTGTCGCGCGCCATCTGCGCGGCGAGCTTCGCGCCGGCGTCTGCCGCGCCGAGCACGGTGAGGTGCGTGACGATCTCCCAGCGCAGTGGATCCTTGACGGCGTCACCGGCCGCCGAGTCGGCGGTGAGCACGCCGCGCAGATGGTCGAGAGCCGCGGGCGTGCGTGAGACGCTGACGAACGCGTCGAGATACGCGCGGCGAATGCCGTACGTGCGCGTGGCGTCCCCTGCCCCGTTCCACAGGAACTGCTCGACGGTTTGCTGCAGCGTGTCGCGCGCGGCGTTCACGAGGTATGCGTTCATGGCGCGACTCAGGCGTCCGAGCTGGGTCGGTACGCTCTGCTCATCACTTTCTTTCGGCAGGTCGCGCACGACGAGCTTCACGAAGCGCGCCGGATGCAGGCGCGCGGCGCGCACTTCATCCCAGAGCGTGCCCCAGAGCATGGCGCGGAGGAAGGAGTTCTTGACCTGGGCGAGTGCGCCGTCGAGCAGGTTGCGGCGGCTCATGGAGTCGAGCGCCACGAGTTCGTATCCGTAATCCGCGCCATTCGCGTACACGAATGCCAGTTTCATGAAGTACTTCACCGACACGCTGTCGGGCGCGGCGGTTGAATCACGGAATGTCACATCGGTAGAATCAAGCGTGATGAACGCGCGCGACGGCTCGGTCGACCCGGAGACCCCGGGCAGGGTTCGGTCGAAGTAGCCAAGGTACACTCGCGTCCTCAGTGGCCAGCTTCCCTGCCCCGACACGCCCGGCTGTACCGGCCGCTGCACCAACTGCAGCGTCTCAAAGCGCCCTTCCTTCATCGTGAATCTCGCTTCCACCTCGGGCATGCCCGGGCGCAGCATCCACTGTTTGCCCCATACGGTCAGATCGCGGTGCGACGCCTGCCCCACCGAGGCCAGCAGGTCCTGCCACGTGGCGTTGGCATACGCGTGCTTCTCGAGAAAGTCCTGCACGCCGATGCGGAACGCCGAGTCGCCGACCAGATAGTTCAGCTGCTTCAGGACCGACGGCGCCTTGTTGTAGACGATGGCGCCGTAGTTGCTCTTGGCCTGGTCGAGGTTGCCGAGTTGCTGCCAGAGCGGCGTGGTGCCCGCGGTCTGGTCCACGCCGTAGGCCGTCGGCTTGTTGCGCAGATAGAAGGTCTTCCACGCGTCACTCGTGGGCTCGAGGTCGTCGAGCGCCTTGGCCGCCATGTACGTGGCGAAGCCCTCCTTGAGCCACAGGTCGTCGAACCACTGCATGGTGACGAGGTCGCCGAACCACTGGTGCGCCACCTCGTGCAGGACGGTGCTGTAGCGGCCGAGCGTGCGCGGCAACGTGGGACGTTCACGGAAGATGAACTGGTCTTCGTTGTAGAAGATCGCCCCCGGGTGTTCCATGCCGCCGAACGGAAAGGCCGGGGCGAGCACGAAGTCGAACTTCTCGAAGGGATACGGGCGCGCGAAGTACTTCTCCATCCACTGGATGGCGCGCTGGTTGAGGGCCAGCAGCGTGTCGACGTCGGCTTCCCTGAACCGCGAGGCGCGCACGAAGACGCTGACTTCCCTTCCCTGCACCGTGGAGGTGGCCTTTTTCCACGGCCCGGCGGCGAACGCAATGAGGTACGTGCTGATCGGCCGCGTCTCGGCGAAGTGATGCGTGAGCGCGGCGGCCGTGGTGTCGGTGCCGCGGAGCGAGCCGTTGGCGACGGCAATCCACGACGGGCGGGCGCGCAGCGAGAAGGTGACGCGGGCCTTGAGGTCGGGCTGGTCGAAGCACGGGAAGAGCTGGTTGGCGTCGGCCGGGACGAGCAGCGTATACAGGTAGTCGCTGCCGTCGGTGCGGTCGGCGGCGCGAATGATCGACGCACCGGTCGGCGCGATATCGGCGACGAAGTCGATGGTGACGTTGTTGACTCCGGCTTCGAGCAGCGAAGACGGGAGCCGCAAATGGGCGCCGTTGTAGACGGGATGATCTACTCGGGCGCGGTGGGCCCGCACCGCGCCAAGCCGACGGCCGCGGAAGTCGAGAATGACGTCGGCGGCGTTATCGCGGCGGGTGAACTGCACTTTCACGTGCCCGATGGCGGAATCGCGTGCGGTGACGTCGAGCGACAGGTCGTACCGGACATCCGCCAGCGCGCGGGAACGCGCGATGGCGAGGTCCCGGGAGACGCCGGGAGCCATGAGACCGGTGTCGGCCGGAGCGGTGGCGAGCAGGGCAGCAAGGAGGAGCAACACGGCGGTTCTCAGAGGAGGAATGACCAAAGCTCCGGGCCGGACGGGCAGGGGGCAACCAGGGTATCCCGGATGGGTTTGGGGGCTGCCCTTGCTAATTTGGCCAGATGTCCTACCTTCAGGGTGATGCGAACGGGGGGACCTGGATCGTCCAGGTCCCTTTTTCGTATCAGCCCAGCACGGGGGGCACTAGGGGTCCCGTGATAGTCACGATCGGCAACGACTCGGCAAAGGCTCGAGCATCCGATCAAAATCAGGAGTAGGGAATGCGTACGACCGGCAAAGTGAAGTGGTTCAACGACGCGAAGGGCTTTGGGTTCATCACTCCCGACAACGGGACCAAGGACTGCTTCGTGCACTACAGCGCGATCCAGGGTTCGGGCTTCAAGTCGCTCGCCGAAGGCGATGCGGTTGAGTTCGAGATCGTGCAGGGTGCGAAGGGCCCGGCCGCGGAGAACGTGACCAAGGTCGGCGGCTAAGCTTCGCTCAGCCGTTCGTCCGCAAGAGGGCCCCGGGAGACCGGGGCCCTTTTCGTGTTAACGGCGGAGAACCACAGAAGACAACAGAGAACGACAGAAAGCTACAGACGTCTGGGTTTCTAGTCTCTCTCTGGCGGGCGGCCTCGGCGGGGCGGTATGACGTGCTCGATGGCTTGCGACAGGCGCTCGTTGAGCCCCCGGCGGATTCGGCCAAGGTCGGCGTGGATCGCCAGATGGTCATCAGGTGAGGCGATGACTCCCTCCCTGGACGCCAGGGCCTGCTCGGCGAGCTGCAACGCGGCCGGCACCGGGATCGAAAAGGCCCGCGTGAGGTCGATTGCGACCGCGACCTGTTCGATGCTCGCGAACGAAATTCGCCGAGCCAGCCCACGCGTGCCGCGCTCAAATCCGCGGACCTCGTATCGCGACAGGATATTGTCGAGATCTTTCTTGGGAATGCCGAGGGCAAAAGCAGCAGTCCCAGTGGTAACTGCGCGCATGTAAATACGCTCTCTGCTGAGGTACAATGACACTCGCCATTGAAAATAATACATAAGCGCACAAATATCGCAATAGCTACAATGAGTTAACAGAAATATGGCAACGTATGTTTGTGAATTTCTATCGCGAAGTGCGAAGGGAGCGAAGGGGCGCCAAGGACTTCTTCATGGAACCAACTGGCAACGAAAAAGGGGCACATTCACGTGCCCCTCTTCGCGCCCCTTCGCGTCCTTCGCCCTTCGCGGTAGCAGTTCCACGCCCACCGGAATTTCATCCCGGCGGTGTGTGGTGGCTCAGGTCAGCGCCGCCTTGGCCGACTCAATCTGCACGCGCACGGCGGCCGGTCCGGTGCCTCCCTCCAGGTTGCGATGCGAGAGCGACGTGTCGGGGAGGAGCTCCCGCATCACGTCCTGGTCGAACGCTGCGCTGGCCTCCTTGAACGACGCAAACGGGAGTTCGGTCATTTCGATGCCCTTTTCTTCGGCCTCCCGAACGAGCCTTCCAACGGCGACGTGGGCTTCGCGGAAGGTCACCCGCTTCCTCACCAGATAGTCGGCGAGGTCGGTGGCCATCATTGCACTGGTCACCGCCGCCTTCATCCGGTCGCGATTGAACGTGAGGGTCCTGAGCGAGCCGGATACCGCCGGCAGGAGCAACGTCATGCCGTCCACGGCGTCGAACAGCGACCGCTTGTCCTCCTGAAGGTCCTTGTTGTAGCCGCTGGGCAGGCCCTTGATGGTGCCGAGCAGTGCCACGAGATCGCCGAGCATGCGGGCGCCGCTACCGCGCGCGAGCTCGAGCGCGTCGGGATTCCGCTTCTGCGGCATCATCGATGACCCGGTGCTGTAGGCGTCGCCGTACCGCACGAAGCCGAACTCGCTGGACCCGAACAGGATGAGATCCTCAGCCAGCCGCGACAGGTGCGCACCGAGCATCGACAGCGAAAAAAGCACCTCGGCGATGAAGTCGCGGTCGCCGACAGCGTCGATGCTGTTGGGCGAGACCGCGCGGAAGCCGAGCGTCGCCTTGAGCAGGGTCCGGTCGACAGGGAAGGCGGAGCCGGCGATGGCGCCAGATCCCAGCGGAAGGACGGCAGCCGCTCTGGCGGCGGTGCGGAGCCGGGCGCGATCGCGCTCGAGCGGCCAGAAGTGCGAGAGCATCCAGTGCGCGCCGCTGACGGGCTGGGCGCGCTGCAGGTGCGTGTAGGCCGGCATGACGTCGCGCTCGAGCGATTCCGCCTGCTCGACCATGACGGCCTGCAGCTCGCAAATCATCACGTCGAGCCTGGCGCACGCGTCCATGGTCCAGAGACGGGTAGCCGTCGCGACCTGATCGTTGCGGGAGCGTCCGGTATGCAGGCGCGACGCCACGCCGCCAACGGCGTCGTGCAACAGGCGATCAATGAGCGTGTGCACATCTTCATCACCGGCGTCGATGGCAACGCCCGCGGTGATGCGCGCGGCCACCGCTTCGAGACCCTGCTCAAGCTCCCTGGATTCCGCTGGCGTCAGGACGCCGGCATTGCCGAGCGCCACCGTCCATGCCCGGGAAAGCCGGATGTCGAACGGCCAGAGCCGAAAATCGACGTCGATGGAGCGATTGACGGCTTCGAGTTCCGGGGCAGGCCCCCCGGCAAAACGGCCACCCCAGAGCTTATGGGACTTCGAGCCGGGCGAGTTATCGGACATGGTGTGGAAGACGGCGGATGGCAGACGGCAAACGGCGGACACAGAAGTTACATATTTATGCGGTTCCGGTCAACTCTGGAAACAGGCACTTCCTGACGGCTTTGGGACCCCGGATGCCCGGGCGGCTACTTGCCTGCGAGCGTGAGGAGCCGCTTGGCCACGCGCTCGCGGGCGGCGTCGCCGCGGCAGATGAGCAGGACGGTATTCTCGCCGGCAATGGTGCCGAGAATGTCGGGATTGCCCTCGGCGTCAATGGCCTCGGCGATCGGCTGCGCGCCCGCCGTGTGCGTCCGGACGACAATGAGTTCGCGCGTGGAGTCGAGCTTGAGGAAGAGCTGGGGAAGGAGGGCCGACAGCACGGCGCGCCCCTCCTCGGCGCTCGAGTGATCACCCGTGGTGTAGCGCACGCCGCTGGGTGCCGGCACACGCGCGATGCGCAGGTCGCGCATGTCACGCGACAGCGTAGATTGCGTGACGTCCCACCCACGCTCGAGCAGCAATTGGCGGAGCTCCTCCTGGCTGCCGATGGCGCGCGTGGAGATGAGCTCGAGGATGGCGTCTTGTCGTTCGCGTTTTGTGACGGTCACAGGGTTCCCGGGTAGCTTCGAGAGGATAGCACGGGCTCAGCGGAGCCGTAAGCCGTGTTGACAGGAAGGAATCGCAATATTATGCATTATAACGTGCATAAGATACCAATTGGGATCCTCGGCGCCAGCGGGTACGCCGGTCGCGAGTTGTGTGCGCTGGTGCAGCGGCACCCGCGTTTCGAGCTGATGTTCGCGACGGCCAATGGCCGGCGCGGCGAGACCGTGGAATTGCCGGGCGGTAGCGCGGTGACGTTTCAGGCTCCCGACGACGTGCCGCTGGCGAGTGCGGCGCTCGTGTTCAGCGCGTTGCCGCACGGCATGAGCGCCGAGTGGGTGCAACGCGCGCGCGACGCGGGGGCGCGCGCCGTGGACCTGTCGGCTGACCTGCGCATCGGCAACACCGATGCCGACATCGTCTATGGTCTCACCGAAGCGCGGCGCGATGAGGTGAAGGATGCGGAACTCGTGGCGAATCCAGGATGCTATCCGACGTCGATCCTCATGGGGCTGCTGCCGCTGCTCGAGCTGGGACTGGTGGCGCCGGGCGCGACCATCAACGTGAGTGCGGCCAGCGGCGTGACGGGTGCGGGCATGACGCCGCGCGCCGACCTGCTGTTCGGCGAGGTGACGGAGAACTTCCGCGCGTACGGCATCGGCAACACGCATCGTCACCTGAACGAGATGCGCGCCTTCGTGCTCGAGGAGGGCACGAACGCCGACCTCATCTTCACGCCGCACCTGCTGCCGACGGCGCGCGGCATCCTGGCCACCATGACCGTGCCCCTGACGACGGTGGTGACCGATCCGCTGGTGCTGTGGCAGGAGCGCTTCCACAACGAGCGCTTCATCGAGATCGTGAAGACGCCGCCCGAGACGCGGCACGTGGCGCACCGCAACGTGGTGCGCATCACGGCGCACGTGCTGGAGCATGTGCGCACCCCGACGCTGCTGGTGCTGTCGGCGATCGACAACCTGATGAAGGGCGCGGCTGGCCAGGCGGTGCAGAACGCGAACCTGATGCTCGGCCTCGACGAAGGGCTGGGGCTGCCGCTGTGAGGCGCGTGCTGAAGATCGGCGGGCGCGCGCAGGGCGATCCGCAACTCATCAGGCAGCTCGTCGCGGCGCTGGCCAAGGGCGACTCGGTTGCCGTGGTGCACGGCGGCGGCGACGAGGTGTCGGCGCTGCAGCGGCGACTCGGCATGGAGCCGCAGTTCAGGGGCGGGCGCCGCGTGACGAGCGCCGAGGACCTGGAGATCGTGCGGATGGTGCTGTCGGGCGCGACCAACAAGCGTCTCGTGGCGCAGCTGCTGAGTGCGGGCGTGCAGGCCGTGGGCTTGTCGGGCGAGGACGCGGGGCTCATCACCGCGCGCATTACCGACGCCGACTACGGACTGGTGGGCGGTGACATCGCGGCGAAGACGGCGCTCCTCACGCACCTGTGGAGCGGCGGCTGGCTGCCCGTGATTTCCCCGGTGGGGCGCGACGCGGACGACCCGAATGGCGGCGGGCTGAACGTCAATGGCGATGACGCGGCGGCGGCGATCGCGGCGGCGCTGCGCGCCGACGAACTGCTGCTGATTGCCGACGTGCCGGGGGTGCTCGATGGCTCCGGGGCGGTGATTCCGATGCTCGATGGCGTGGCGGCGCTGGCCTTGGTGGCCAACGGCGTGGCGAAGGGCGGCATGGCCGCCAAGCTCGAAGCCGGCGCGCTCGCGTTGCGCGGCGGCGTTGGACGCGTGCGCGTCGGCGACCTGCGCGCGATTACCGACGCGGCCGCTGGTACGCGTCTTGTCCTGTCACCTGTTTCCGTCTGAGGGGCTCTCCATGACCACTGCGCTTGCCGCCGCCACCGATGCCATCCTGGGCACGTATCGCCGTGCGCCCATGGAGTTCGTGCGCGGGGCCGGGGTGGAACTGATTGATGCGGACGGAAAGGCGTACCTCGACTTCGTGGCCGGCATTGCGGTGAACGCGCTGGGCTACGGCGACGAGGGGCTGGAGCGCGCCATGCACGACGCCATCGACAGCAGCCTCGTGCACGTGTCGAACCTCTATCGCACGTCGCCGGGCGAGCGCCTCGCCGAGAAGCTGGTGGAGTCGTCGTTTGCCGACAAGGTCTTCTTCTGCAACTCGGGCGCCGAGGCGAACGAGGGCGCGTTCAAGATGGCGCGCAAATGGGCGCGGTCCACGGGCATGGCGTCGAAGTACGAGATCATCGCGCTGCGCGGCGCGTTTCATGGACGGCTGTTCGGCACGCTGGCCGCGACCGACCGGCCGCAGTACCGCATGCCGTTTCGCCCGCTGGCGGGCGGGATCTCGATCGCCGAGCGTGACCTGGGCGAACTGCATGGCGCGCTGAACCCGGAGACGGTGGCCGCGGTGATCATCGAGCCGGTGCAGGGCGAGGGGGGCGTGCGCGTGATCGATGCGGAGTTCCTGCGTGGCCTCCGCGAGCTCACGAAGGAACGCAACATCCTGCTGATCCTCGACGAGATCCAGTGCGGGTACGGGCGCACGGGGACGTTCTGGGCGTACGAGCATGCGGGGATCACGCCGGACATCCTGACGACGGCCAAGCCGATGGCGGGCGGGCTGCCGATGGGCGCGGTGCTGATGACGCAGGAAGTGGCCGATGCCATGCAGCCCGGCGACCACGGGACGACATTCGGCGGCGGGCCGATGGTGGCGAGCGTGGGCCTGCACGTGTTCGACCGGCTGCACGACCCGAAGCTGCTGGCGCACGTGACCGAGGACGGTGCGTGGCTTGGCGGCGCGCTGAACGCGCTGGCGGATCGCTCGCTGAAGGTGCGCGCGGTGCGCGGCATCGGGTACATCTGGGGCATCGATGTCACCGAGGCGGCCAAGGACGTGGTGGCGCGCGCGCTCGACCTCGGGCTGCTGATCTGCTCGGCGGGCGAGCACACGCTGCGGCTGCTGCCGCCGCTGGTGGCGACGCGCGCGGACCTGGAGCGTGGCCTGGGGCTGCTGGAGCAGGCGATCGGGTGAGACTACACCGGCCCTAGTTTCGGTCCTTGCAGGTGCGGACGAAGCCGGACACGAGCTTCCGGGGATCGTTGAGCATCGGCCAGAACTCGGCGAAGTACCTGCTCATCTTCTCCCGGGTTGCCGGCGTCATGGCGGTGACGCCGAGTGGAACGGAATCCATGGCGGCACGCCGGGCAAGGAAGCGCTGGACGATCGGCGTCATGGCCTCGGCGTTGCGGCAATCGCCGCGCCAGATTCGCGTGCGCACGCTGTTGATATTGAGCGATGGATCGGGCGCGGCATAGCGGGCGTCGACGGCGCCGCTCCAGTCGAAGTCGAAGGGCACCGGATGTATGATCGACAGGGAATCGCGCAGCAGGGTGACGTTGTGCAACCCGCCCACCGACCAGTCGGTGTTGCCGATCATGTAGGCGAACAAATTCATGTACCCCGACTGTTCGGCCTCGAGATCGTCGAAGTACGCGCCCTTGGTCTCGAACTTCTTCACCTGCCGGCGCTGCGCCAGGTCGCCGTCGTCCTCGACGAAGTACGCCCAGCTCTCGACCGGCTTGGTCTTGCCCGTCGAGTCGTAGTAGGTGATATGGGCGAGCCGCGTGCGATAGCTCCACGGGGTGAGCGCCTGGTACATCCGGAACAGGGTGTATTCCTTCAGGACGTACTGTTCGTACTCGGCGTTTCCGGGGCGGCAGTTGGTGGCGATCTTGAGCGTGCGATTGCCGTCGAAGAGCGTCCTGCGCGCCGCTTCCTTGGCGATTTCCAGCTTGATCGGCGGGAAGTCGCAGTTGCGCTCGAGCCGGCGGAAGTGGCCGCGCGTGCGCAGTGCCACGGAAAGCTTGACCAGCGCCCCTGCCGAATCCTTGTACGCCAGCTCCGCGCCGTGCAGGACCTGCTTGGTCGAGTCGCGGTCCTTCAGCAGCGCCTTCAGCGACGTCGTGAGCGTGACCTCGAGTGGTTCACTCTTCTTGAAGAGCCCCTGTGCCCGTACGGCCGCGGGCAACAACAGGGACGCGCCGAGCAGCACGCCGAGCTGCCGGTTCATCGGATCTCCACCTTCTCGATGCCACTGCCCGGCAGGGCGCGGAGGTTGTCGGTGACGACGCCGCGCGTGACCGTCGGGGCGAGGTCAACGCCGTACTCGGCACAGCGACTGCCATCCTCCATGTGTTCGGCGCCCATGTACCGCCACTTCGCGAAGAGGCCGTCGAACTCCGCCTCCATGAGTGGACGGGTCGTCTCGAGGTTTGCGCAATGCACGCGCAGGAGGAACTGGAAGTCGTGACGGGCCTGCCCATCGTCGGTGCTGATCTTCTTCTTGCGCTTCCACGCGCGATCGGCGAGCGCCTCGAGCTGCTCGGGGGCGAGCGACTTGAGCACTTCGTCGTCCATCTTGGCAATGAAGGTTCCCGTACGGCTCGCCATCGTGAGCGCGCGGTCCAGGCGCTGCTGCGCGCGCTTGCCGTCCAACGCCGCGGGGGAACTGCCGAAATCGGTGGCCCAGAGGCCGACGGCCAAGAGGTTGAAGCCGAGCGACAGCACCACGGCGACGCTCGGCTCGTAACCGGCGGCGAGTCCGATGCCGGTCACGCAGAAGATGGACGCGGCGTCCTTGGTGTCGTCGAGATTGGTGCGAAAGCGGACGGCGGCAACGATGCCGCCGAGGGAGAAGGCGAGGGGGAGCGAATGCTTGACCAGGACGACGATGCCGGCAATGACGAGCGGGAGCACCAGCATCGCCTGCACGACCGACTGCGAGTAGCCCTTCTTCTGGCGCGTGAGGATGTAGATCCAGGCGACCGGGAGGGCAAAGAGGAACGCGATGCTCATGGCCATGAAGGCGGGCATGGCCGCCGGACCACCGGTGGGCGCGTTCAGCAGGTCCTTCTTGGACGAAATGGCGGCGATGGCCTCGGTGCCATCGGTCATGAGCAAGCCCCGCCCGCCCACGTTGACGCCGTTGAGCATGTACAGGACGACGCCCATCGCGAGGTAGTAGAGGGCGGTCCGGAGGAGGACGTTGTCCCAGACGGGGACTGAGCGGTTGGGGCTGGTCACGGATTGAGGCTGGGGCAAGGGCAGGGTGAAGGCAACGGCAGGGGCAGGGTGCCGGCAAGGGCAGGGAACCCCCTCGGGCCGGACAGGGTGAAGTTGTGTCCGTATCAACGGGGTAGCAACCGGTGGGCGCCCTCTGGCGAGCGGGCGTCCCCCTGCCCATCGTTTGCCACTCTCCGTGCCCACACCCTACCGGGGCTTATCGACTTGATCCGCACATCCCTTGCCGCCTGGCTTATTGCCGCTGTACCGATGGGCGTTCCTGCCCAGGCGCCAGCCGCCGACAAGCCGACGCTGGTCGTCTTCATCACCGTGGACCAGATGCGCGCCGACTACTTCGCGCGGTTCGCGCCCCAGCTGAAGGGCGGGTTGAAGCGGCTGCACGATGGCGGCGCGTTCTACAAGAACGGGTTCCAGGACCACGCCATCACCGAGACGGCGCCAGGACACGCGTCGACGATGTCGGGGCGCTTTCCCGTGCATACGGGCATCACGGCGAACACCATGGGCGTGAACACGACGTCGGCGCCGCTCATCGGCGGCGCCACGGAGACGGGGGCGTCGCCCTTCCGGTTCATCGGGACGACGCTCACCGACTGGATGCGCGCGGAGGATCCGTCGATGCGGTTCCTCTCGGTATCGCGCAAGGACCGCGGCGCGATCCTGCCGATTGGCCACACGAAGGGCGACGTGTACTGGTGGAGCGGCGCGGCCGGCATCTTCACGACGAGCACATATTACGCCGACACACTGCCACCCTGGGTGCAGCGGTTCAATGCGCAGAAGGGGTACGGCGCCTACGCGGGCAAGGCGTGGACGCTGTTGCTGCCGTCGCAGGACTACGTGGAGCCCGACACCGTCTTTGAGGAATCGAACGGGGTGGACTTCCTGTTCCCGCACGCGTTCCCGGCCGACACGGCGGGGGTGGCACGCAGCTTCGGCAACTACCCGCAGATGGACTCGCTGACGCTCGCGTTCGCGCTGCGGGGGCTGCAGGAGAAGCAGCTCGGCACCGACGCCGGGCGCACCGACCTGCTGGCCGTGTCACTGTCGACGACGGATGCAATTGGCCACAAGTACGGCCCCGACTCGCGTGAAATCCACGACCAGATGCTGCGGGTCGACCGGTACCTCGGCGCCTTCCTCGACTCGCTGTTCAAGCTGCGCAACCAGAAGCACATCGTGATTGCCCTTACGGGCGACCACGGCGTGACGCCGTATCCCGAGGTGCATTCAGGACGCTATCCGAACGAGCATGCGATGCGGGTGGACCTCAGCGACCAGGTCGAGGCACTCAAGACATCGCTCGCCGCCGCGAACGTGCCGGACAAGGCGTGGTCGTTCGAGGAAGGGGTCTTCTTCGTCCGCGATGGCGCGGCTTTCGAGGCCGCCAAGGTGAACGCTGACTCGGTGGCGCGCACGTTCGCGGCCGCCGTGCTCAAGGTGCCGGGCGTGATGAGCGCCCGCATGTTCACCGACATGGCCGGGGCGAACCTGGACCGCAACAAGATCGCGCGGCGCTGGCTCCACATGTTCGAGCCGGGCGGCCAGGCGAAGATGGCGGTGACGCTGACGCCGTACAGCTACTGGGCGACGACCACGTATGCCACACACGGGATGCCGCATGATCCGGACGCCGGAGTGCCCGTCTTGTTCTGGGGCTGGGGAGTAACGGCCGGCCAGTACGCCGACGAAGTGCGCACGGTCGACATGGCGCCGACACTCGCCGCGATCCTCGGCGTGAAGCCCACCGAGGCCCTCGACGGCGTGATCCTGAAGAAGGCGGTCCGTGGGGCGAAATAGCCGCGTGCCGCGCAAGACGGAGGGGCATACCCCCTCCGTTGCCGCGGCATTCGACGAACTCCGTTTCGGGCGGGAGAACACGCTCGACCTGCGCACGAACCTCCCGAGCGGCGCGGAAGCGGTGCGCCGCCTCGAGGCCTTCCTGCGCGAGCGCCAGATGGCGCAGGCGTCCGAGGCGCTGGTGATCACCGGCCGTGGCAACCAGAGTGTGGACCGCGTTGCGGTGGTCCGGCCCGCCGTGGTCACGGCCCTCAGCCGGCTGCGCCGCCTGGGGGTGGTGGAATCCTGGCAGGAGCACACCCCGGGCTCGTTTGTGGTTACGCCCGCCGCGATCACCGCGTTATTTGAGGCACCCCGGCGTCATGGCGAGCGCGAACACCCGGTTGTGGTGGATGCCGAGGAGTTTGCCGGGCTCACTCCCGAGACCCGCCTGGCGCTGCGACAGCTCGCCATCCGGGCACTGCAGGGACTGGGTGCGCCGACAGACGAACGGTACGTGTTCGACGAAATGCAGCGCCAGTTCTCGGCGCTCGGCAGGTCCATCCAGGCCGGTCCCGATCGCGACGCGCGACTGCGTGCGGCGGCGGAATCGGCGCGCGACGAACTGGATGCCGCCGAATGACCAGCCGACTTCCCACCCCACGGATCCGAATGACCAAGACGCCCGTCCACCTCGAGCAGCGCCCGCTTGGCCGCAGCGGCCACCCGACTTCGATCCTCGGGCTCAACCTCCGCCGCCTTGGAGAAGGAAGCCAGAAGGAGTTCGTGCGCGTCGTGCGCGAGGCGATCGACAAGGGCGTGAACGTGATCGAGACGACGCACGAGTATGCCGAGGGACGCACGGAGAAGTGGCTCGGGCTGGCGCTGGCCGACGGCTACCGGCAGCGCGTGACGCTCCTGGCGCAGTGCTGCGCGCACCAGCGCGACTACAAGAACTCGATGCAGCAGCTCGACGAGACGCTGGGGCGGCTCAAGACCGACCACGTGGACATCTGGTCGTTCCACGAGGTGATCTACGACAACGATCCCGACTGGATCTACGATCACGGCGGCCTGGACGCGATGCAGGAAGCGCGCGAGCAGGGCAAGGTGCGCTTCATCGGGTTCGGCGGCCACAAGTCGCCGCACATTCACCTGAAGCTCCTGCACCGCGGCTTCGCCTGGGACGCGGTGATGATGCCGCTCAACCCGCTCGACGCCTCCTTCCGGTCCTTCGAGAAGCAGGTGCTGCCCGATGCGATTCGCAGCGGCGCCGCGGTGATCGGCATCAAGCCGACGGCGAGCGGCGGGCTGGCGCAGGTGAAGGGCATGAAGCCCGAGGAATCGTTGCGCTACTGCCTCTCGTTGCCGGTGAGCTCGGTGCTCTGCGGCATGGAGTCGACGGCGATCCTGCGAAAGAACCTGAAACTCGTCACCGATTTCAAGGCGTTCCATCCCGGCGAAATGGACGCCATGCGGCAGAAGGCACGCAGCGTCGCGGGCGATGGACGGGCCGAGCGGTACAAGACGACGCAGGAGTACGACCTGCCGAGCGGCCTGGCGGCGCACGGGTACATTGCGGCGCCGAAAAGGAAGAAGTGACGCGCTGCTGGATCTCCAGACTGAAACACTGCCACCGCGAAGGACGAAGGGCGCGAAGGGGCGCGAAGAAATGATTCGGGGAACCACGCCCGACTCGCCGTTCCCCCGCGTGGTTCCTTCGTGGCCCTTCGCGTCCTCCGTGCTTCGCGGTTGAAGTTGCGGGTAAATTTCCCCCACCTCTCATTGCCAATGCTCCGCACCGCCACGCTCGTCGCACTGATTGCCGCCCCGCTTGGCGCGCAGCAGCTCACCGGATACACCACCTCGAACGGCGTCGCGCAGCGCGCGGCGGAACAGGCGGCGATTGCGCGGCCCGACCCGGCGCGTGCCAGGGAGTTCTCGCGCGCACTCTCCGACGGCCCGCACGTCTCGGGCACTCCGGCACAGGCGAAGACGCGAGACTACGTGATCCAGCAGATGAAGGCGATGGGACTGCAGACCGAGGTGCGCGAGTACGAGATCTGGATGCCGCATCCGGTGACGGTGGAGGTCTGGGTGAACGGCAAGGCGCTGGACCTGCATGAAGGCCCGGTGGCCGGCGATGCAACGAGTGCCAAGTACCCGGAGACATTGCCGATCAACGGATATGGCGGCAGCGGCGATGCGTCGGGCGAAGTGGTGTTCGTCAACTATGGACTCGTCGAGGACTACGCGACGCTCGATTCGCTGGGCGTGAGCGTGAGGGGGAAGGTGGCCGTGGCGCGCTATGGCCGCAGCTTTCGCGGCATCAAGGCGCGCGAGGCCGAGAAGCACGGCGCCATTGCCCTGCTCATCTACAGCGATCCGCAGGACGACGGCTTCGTGCAGGGCGACGTCTATCCCGAGGGGCCGTGGCGTCCGGCGCAGGGCATCCAGCGCGGCAGCGTGATGAATGGGGCGGGAGATCCGAGCACGCCGGGGTACGCGAGCAAGGCCGGCGTGAAGCGCATCGCGCTGACTGAGATGCCGGTGCCCCACATTCCGGTGGTGCCGATCGGGTACGGGAACGCGGCGAAGCTCCTCGAGAACGTGCGCGGCACGGCAATTCCGCGCGGCTGGCAGGGCGGGATGGCGTTCCGGTATCACGTCGGTCCCGGGCCGTCGACGGCGCGCGTGCGCGTCACGACGGACACGGCGACGGCTCCCTTCAAGGCCATCTGGGACACGTTCGGCGTGGTGAAGGGGACCGAGTATCCGGATGAAGTGGTGGTCATCGGGGGGCACCGCGACGCCTGGGGTCCGGGCGCCGGCGACAACGTGAGCGGCACCGTGAGCGTGATGGAGAGCGCGCGCGCCGTGGCCGAACAGGTGAAGGCGGGATGGAAGCCGAAGCGCACGCTGCTCTTTGCGACGTGGGACGCCGAGGAGTGGGGCATCATCGGGTCCACGGAATATGTGGAGGATGACTCGCTGCGCCTGCAGAAGGGCGGGGTGGCGTACTTCAACCAGGACGGTGCGGGCGGTGGTCCCGCCTTTGGCGGCGGCGGTTCACCGTCACTCCGCGGCATGCTGCGTGACGTCACGAAGTCAATCATGCATCCCGACCAGCCGGCCAAGAGCATGTACCAGATGTGGCGCGAGCAGTCGAAGCTCGCCTCCGGCCAGGAGCCGGCCATGGGCGACCCGGGGGGCGGCAGCGACTTTGCCCCGTTCTACAACCACCTCGGCATCCCCACCTCCGACTGGGGCATGGGAGGTTTTGGCGGCGGCAACTACCACTCCCTGTACGATTCGTTCGAGTGGATCTCCCGTTTCGGTGATTCGACGTTCAAGTACCACGCGGCGCAGGCGCGGGTGAGCACCGCGATGATGATGCGCATGGCGAACGCCGACGTGCTGCCGTACGACTACGCCGAGTTCGGCACGACGATGCGCCTGTACGTGGGGCCGGTGGACAAGGCGGCGGCGGCCAAGGGGTGGACGCTGAACACCGCACCGCTCACGGCGGCGATTGCGGCCATGGAGACCGCGGGCCGGGCGTTCAACACGGTGCGCGACAGCATGCTGGCGGCGACCCCGGCCAAGGGGGCGACGGCCAGGGCCAATGCGGCGCTGATGCAGGTAGAGCGTGCGCTGACCCGTCCCGAGGGACTCCGCACACGGCCATGGTACCGGAGCCTCATTTACGTGGCCGATGAGAACAACGGGTATTCGAACATGGTCTTCCCGTCGGTGAACGAAGCGATCCGTGCGGGCGACCAGGCGCTGGCGCAGCGCGAGCTGGACGACCTGGTGATGCGGTTCGGCCGCGCCACGGGATTCGTGGATGCCGCGCGGACGGCGCTGGTTTCGAAGTAGAGAGGTTCTTGCTGCTACCACGAAGGGCGAACTGCTGCCGCGAAGGGCGAAGGGCGCGAAGGGGCGCGAAGGACGACACTGGGATAACTGCACAGCATTGCCGCTGCCCCCAAGTCAGTTCTTCGCGGCCCTTCGCGCCCTTGATCCTTCGCGGTAGCAGTTTCCACGGTAAATTAGGCACATGACGCTGAACCCCGACGAACTGCGGCGGTACTCCCGCCATATCGTGCTGCCGCAGGTCGGCATGACGGGGCAGGAGCGCCTGAAGGCGTCGTCGGTGCTCATCATCGGCCTGGGCGGACTGGGATCACCGGCCGCGTTGTACCTGGCGGCTGCGGGCGTCGGACGGCTGGGCCTCGTCGATTTCGACCGCGTGGACGTGAGCAACCTGCAGCGGCAGGTGCTGCATGGCACGGCCGCCGTCGGCACCGCGAAGACCGAGTCGGCCCGCGCGCGGCTGCACGACCTGAACCCGCACATCGAGCTGCGCGTGCACGACGAGCCGCTGACGACGGCGAATGCGCTGGTGCTCATCGGCGCGTACGACGTGGTGGTGGACGGCACCGACCAATTTGCCACGCGCTACCTGGTGAACGACGCCTGCGTCATTGCGGGCAAGCCGAACGTGTACGGCAGCGTATACCGCTTCGAGGGGCAGGTGTCGGTCTTCTCGACGCCGGGCGGACCGTGCTATCGCTGCCTCTTTCCCGAGCCGCCGGCTGCGGGGACGGTGCCGAACTGCGCCGCGGGTGGCGTGCTTGGCGTGCTGCCGGGAATCATCGGCGCCCTGCAGGCGGCCGAGGCGATCAAGCTGATTTGCGGGATTGGAGCGCCGCTTGCGGGACGGCTGCTGCACTTTGATGCCCTCGATATGCAGGCACGCGAGATAGCGTTCGACCGGGATCCCGCGTGCCCGGTGTGCGGCGACGGCGTGACAGCGCAACTGCTCAACGACTACGATGTGTTCTGCGGCACCCCTTCAATCAACAGGCCGGACTCCATGATCGACGATGATGTTGACATGACCGCGCGTGCGCTCAAGGCGGAGCTCGAGGCGAAGACGCCGCTGTGGCTGCTGGACGTGCGCGAGCCGTGGGAGTACTCGACGGCCCGCATTGACGGGGCGACGCTGATTCCACTGGGCGAACTGGCGACGCGGGTGGACGAGGTGCCGCGGGATGCCAACGTCGTCGCGTATTGCCACCACGGCATGCGCAGCGCGCGGGCGGTCTCGATGCTTCGGCACGCGGGATGGCAGCGCGTGCGAAACCTCGCGGGTGGCA
>Ga0302322_100001750_pt1 | contig 18030 bp, 14 predicted proteins | sample Fen_T0_2_FD_203757 | JGI IMG/M metagenome (GOLD analysis project Ga0302322, IMG submission 203757) | Peat permafrost microbial communities from Stordalen Mire near Abisko, Sweden - Fen_T0_2 | ecosystem: Environmental > Terrestrial > Soil > Wetlands > Permafrost | place: Sweden: Abisko... | reverse complement strand
GAGGCGGGCTTTGTCGCGCCAGTGCGGGAGCTGGTCGGCGACCAGCCGGGCGAGCCCGGTCACCGCCTCGGGGACCGCCGCCGTCACCGCCCCCGCGAGCTGCAGCGGGAGGTTGGCGTCGAGGGTGAACGCCGCCGACCACGCGGCGTCCCAGTCTCCCTGCCAGAGGCCCACCAGGCGCGGCGGGCGCGCGCCGCTCGCCGAGAGCAGGTGATGGCGTCCGGCCGCGAACAGCAGTTCGAGCAGGGCCGGCGTCGCCGCGGGGTCGCCCCGGCGGGCCCGGTCCAGCAGCTCGGGGACGGGCAGCGCGCGCAGGCCGGGGTCGACGTCCAGGTCGAGGGTGACGCGCTCGGCCGTCGGCCGGTGCCGGACCGCGTGCCGGTCGAGCAGCCCGGCGTACCCGGGGTCGAGCGCGGCCAGCGCGGCCCGGCACCCCGCCTCGGCGTCCTGCAGCGACGCGCCGCGGGACCGCGCCACCCGGGTGAGCAGCACGGCCTCGTCGCCGTGGACGGCGACCCGGGTCGCCCCGGCGTAGCCCGGTGCCGCGCCGGCGCGTGGGTAGGTGACCTGCACGGCCCGCACCCCCGTCGCCAGGGCCGCGGCACGCACCTCGGGGTGCACCCGGAGGCCGCACGGCGCGCCGGGCAGCCAGGGGTCGAGGGCCAGCCGGACGTCGTCCCACCGGCCGGGTTCCCCCGCGGACCCCGGCGGGCGGAGCACGCGGAGGACGACGACGTCGTCCACGCGGCTCACGAAGCAGTCGGTGCGCCAGGCGCCGTCCACGCCCGTCCAGCGGGCGGTCGCGACGCCGGTGGCGAGGTCGAGGACCCGCTCGTGGTCGAGAGGCACCGTCGCCGGGCCCGGCAGGCGCAGGCGGAGCGCGAACGCCGGGTGGAACGGCTGCACCGCCAGCAGCGGCCGCCCGTCGGTGAACGCGCGGAGCGCCTCGTCGCCGCGCCCGGCGAGCACCAGGTCGCGGACGGCCTCCAGGCGGTGGCCGATGTCGGGGGCCCGCACGCCCGCCGTCCCGTTGGGGAGCACCAGGTCGTGGTGGGTGACGACGACGGTCTCGTCGCGGGGGTCGCCGAGCACGAGCGCGCCGTGGCGGCCGTTGCCGGTGAGGAACGCGTCCTCCCAGCGGGTGGCGGGCCCGTGGACGCGGAGGGTCGGCAGCCGGGCAGGGACGTCGGGCACCCCGGTCAGCCCTTGATCGCCCCGGTGAGCATCCCCTTGACGAAGTGCCGTTGCACGAACGGGTACACCACGAGCACGGGGATCAGGGTGACGACGAGCATCGCCATCTGCAGGGACAGCTTGGAGACCTGCGTCGCGGCGACTGCGGCCCCGGTCATGTTCGTCCCGACGCCCGGGATCGACGCCCCCTGCGACACGTACTGGTAGAGCACGTACTGCACCGGCCACTTCTCGTTGTCAGCCGGCATGAACAGCAGCACGTTGAACCAGTTGTTCCAGTAGCCGACGCCGTAGAACAGGCCCATGACGGCGGTGACCGCCCGAGACGTCGGCAGCACCACCGACCACAGGATGCGCCAGTCCCCCGCGCCGTCCAGGCGGGCCGCGTCGATGAGGTCGGCGGCGGTCCCCAGGTAGAAGGCCCGCATGATGAGGATGTTGAACACCGACACGGCGCTGGGCAGGATCAGCGCCCAGTACTGGCCATAGCCGTGGAACAGGCTCGCCACGACGACGAAGGTCGGGATGATGCCGCCGTTGAAGAACATCGTCACGAGCAGCGTCAGCAGCAGCGTGCGGTGCCCGAACGAGCCCTTGCGCGAGAGCCCGTAGGCGCACAGCACGGACACGGCGAGCGAGATCACCGTGCCCACCAGGGTGACCCCCAGGCCCACGACGATCGACCGGGTGACCGTGCCGCCGCTGAACATGTACCGGTACGCCTGCAGGGTGAGCCCGTCGGGGACGACGACCAGGCCACCGGCACGGTTGACCGCTCCCTGGGTGGACAGGCTGGTGACCAGGACCGTGTAGAGCGGGAAGAGCACGAGCAGCACGACCACGGTCAGCGAGATCCCCTTGGCGGTCTCCCCCACGACAGTGGGTGGTTCCTCCCAGGCGGGCCGCTGCTCCCGGCGCCGGCTCCGGCGGGTGCCGCGGGCGGGGTCGGGGCGGGCGGGTGCCGGTGCACCGGCGGCCCGGACGTCGGCCGTCACCGCTCGCTCCGGTAGAGGCCGTCCTCGCCGAACAGGTGGGCGAGCTTGTTCGCCCCGAGGATGAGGACCAGCGAGACCACCCCCTTGAAGAGGCCCGCGGCGGCGCCCAGGCCGTAGTTGTTGCCGACGACGCCGTAGTAGTAGGCATAGGTGTCGAGCACCTCCGCGGAGCTGGACCCGACGGCGTAGCGCTGGATGAGGAACTGCTCGAACCCGATCGAGAGCGCGTTGCCGAGCCGCAGCACCAGGAGCAGCACGATGACGCCGCGCATGCCCGGCAGCGTGATGTGCCACATCCGGCCCCACCGGCTCGCGCCGTCCACCGCCGCCGACTCGTACAGGCTCGGGTCGATCGCGGCGATGGCCGCGAGGAAGACGATGATCCCCCAGCCGGCCTCCTTCCACACGGCCTGCGCGGTCACCAGGTACTTGAAGGTGTCCGGGTTCGCCATGATGTTCCACGGACTCAGCCCCTGCTGGCGCAGGGTGTGGTTGAGCACCCCGGCGCCCCCGAGCATCTCCTGGAAGAGCGTCACCACGACGACCCAGCCGAAGAAGTGCGGCAGGTAGGTGATCGCCTGGATCGTGGCCCGCACCTTCGTGCTCAGCACGCTGTTCAGCAGGAGCGCGAGGGCGATGGGAACCGGGAAGTAGAGCACGAGCTGGACCAGGCTGAGCACCAGGGTGTTCTCGAACGCCCGCCAGAAGGTGGGGTCGGCGAACAGGGTGGAGAAGTTGTCCAGGCCCGCCCACGGGCTGGCGAGGAACCCGGTGATGTAGTCGTAGTACTGGAACGCCGTCACGGTGCCGAACATCGGCAGGTAGTTGAAGGCGACGACGAGCGCCAGCGCGGGCACGGTCATGAGCAGCAGCGACCGGTCGCGCCGCAGCTTCACCCGCCAACTCGGCCCCGGGACCCGCGGACGGCGCCGCCACCGGCCGCGGGGAGGCAGCAGGGTCCCGGGGACGGTCACTTCCCGGTCCCGGAGGCGGCCGTGTCGACGACGCTCTTCTGGTACCAGTCGATGAGCGCCTGGCCGCCGGAGGACTTCCAGTTGGCGGCGGCGGCCTTGAACTCGGCGACCGTCTTCGTGCCGTAGGTGACCTCCTTGATGATGTCGTTCACCTGGGTCGCGGTGGAGGTGCTGGCGAACCGCGCCGGGGTGTTGACGTTGAGGTTCCAGAACGCGGGCTGGTAAGCGTGCTTGGCGGCGTCCGCCGTCCAGGCGTACTTGGCCTTGGTGACGTCGTCGTAGCCCGGGTTGGTCACCGCGTTCTGCCCGCTCACGAGGAACTGGTACGTCTGCTGGTTGGCCTCCTTGGTGCCCTGGGTGGTGTAGGTCGGACCGGTGGCGCCGCGCGTCCAGTCCGTGCCCTCCACCCCGTAGTTGACGAGGGTGTACTCCTTCGAGCCGAACGGCGCGGCCAGGTAGTCGGCGAGCGCCAGGCACTCCTTGATCTGCGCGTCGGAGAGGCTCTTGTTGAGGTAGCTCATGAGGGCCGCGGAGTTGCCGAGCGGGATCGTCGGCGTGCCGCCGTCGTGGGCGAAGACGGGGAAGGCGCCGCGGACGTAGGGGGCGTTGGCGGTGCGGCCCTCGATCGCGTCGGGCCCGTTCCAGGCGCCGGGGCCGTCCGCCGTCACCAGGACGTGGCCGGAGTAGAACCGCTGCTTGCCCTGGCTGGTGTTGTTCGCCAGCGCGTCGGGGTGCACGTAGCCCGACTTGGCCACCTTGTAGGCGTACTCCAGCGCGGCCTCGAGCTGGGGGGCGTCGAAGGCGCTGGCCGCCTTGCCGTCGGTCAGGGTCACCGCGTTGCCGGTGGGCGGCACGCCGAACATCTGCTGGATCATGAGCCAGACGACGTCGAAGGCCCAGACGTTCGATGACGCGGAGGTGAGCTCCTTGCCCAGTGCCAGCAGCGAGTCGGCGTCCTTGACGCTCGCCGGGTCGATGCCCTTGGCCTCGAACAGGTCCTTGCGGTAGTAGAGGATCGCAGCGAAGTTGGACCCGGACGTGAAGGACGGGATGCCGTAGAGCCGGTCGTTCCAGGCGCCCGCCTGCCAGCCACCGGTGGGGATCGCGGCGAGGTTGGGGTAGGCGCGGATCTTCGCGCCGGCCAGGTACGGGGTGAGGTCGGCGAACTTCGACGTGACCAGCTCGCCGACGTTGAGGTTCCCGTTCCACCAGGTGGGGATCTGCAGCCACTCGGGCAGCTTGCCGCCCGCGACGAGCGTCGGGACGGTCTGGGCGTAGTCGTTGCCGCTCGCGGGCTTCATGGTGAGCGAGGCGCCGAGGGCCTTGTTGACGGCCTGGTAGTAGGGGTTGCCCGCCGCCGGGATCGGGCCCCACAGCGGCGTGATCGCGGTGTACGTACCGCCGGACCCGGGCACCTTGGCGACGGTGGCCACCAGGTCGGTCGGGTAGCTGAGGTAGCCCGGGTCGACGGAGGCGCCCGCGGCACCGGTGACGATCGGCAGGTCGGGCTTCGGGCCGGCGGTGAGCGGCACGTAGTCGGGCAGGGTCGCCTTGAGCCCCGCGGTGGAGTTGGCCTTGCCGTTGGCGGTGGAGGAACTGCTGCAGGAGGCCAGCAGGGGCGTCCCCACGGCCGCGGCACCCGCTCCCAGCAGCGTCGCCCGGAGGAACGATCGGCGGTCGAGCGCAGCGCTGTCGCTTCCCATCGCATGTGACCTTTCTGGTCGCAGGTCGGTCCGTCGCACGGTCGGTCCGTCGCAGGTCGGTTCTGTCGCAGGTCGGTCCGTCGCACGGTCGGTCAGGTGGAGTCGTCCCGGGCGTCAGGGCGCTGATGGCATGGCAGGACAGCCTCTTTCGAAGCGCTTCGACGTTGCGGGGACATTACGACGCCGGGAGATCGGCGACAAGACCCGGACATCCTGCACGTAAGGTGTTACCTCTCCGTGATATTTGCACCGTTTCAGCGGGATTCATGGGCGGTCGGGTGCCCTTGACACCTACGACCGGCTCTGCCAGTTTCGAAGCGCTTCGATCCCGAGGTCGTGTCGATGCCGGGTGATCCGGGAGGACCGTGCCGTGCCCAGCGTGCCGCCCGTCGTGCCACCCGACGTGCCACCCGTCGTGCCGCCCCTCGTGCCGGTCGACGTCTGGCGCGACCCCGGCCGCCGGGACGCCGAGCGCGTCGAGGACCTGCTCGGGCGCCTGACCCTCGCCGAACGCGTCGCGATGGTGCACCAGCACGCGCCCGCGGTCCCGGGCCTGGGCCTGGCCGCGTTCCGGACCGGCACCGAGGCCCTGCACGGCGTCGCCTGGCTCGGCGAGGCGACGGTGTTCCCCCAGGCCGTGGGCCTGGCCGCGACCTGGGACCCGGACCTGCTCGAGCGCGTGGGCACCGCCGTCGCCCTCGAGGTGCGGGCGCGCCACGCGCAGGACCCCACGGTCAGCCTCGCCGTCTGGGCCCCGGTGGTGAACCTGCTGCGTGACCCGCGGTGGGGGCGCAACGAGGAGGGTTACTCCGAGGACCCGCTGCTCACCGCCCGGTGCGCGGTCGCCTTCTGCCGCGGCCTGCGCGGGCCCCTGCCCGACCGGGTGCGCACCGCGCCCACGCTGAAGCACTTCCTGGCGTACAACCACGAGACCCGTCGCGACGTCACCTCGGCCGACGTCCGCCCGCGGGTGCTGCACGAGTACGACCTGCCGCCCTTCCGGGGGGCGCTGCTCGCGGGCGTCGTGGACGCCGTCATGCCCGCGTACAACCTGGTCAACGGCCGTCCGAACCACGTGAGCCCCTACCTCGCGCAGTTCCTGCGGGTGTGGAGCCCGCACGAGCTGCTCGTCGTCAGCGACGCCGAGGCCCCGGCGAACCTCGTCGAGACCGAGCACTACCTGCCCGACCACCCCACGGCGTACGCGGCGGCGCTGCGCGCGGGCGTCGACAGCCTCACCGTCGGCGGGGCCGACGCGGCGCCGACGATCGCGCACCTCACCGCCGCGCTGGAGCGCGGGCTGCTGCGCGAGGCGGACGTCGACCAGGCGGTGCGCCGGGTGCTCGCGCTCCGGCTGCGCACCGGGGAGTTCGACCCGGACGGCGGGCCCTACGGCGGCATCGGCGCCGACGCGCTGCACCGGCCCGAGCACCGGGCGCTCGCCCGGGAGGCGGCCCGCGCGCAGGTCGTGCTGCTGCGCAACGAGGACGCCGCGCTCCCCCTGTCGCCCGCAGGCCTGCGCCTCGCCGTCGTCGGGCCGCTCGCCGACCGGCTCTGCACGGACTGGTACAGCGGCACCCTGCCCTACGCGGTGACGGTCGCCGACGGGCTGCGAGCGGCCCTGGCCGCCACCGGCGGCGACGTCGTGGTGGCCGACGGCGTCGACCGGCTGGCCCTGCGCGACCGCGCGACCGGCGCCCTGGTGACGGTGGACGCGGCCACCCCGAGCGACGGCGGCGAGCCGGCCCTGCGCTGCCGCGACGGCGTGGACCCGCACGACCCCGCCGCCGGGTTCGACGTCTTCGACTGGGGTGACGGCGTCGCCACCCTGCGGGCCGTCGCCACCGGGAGGTACGTGACCGTGCAGGACGGCGACGGCGCCCTCGTCGCCGACCAGGACCGCCCGAACGGCTGGCTGGTCCACGAGACGTTCGCGCTGGTGCCGGTGGGCGGCGCGCTCGCCCTGCGCAGCACGCTCACCGGGGCGTTCGTGCAGGTGGACCCCGCCTCCGGAGCGCTGCACGCCGCGGCGAAGGACGACGCCGAAGCGGCCCGGTTCGAGCCCGTGGTGGTGCAGGACGGCGTCGCCGGGGCCGTCGCGGCGGCCCGGGACGCCGACGCCGTGGTCGTCGTCGTCGGCAACGACCCGATGGTGAACGGCCGCGAGACCCAGGACCGCACCACGCTCGCGCTGCCACCGGGCCAGGACGCGCTGGTGCGGGCGGTCGCGGCGGCGCACCCGCGCGTCGTGCTCGTGGTCATGAGCAGCTACCCGTTCGCGCTGGGCGGGACGGCCGGGCGCGTGCCGGCGGTCGTCTGGACGAGCCATCCCGGCCAGGAGGGCGGGCACGGGATCGCCGACGTGCTGCTCGGCGCGCACGCGCCGTCGGGGCGGCTCACCCAGACCTGGTACCGCGACGACGCCGACCTGCCCGACCTGCTCGACTACGACGTCATCGCCGGGCGGCGCACCTACCAGTACGCCGCGCGCGAGCCGCTGTACCCGTTCGGGCACGGCCTGACGTACACGACGTTCGGCTACGGGACCGCCCGGGTGACCCGGGCGGATGAAACCCTTTCAGTGTCCGTGCCGGTCACCAACACGGGCGGGCGGGCCGGGGTGGAGGTCGTGCAGGTCTACACCCGGGCCGTGGACCCGGGCCCGGACCGGCCGCGGCGGCGCCTGCAGGCGTTCGCCCGGGTGCCGCTGGAACCGGGCGAGACCCGCGAGGTCACGCTCGACGTCCCGCTGGCGGGCCTCACCCACTGGGACGTCGCGGAGCACGCGCTGCGCGTGGAGCCGGGCCGCTACGAGGTGCTCGTCGGCGGGTCGTGCGACGCGATCCGGGCGACGGCGGCGGTGCACCTGGAGGGGACGCCGGCACCGCCCCGGCGTGTCGTCGGCACCCGGCTCGCCGCCGCCGACTTCGACGACCGCGCCCGGGCCCGGCTCGTGGACACCACCCCGGAGTTCGGGGACGCCGTCGAGGTGGACGCCGCGGGCTGGCTCCTGTTCCGGCGGGCCGACCTCGGGGCGGGCGGCCCGCTCGCCCTGACGGCGACGGTCGCGCGGGCCGAGCCGGGCACCGCACGGCTGGAGCTGCGCCTCGACGACCCGGTCCAGGGACGGCGCCTCGGCGGCGTCGACGTCCCCTCGACCGGCGGCCGGTACGCCTGGACGGCCGTCACCGCACCGGTGGAGGTGCCGGGCGGCGTCCACGACCTGTACGTGCTGCTGGTCGGCGCACTGCGCCTGGACCACCTGACTCTATCGCCCATCGCCGATAACCGATAGAGTCAGCGTCGGGCGACGTCGAGGGCCAGCAACGCCCCGAGGCTGCGGACGGCGTCGGGGCGCAGCCAGTAGTAGACCCAGGTGCCGCGCCGTTCGCAGTCGACGAGGCCCGCCTCGCGCAGCACCCGCAGGTGATGGGAGACGGTCGGGCCGGAGACGTCGAAGGCGCCGGTGAGGTCGCAGACGCACGCCTCGGCGGTGGAGGCGATCATCGACAGCAGCCGCAGCCGCACCGGGTCGCCGAGCGCCTTGAACATCGGGGCGATCGCGACCGCCTGCTCCGCCGTCAGGGCCCGGACGGCGAGCGGGGAGCAGCACGCGGCCTGGGGTTCGGCCGTGGTGGCCGTCTCACCCTGTTTAGACATAGCTCTATCTTGACAGGCATCAAAACCGAGGGCAAGCTCGGTCTTGCTTCGAAGAACGTCTAATCAGCCACGACTCCCCGGAGGCACCCATGAGCACCGCCGACCCCACCACCCTGGCGCCCGAGGAACTGCGCGAGGCCGTCCGCGACCGCTACGCGGCCGCGGCCCGGCAGGCCGGCGAGACCCTCGGCGCATCCTGCTGCGGGCCCGAGCCGGCGGCCGGTTCGGCCGTCGGCGCCGACGTCATCACCCGCGACCTCTACGACGACGAGGCCGCCCGGACGTCGTCCGCCGCCCTCGCGTCGTCCCTCGGCTGCGGCAACCCGACGGCCCTGGCCGACCTGCACCCCGGCGAGACCGTCCTCGACCTCGGGTCGGGCGGGGGCCTCGACGTCCTGCTGTCGGCACGCCGGGTCGGCCCGACCGGCAAGGCCTACGGCCTCGACATGACGCCGGAGATGCTCGCGCTCGCCCGGCGCAACCAGGCGGAGGCGGGCGTCGAGAACGCCGAGTTCCTCCAGGGGACGATCGAGGACATCCCGCTGCCCGACGCCAGCGTCGACGTGATCATCTCCAACTGCGTCATCAACCTGGCCGCCGACAAGGACCCGGTGCTGCGCGAGGCGTTCCGCGTCCTCAAGCCCGGCGGCCGGTTCGCCGTGTCGGACATCGTGCTGCTCAAGCCGCTGCCCGAGCCGGCGCGGCGGGCGATGCGGCTGTGGACCGGCTGCGTCGCGGGGGCGCTCCTCGACACCGAGTACGTGGCCAAGCTGACGGCGGCGGGCTTCGTCGACGCGTCGGTGCAGCTCACCCGCACCTATGCCGGGCAGGACCTGGACGACCTCGCGGCCGACGTGAAGCCCGAGGACGTGCCGGCCGACCTCGACGTCCGGGCCGTCGTCCGCGACCTGGACGGCGCCACGGCGTCGGCCTTCGTCCGCGCCGTCAAGCCCCCGGCCGCCGGGGGCGCCGCCGAGCCCGCCACCGCGACCGAGGCCACCGCGACCGAGGCCACCGCGACGGAGGCCACCGCCACCGCGGCCACCGCCCAGCCCTGCTGCGGGACGCAGGAGGCGGCCACCGCCGCGGGTGCCTGCTGCGCCCCCGGGGCGAAGGAGAAGGCGGTGTCCGCGGGCGCGGCCTGCTGCGGCTGACCGTCCGACCAGCCCCCGATCCGTACCCGCGCGCTATCAATGGGCGGGGATCGGGTACTTCTCCCGCCCGGCCGGCGCGCTTACGGTGACGGCGCGGCCGGGCGGCGAGGTCCCGTCCGCAGCCTGCGGGAGGAGGGCGCGTGCCCTGGGACCGTGACGCGATGGCCGCCCGGGCGGCCCGGGAGCTGCACCCCGGCGAGTACGTCAACCTGGGCATCGGCCTGCCCACGCTCGTCGCCTCCCACCTGCCGCCCGGCGCCGGGGTGACCGTGCACTCCGAGAACGGGATCCTGGGCGTGGGGCCCTTCCCGACCGACGACGAGGTGGACGCCGACATCGTCAACGCCGGCAAGGAGACGGTGACCGTGGTGCCCGGCGCCTCCTACTTCGACTCCCCCACCAGCTTCGCGATGATCCGTGGCGGGCACGTCGACGTCGCGCTGCTCGGCGGCATGCAGGTGTCGGCGGACGGCGACCTGGCCAACTGGCTCGTGCCCGGGTCGATGGTGCGGGGCATGGGCGGTGCGATGGACCTGGTCAGCGGTGCGCGCCGGGTCGTCGTCCTGATGGAGCACCGCACCCGGGCGGGGGCGCCCAAGCTCGTGGCCCGGTGCGACCTGCCGCTCACCGGCCGCGGCGTCGTCGACCGCGTCATCACCGACCTGGGGGTGCTGGACGTCGCGGGGGGCGCGTTCCGGCTGGTCGAGACGGCACCCGGCGTCGGGCTCGACGAGCTGCGGGCCGCGACCGGCGCGCCGCTGGTGACGGGACCGGGACCGGCGGCCGAGGATCCTGCGGCTCAGCGGTCCAGCGCCAGGCCCGTGTAGTTCTCCGCCAGGGACGCGGCGGCGGCGCGGGACGACGTCACGTAGCGCAGCTGGGCCAGCTGCAGCTCCCGGTCGAAGGCGTCGGCCCCCGGCCCGGTCGCGGGATGCAGCATGGACGTCATCCACCAGGAGAAGTGGGTCGCCCGCCAGACGCGTCGCAGGGCCCGCTCGCCGTAGCCGTCCAGCAGCCGCTCGTCGCCGTCGACCAGGGCCGCCGCGAGCGCCTCGGCGAGCAGCCAGGCGTCGGCGGCGGCCAGGTTCAGCCCCTTGGCGCCGGTCGGGGGCACGATGTGGGCGGAGTCCCCGGCGAGGAACAGCCGGCCGTGGCGCATCGGCTCGGTGACCACGCTGCGCATCGGGGTGATGCCCTTCTCGCGCACCGGGCCGGTCCGCAGCGTCCAGCCGGGCGTGGCCAGGCGCCGGGCCAGCGCCTCCCAGATCCGCTCGTCCGGCCAGTCCTCGATCCGCTCGTCCGGGTCGACCTGCACGTACAGCCGGCTGACCGACGGCGAGCGCAGGCTGTGCAGGGCGAAGCCGTCCGGGTGCCAGGCGTAGATCAGCTCGTCGGTGGACGGCGCGACGTCGGCGAGGATCCCCAGCCACGCGTACGGGTAGGTGCGCTCCCAGGTCCGCCGGAGCGCCGCGGGGACGGCGTGCCGGCTCACCCCGTGGAAGCCGTCGCACCCGGCGACGACGTCGCAGTGCAGCTCGGCCGCCGTCCCGTCCGCGTCGGTCCAGGTGATCCGCGGGCGGTCCCCGGTCACGTCGTGCACGGCGGTGTCCCGGACGTCGAACAGCAGCGGCTCCCCCGCGGCCAGCCGCGCGGCGATCAGGTCCTTGACGACCTCGGTCTGCCCGTACACCCACACCGACCGGCCGCACAGGTCCACGAAGTCGAGGCGGTGGCGCTCGCCGGGCCACTGCAGGTGGACGCCGTCGTGGCGCAGCCCCTCGCGGTGGAGGCGCTCACCGACGCCCGCCTCCTCCAGCAGCTCCACGGTGGAGTGCTCCAGCACCCCGGCCCGCACGCGCGCCTCCACGTAGGCACGGCTGCGGTTCTCCACGACGACCGCGTCGACACCGCGGCGGGACAGCAGCCGGGCCAGGAGCAGCCCCGCCGGGCCGGCTCCGATGATCCCCACCTGGGTGCGCAGGACGCGCGGGCTCACCATCGGTCCATGAGAGCCGCTCGCGGGAGCCGTCGCCATGACCGGTTTCCGCCCAGCGGAAGTCCAGCGGAGGGCAGCGTGGCGCGCGTCACGCCGGACGCCAGCCGGGCGGCAGCGCCCGGCCGATCCCACTCGCGGCGATCCTCAGCACCGGCACCAGCCGGGCCAGGTCGCGGGCGGGACTCGCCACGACGACGCCGAGGGCCGCCACGACGACGGCGTCGGGCGCCCGCACCGGGACCGCCACCGACCACGCGCCCGGCGTCAGCTCCTGTGCGGTCCGCGCGAAGCCCCGGCGCCGGGCTTGGTGCAGCTCGCGGGCGAGCCGCCCCGGCTCGGTGATGGTCCACGCGGTCACCCGCGCCGGGGCGGCCAGCGCGGCGCGGGCCACCTCGTCGGGCGCGTCGGCGAGCAGCACCTTGCCGACGGCGGTCGCGTGCAGCGGCAGGCGGGTGCCGGTGCGGCTCAGCACCCGGGCGGACGCGCGGCCGACCACCCGCTCGACGTACAGCGCGTGCAGCCCGTCGCGGACGGCCAGGTGCACGGTCTCGCCGGTGGTGGCGTGCACGTCCTGCAGGTAGGGCAGCGCGGCCTCGCGCAGGTCGCGCTGGACGGCCGCGAGGATCCCGACGTCCCACAGGCGTCGGCCGATCTCGTACCGCCCGTCCTCGGCGCGGACCAGGCCACCCCACGCGTGCAGCTCCCCCACCAGGCGGTGCGCGGTGGCCAGGGGCAGCCCGGCCCGCCGGGCGATCTGGGACAGCTGCAGCCGCTGGTGCCCGGCGTCGAAGGCCGCCAGGACGGCGAGCAGGCGCGACGCGACCGACGTCCCCGCCTCGCCGGAGTTCCCCGCCACGGCCCGCTCCTCCCACCGGCCTGCGGCGACCGGCCCGCCCCGGCCGCTCCCGGGGTCGGACAGGTTCCGCCCAGTGGAAGCCGGAGCTGGAGGCTACCTCGCCCGGTTCCTACGGTTGGGCCGCATGACGCCGCCTCCGCCCGGCCCGCCCGGCCCGCCCGGTCCGCCGGGTCCGCCGGGTCCGCCCGGTCCGCCGGGTCCGCCCGGTCCGCCCGGCTCGCCCGGCCGCCTCACGCTGCCGAGCTACCAGCCGGTGACCGGGCTGCACCCCCCGCTGGACCACCCGGCGTACGAGAGCACCGCGCTGCGCCATCCCCGCGAGGAACTGGTGCTGCTGCCGCAGAACCTCACCGAGGTGACCGGGCCGCTGCTCGGCGACACCCGCGTCACCACCCCCCAAGCCGACCTGACCTGGGCGAACGGCGGCTGGGCGCAGGGCCAGCGCATCATCGTGCACGGCCGGGTGCTCGACGGCGACGGCCGCCCGGTCCCCGACACCCTGGTGGAGGTGTGGCAGGCCAACGCCGCGGGCAAGTACCGGCACGAGGTCGACACCTTCCCCGGACCGCTCGACCCGCACTTCACCGGCATCGGGCGCGCCCTCACCGACAGCCTGGGCCGGTACAGCTTCGTCACGATCAAGCCGGGCGCCTACCCGTGGGTCAACCACTTCAACGCCTGGCGGCCCGCACACATCCACTTCTCGCTGTTCGGCCGGGCGTTCACCCAGCGCCTGATCACGCAGATGTACTTCCCGGGGGACCCGCTGTTCTTCCAGGACCCGATCTTCACCTCCGTCCCGGACGAGGACGCGCGGCAGCGGCTCATCTCCCGGTTCGACTACGAGCAGACCGTGCCGGACTGGGCGCTGGCGTTCCGCTGGGACATCGTCCTGCGCGGGCACCGGGCCACGTACTTCGAGCTCGACGACCGCGACGAGCCGTGATCCGCGAGGAGGCCGGGCAACCGATGGCCGATCAGACTCCTGAGCACCTGTCCGTGAACCGCACCCGGGCGCAGGGCCACCGCCTGCCGCTGACCCCGGCCCAGACCGCCGGTCCCTACCTGCGCCTGGGCCTGTCCCGCCCGGGGATGGCCGACGCGGTCGCCCCGGACTCGACCGGCGCCGTCCGCGTGGGGGGCCTGCTGCTGGACGGCGCGGGCTCGCCGGTCCCCGACGGCGTCGTCGAGGTCTGGCAGGCCGACGCCGCGGGCGCGTTCCACCACCCGGACGACCCGCGCGGGCCGGTGGCGGCCCCCGACGGCTTCACCGGGTTCGCGCGGTCCCTGACCGAGGACGGCGGCCGGTGGTCCGTCGTCACGGTGCGCCCGGGCCCGCTGCCCGCTCCGGGAGGCGGGACCGAGGCACCGCACCTCGACGTCTCGGTGTTCGCCCGCGGCATGCTGGGCCGCGTGGTGACCCGGATCTACTTCCCGCAGGACGCCGCCGTCCAAGGCCCGGGCGGCCACCGCGACGACCCGGTGCTGGCCCGCGTGCCGGCCGCCCGCCGGCATACCCTCGTCGCGACGGCGGCCGAGGGCGGCTACCGGTTCGACATCCGGCTGCAGGGAGAGGGTGAGACGGTTTTCTTCGACCTCTGACCCCGTGACCGGCCTGTTCACCCCGGGCGCGCCCGGCGTCGTCGCGGCCACGTCGGACGAGGCGTGGCTGCGGGCGATGCTGGCCTTCGAGGCGGCGCTCGCGCACGCGGCCGCCGACGTCGGCCTGGTGCCGCGCACGGCGGCCGAGGCGGTCGCCGGTGCCTGCACGGCGCTCGGGCCGCCGCAACTGGCGCAGGTCGCGGCGGGGTTCGAGCGGGACGCGACGCCCGTCGTCGCCCTGCTCGACGCCGTCCGGCAGGTGCTGCCCGCGGGGGCGGGCGCCGCCCTGCACGTGGGCGCGACCAGCCAGGACGTCATGGACACCGCGCTCGTGCTCGTCGCCCGGGACGCCGCCCGAGCCCTGGACGGCGACGTCGTCGCGCTCGCGGACCGCCTGGCCAGGCTCGCCCGCGAGCACCGCGACACCCCGCAGGTCGGCCGCACGCTGGGGCAGCATGCGCGGCCCACCACGTTCGGCGCGGCGTGCGCGGCCCGGCTCGTCGCGGTCGAGGAGGCCCGGGACGACGTGCTGCGCGTGGTCCGGGAGCGGCTCGCCGTCCAGCTCGGCGGCGCCGTCGGCACCCTGGACGCCGCGGGCCCCCACGGCGAGCACCTGCGCCGGCGGCTGGCCGCTCGCCTGGGCCTGGCCGACCCGGTGGTGGCCTGGCACACCGGCCGGGGGCGGGTCGCGCAGTTGGCCGCCGCGCTCGGCGTGCTCGCGGGCGAGCTGGCGGCCGTGGCCCAGGACGTCGTCCTGCTGGCGGCCTCGGACGTCGCCGAGCTCGTGCCGGGCGAGGGCGGCGCCTCCTCGGCGATGCCGCACAAGCGCAACCCGGCCCGCGCCGTCCTCGCGGTCGCCGCGGCGCACCGGGTGCCGGGGCTGGTGGCGACCGTGCTCGCCGGGATGCCGCAGGAGCTGCAACGGTCGGCGGGCCGCTGGCAGGCCGAGGCCGCCGTGCTCACCGAGCTGCTGCGCCTCACCGGCGCGACGGCGGCGCACGCACGGGCCGCACTGGAGGGCGTCGACGTCGACGCGCCGCGGATGCGCGCCGCCGTGGAGGGCCTGCTCGCCGTCACCGGGGGGCGCTTCGACCCCGCGCCGCCGGCCGCCGTCGTCGACCGGGTGCTCGCGGCCCGGCCGGCCCCGGCTTCCCCCGCCGCGCCTGTCGCCCCGGCCCCTGCAGCCCCCGCCCCTGTCGCCCCGCTGGCGCCCGGTGGGCCACCGGATCCGGGTGGCGCGACGGGCTACGAGCGCGGCATGGCGGTGCGGCGCGCGGTGCTCGGCGACGCGCACGTCGACCGGGCGAGCGGCGACCCGTTCACCGAGGACCTGCAGCGGTACGTCACCGAACACGTGTGGGGTGCGCTGTGGACCAGGCCGGGGCTGACCCGGCACGAGCGCAGCATCGCCACCCTGGCCCTGCTGGCCGGGCTGGGCCGCACGGCGGAACTGCCCCTGCACGTGCGCGGCGCGCTGAACAACGGGCTGACGGTCGAGCAGATCCGCGAGGTGCTGCTGCACACCACCGCCTACGCCGGCGCGCCCGCGGCCCACAGCGCGTTCGACGCCGCGGCCCGCACCCTGGCCGAGCTCGCCGCCGCCCCCGCCGACCCGGCCGCAGATCAGCCCTGATCAGCGGCAGGGTCGGCCGCCACGAGGGCCACGAGGACGTCGACGGCGCGGGCCACCTGCGGCGCCGGGTCGCCGTCCCGGGTCGCCGCCGCCAGGTCGACGCCGGGCGTCCCCGGTGTGCCCGGTGTGCCCGGTGTGCCCGGTGCGCCCGGTGCGCCCGGCGTGCCCGATCGGAGCGGCCGGTAGGCGACGCCGGGGATGCGCAGCGCCGCGACCGGTTCGGGGACCACGGCCAGCCCGAGCCCGGCCGCGACGAAGGTGACCAGGGTCGAGGTCTCGGCCACCTCGTGCCGGACGCGCGGCACGAACCCCGCGGCGCGGCACAGCTCCGCCACGGTCGCCGCCATCACCGAGCGGCCCTGCCCGGGATGCGCGACCAGGTCCTGCCCGCGCAGGTCGTCCACGGCGAGCTCGGCGCGCGCGGCGAGCGGGTGACCGTCCGGCACGGCCACCAGCAGGCGCTCGCGGCGCAGCGGGCGCAGCACGATCCCCGGCCCGTCGACGGGCGGCCGCAGCACCGCGACGTCGACGGTGCCGGCGAGGAGCGCCTCCACCAGCTCGGGCACCAGCAGCTCGCCACGCAGCGTCAGGTCGATCCCCGGCACGTCCTCGCGCAGGCGACGGGCGAGCCCCGGCAGCAGCGTGTACGTCGCCGACCCGACGCAGCCGACCGCGAGCCGCCCGGACAGCCCCGCCGCGATCCGGCGCGCCTGCAGCCCGGCGTCCTCGACGGCGGCCAGCAGCTCCCGGGCCCGCACCAGGTAGGCGGCGCCCGCGTCGGTCAGCTCGACGCGGCGCGTCGTGCGGGTGAGCAGGAGCACGCCGAGCTCCGCCTCCAGCCGGCGGATCTGGGTCGACAGGGGCGGCTGCGCCATGTGCAGCCGCTCGGCCGCCCGCCCGAAGTGGCGCTCCTCGGCGACGGCGACGAAGTACCGCAGGTGGCGCAACTCCATGCCTGTTGATACTTCCAGAGTCTCAGTTGCCGCGTAACCGGTACTTCTCCCTATCGGTCGCGCTGCGTAGCGTGGCGGCGTGACCGAGGTCGTGATCTGCGAGCCCCTGCGGACGCCGGTCGGGCGGTTCGGGGGCGCGCTGGCCGCGCTGTCCGCCGCCGACCTCGCCGTGCACGCCCTGCGCGAACTGGTGCGGCGCACCGGCCTGGGTGAGGGCGACGTCGACGACGTCCTGCTCGGGCAGTGCCACCCCAACGGCGAGGCGCCCGCGATCGGCCGGATCGCCGCCCTGGACGCCGGGCTGGGCACCGGGGTGCCGGGGGCCCAGGTGGACCGCCGCTGCGGCTCGGGGCTGCAGGCCGTGCTGTCGGCCGCCGGGCAGGTGGCCACGGGCGCGGCGCGCCTGGTGGTCGCGGGCGGCGTGGAGTCGATGTCGCAGGTCGAGCACTACGCCCTGGGCCTGCGCACCGGCGTCCGGGCGGGCTCGGTGGAGCTGCGGGACCGACTCGACCGGGCCCGGCAGACGGCGGGCGGGGCGACGCACCCGGTCGCGGGAGGGATGATCGAGACCGCCGAGACGCTGCGGGCACGGTTCGGCATCACCCGCGCCGCGCAGGACGCCTACGCGGCCATCTCGCACCGGCGGGCCGTCCGGGCCGGGGCCGAGGGGCGGTTCGCGGCCGAACTGGTGCCCGTGCCGGTCCCGGGACGGCGGGGCGCGCCGTCGAGGGTGGTGGACGCCGACGAGCTGCCGCGACCGGACACGTCCGTGGAGTCGCTGGCCACGCTCCCGGCCGTCCGGCGGGCGCTCGACCCGCAGGCCACCGTCACCGCGGGCAACGCCAGCGGGCAGGGCGACGGCGCGGCGCTGTGCGTCGTCACGACCCGGGTCGAGGCGGCGCGGCTCGGGCTGCGCCCGCTGCTGGCCCTGCGCTCGTGGGCGGTCGCGGGCGTCGGGCCGGAGGTGATGGGCCTGGGCCCGGTACCGGCGACCTCCCGGGCCCTGGAGCGCGCCGGGCTGACCCTGGCCGACGTCGACCTGGTGGAGCTCAACGAGGCGTTCGCCGCCCAGGTGCTGGCCTGCCTGGCGGTGTGGGGCCTGGAACCGGACGACGAGCGCCTCAACCCGAACGGCTCCGGGATCTCCCTCGGGCACCCGCTCGGGGCCACGGGCGCGCGCATCCTCGCCACCCTGGCGCACGAGCTGCACCGGCGGAAGGGCCGGTTCGCGCTGGAGACCATGTGCATCGGCGGGGGCCAGGGCCTGGCGGCGGTGTTCGAGGCGGTCCGGTGAGCGCGGAGGTGAGCGT
>Ga0302322_100001748_pt1 | contig 18043 bp, 18 predicted proteins | sample Fen_T0_2_FD_203757 | JGI IMG/M metagenome (GOLD analysis project Ga0302322, IMG submission 203757) | Peat permafrost microbial communities from Stordalen Mire near Abisko, Sweden - Fen_T0_2 | ecosystem: Environmental > Terrestrial > Soil > Wetlands > Permafrost | place: Sweden: Abisko... | reverse complement strand
GGGGTAGGCCAGACTGCGCCACGTTGCGTTGGATGGCATCAGTGAACGTCCAGCCACTGCAAACAGCAAGAAACCGGCGGTGCTGGGGTAAAGCGATGCCCGGGTTAAGCTTGCCTGCGACGGTGCGTGAGCCAAAGTATTCGGCTTGGTCTAATTCATGGCTGGTGCCGTGGCCGGATCAAACCTATGAAAACCCGCTGGAAAATACTGATTGGCATGGTCTTGTTCATGGTGCTGGTCGCTGGCCTGGCGCTGGTGACGATGCGCCTCGAACCGGAGAATGCCGTCGAGGCCTACAAGAAATTGCTGCGCGCCAAGGGCGAGAAGTTGACGTTGAGCGAGGTGTTGCCGCCGCCGGTGCCGCCGGAGAGCAATAGCGTGACTGCGGTGCAGGCGGCGTTTGGGATGCTGGGCTCCGGCAGTGAAAAAATTCCTGACACGATGAAAATGGTTGCGCCCGGCAAAGCGCTGATTGGCTGGCAGCAGCCGGAGGCGCGCGGTGATGATTTTACCAATACTTGGGCGGAATTTACCGCCAACCTGGAAACCAACCGCCCTGCGATAACATTGCTGCACGAGATCCTGAATTATCCTCGACTGACGTTCCCAGTGGATTATCAAGCAAGCTCCTTCCCCTCGCTACCGCTTGTACAGATGAGGCACGCCGCGCAAAAATTGGAAAGTGCCACCATCTGCGCGATGCACAACAGCGACCCGGCAGAAGCGGTCACCAATATTCTCACTCTGCTGGAACTTGTACAGAAGTCCGAAGCAGACGGACTGCTCATTTCCCAGCTGGTCCGTATTGCCATCGCTGCCATCGCCGTTGTCCCTACTTGGGAACTACTCCAGGCCACGAATGTCACGGACGCCCAGCTCGCCGCTGTGCAAGCCGGCTGGGCACGATTGAATTCATTGCACGATGCCGAATGCACCTTCGTGACGGAGCGAGCTTGGTCGGTGGCATTCATTCACAAGTCTCGGACTTCGCATGAAGCGTTTGAGAATTTTTTTATTGGTGGAAGTACTGCCAGCAGTTCCGGGAGAAGCGCCTTGTGGAACTGGCCACCCGATTGGGAGGCTATGACGGAAGGCCCGCGCCAGGTGGTTGCGGAAGGGATGTGGCGATCTTCCTGGAGTTATTCGGCGGAACTGCACAGCCTGAAAGGCCAACAAATCATCCTGGAAGCATTGCGCGGCATGCAAACTAACCAGAGCCTGTCTTGCAAAGCGGAATACGCTGCGATGCTACCGCAACTGGCGGCACTAGGCGATGACCATGCCAGTCGGGCATTGTTTCGCATCCTGAAGATTCCTGACTACAGCGAAATATTTGAGATTGACGGATTGGCCGGAGCCGTTCGAAATACAATTCGGTCAGAAACCGCCCGCCGCATCGTAATCACCGCGATTGCCCTGAAACGGTTTCAATTAAAGCATGCACACCTTCCCGAAACGCTGGCCGCGCTGGTGCCGGAGTTCATCCCGTCCATCCCCATTGATCCACAAGATGGCCAACCGCTGCGCTATCGCCGCAACTTGGACGGCACTTTTCTGCTGTATTCCGTGGGCAAGGATGGCAAGGACGATGGCGGCGATCCCACCCATATGTCCAGCGGCAGTTCCAATCTTGGCTGGCAAAATCCCCAAGCCCGCGACTGGGTCTGGCCGCAGCCGGCGAGCGAAGCGGAAATTAAATTTTTCCGCGAGCATCCGCCCAAGTGATGGCAGGGCGGTCATTATTAAACTTGTCTGACGAGGTGCGTGAGCCAAGGTATTGGGCTTGGTCTAAATCATGGCTGGCACCGCGCCGCCCTCCACTAAATGAAAACCCGCTGGAAAATCCTGATTGGCATGGTCTTGTTCATGGTGCTGGTCACCGGCCTGGCGCTGGTGACGATGCACCTCGAACCGGAGAATGCCGTCGAGGCCTACAAGAAATTGCTGCGCGCCAAGGGCGAGAAGTTGACGTTGAGCGAGGTGTTGCCGCCGCCGGTGCCGCCGGAGAGCAACAGCGTGACTGCGGTGCAGGCGGCGTTTGGGATGCTGGGCTCCGGCAGCCAAAAAATTCCTGACGCGATGAAAATGGTTGCGCCCGGCAAAGCGCTGATTGGCTGGCAGCAGCCGGAGGCGCGCGGTTATGATTTTACCAATACTTGGTCAGAATTTAGCGCTGAAGTAGAAACCAACCGCCCGATGTTTGAATTATTACAGTGCGCATTGGACTTCCCCCGGCTCGATTTTCGGTTGGATTACAGATTGGGAACGGAACTTCCCCTGTTGCATCTAGGCCCAATGAAGCGGGTGGCGCTGAAACTTTCTGCGGCGGCTGTCTGTGATTTACATCATGGTAATTCGGCAGCCGCCACCACCAATATCGTCACCATGCTGGGGCTGGTGCAAAAAAACGAGGGGGAAGGAGTCTTGATTTCACATCTGGTGCGCCTGGCGATCACGGCCATCGCAGTCACACCCACTTGGGAGCTGCTGCAAAACACCAACGCAACCGACAAGCAACTTGCCAGGATACAAAACAGCTGGGAAGCGTTAGGGTTTTTTCGGGATACTGAATATGCCATAACCATAGAGCGCATCTCGATCAACGACGTGATCCAGAAATCCCGCACCTCGCACGAAAATTTCGAGAAGTTTTTTGGCATGACTGCTTCCATGTCCAGTTCCGGCTCATCCAAAAGCATTTGGAGCTGGCCGCCCGATTGGGAGGCGATGACGGAAAATCCGCGCTTGATGGTGACGGAAGGCATGTGGCGTTCTTCCTGGAGCTATTCAGTGGAACTACACGCTTTGCAAAGCCAACAACTCCTGCTGGAAGCTTTGCGCGCCATGCAGACCAACCAGAGCCAGAATTACCAGACGGATTATAACGCCATACTGCCACGGCTCGCGGCGCTGGGTGGCAACCGCGCCACCCGGGCGTTTTTTCGTGCCGTAAAGATTCCGGATTTACGCGAAATGTTTATGGATTGGGGAACGAGCTCCGCCGTTCAGAAAGCCATTCGGGCAGAAACCGCCCGCCGCATCGTAATAACCGCGATTGCCCTGAAACGGTTTCAATTAAAGCATGCACACCTGCCCGAAACACTTGCCGCGCTGGTGCTGGCGTTCATCCCGTCCGTCCCCATTGATCCAGAAGCAGGCCGACCGCTGTGCTATCGCCGCAACGCGGACGGCACTTTTCTGCTGTATTCCGTGGGCGAGGATGGCAAGGATGATGGCGGCGATGCCACCCATACCTCCAGCAGCGGCAGTTCCAGTCTGGCATGGCAACACGTCCAGGCCCGCGACTGGGTCTGGCCGCAGCCGGCGACGGAAGCGGAAATCAAGCTGTATCTAGACAAACTGGATCAGGATGCGCGTGATCCGGCCACGGGACTTCTATTGCACCCACCGCAACCCGTGACAGCGCCCGTGCAGCCAGCCGGCACAAATTAAATTCTGAAAATTCTGTCCATTCTGTCGGTCTTTCGGCTATAACCACGGGTTCATGCATCAAATCATCGTGAGCTTGAATGAGTGGTATACGCACGCGCTGCAAACGGGCGGTTATCTGCTGGTGGCGCTGATGATGGCGGTGGAGAGTTCCATCTTTCCGCTGCCCAGCGAACTGGTGATTCCTCCGGCGGCGCATCTGGCGTACACGAAGCAGATTCCGCTCTCGCTCTGGGGCATTGTGGTGGCGGGCACGCTCGGCTCGTGGCTGGGCGCCACAGTGATGTACTGGGCGGCGCGGCTGGCCGGGCGGCCGCTGGTGCTGCGCTTTGGCAAATATTGTTTTATTTCCGCCGACAAGGTGGCGGGGGCGGAACGCTGGGCGGCGCATTACGGGGCGATGGGCATTTTTGTTTCGCGCCTGCTGCCGGTGGTGCGGCATCTGATCGGCATTCCGGCGGGCATCGTGCGGATGAATTATTTGAAGTTTTCGATCTACACGGTGCTGGGCTCGGCGATCTGGTGCGCGGCGCTGTGCTGGCTGGGGGTAAGGATGGGCCAGGACAAGGAATTGAACGAACAACTGCTGAAGGGGGAGTATCATCGCATCACGCTCTGGCTGGCAGGCGCGATGGTGGTGCTGGCGGGGCTGTATTATTTCTTCGTACACCGGCAGATGAAGAAGAGCGGGAAGTAAGGGGGCGAAAATCGTTGGCGGGCAGGAGAACGCCGTGGGGTGGCGTTTGAGGAACGGCGGGGGTGGAATTCGATCGCCCTTGCAGGGCTTTGGATCATCGACGGGCATTTATTCCCATGGCGTTGCCATGGGCTGTCATAGGCCGCACCTTTGGTGCTCAGGAAGCCCTCAATGCGCGGCCAACAGGTTTTCCCATCTGTGGTTAAAAAATCACAGGGCAAACAGCGGACTATTTCACGAATTCAATGCTGCACGGATATTTGAAATCCTCGCCGTTGCTGGCCTTGATGGCGGCGATGATGAGCAGGACGAGGCCAGCGAGCCCGATGGCCGCTACGACGGGAAACAGCAGCCAGCCGATGCAGAAAAATGAAAGCATCACCGCCGACGCGGCCGAGACCAGCAATGCCAGCGTGACGGTGATCTGAAAATTCAGGGCCGCCTTGCCATGAACATCGACTGATGGGTATTCGTTTTTCTTGAGCTGCCAGACGATCAGCGGGCCAAGGATGTGGCCAAACGGGATGAGATAGCCGGACAGCGCGCTCAAGTGGCAGAGCATGTTCCAGGTGCGCGCCTGCGCTTCGAAATTGGGGGGCGACGGGGGCGGGGGCGGCATCGGAGCGAACGGTGGCGCGATGGGCGGCGGGGTTTGGTTGGGATCGTCTGACACAAAATTCCTTTGGTTAGATTTTCCGTTTCAATACGCCGGTTTGCGCGCCAACGCAACTCAAGATTTTGGTTCGGCTGCGAGAAGCACGATCGGATACCGACGGGCAATGGCAGGCCGAGTTCGTTGGCGAGGGCTGGCGGCGCAGCGGGCACGCGGCCTTATGGGGGCTGGGCTGGGAATATGGATGGAGCCACATGACCTGCCGAAACTGGTCGCGCAGGCGCAGGTTGGGGTTGGGGATGAAACATGAAAATTTCTTTGCGCCGGGGGCGCTTTGCGGGAATCTTGAGCGCCATGTCCGCGTCGGAACATATTCGCAAAAAACTGGGCTCGGTCCCCCACAAGCCCGGGGTGTATCTGCACAAGGACCGCTTCGGCACGGTCATCTATGTGGGCAAGGCGCGGGATTTGCGGAAGCGCGTGAGCCAGTATTTCCAATCCAGCCGGCGGATGGGCTGGGACCTGAAATTCAACGCGCTCGTGGAGGCCATCCATGATTTCGACGTCCATGTGGTGAAAAGCGAGCCCGAGGCGCTGCTGCTGGAGAGCAAGTTGATCAAGGATTTCCGGCCGCGTTTCAACATCAGCCTGCGCGATGACAAGCGCTTTCTGATGCTCAAGGTGAACCTGAACGATCCGATTCCGAACTTCACCTTCACGCGGCTGAAGAAGGACGACGGGGCGCGGTACTTCGGGCCGTTTGTGAATGCGATGGGGCTGCGCAACATCGTGGCGCTGGCGCGGAAGCAGTTCAACCTGCGCGGCTGCCGCGTGTTCACGCCGGGGGCGGCGGATTACAAGCATTGCCTCTATGCCCACCTGAAGCATTGCACGGCGCCGTGCGTCAACAATGTGACCCTGGCGCAATATCTGGAGCAGGTGAATGCGGCGTGCAATTTTCTCGAGGGCCAGTGCCGGGAAATGCAGGGGCAACTGGAGGGGGACATGAAAAAGGCGTCCGCGGCGCAGGAGTTCGAGAAAGCGGCGGATCTCCGCGACCTGCTGCGCGATTTGCAGGATACGTGGAAGAAGACGGAAAAGTTTGCGCGCGTGCCGTACACGCTGCCGGTCGCCATTCATCCGGAACAGGATTTGGTGGAGCTGGCGCAGGTGCTGGGCCTGCCCGCGCCGCCGCTGCGGATTGAAGGTTTTGATATTTCCAACATCAGCGGCACGTTTGCGGTGGCGTCGCTGGTGAGTTTCAAGAACGGGCGGCCGGACCGGGCGAATTACCGGCGGTTTAAAATCAAGACGGTCACGGGCCAGGACGATTTTGCGAGCATGGCGGAGGTGGTGGGGCGCCGCTATTCCCGGCTGCAACGCGAAGCCAAGCCGATGCCGGACCTGATCCTGATTGACGGCGGCAAAGGGCAGCTTGGCATGGCGTGCGCCGAGCTGGCGAAACTTGGCCTGGGCAGCATTCCGGTGATCGGGCTGGCGAAGGAGTTCGAGGAAATTTATCTGCCGGAGCGGAGCGAGCCGCTGCGGCTCGGCCTGGCGCATCCGGCGGTGAAACTGTTGCAGCGGGTGCGGGACGAATGCCACCGGGTGGCGAACAGCTTCAATGCGCAGCTCCGCCTGAAAAGGATTTCGGAGAGCATCCTGGATGATTTTCCGGGCATCGGCGAGCAGCGCAAAAAGGCGTTGCTGAAAAAGTTCGGATCGGTGCAGCGGCTGAAGCTGGCCACGCTGGAACAACTGGCGGAGGTTTCCGGTTTTGGGGGCAAGGCGGCGGAGGAATTGAAACGGTTTCTGGAAGCGCGCTCGGCGGTCGTGAGTTGAGGCCGGGGGACGGGGAGAAAAATGGATTGATGGATTAGTGGATTGGTGGATCCTTGGGGGGAAGATGGCGGTTAATGGTGGGGCAGCAAATGGGCGCCGGCGGCGACCGCGACCACACACACGACGGCCAATAAGATGAGGACGACAAAATTCAAGCCATAGGCCACAATCCCAAACACCAGCCGCCGGTAGCGCGGCCACCAGCGCGACCGCCATTCGAGCAGCCCGAGGACAGCGAGAGTCACCAAGGATCCGAGAATAAAATACTCTTTGAAACATTCCGAGACGATCAGGGCGGTGACGACCGGCCAGGGGAGCGCGAGGTTGGAGGCGGCACACAGTTCCTTTAACTTAGGCACCACCAGTACACAAGCCCCCACCCAGAGGAACAGGGCGGGGAGAATCAGGGTGAGCGTTTTCAAATACGAGGCCCAGCCGGGTTCATGATTTTGAGCGGTCATATTCATGGCAGTGGCGAGTTGATAGTTGGGGACGCCGGTAAAGCGGTGAAATAATTGTTTCAACTTTTCGGCCAGCGTTTCGCCGGCCTTGGTGAATTCCGTTTCCAAGGCGGTGGCCGGACCGGTTTGGCGGACGGCGAGTTTGAAAGCCGCTTCGGCCTCCAGACCGGAGGCGAGCTGGCCTTCAATTTCTTCGCGCAGATGACTTTCCAGCTCCTCGAGCGGCTCGGGAGCCTTGATGCCGGCGGCCAGGAGTTCCTGCCGCCATTCGGCAACGGCTGTTTCGAGGTTAAACATATTGCTCCTTTCGCAGGCCGGCCAGGACGCCGTGCACCAGCAACCATTGCTCATGATGTTTGTCCATGGCGGTCTTGCCGTCCTTCTTGAGGGAATAATATTTCCGCTTCCGACCGGTCTCGCTTTCGCCCCAACGCGACTTAATCAGGCCGCGGTGCTCCATGCGGTGCAGCACGGGGTAAAGCATTCCATCGGTCCAGTTCAGCTTGCCGGCGGAGCGGGTTTTGACGTCCTGAATGATGGCGTAACCGTAGCTTTCGCCCTGGGCCAGGAGAGCCAGCACGAGCGGTTCCGCCGAGGCGGCGACGAGTTCTTTGCGGATCATAGAGACACTATACATAGGCACTATATGTATGTCAAGCGGGCGGGCGGCGGCGGACGATGGCGGTGCAAGGCTCGGCTGGGCGCGGGGCGCGGGAAAAGAAATTCGTGCCAAGGCGCGGGATTTGTGGCTTCATTGGCCCATGAACATTCAAGTGGCGGTCCTCTGCGATGCGGCGACGGATGACAACGGCAAGCTCAACCTGCTGGGGGCGTTCGACACCATTTATGCGCCGCAGATGCCGGCCGTGCATCCGCAATGTGCGGTGGCGCTGCGCCTGACCTTCATGCCGGGCGACGAGGGCACGCGCAAGCTGACGCTGAATTTCATCAATGCGGACGGGCATTCCATCATGCAGGGCATTGAACTACCGGTGCCGGTGACGCTGCCGGATGACGCCCATTTTCTCACCCGCAACTTCATCATCAACATCCAGCAGTTGAAATTCGCGGAGCCGGGCCTGTATTCGGTGGATGTGCGGATAGACGATCAGACCCAGGCGAGCATCCCGCTGCTGGTGAAACTGGTCGAGCGCCCGGCGGCGTAGCCGGTTGCGACCGCCGCGCCCGGGCCGGGCAAGATCCTGCACCGCTTGATAATGCCTGAGCCCGGCACCTCTTTCAGTCGGGGTGAAAGCGCGCGCCGCCACGCCGGTTTTTTTCGCCGGAAAATTTCTGTTAATTCATTTTAAAAATTTTCATAATCAGCCCATGAACGAACCGATTCTCCAATTTGATTTGCCCGGCATTAAAAAAGTCCGCTCGGGCAAGGTCCGCGAGGTGTATGACCTGGGCGACAGCTTCCTGCTGGTCGCCAGCGACCGTCTCTCCGCCTTCGACGTGATCATGCCGAACGGGATTCCGCGCAAGGGCGAGGTGCTGACGCAGATCTCGCATTTCTGGTTTGAAAAATTCGCAGGGCTCGTACCCAACCATCTGCTTGCCAAGGCGGATGATCCGTTGCCGGCGAATTTGCAGCCGTTCGCGGCGCAACTGGCCCGCCGCAGCATGATCGTGAAGAAAGCCAAACCGCTGGCCATCGAATGCATTGTGCGCGGCTATCTCTCGGGCAGCGGCTTGAAGGAATATAAGAAATCGCAGACGGTCTGCGGCATCGCGCTGCCGGCCGGGTTGACCGAATCCGCCGAGCTGCCGGAACCGATCTTCACGCCGTCCACCAAGGCCGAGGCGGGGCATGACGAGAATATTTCCTTTGCCGAGGCGAGCAAAATTGTGGGCCCCGAACTGGCCAAGCAGGCGCGCGACCTGAGCCTGATGATTTACCAGGCCGGCCGCGACTTTGCCCGGCAGCGCGGCATCATCATCGCGGATACGAAGTTTGAGTTTGGCCTGTTCGAGGGCAAGCTGATCCTGATTGATGAAGTGCTGACGCCGGATTCCTCCCGCTTCTGGCCGGCGGACCAATATGAACCCGGCCGCAGCCAGCCGAGCTTTGACAAGCAATTCGTCCGCGATTATCTCGAAACGCTGGACTGGGATAAAACCCCGCCCGGCCCGACGCTGCCCCCGCATGTCGTGGCCAAAACCGCCGCAAAATATCAGGAAGCGTACGAGAAGCTGACGGGGAAACAATTATAACGGCGGATAGCGCGGATCAACCGCCACCCAGCTGATTTTCCGGCCCGTCCGAGGTAAGTGACGGTGGCAACAGATCGATGGGGTCGAGCGGGGAACTGAGTTCCAGTTCCTCCAACTCCGCCAACTCCTCCAACCCGGGCGATAGCGCGTGGGGGGACGAAATTTCCGGGGCCAGACGGGTCGGCTGCGGCGCCTTGGTCGTGTTGAAAAAGCATTCCTCGGAGGCGAGGAGAAATCGTTTAATCTCCCGCGGCAGCCCGTGAAAACCCGGGTAGGTCGTCATAATGGATTGGAGCCTGGCGTCATTCATACCCACACCTTAGACAGCGGGCGGGTTCAGGCGTTCAAACTGGCTCAAGCCACTCCGGGGCAGGGAATTTGGGCGGGTGCCTAGGCCGCGTGCTGCGGATACGGGCGAAGTTGTTTTTGGCCACGCATGGTGTCACTGCAACAAGACAACCGCATTGCCGCCCCGGCATGGCCATTGGCCATTGGCCATGGCCCAACGGCGCGTTCCGCTCACTCCACCGGCGGCGCATCATCGCCCGGTGCGGCTTCGGGCTGGACCGGTTTGGGTTTGAGCGGGGCGCGCTTCGAATTGCTGCCGCCGGGCACCATGGGCTGGTTGATGCGATGGGCCTTCAATTCGGCATAGATGGACTGGGCCAGGCCGGACTTGGCAAAGCCGACGGCTTTGGCGCCCTTGACGTTGAAAAACCGTTCCAGATCCGCCGCCGTGAAATGTTGCACCACGGGATAGTGGGCGAAATCCTTCAACACCTCTTCGCGGCTGGATTCGGCAATGTCCACGGTGATGAGGACGAAATGCAGTTTGCCCTTGTTCGCGCGCATGGTGTCACGGCCCACGAGGAGGGCGCGGGTTTTCAAAACGAACGGGAAGAGCCGTTCGACGGATTCGTTGGAGGCGGGCGCAGGGTCGGGGGCATTCATGGTTATTTTTGGTTCTGTTTAAACGGTGGCACGGACGTCACGTCTGTGAAATCCGGTGCCAACCCGGATGCAGTTGCCAACAGGGTTAAAATTTCGTCAGCTTCTCCAGCTCTTTCACGCGCTTCTCGATGTCGGCGCGCTTGGTCTTGGTGGTCCGGTTCAGCCCGAACCCTTCGCAGCAGAACGAGGCGGTGACGCTGCCATAGACCATCGCGCGGCGGATGTTGGCATCTATCGCGCCCTTGGCGGTGGCGAGATAGCCCATCAGGCCACCCACGAAGGAATCGCCCGCACCGGTCGGATCTTCCACGGTGTGCAACGGGTACGCGGGGCAGATGAAAATGCCCTTGGGGCCGGACAGGATCGAGCCGTGCGAACCCTTCTTGATGATGACATACTTCGGTCCGAGCTGGTGAATCTTCTTCAGCGCCACGAACACATTGTCTTCCTTGGTCAACTGCTGCGCCTCGCTGTCGTTCAGCACGAAGCCGTCAACGCGCTTGAGCAGCTTGAGCAGGTCGGGGAGCGCGATGTTCAGCCACAGGTCCATGGAGTCGGCGACCACGAACTTCGGCTTCTGCATCTGGTCGAGAACGCTGAGCTGGAGCGCCGGGGCGATGTTGCCCAGCAGCACGAACGCGGTCTTTTGATACGCGGCCGGCAGCTTGGGGGTGAAGGTCTCGATCACGCCCAGCTCGGTCGCAAGCGTGCGGCGGTTGTTCATGTTCACTTCGTATTCGCCGGACCAGTGAAAGGTTTTGCCGGGCAGAATCTGCAAGCCCGCGAGGTCAATGCCGTGTTTCTTGTACAGCGTGATGTACTTCTTGGGAAAATCTTCGCCCACGCCGCCGACCAGCTTGACGGGCGAGAAAAAGCTCGCCGCCACCGCCGCGTGACTGGCGGAACCGCCCAGCAGGCGCGGGTTTTCCTTGGTGGGGGTTTTGATGGAGTCGAGTGCCGTGGTGCCAACGATGAGTACGCTCATGGATTTTGGTTTTGGTTTTAAATTTTCATTGGTCGCGGCGCCCGTTGGACGCCAGCGGGGGTGACGGCGTTTGACCGCCACCGCTTATTTTTGGATCAATTCGATTTCGTAGCCTTCGGGCGCGTCGATGAAGGCGAAAGTGGTGCCGTTGGAACTGGTCGTGGGGCCGTCGGAATATTTCAAGCCATGCCGGGCCAGATGTTTTTCAAATTCGGCCAGGCTCGCCACTTCGAACGCCAGATGGGTGAGATCCGCCTGCACCTGCACGGGGCCGCTGCCGGGGAAACAGGTGATTTCCAGCAATTCTTCGCTGCCGGGCGTCTGGAGAAAGACCAGCTCCGAGCCGCGCGGCGACTTGTGGCGCTTTACCTCCGTGAGCCCCAGGACATCGCGGTAAAACGTCACCGTGCGTTCCAGGTCATCCACGCGGTAGCGCGTGTGGAGGAGTTTGGTCACTTTGCTCATGCGCGGAGGATAACCCGAAACGGCCCGCGTGCAAATTTTTTAGCCGCGCCCAAACCGCTATTCCTCAAACAACGCCTGCGCGAACTGCTTGGCGTCAAAGGGCTGCAAGTCGTCCGGCTGCTCGCCGAGGCCGATGAATTTGATGGGCAGGCCGAGCTCCTTCTGGATCGCCACGACCATGCCGCCTTTGCTGGTGCCATCGAGCTTGGTCACGATCAGGCCGGTGAGGGGCACGGCCTTGTTGAATTCCCGCGCCTGGTTCAGGGCATTCATGCCCGTGCTGCCGTCGAGCACGAGCAGGACTTCGTGCGGGGCGCCGGGCAGTTGCTTGCCGATCACGCGATGGAGCTTCAGCAGCTCCTGCATGAGATTGTGCTTGGTGTGCAGGCGGCCGGCGGTGTCGATGAAGAGGTAATCCACCTTGCGGGCGAGGGCGGCGGTCACAGCGTCATGCGCCACGGAGGCGGCGTCCGAACCATAGGCGCTGGCCACGACATCCACCTTGAGGCGGGCGCCCCAGAGCTTGAGCTGTTCAATGGCGGCGGCGCGGAACGTGTCGCACGCGGCGAGCAGCGCGGTCTGGCCGCGGGCCTGGATGAGATTGGCCAGCTTGGCGGCGGTCGTCGTCTTGCCCGTGCCGTTCACGCCCACGATGGAGACAATGGTTGGCCCCGAAGGCGCTTTGAGCAGATCCGCCTTGTTGGCGGCGAGGCTCTTCTCAATCTCCGCGCGGGCGATGGCGAGGTAATCCAGCCCCGCCGTGCCCTGGCTTTCGTAGGCCAGCTTGACGGCGGCCACGATTTGCGACGTCATGGCGTGCCCGAGGTCGGCGGCGATCAGGGCGTGCTCGATCTCCTCCAGCGACTCGGCGGTGAGCTTGGGCGAGCGCGTGATAATGCGCTTGAGCTCGTGCACCAGCTTGCTCTGTGTCCGGGCCAGGCCGGCTTTGAATTTGGCGAAGAGTCCCATGCGAAAATGAAATAGAAAATTAACGGCCGGCCGCCGCTTTGCGCTCGGCCACCTTGGCTTGGAGTTCCTGGACGTGCTCGTAGGGCAGCCGCACCGAGCCGATCAGCGGCTTGTTCTTGCTGAACCCGTGACAATCGGAACCGCCGGTCACCAGCAGCCGGTATTTGTCGGCAATCTCCAGATAGCGCTCGGAGGTCGAGGTGGAGTGTTTCGAGTGAAAACATTCAATGCCGTCCAGCCCGGCGTCCACCAGGCCCGGGATGATCTCATCCGAGCGGTTCAAGCCCGGATGCGCCATGACCGCCAGGCCGCCGGCCTGATGGATCAATTCGACGCTTTCCAGGGCGGACATCTTGGCTTTGGGCACCCACGCGGGCCGGCCCCGCTTCAAATACTTTTCAAACGCCTCGTCCAGATTGCCGATCAGCCGTTCCTTCACCAGCGCGCGGGCCACGTGCGGCCGGCCGGGTGATTTGCAGTTGGCCAGCGCAAACACCGCCTCGACTTTCAGCGGCACGCCCAGCCTGTTCAGCGCCGCGACCATTTCATGGATGCGGCTTTGCCGGACGGCTTGAAATTTGGCGATTTTCTCCAGCAAAACGGCGTTCTGGGTGTCGAGAAAATAGCCGAGAATGTGCACCTCCGTGTCATCCATTTCTGCCGTGAGCTCGGCGCCGGGGATGAACTCCATCTTGACCGCCGCGCATGCCTTGGCGGCGCGCTCGCAGCCCTCCACGGTGTCGTGGTCCGTCAGGGCGATGCACGCCAGGCTGTTTTTCTGCGCATACAGCACCAGTTCCTCGGGCGTAAACGTGCCGTCGGAAAAAAACGTGTGCAGATGGAGGTCCGCAAACCTCATTGCTGGCCTCTCGCGGAACGCAGCACCTCGCCGCGCACCTTGTCGAGGATGCCGTTGACGAACTTGCCGCTGTCCTCGGTCGAAAACTTTTTGGCGATGTCCACCGCCTCGTTGATGCTCACCACCGGCGGAATGTCCTCGCGGTGCAGCATTTCATAGATGGCCAGCCGCATCACATTGCGGTCCACGGCGGCGATGCGGTGAAAATCGTAGTTTTTGCAGAACTTCTTGATGCGCTCGTCAATCTCGTCGCGATGCTCGATCACGCCCCGGATGAGCGGTTCGGCAAAGACGCGCGTCTCGGCCTCCTCCGCGGTCGGGGGCGGCAGTTCCAGCTTTTCGCCCCAGCGGGCCGGGCCGGACTTTTCCTCGTCAATGGCGGCGCTGCGCTGGGAGTTCCAGAACTGCGCCAGCTCCAACTCAAGGTTGTCTGGCGTGTTCAGGTCATGCTGAAAAAGAAATTGAACTGCGCGTTCGCGCGCTTCGCGTCGTTTGCCCATATGAGCATCATGCCGCAGAATCCCGGGCCGGGAAATGAAAAATTAAGGGTTACTTGGGCGCAACCGGGCACGGCTGCCGTTGGACCGGCAGCCGATGGAGCGGGCATTTTTGAGCGCCGCGCAGGCGGCCTCGCCCGACCCTGCCGGCCGGGCCGGGCGGCACCTAAGTTACTTGGCCGCAGCGTGCCGGTAATGCACCGCCGGCAGTTCGCGCAACCGCTGGGCGGCCTGTTCGGCCGTCAGATCGCGCTGGGCTTCGGCCAGCATTTCGTAGCCGACCATGAATTTCTTCACCGTGGCGGAACGCAGCAGCGGCGGGTAAAAATGCGCGTGCAACTGCCAGTGCGAGTTGTCGCCGGTGTCATTCGGCGCGCCATGCCAGCCCATCGAATACGGAAAACTCGTCTCGAACAGGTTGTCGTAGCGGATCAGGAAGGCGCGCAGAATTTCCGCCAGGCTGGTGCGTTCGGCGTCGGTCAAATCGGTCAGTTGCTGGACATGGCGCAGCGGCAGCAGCAGCACTTCATAGGGCCACACGGCCCAGAACGGCACCACCACCACCCAGTGGGCGTTGCTCTCCACCACGCGCACTTGATTGGCCACTTCGCGGCGGGCGTAATCGAGCAGCAGCGGCGAACCCTTCCGCTGCCGGTAATGCTTCTGTTCGCGATCCTCCACGGCGGCTTCGTTGGGCAGAAAATTGCCCGCCCAGATCTGGCCGTGCGGATGCGGATTGGAGCAGCCCATCACCGCGCCCTTGTTCTCAAACACCTGCACCCAGCGATGGCGCTTGCTCAGTTCGGCAAACTGCGCGACCCACGTGTCCACCACCTGGCGGATTTCGGGCGCCGACATCTCGGCCAGCGTCTGGTCGTGGCGCGGCGAGAAACAAATCACGCGGCATTCCCCGCGCGTGGGCTCGGTGCGCAGCAGCTCGTCCGTGGCCGGATCGCTCTCCGGGGTGTCCGGCAGCAGCGCGGAAAAATCGTTGGTAAAGACGAACGTCGAATCGTATTTCGGATTCACGTCCGCGCCCATGCGCTGGTTGCCGGGGCAGAGATAGCACTTGGGATCGTAGGCCGGGCGCTGGTCGGGGGCGGTCTTCTCCACCTGCCCGAGCCATGGACGCTTGGTGCGGTGAGGGGAAACCAGGACCCATTCGCCGCGCAAGGGATTGAAGCGGCGATGCGAGTGATGTTCAAAGTTAAATGATTCCATAATTAAAATTATGGCGGGATGCTAATGATCCCGTGGCCGTCAGTCTTTCTCTAATTTGCCATCCACCAACCGCCAGATGCCAAGCGGATTGGCATCTTTCAGCTCGTCCGGCAGGCAGTTTTCCGGGAAATTTTGGAAACACAACGGCCGCACAAAGCGTTCGATCGCGCGGGTGCCGACCGAGGTCGAACGCCCGTCCGCCGTGGCCGGATACGGTCCGCCATGGGTCATGGCCGGGCAGACTTCCACCCCGGTGGGGAAGCCGTTGACCAGCACCCGGCCCGCGCGGTTGGCCAGCGCCGCCAGCACGTCGCGGCTGGCGGCGAGTTCCTCCGGCAAACCATGCACCGTGGCGGTCAGCTGGCCCTCCAGCTTTTCCAGCACGGCCAGCAGCACCGGGCGCGAGGCGCAGCGCACCACCAGCGTGCACGGCCCGAAAATCTCCGTCATCAGCTCCGGCTGGGCCAGAAATTGATCCGCCGCCGTGATGAACAAGGTGGGCGTGGCCCGGTTGTGACCCGCCACCGGGGTGCCGCTGACCCGGCGGACGCCCGGGAGTTGCGCGAATTTTTTCAATCCCGCCTGATACTCGGCGCTGATGTTTTCATTCAGCATCGTGCCCGCCGGCATGGCGGTGATCGCCTGCTCCAGCGTTTGCAGCAGGACTTCCGTGGCCGCGCTGTTTTCCACCAGCACCAGGCCGGGATTGGTGCAGAACTGGCCGACGCCGAGGCAGACCGAACCGGCGAGGTTTTCCGCCAGTTTTTCCGGGCCCTGAGCGATGGCTCCCGGCAGCAGCACCACCGGGTTGATGCTGCCCATTTCCGCATACACCGGAATCGGCTCCGGCCGCGCCGCCGACGCATCCATCAGCGCCCGGCCGCCCGCGCGGGAACCGGTGAAACCCACGGCCTTGATGACCGGATGTTTCACCAACGCCATGCCCACCTCGCGGCCCGGTCCAAACAGCACGGAGAAAACCCCTTCCGGCGCGCCGCAATCGCGCACCGCCTGCTGCACCACCAACCCCGTCAGCTCGGACACGCCCAGATGACCCTGGTGCGCCTTCACGATCACCGGGCACCCGGCGGCCAGCGCCGAGGCGGTGTCGCCGCCGGCCACGGAAAACGCAAAGGGAAAATTGCTGGAGCTGAACACCGCCACCGGCCCCAGCGGCACGAGCAGCGAACGGACATCGGGCTTGGGCAGCGGCTGGCGTGCCGGATTCGCACGGTCAATCCGCGCGTCAAGCCATGAGCCCTCCTCCAGCACGGTCGCAAACAGCCGGAGCTGGCCGCACGTCCGCGCGGTTTCACCCTGCAATCGCGCCACCGGCAGCGCCGTCTCCTGGTTCGCCCGGGCGATGAGCGCGGGCGCATTTGCCTCAAATAATTCCGCGATGCGCCGGAGCAGCCCGGCACGCCGCGATGGTGACCAGCGGCTGTATTCACCGAAGGCCGCCGTCGCCAGCTTCACCGCGCGATCCACGTCCGCCGGGCTGGCCCAGTAAAATTTGGGTTCCAGCGCCACGCCCGTGGCGGATTCCACCGCCGTTTGCGGCGCGCCGCCGGGCTGGACACGCCCGCTGCCAAGGAGAGACAAACCTTCGAGTTTCATGTGAATTATAATGGTATTATGCGTAACGATCCGGCGACAACTGTTCCAAATCAAATGCCGTTTTTGCGTTGTCCACAATTTCGCTGACGAGCTGCCCTGTGATGGGGCTGAGGCTCATGCCCATCATCGCGTGGCCGGTGGCAATCACCAGGTTGGAAAACTTCGCGGTGCGGCCAAGATACGGCAGCCCGTCCGGCGAACAGGGGCGCAGCCCGCGCCACGGCTGGATGCCGGCAAAATCCAGCGCGGAAAATTTGGGGAAATACTTGGGCACGGACTTGATGATGCCCTGGATGCGGACGGAGTTGATGTCCTCGTTCAGCCCGGCGATTTCCATCGTCCCGCCGAAGCGCAGCGCCGAACCCATCGGGGTGATCGCCATGCGCGCCTCCGTAAAAATGGAGCAGAGTTCCGGCAGCTCGCGCGGTTTGGGCAGCGTGAGGCTGTAGCCTTTGCCCGCTTGGAGGGGAATCTTCAACCCCAGCGCACGCACCAGCAGCGGCGACCAGGAGCCGCCGCACAAAATGATTTCATCTGCGGAAAATTCGCCGCCTGCGGTGCGCACGGCGTAGATTTTACGGCCGGAAACCGATAACCCTGCCACTTCCGTATCCCAGACAAACTGCACCCCCAGCGCTTCCGTCTGGGCCTGTAAAACCGCCATATACCGCTCCGGCGTGAAATGCCCGTCCTTGGGAAAATAAACCGCCCCCGCCACGTCCATCGTCACGCCCGGATCCAGATGGGCCGTTTGCTCGGCGCTAAAAACATCCGCCGGCACCCCCAGTTGGTTGGCCTGGGCGGCGTATTTGGCCTCTTCATCCAGGCCCTGCTGCGTTTTGCACAGCATCAGCAGACCGCGCGTGGTCAGGCCGATGTCGGCGCCCTGGTCCGCCATCTCCTCAAACATCGCGCGGCTGGCAAAGCTCAGGTCGCGCAGCAACGGCGCGCTGCGCCGGACGTGTTCCGCCGTGGCCGCGCGCCAGAACTTGAGGCACCAGTCGAACAGCTCGCTGCTGCAGCGCGGCTTGATGTAAAACGGCGACTCCGGATTCCACATCCATTTCAAGCCGAGCTTCACCATGCCCGGCGCCGCCAGCGGCACGAAATGGCTCGGCACAATCATGCCCGCGTTGCCATAAGAACAGCCGTCGCGCTGCGCCCCGTGGCGCTCAATCACCGTCACCCGGTGACCTTTG
>Ga0302322_100001747_pt1 | contig 18051 bp, 17 predicted proteins | sample Fen_T0_2_FD_203757 | JGI IMG/M metagenome (GOLD analysis project Ga0302322, IMG submission 203757) | Peat permafrost microbial communities from Stordalen Mire near Abisko, Sweden - Fen_T0_2 | ecosystem: Environmental > Terrestrial > Soil > Wetlands > Permafrost | place: Sweden: Abisko... | reverse complement strand
ACAAGTTGATCGCCAACAGCGGGCTCACCCGGATCGTGTTCGGAGAATTCTACCGCGACTCACGCATCTTCGAATTGAGTGAAAAACTCGGCATCAAGCTCGACCATCTGCCGATCGAAGGCGTGCCACGCGAAGCCGCGGCAGAGCCTCCGCTTTGAGTCGAGCCGCAAGTCATGGCAGCGGGACCGGCGCCTGGTAATACATCTGCACGGCGTCTTTGAACTGACCCCCATCCGTATCGGGAGTGGTTTGGTTGCCGGTTCCGGTGCCGAACGCGGCGCCGAGGCCTCCGGCAGCAACGAACTCTTGGATGTGCGAGAAAATGTAGTGCACGCGATTGTCCCGATAGTGCCCCGCCGTACCGCCCGGGGTCGCGCTGGGCACTCCGAATGGGATTTGCCACCAGATCATCGGCCGACCGACGCCGGCGCTGATCGCCTTGGACCAGGCCAAATAGTCGTGAAAGTTGGGGCTCGTGGCGTTCGTCTCGTCCCAATAGAACGTGCCGCCGCGCATGCAGTTCGTGTCCACCGCCGCCTCGAAGCAACCCGCGTCCCGATCCAGCAGATCAGCGAAGATCAGATCCGTTCGATCGGCGCCGACTTTCTTCAAGAATGCAGCCGTCGCGTTGGCATCCCCATTGGCCCACTGCGAAGCATGAAAGCCAATCAAAGCCTTGGGCGCGTACATGCGGGCGAGCTTGATGATGCAATAGCCCATACCCACGAGATCCTCGCTTAGATCCGCGCAGTCCGGCGCGCTGGCTCGGAGCGCGACTTTGATCGTGCTCGGGTCCTCGTGTGACTGCTGTTCCGCATAGGCCCAGAAGTCTGGCTCCAGATGCACGATAGCGGGTTTGCCGAATATTCCGAGGCGTTGGAAGAGCAGCTTCACGTCGCCCCAGTAACCCTTCTCGAAGACATCACTACTCAGGCCCAGAAGCACCCCATCGCCGGCGGCCGCCATCGAATAGAGCGAGATCATCGGTACCACCCCGTGCGCGTCGGCTACGTCGGTGACGATGTTCACGAAGCTCCCGTCCGCATTCCAGTCCTTCCAACTACCCCACGACTTGTCTTTGTTCAGGTAGGCCGAGATATACGCATAGTGGAGATCGATGGTCGTCCCCAACTTGAAGGCGCCGTCTTGATTGTGATCGACAGCTAGGTCATTGCCCATGCCGATCAAGAAGTTCGGCGGACGGCCAAGCGTTCGGGCGAGATCGGCCGCGCTACTCGTCTGCACCGGTGGATTGTAGGCTTGTGCGGGGTTTCCGCCGCCCGGGCTTCCGCTACTGCCCGGGCTTCCGCTACTGCCCGGGCTTCCGCTGCTGCCCGGGCTTCCGCTCGCGCCCCCGCGGCCTGCGGCGCCGGAACCCGGATCCGACGAACCGCAACCCACGCACCAGCCGAGGACTGCACCCACCGCGAGGCGTCGTGAAAAACTGGCCATGATGGCCATGGTAGCTCCGAGTCGCGGGCGGAAGCTAGCCGGCACGACGCCCGCGTAAGCGGGCGAGCAAGGCTTCGCGATTGACTGGAGCGGCTACGGGTAAAACGGCCTTGCGGTGAACGCCGCTGGCCGCAGCGGACTCGACCTGCTGTTGCGAACTAGCTTGCTCGACATTCACGACCGGCTCCGCCGAGACTTCGAGCACGAGAGCGGGAGCCGTGCCGTTCACGGCGCGATCGATGAACGCCTTCGTAGCCGCGCCGAAACGTCGAAAACGAACGCGCAAGCCGCCGGGTTGCTCTGCGGTCGGCTCGACGTGGCCAACGACGCGCGCTTCGGCGCGGATCGGCTTCTGCCCGTTCTCGAGCGTGACGTCGAACACGATGGCGGTATCCACCGCCAGCGCAGGTTGGTCGATCAGTAGCATCGATTTGGATTCGATGCTGAAGCGCTCGTGCGTGAGGTAGTCGTCTTCGCTCGCGTACGGGCGATGTATGTGGATGACGATCGGACTCGACAACACGAACCTCACGACAAGGGCTGAGCGAAGCCTCAGTATACGCTTTTTGAGCGCTAACTCACGAGGATTAGTCTCGGTTCGCGCGCCCGGGCGCGCCTTCGAGCGAGCCGTCTTTCACGGCGCGCGCGGCGCGCTTGGTGACGGAGTGGGATTAGGTGAGAGCATTTCTCCCAATGGATTTGCGGCCGAGCGCGCGTCGATTGACAGCACTCACGTGGTCTGCCCGGATCCGCGCCGCATGACGAAACTGAGCAAAATCCTGGTCATCGGATCCGGCGGTCGAGAGCACGCACTCGCGACGCGCCTCCTTTCGTGTGCGAGTGTGAGCGAGGTGGTCGTCTCGCCCGGGAACGCGGGTACCGCGCACTCCACTCTGGAAGGCAAGCTGCTGCGTTCGGTAGCGGGTGACGCGCTCGCGGTCGCGGCCAGCGAAAACCCAGATTTGATCGTGATCGGGCCGGAGGTCCCTTTGTGCGACGGCCTGGTCGATCGCTTGAGCGAGGCCGGCCACGTAGTTTTCGGTCCAACCCGCCTGGCGGCGCAGCTCGAGGGATCAAAAGCTTTCATGAAACGTTTCGCCGCGCGGCACGGGATCCCGACCGGGCGATTCCAAGTCGTGACCAGCGCGGAGGAGGCCGAGCGGGCCATCGCCGACTTTCCGCAAGCACCGGTGGTGAAAGCGGACGGGTTGGCTGCAGGGAAAGGTGTGGTAGTCGCCGACACCCACGCGGAAGCACTCAGTGCCGCACGGGCCATGCTGAGCGGCGCGGCGTTCGGCGCTGCGGGTCGAACGGTCGTGATCGAGGAGCGCGTGGAGGGCGCCGAGGCGAGCATGCACGCCATTTGTGACGGGGAGCGCTTCGTGCTCCTGCCGGCCGCCCAGGATCACAAGCGCATCTTCGACGGCGATCGTGGCCCGAATACCGGCGGCATGGGCACGTACGCGCCGGCGCCTCTGGTGACGCCCGCACTCCGAGAGCGCATTCGTAGCGAAATCTTCGAACGAGCGCTGCGCGGCATGGTCGAAGACGGCCATCCGTTTCGCGGGGTGCTGTTCGCGGGCTTGATGATCACCGAACAGGGCGAGCTCTCGTTGCTCGAGTTCAACGTGCGCTTCGGGGATCCCGAGACGCAGGTGCTGATGGCAGTCCTCGAGGGCGACCTGGCGGAGGCTCTCAGCGCAGCGGCTCGCGGTGAACTGCAACCGGCGCTGCTTCGAGTCTCGAACGACCATGCCGTGTGCATCGTGTTGGCAGCGCACGGCTACCCCGATGCGCCGCGTACCGGTGACGTCATCACGGGTCTCGACGCTGCCGCCGCCGTGCCTTTCGTCCAAGTATTTCACGCCGGCACCAGTTTGCGGGACGGCCAAGTGGTCACTGCCGGCGGTCGCGTCTTGGGCGTGACTGCGCGCGGCGCGACACTCGCCGAAGCGCACGCGCGCGCCTATCGCGCGGTGGAGTCGATCGTGTTCGAAGGACGTCAGTTCCGACGCGACATCGCGGCGCGTGCGCTGAGCCCCAGCCGATGACGAGTCAGCTCGAGACGGCGCTGGCTCAGCTCGCCGCTGGCAGAGTCGTGGCAGCCGCGACCGAGTCGTACTTTGGCCTGTTGGCGGACATCGCCAATCCGAAGGCGATCGAAGCATTGTTTGCCCTCAAGCCCCGTGGCGCCGATAAAGGCGTGCCCACGATCTTGCCTTCACGCGCGGCCTGGCCCTCGCTCGTGGCGGGCAACATCCCTATTCTGGCCCAGGCCTTTGCCGACGCATTTTGGCCTGGAGGGCTCAGTATCGCGTTGCCTGCAGCGACCAGCGTGGCCGCGCGCGTTGCGCTCGACGGCTCACTCGCCGTGCGTCTGCCCGGCGCCTCGCCCGCGGCGGAGCTGGCGCGTCGCTTCGGCCGTTCCCTCAGCGCGACGAGCGCCAATCTCCCAGGTGCTCCACCAGCGCGCCTGTCCATCGAAGTCGAAATTGCATTCGCCGCAGCAATCGCACGAGGTGGCCTTTTCGTGCTTCCGGGGGAAAGTCCGGGCGGAGCGCCATCTACGGTGGTGCGTGTCAGCGAAGCAGACTTCGCAGTTGCGCGAGTTGGCGCGGTGCCCCCGGCCGCGCTCGAAGCCATCGCCAAAACCCGAGTGCCGCCTGCTTGACGCGACGCATTACTGGCGCTAGCTGCTGATGTGCCGCGGGCGAGCCCGCCGGGAGAAACATGGCTCGAGTAATCAATTTCAATGCAGGCCCCTCAGCCCTTCCGCTGGCTGCGCTCGAACGCGCTCAGAAGGAGTTGCTCGACATCAACGGTAGCGGCATGAGCGTGATGGAACACAGCCATCGCGGCAAAGTGTACGAGGCGGTACACAACGAAGCGATCGCGCTCCTAAAAGAGCTGATGGCGGTTCCGGACAACTACGACATCCTGTTCTTGCAGGGCGGTGCGAGCCAACAGTTTGCCGTGGTGCCAATGAATCTACTGCCGAAAGGCCAGAGCGCGGATTACATCCAAACCGGCGTTTGGTCGCAAAAGGCGTACAAAGAAGCCCAAGTGATCGGCACTCCCCGCGTGGCCGGCAACACCGAGAAGGACAAGAAGTTCACCCGCATCCCGAAGCCGAGCGAGCTCGAGCTGGATCCGAACGCCGCCTATGTGCATATCACCAGCAACAACACCATCTTCGGCACGCAGTGGCATGACTTCCCCGACACTTTCGCCGTGCCGTTGGTCGCGGACATGTCCAGCGACATCGCTTGGCGTCCGATCGACGTCTCGAAGTTCGGGCTGATTTACGCGGGCGCGCAGAAGAACCTGGGACCGAGCGGGCTCGTGGTGGTGATCGTGCGCAAAGACCTGGTCGAGGCTGGTCGCAAAGACATCCCCGTCATCTTCCAATACCGCACCCACTCCGAGAGCAACTCGCTTTACCACACGCCGCCCACGTTCTCCGTGTACATGCTGCGAAACGTGCTCGCCGAAATGAAGACCAATGGCGGCCTGAGTGCGATGGAGAAGTTGAATCGCGAGAAGGCCGCGCTCTTGTACACGGCGCTCGACTCGCGCCCGGACGTGTTCACGTGCCCCGTGGAGAAGGAATCGCGCTCCACGATGAACGTGGTCTTCACGCTCAAGACTGAAGAGCTCGAGAGCGAGTTCCTGGCTGAGGCCAAGAAACTCAAGATGGAAGGCCTGAAGGGCCATCGCTCGGTCGGTGGCATGCGCGCCTCCATCTACAACGCTGTCCCGCGTGAGGGTGTTGCCGCTCTCGCTGAATTGATCAAGAAGTTCAAGGCGTGACTACGCGAGGACAATTCACCCCTCGCTCCTGAGTAGTGACGGGGGCGCGCGCTCGAACTCATGAAGGCGCGACGAGTTCCGGGCTCCTTCGTGCCCGGCTCCGGCCGGGGAGTTATTTCTTTGTGTCAGCTCTCCCTCTCAGCGTCGTTGCCCCACATCTGCGGCATTTCGAGAAACTCCGAGGGGCTTGGGCCTGAAACGGCGGACGACTTTGACGGCGCGGGGTGGAGCGGGTTATTCTGATGATTCCGTTTTTACCCCCCCCTCACGGATGTCTTTGGCACGATTCCGGCTCCGCTTCCTGCTCCAAGAGATCGATTTGCCGCAGGGCGATACCGTGATCGGCCGCAGCGCAACTTGCCAGGTAACGATCGAGGATCCGCTGGTCTCGCGTGAACACGCACGCATCCGCATCGCCGGCGAGCGCGCTACGATCGAAGACCTCGGATCACGCAACGGGGTGCAGGTTGGCGGCACGACTCTGCAAAGCGTCCACCTGTTGCGGGATGGGGAGCGGGTGCGTATCGGCACGCAAGAGATGGTGTTTTGCGCTGGGGCGCCGCCATCGGATTCGAGTTCGGGCGGACGCACCACGGGCTTCATGTGCCATTGTTCGGAGTGCGGGCACCCGTATCCGTTGGAGTTGCTGGAATGCCCGGCTTGCGGCTCGAGTGATCGCAACGAGGAAGACACCATGTCTGGCGCGCCGAGTTCGGCACGTGACTGGGGCTTGGATCTGGTGGTGGACGCGCTCCACCGCGCAGAGTCGCTCGGCCGTTCCGACGATATCGATCGTATTTTGTCGCACGCCCGGCTGGGCATCGAGCAGCGGATCGCCAACGGCTTGGCCGTGGAGCGCCCGACCCTAGACGCCGTCGCAGACGCGGCAGCCTCGTTCGCGGTTCTGCGCCACGATGCCACTTGGGGAAAGTGGCTGCTCTCGGTTTACGCATCACTGGGCGGTCTGCCGCCGCGCGCAGTTGCTCAGCGCCTCGCCAGCCTGCCGCTAGCGGAGCGCACCGCACTCGCGCCGGCCGCGCGGCGAGTAGTCGAGAGCGTTCGCTCGCGTGGCGGCCCGCGCGCCGAGGATCGCGAAAGCTTCGCCGGGATCGAAGACTTGGGCGGCCAGTGAGTGCATGAAACACTCGCTCCGCTATCACGATCACGACATCGATCTCCCGCCGGGGGAGTTCGTGATCGGTCGAGCAGCGGACTGCCAACTCTCGCTCGATGACCCGCTCGTATCGCGCAACCACGCGACGCTCACGGTCACTCCGGAAGCGGTGGTGCTCGCCGATCTCGGTAGTCGCAACGGTGTGCGGGTGAACGGTGACCGTATCGAGGGTAGGCGGTCGCTGTCCCATGGCGATCAGATCGTGATCGGTAGTCAGAGCATGACGCTGTTGTCCCGTCGCGACCTGGCCGCGGACACTCTGATCCAAGCACCCGCGGAACGCGCGGCTACCTTCGGTTTGCTCGGGATCTTGGCGGACAAGGCTCTGGCCATGGGTCGCGGTGAGGAAGCCGAGAAATTGCTATTCGAACAGCTCGATCAGCTGCTGGTGGACGCGCAGCGGGGCCTGACGGTAGCGACCGGGACCGTGGAGCGAGCCTCCGAATATGCACTCAAGTTGGCGCTGGCCACGACCAATGGTCGTTGGGTTGACTACATCTTCCGACTCCACATGGCCATCGGACGCACCTGTCCCGGATCGATTGTCGACGAGCTCTACACGGTATTACGCAAGGTAAAGACTGTGAATTTGACCGTTCTGCGGGACTACTTGCAGAGCCTTCGAGAGCATTCTCGAGAGCTTGGGCCGGCCGACCGCTTCCTGCTCAGCCGCCTGGAAGGGCTCGAGCGCCTCGCCGCTGCAAAATAGCCCGCTCGACGGCTTTCGACGGTACGGCTATCTTTAGCGGTATTGGATTCCGATCGAAGCTCCCGCCGTACGCTGCCGCGCATGGATCAAGTTCAAGACACGAAGCGCACGCTCCGCTTCTGGCTTGAATACCAGGGGCGGACGTTCGAGTTACGCCTCGGCGAGACCCTGATCGGTCGCAGTTCGAATTGCCACCTCGTGCTCGACGATGGCCTCGTGTCTCGCAAGCACGCTCAGATCGTCGTCACCGAGGAGCGTGCCACGGTCGAGGACTTCAGCAGCGCCAACGGGGTCTTCGTCAACGGCAAGCGCGTAGCCGGTAGCGAGACCTTGATGGCTGGCGACAAATTGCAGATCGGCCAGCAGCAATTCGCGATGTGCGCGGTGTTTCGACCGCCGGTGGTGATCCCAGCGGAGCGCTCGAGCGCCGAAACGCAACACGGCGTGCGCACGGCCCCTGAGCTGGCGCTGGCTTCCGATCCACGTGCGGAGACCAAGCTAGAGCTGAAGATCCCCGAGGTGGAGGCAACCCAGCGCGCGGAAGCGTTGGAGCTGCTCGGCGGCGTTGCCGACAAAGTCTTGGCCCTGGGTCGGGGCGAAGAAGCGGAACGCGTGCTGTCGACCGCGCTGCACAACGTTCTATCCGAAGTGAAGCGCGGGCGTGAACCCGCGGCGCGTGTGATTCTGCGGGCGGCGACCTACGCGGGAAAGCTTGCCGAAGCGACCGCGCATGGCAAATGGCTCGACTACCAAATCGAACTGTATTCAGGGCTCCGCCGCCCAATGCCGATCGAACTGGTCGATCAGATGTATGGCGTCCTCCGGCGCTTGGACGCGATCAGCCTATCGGGGATCAGGGCTTACCTTTCGATCTTGCAGGCCCAGGCGCCGTCGTACGCCCCCCACGAGCGCTTTGCGATTCAGCGTCTCGAGGGCTTCGAGCGTCTGGCCGCACTGAAGTAGGTTTCGCGGGCCGCTCGGTAGGGGGCCTGGTCGGACGCAGCGTATTTCGCGCCTTGTTGGGTGCTTCGTCCAAAGCCAGCCAGAGCGCTGCGGCTTCGCCGATTGCATCGCGCAATTCGGGATCGTCGATGCGAGCGAGCTGTTCGGTGAGTGCGCCGGGCAGGGCAGCTTTGCGATAGATGGGCTTGCGCGCCGCAGGGTCATGGGCTCGTGCCGCGATCTCTTTGACGCGAAAACGCACGTTGTCGACGTGGACGCCCGCGGCTTTGAGTCGAACCACGATCTCGCTGACGAGCAGGGACAGTTCCTGGGCCCAGCTGGCGGACGCCACGTGGACCGTCAGCTCGCGGCCGCGCTTGGCGCCCGGCTCGGTGCGCGCGGCAATGCGCTCACCCACGATTTGACGCCACTGCTCACGATCGATGGCGGTCCCGGCGTAGCGGGCGGCCGCCTCGCGCGAGCTGGCGAGCAGCGAGCCGAGGGCGGCCGGTTTGTTACGCTGAGAGTAGGAGCTCACGGAGGGTGAAACTCAGCTCCGTCAGTTCCCAGGTGCGTTCAGTTCCGGGTCCTGTCCGGGAAACCAGCGACTAGCGATGCGGATGGCATTGGTGGCGGCGCCCAGGCGCAGGTTGTCGGCGGCCATCGTCAAGCACACGCTTTTCCCGCTCGAGTCTCGGGCGTCACGGCGCAGTCGGCCGACCAGCGCACGGTCTCGATCGTGCACGCACGACAGGGCGCTCAACCCGTCACCCGACGAACCGGGGTAAAAGTGCACGAAGGGCGTCCGCTTGGAGTCCGCGAGTGCGGCTTCGATTTCGCTGAGCTCCACCGCGCGGCTCAAAGTGAGCCAAGTATTTAGGTAATGCCCGACCGCCACCGCGACGCGGCAGCACTGCGCGGAGACCGCGAAGTCCGGAAAATCCAAGATCTTGCGGCTCTCCTGCACGAGCTTCCGCTCCTCGGCACTGAACCCGCTTTCGTCGGTCTTGCCGTTGTGCGGCACTGCGTTGCCGGCGTAATGCGTGATGTTGAAGCCGCTGCCGAAACGGTTGGGTTCCGCATAACCGGCCTTCGACTCGGCCAAGAACTCGTCCAGAGCGCCGATGCCAGCGCCGCTGACGGCTTGGTAGGTGCTGACCGTGGCTGACGAAATCCCGAATGCTCGTTGCAGTGGGGACGTGGCTAGCGCAAACGGGATTGTGGTGCAGTTGGGGTTTGCCACCAAGCGCACGGAGTCCGTTACTTCCCGACAATTGACGCCGCCTACGACCAGCGGAACTTTCGGGTCGAGGCGGTAGGTGTTGCTCTTGTCGACGACGCGGTAGCCCAAATCGAGCAGGCGCGGCACGTAGCGCTGGCTGTGGTCGTCGTCGAGCGCGACAAGCGCCAGGTCGCCGCGCGGTGCGTCCGTGCTCTCCAGCTGAGATGCGCCGCGCACTTTGTGCGACTTGCCGGCGTGCTCCAGAGTTTGATCGCGGCTGGCAAACAGCGAAAGTTCCGCGCCTGGCCAAGCGCGCTGTACCAAATCCAAGCTTTCGCGGCCGACGAGCCCGGTTGCACCAAGAATGCAGATACGCATGGCGCGGCTCATATCATGTAACCGGGGTTGCCGCCGCCAGATCCGTTTCGGGCGAGAAAGCCGCGGAGATTGCCGCCCGAAGGCGCGCGTCTTCGTACGCGCTGTAAGCCCGCAGGTGCACTCATGCGCTACTACCAAACTGACGGCAACCCTTCAGAACGATTCCGGTTCTGACGTTTGTCCGGATCGATGCTTCCGATCGTTTCGCGCCGTTTCTTGGGAACTCTGAGTCTGCTGTCCTTGGTGGGTTTGGCGCGCTGCGGCGGTCAGCCACAGGTGAGCGGCAGCGGAACGCCCCTCGACCCATTCGACGCCTCCTCTGGCGGAGCGCCCATGTCTGCGAGCGGCGGCTCGCTGCAGCTGGTGACGGCTGGCACATCGAACGATAACGGCGGTTGCGGCGGGTCAGACTGCGGCGCTGCGGGCGATCCCGGACAGAGCGCCGACATTTGTGGCGACGGGACGGTCGGCAAAACCGAGGAGTGTGACGACGGCAATGCCAAGCCAGGCGATGGTTGCTCGGGCGTGTGCGCGATCGAGCCCGGCTATGACTGCCTCATTGCGGGCAAGTCCTGCGTGGTCTCGGCAAGCGAGGTGTGCGGCGATGGCGTGAAGGGTATGCACGAGGCTTGCGACGACGGGAACGCGCAGAATCACGACGGCTGCGCCTCGGATTGTCAGATCGAGCCCGGTTATACCTGCGACCCGAAGACCGGAGTCTGCACTGTCACTCAGTTGCCGGCAGTTTGTGGCAACGGCATGGTCGAAAGCCAGGAGAGCTGTGACGACGGCAACATCGTCGCCAAGGACGGTTGCAGTGACACCTGCCAAACGGAATCGGGCTACGACTGCCTCAGCGCTGGAGAGCCGTGTGAACCCGCCGCCTATTGTGGCGACGGCATCCTGCAGGTTCCGTTGGGCGAAGATTGCGACGACGGCAACCGTAAACCGGGCGATGGCTGCAATGCCTCGTGCTTGACCGAAAAGGGCTATCTGTGCGCGGTCGCCCTCGGCGCGACTTCGGAAACGTGCACGAAAGTCTGGGTATGCGGCAACGGCAAGGTCGACCCGCACGAGGCTTGTGACGACGGGAACACGCAAGCACTCGACGGGTGCTCGGCAAGTTGTAGCGTGGAAGCCGGTTACGCCTGTCCGAAAGACCCGATCACGGGCGCGGGCGGCAAGTGCACGGCGGCGGCCAAGAGCGTATGCCCGAACGCAATCGTCGAAAACGGCGAGGCCTGTGACGACGGCAATGCCATCGCGGACGACGGTTGCAGCGCTTGCCAGATCGACCCGGGCTATTCATGCCCAACGGCAGGCGTCCTGTGTACTCAGAATGAGCGCTGTGGCGACGGCAACGTCGACCTCGACCTCCAAGAGCAATGCGACGACGGCAACACCGTCCCCGGGGACGGCTGCGGTGCCCTCTGCAAAATCGAGCCTAACTACACCTGCCCGAGCGCGGGCCAGCCGTGCAAGACCACGATCGTGTGTGGCGATGGCACGATCGCGGGCAGCGAGCAGTGCGACGACGGTAACAAGCTCGGCAGCGACGGCTGCAGCGCTGGGTGCCAAGTCGAAGACGGCTGGCTGTGCCCCGTGGCCGCCACGCGTTGCACACCGAAGTCTTGCGGTGATGGCATCAAAGTCGGCAATGAACAATGCGACGACAAGAACACGATCGCCAACGATGGTTGTAGCCCGACCTGCAAGCTCGAACCTGGCTTCAAATGTGCCCAAGTGAGCGGCGTCACCACCTGCAGCGCGACGAGCTGCGGAGATTCGGTGAAAGAAGGCTTCGAACAATGCGACGACGGAAATCTCATCCCGTACGACGGCTGTTCGCCGAACTGCAAGCTGGAGCCACAGTGCGCCAACGGCACGTGCACCGCGGTTTGCGGTGACGGCTTGAAGTTTCCGCAAGAAGCTTGCGACGACGGCAACACTACGCCTAGCGATGGCTGTTCTGCGACCTGCACCGTGGAGCCGGGCTTCACCTGCACCGTGGTCGAGCAAGCGCCGCCGGCTACGCTCGAGATTCCGATTCTGTATCGTGATTTCTTGTACGACGGCACGGCCGCGGCAACCGGGCCCGGCCATCCCGACTTCGAGAAGTACTCCGGCAGCGGTGCGACCACCGGGCTCGTGAATGCGCAGCTCGGCAGCGACGGGGAGCCTGTGTTCCTCTCCAAGACGGGCTCCAACAACAACGGCACGCAGCTCACCGGGGCCACCGCCTTTTACTGGTGGTTCCATCAGCAGGACTGCACCGCCACACCCTGCACCGCGAACCCGTACGACAAGCTGGTATACCTGGACAAGGCGGGCAAGCCGACGGTGCTTTCGTTCGCGAAGCAGGCGAACGGCTCGTACCTGTACTCGAGTGGCTCGTTCTTCCCAATCGATGACCTCGGTTGGGTCAACGCCAGCAACAAATCCATTCAAACCGACAACGGTCACAACTTCTCGTTCTCTAGCGAGCTCCGCTACCAGTTCACCTACCAAGGGGGTGAAGTGCTGGATTTCACCGGAGATGACGACGTCTGGGTGTTCATCAACGGTAAGCTGGCCGTCGATCTCGGCGGCCTGCACTCGCCCACGAACGGCTCCGTGACGTTGAACGCGGCCAAGGCGACGGCTCTCGGCCTGACCGTCGGCGAGATGTACGGCATCGTTTTGTTCCAAGCCGAGCGCCACACTTCCGGCTCGAACTACAAGCTGACCTTGAACGGCTTCGTGCACGCGATCTCGCAGTGCGCAGCCAAGTGCGGCAACGGTACGGTCGAAGGCGACGAAGTGTGCGACGACGGCAAGAACGATGGCAGCTATGGCAGCTGCGCTCCAAACTGCAAGTCGAGTGGCCCTTACTGCGGTGACTCCAAGACGCAAAGTCCTCAGGAAACGTGTGACAACGGCGTGAACGTCGTGACGTACGGCAATTCGACCGCGCAGTGCGCGCCGGGCTGCAAGATCGCTCCGTATTGCGGCGATCAGGTCACCTCCAACGGTGAAGAGTGCGACGACGGAGTGAACAACGGCAAGGGCTATGGCTATTGCCTGGTCGCCTGCAAGCTCGGCGATCGCTGCGGCGACGGCAAACTCAGCGGCCCCGAGCAGTGTGATGACGGGGTCGACAACGGCACGAGCGGCAGCCTGTGCCAGTCCGACTGCTCACTCAAGTGTGGCAATGGCAAGCCCGACCCGGGCGAGCTTTGCGATGATGGCACGGCGAACAACACTGGCCTCTACGGCAAGTGCAAATCGGATTGTACGCCGGGCCCGTATTGCGGCGATGGCTTCCAGAGCGACGATGAAGTGTGCGACGACGGCAAGAACGACGGCAGCTACGGCACCTGTAACCCTGGTTGTCAGTCAGCGAGCTACTGCGGCGATGGCGTGGTGACGAGTCCTCCCGAGGCTTGCGATCAAGGAATTTCGAACAACGCCAGCGCGTACGGCAAGAATCTGTGCAGCACGCGCTGCCTGCCGGCCCCGTACTGCGGCGACAAGGCGGTGCAGACCGGCTACGGCGAAAAGTGCGACGACGGCAAGAACGACGGAACACCGGGTTCGTGCACATCGACCTGCGATGCCTTCGTACCGTTGAGCTCATGCGGCAACGGCAAGGTAGATGCTTCCGAGCAGTGCGATCATGGGGCAAGCAACGGCAAGACCGGCGATACCTGCGATGCTCACTGCCGCTTCCGCTGCGGCAACGGCCTGAAGGATAGTGGTGAGGCCTGCGACGACGGCGTAAATAGCGGCGCCTATGGCACGTGTAAGTCCGATTGCACGCTAGCGCCGTATTGCGGGGACGGCGTGAAAGCCAGCAACGAGGCCTGTGACGACGGCCTCAAGAACGTCGCACTCGCCACCGCGTACGGCAAGACCGTTTGCACCAGTGTGTGCACGAAGGCGCCCTACTGCGGCGACGGACACGTGCAATCGAACTTCGAGGACTGCGACGGTAGCCTCAATTGTAGCGCGACGTGCACGTCGGGAGTGCTGCACTGAGGTAGCGCCGACCGCGTGTCACTACGCGACCCGCGAGACCTGCGTGCTCGTGGGCGGCGGCGAGGTTTCGAACTTCGCATGCCCGAGGCGAACTCGCATGCCTTCGGCGTAGTCGAACAGGCAGGCGACGGCGCCCGATGGATCCCGCTCGCGGAGCGGGCTCAGCTCCCACAAATACGGCAGCAGCTCGCGGAACATCTCGAAGGCGATGTCATGCCCATGAGGGAGCTCGAGCAAGCGACCGATGGCTTCCAAATCCTGAACGCAGCGACGGAAAGGATCCATGCGCAAACCAAAACACGCCTAGAAAATTAGCTCAAGGTGGCAAATGACAGCACTTGCCAGCGCTCATTCGTTGGCCCTTGGCGGGCGCCGAGCGGGGGGCTGTGCGGCCGACGTACACATACCTGAGCGGATACGGCCTGACCGTATCCGCCGGCTAGATCAGCCTCGTTTTATCCGGGCTTGGCGACGGGCTTCACGATCGCTCACCTTGAAGTGACGTCTTTGCACACGATCCGATGCCAAGCGCACGGCAATGGCTAGGTCGTCGCCGTGCGCACCTTGCACTCGTGCCACCGTCGCGATCGCCTGGTCTGCCATTCGCCAGGCCTCTGCGTGCGCGTCGGCGTCTCCCTTACGGATCGCCAGCTCGAGTGCACCGCGCAACTGCTGGCCGGCGCGTTGCAACTCACGCGCGTAACCGTGGTTGCCCTTGCTGCGCTGAAAGGCGTACAGCGCCCGCACGATCCCCAGCAGATCCCGCACGGTTTCAATCGGTAGCGGGTTCGGTGCGCGCGAAAGCAGTTCCAACGGCTTGTGCGTCAAGCCCGATCAGGGGAACACGGCGGGCGGCGGGCGGGAAGGTGAGCGAGATCGGTCGCTTCGTGAAGGCATTTGATGTGAACGGATTTCGAGTGGCCAACCACTCAGCGAAGCGAGTGCACCCAGGGAGCGGGGGCCCGCAACACCATCCGGAATCTCCGCATGCCGGGCTGGCCTCTGCCGGCTTCGTTTCCTCGACGATGGCTCGTCAGCCTGGCAGGGCATGGATCGAGCTTGGATTTAGGGCTGGTACCGAAGGTCGGACTTGAACCGACACGTTATTTCTAACAACGGATTTTGAGTCCGTCGCGTCTGCCAATTCCGCCACTTCGGCTTGTCGTGGAAGTTCCTGTAGTTGCGTCCATTGCGCTTGTCTAGTGGGTTTGTCACTTGGTCGTTTCCGGGGGGACCGGCGGGGGCTCCGGTCGCGCTTTCGGACTGATGGGCCGGCGGGGTAGCCTGCCTCTGAGCCATGTTCACTTGCGAGCGCTGCGGCGCGGGTTTGCCTCCGAATTCGGATCAGTGCGGGTATTGCGGGACGGTCTCGGGGGCCGCGCGCACGGCCCTTGCGGGGGAAGCGGCGCGTCAGGCCCACGAGCAGGCCCAATGGAATGCCCAGTTGGCCATGTTGAAGATGAAGCTGCAGGGCGCCACCGAGCAGGCGGCGAGCCGGGCCCTGATGTGGGGCCTTTTGAGCTTCGTCTTCTTCTGTTTGCCGATCGCCAATGTGCTGTCCTTCTTGTCGTTCAAGCGGGCGCAGGCTTCGGCGCACGAAGCCGGCGCGCCCGTGCCGACCCGCGCGACGGTAGGGCTTTTGTGCTCGTTGTTCACCGGCATTTTGTGCGTTGGCTCCTGGGTTTGGCTGGTGACCGACATCCGCGCCGACAACGCGCGCGTCGCCGCGCGCAAAGCCGAGCTAACTCAGCTGATCGCGGCGCACCCCGAAGGTCCGAACCTGGACCATCCATTCGCTTGCGCGCTTGCCGAGCAATACGTGCTGATCAACGGATTCGACGGTTCGACGAACACCGGTCAGTTTCGCGACGTGGACTGCGCGGGGGCGGTCACGGTGCAGAAGAGTAGGGCCGAGATGCCGGATTTCAAATTTCGTGTTTCGTCGAGTGGGGGCCAGAAAACTGCGACGATTTGCTTCAAGCTGGGCGCGCGCTGGTTCGTGGAGGACGCGCGAACGACGGGCTGCGAGCTAAAGTGAGCCTTTTGGGGTAACGCCTCACGAACCAGTCAATCGTGGCCTTTCACGCGGCTTCACGCGCCGGCAAACTCACGATTTCTGACAAACGAGCAGCGCGTCGTCGAGTTCATACAGCCCACTTTCGGCATCGCCGAATGAGAGGTACGGAGTGCGCGACACCCCGACGACGGTCAACCCGAGCGGCTCGAGCTCACACTCGACCAAGCGGTTGACCGCTCCTTCCCAACTCGGGTCGGAGCAGGCGAGCCGTTCCAATGGTTCCGGTGTGCTATTGCCGCGGAAGAAAAATGGATTGTAGGGGAGGGCGAGCGCGATCAAAAGCCGTCCGCCCGGCGATAGAAGTTCACACATGCGGCGCAACAGTCGACGTGGTCGCGCGGTACGATCGAGCACGTTCAGGCAGCTGATCAGGTCGAAGGGGGCTCCGGGGAGATCGTGCTCGGCGAGGTCGATCTCGTGGCACTCCAGGCCGGAACGACGGAGCCGTTCAGCCATGTGGCGGGACATCTCGGTCGTGACGACGTGTTCGGCGAGCGGCAAGAGCGTGCGAGTGACGTTGCCCGAACCCGCTCCGACGTCCAGCAAGCGCGCGAAGCGTTGCTGTCCTAGCAGCTGCCGCCAGTGTTCGGTGCTGGCCACGAACAGCGGATACATGTCCAAAAGGCCGTTCGCGTCGAAGTCCGACATGAACTGGCGGAGCAATCGATGCAGCTGGGTGCGCCACCAAGAGTGCCGGCCGCGACCAGCCTGAGCCAGGAAGGCATCGGTGGCGGCGTCGCGGTCGAGCTTGATGAATCGTTCGCGAAGCCGTGGCGACAAAGCGACGACATCGATGTCGTAATATAAATCCAGGATAGAAGTCGTCACCAGGTCGGCGGCCGGTGTCATGAGGATTGCCTATCGCGCGAGCGAGGTTCCAAAAAAACGCGCGACCGCGTGCTTGGCCGTTGACACACAGCTCCTGCGCATCGAGATTTCCGTGCCGGAAACACGGCAACCCAAGGAGTCAGCAATGGCAATTGAAGTCCCCCCGCTCCCGTACGCGAAAACCGCGCTCGAGCCGGTCATGAAGCAAGAAACGTTCGACTACCACTACGAGAAGCATCACAAGACTTACGCGACGACTTTGAACGGTCTGATCGCCGGCAAGCCGGAAGAGTCGAAGAGCCTCGTCGAGATAATCAAGTCGAGCTCGGGCCCCGTGTTCAACAACGCGGCTCAGGTTTGGAACCACACCTTCTTCTGGGAGAGCATGAAGCCAAACGGCGGCGGTGCGCCGCCCGAGGGGCCCGTGGCCGATCTGATCGCGGGCCTCGGTGGTTGGGAAAAATTCAAGACGGACTTCGTACAAGCCGGGCTGACTCAATTCGGTTCCGGTTGGGCATGGCTCGTGCTCGACGGCGGCAAGTGCAAGATCGTGAAGACGCCGAACGCCGAGACCCCGCTCACAACCAGCGATCTGCCGCTCTTGGTGTGTGACGTGTGGGAGCACGCCTACTACTTGGATCATCGCAACAATCGAAAGGGCTTTTTGGAAGCCTTTTGCGACAAGTTGTTGAATTGGGAATTCGTCGCAAAAAATCTGTCCGCCGCGAAGTGATGAACTGACGGCGCGCGTGGCGCGCGGTCAGGGACGGGTGAGCGGCTCCGAACTGGGGTTCAAGCCGCTCACGTCTCCACTTCTCGATTGAGTGTCTCAGGCGTTGCTATTGGCGGCGGCGACCGCCGCGCGCACGGGCAAGATTGGCGCCCAGATCAAGCGCGAAAGGAGCGCGTCGTCGATCAGCAGTCCGCGATCGCTGAAGCGCAGCACGTTCTCTTCCGCATCTTCGGCCCACTCACCGACGAACAAGATGCCGCCACCATTTTCGTTGTAACCGAGTTGCACGATGGCATTCTTGAGCCAGCGCCCGCCGCCCTCGAACTCGAGCGCGTCCGGCAACACATAGAAGCCTTCGGAAGGCAGTTGTTTCAAAGTCTTGGCCCAGCTCGCCGAGCGCAAGGGCGTAATCGGTTCGCGCCAGAACCAGCGATTGCGCCGGTTGTCTGCGGGGCGTACGACGAACTTCACTCCGCCGTTGGACGGCTGTCCGACGTAGACGAGCACGCCGGCCGGGAACGTGTCCTCATGGCCGGGCAGGGGTTGCGTGGTTCGGTACAGGCCTGGATCGGGAAGTTCGAGCATCGCCGCGCAATTTACTCGAATCGCTGCGCCCGACAAGGCCCGGTCCTAGCGCTCCGGTTGGCCAAACGGGGCGCCGTGATAACTTCCGAGGCGTGAAAACGGCGTCCGGAATACGTCGCGATGG
>Ga0302322_100001743_pt1 | contig 18055 bp, 12 predicted proteins | sample Fen_T0_2_FD_203757 | JGI IMG/M metagenome (GOLD analysis project Ga0302322, IMG submission 203757) | Peat permafrost microbial communities from Stordalen Mire near Abisko, Sweden - Fen_T0_2 | ecosystem: Environmental > Terrestrial > Soil > Wetlands > Permafrost | place: Sweden: Abisko... | reverse complement strand
CACCGAGCTGGACGCCTTCACCGCGTACGCGACCGAGATGCCCACCCCGGGACTCGCCCGGATCGCGGCGCGGTGCGAGCCGATCGGCGAGCCGCTGGTCTACCGGTACCCGAACAGCCGGTGGCGCCGGTGGGAGAAGGTCGGCTCGCGCCCGGCGGGGCTCGTGATCGTGGGGGACGCCGTCTGCTCGTTCAACCCGATCTACGGCCAGGGCATGAGTTCGGCGGCCCTGCAGGCCCGGGAGCTGTCCCGGCTCGTCGCGGACGGCCTCGACGACCTCCCGAGGCGGGCCGCTGAGGCGTTCGCCGCCGTCGTCGCCGTGCCGTGGACCCTCGCCACCGGCGGCGACCTGCGCTACCCCGGCCAGCCCGCCAAGAGCCTGCCCGAGCGGGTGCTCGACCGGTACCTCGACCGGCTGGTCCGGGTGGCCCGCACCGACGAGCGGGTCGCGCTGGCCTTCTTCCAGGTCCTGAACCTGCTGGCCGCCCCCTCCACGCTCATGGGGCCCGCCGTGCTCGGGCGGGTGCTGCGGCCCCGCGGTCACTTCAGGCTGAAGGGCGGGTACCGGTCGGTGACCAGGAGGATCGCGTAGGCCTCCACCCGCAGGGACCACCGTCCGACGCCCACCAGGTAGTCGAACAGCGGGCGGGGGAAGCGCCCGGTGAACAGGATCGCGAACCAGGCGATCACCCCGACGACGAGGGCGCCGAGCGCCAGCACGGCGAGGACGACGTAGTGCGGGATCGCCAGCAGCCACTTCACCAGCGGCAGCCAGCGGTTGAGGTCGGCCTCGACGTCGGGGTAGTCCACGTCCAGGTGCACCGCCTGCTCCTCCACCGTGGAGGGGTACCGGTCGGTGAGGAGGAAGAGGTAGGCGCCCACCCGGGCGCCGAAGCGGGCGAACTCGCGGGCGAAGTCGAACCACCACCGCGGGTAGCGTCGCCGGAAGAGGATCATCAACAGCGTCGCGAGGAACAGGCCGCCGGCGATCCCGCCGCCGCTGCGGGTGGTCGTGGTGACCGCGCTCCCCGAGACGGTGCGTGCGGTCTCGGTCGACGAGCCCGACAGGACGCCGAGGACGATCGCGATGGGAATGATCCAGAGGAGCCTGAAGGCCGACGTCAGACGGTCGAGCCGTTCCGGGTAGTCGATCTCCAGGCGGGCCGCGTAGGGGTCGGACGACGTGACCATGACCGTGCCTCCTCGTGCGAGCGGACACCGCACGAGGACGCGCGGTCGTCCGGCAGTGCTGCAGTCGCGAAGCACACCCAGCCTTCTCGCTCCGACGGGTTCGCGCAACAGTTTCGATCACACAGATGTGCTGGCTCCGTTACGGCGGGCTACCACTCCCGCGGTCTACGCGCGCGGGCCACGACGGGCTGCGGCCGCCCCGACCAGGCGCCGGGCGTCGCGGACCAGCGCGGTCGCCACGACCGCGCTCATCAGGTGCAGCCCGTCGACGACGGCTCCTGCCCGGGCGAGACCCGCCGCGCGGAGGGCTCTGGCGGTCCGGGCGCCCGGGCCGGGAGCCCCGCGGTCCACCGGGGGAGGGACTGCCTGTGGCACGCACACCTCCGGGGTACGGGTCGCCTGCCCGTCCCGTACCCGCCCGCGTGCCGTCGATGCGCCGCCCGGCCGGGTCAGGCCGGTGCCAGCGCGGCGCCGGTGACCAGCGGGAGGTCGGGCCGCTCCAGGCGCAGCGTGGCGAGCCCCCCGGAGAGGGCGGCGACGTCGTCCCGGCCGTGCTGCCGCAGGATGCGCAGGGCGAGGTAGGAGCGGAACCCGGAGGCGCAGTACACGCGGATCCCAGCCCCCGCGGGGACCTCGTCGAGCCGGGCCCGCAGCTCGGTGTGGGGGATGGTGAGCGCGCCGGGCAGGTGCCCGGCGGCGTACTCGGTGGCCGAGCGGACGTCGAGCAGGACGGCGCCGTCGCGGGGGCGCCCGTCGTCGGCGAGGTCGGCGCCGTGCCAGACGGCGAGGTCGCCGGCGAGCAGGTTCCCGGCGATGAACCCGGCGAGGTTGACCGGGTCCTTGGCGGAGCCGAAGGGCGGTGCGTAGGCGAGTTCCAGGTCGGCGAGGTCGTGCACGGTCATCCCGGCGCGGATCGCGGTGGCGATGACGTCGATGCGCTTGTCGACGCCGTCGCTGCCGGTCGCCTGGGCGCCGAGGATGCGTCCGTCGGGGGCGAAGACGAGTTTGAGGTGCAGGGGGTGGGCGCCGGGGTAGTAGCCGGCGTGGTGTCCGGGGTGCAGGTGGATGGCGTGATGGGGGATGCCCGCGGCGCGCAGTGCCTTGGCGGGGCGGCCGGTGGTGGCGGCGACGGTGTCGAAGACCCGCACGATCGCCGTCCCGAGGACCGGGGTGCGGCCCGGCCGTCCGGGGAGGGCCCGCGCGAACAGATGGTTCGCCGCGGCGCGTCCCTGCCGGTTGGCGGGCCCGGCGAGCGGGACGACGGCGGGCTGCCCGGTGACGGCGTCGACGACCTCGATCGCGTCGCCGACGGCGTAGACGTCGGGCGCGGAGGTGCGCAGGTGCTCGTCGACGCGGACGGCGCCGCGCGGGTCGAGGTCCAGGCCGGCGGCCCGGGCCAGGGTGGTCTCGGGGCGCACCCCGACCGAGAGCAGGACCAGGTCGGCGGGCAGCTCGTCGCCGTCGGACAGCCGCACACGCAGGGCACCGTCCGTCGTCGCGTCGCCCGCGGTGATGGCGGTGACGGAGGTGGAGGTGCGCACGTCGACCCCGGCGCGGGTGAGCGCCAGCTCGACGGCGCGGGCCATCTCAGGGTCGAGCGGGGGCAGGACCTGGTCGGCGAGGTCGACGACGGTGACGGCGAGCCCGCGGTGGGTGAGGGCCTCGGCGACCTCCAGGCCGATGAACCCGGCGCCGGCGACGACGGCCCGGCGTGCCCCGGCGTCGACCAGGGCGGTGAGGGCGTCGACGTCGGGCACGGTGCGCAGCATCCGCACCTGCGGCAGGTCGACCCCGGGGATCGGGGGCACGACCGGGGTGGCGCCGGTGGACAGGACGAGCGCGTCGTAGGTCTCGACGTACTCCCGGCCGGTGGCGCGTTCGCGGACGGTGACGGTGCGAGCGGCGGGGTCGACGGCGGTGACCTCGTGTCCGGTGCGCACGTCCAGGTCCAGGCTCGCGGCCAGGGTGTGGGGGGTGTGCAGCAGCAACGCGTCCCGGTCCGGGATCTCCCCGCCGAGGTGGTAGGGCAGCCCGCAGTTGGCGTAGGAGACGTAGGGGTCCCGTTCCAGGACGACGATCCGCGCGTCCTCGGCCAGCCGGCGCGCCCGGGCGGCGAAGCTCATCCCGCCCGCGACCCCGCCCACCACGACGACCTTCATGCCGGCCCCGGTCATCGGCACGTGCAGCGCTTGTCGTCGGGCACCTGCGCCATCACGGCGTCGACGTGCTGGCCGCAGCCCGACCAAGTGATCTTGTGGCATCGAGGGCACTCGGCGGGGCTGCACATGGGACGGGTCTCCTTCGACGTCGGGCGGGTCCTCCTGATCGCCACTCTATACCCCCCCGGGTACCCGCCGGATCCCCGCCCGAGGGTGGCGCCGATCACAGCACCCCCACCGGCCGCGAGCATGCAATCCGGGACGATCGTGCGATCCGAGGACGGCAGCACGCCGTCCGGGTGCCGCGGGAGGGCCGTCGATCGCAGGGGTGCCGCCACGCGATCGGCCCCAGCCGGTCGCTGTGGCGACCGGCTGGGGCCGATGCGAGGACCCGAGGGGTCCTCGGATTGCATGATCACGACCGGGGGTGGGGGGCTCAGGTCAGGGGCGTGTTCCCCAGGGTGCCGATCAGCTGGGTGCGGTACTCCGGCGAGGCCACCCGCTCCGCCTCGAGGCGGGCCGCCTCGACCCGGGCGGGCATGTCGAGCCGCGCGTTCGGCTCCTCGTTGCCGGGCGTGGAGACGAACCGCTCGATGGCGGCGAGCCCGGCCCGGGCGCGGGCCGTGGCGGCGGCCTGCCGGGCGTCGAGGCGCTCGGCGTACCAGGACGACGAGAGCACGGACTCGCGGGTGAAGGTGGCCCGGAACTCCGGCGACTCCAGCGTCCAGCCCTCGGCGCTCACGCCGTCCGCCATGATCTCCAGCAGGGCCCGCAGGGGGGGCACCGCCAGCGAGATCGTGCCGTCCCGCCGGTAGGCGCGGGCCACCCGCTCGTGGGTGGCGACGATCGTGTCCACCGACTCGGCGAAGACGTCCAGGTCCTGCAGCTCCGGGCGCAGCATCTCCGGGGTGAAGACCGCGTCGGGGTGCAGGAAGATCCGCCCGAGGTACTTGGCGAACCGGTCGGTGATCCGGTAGCCCAGCCGGCCGGCGTGCACGGTCCGGCCGCCGTGCTCGAGGTCCTGCAGCTTCTCCAGGGCCCCCTCGGCGACGAGCCGTCCGGCGTCGCGCTCCTCGGGCGTCATCCGGGCGAACAACTCGGGGACCAGGAGCGAGAAGTCGTGGTCCACCCGGACGTGCGGGCCCACGTAGGCGGCGGCCGACACCCAGCCGTCGTAGCCGGTGAGGACGTACGACAGCAGCGCCGCGTTCAGGTCGATGACCGCGGGCAGGCAGTTGAAGGGGCCCTTGGTGAGCGCGCCCTCCGAGCCGGCGCCCGTCGTGGAGGGCGATTTGCCCGTCATCGACGCGATGAACTCCATGAAGAGTTCCGGCAGCTCCATGTAGTGCAGCGGGTTGTAGGAGCACAGAGGCGGCACGCCCGCCTCGGGCGGGTTGTTGCGCCGGCCCGCTGCGACGACGTCCACCGGGAGGGTCAGCGGCGCGTCGGCCGGCAGCCGCCGCATCAGCCGGGTCGCCAGGGCGGCCACGGCCGTGCGGTCCGCCTCGACCCGGTCGGGGCGCTGCTGCAGGTACCGCGGGTTCTTCGACGGCTTCCCGCCCACCAGGCGCGGGTCGGCCGAGCTGACGACGAACGCCGGCCCCTCGCCGTCCGCGCCGTCGGCGAACCGGCCGAGCAGCTCCGCCATCGGGTCGGTGAAGGCGCTGAAGGCGACGACGTCGTCCCGCATCGCGGCGACCTCGGCCCGGGTGAGCGGCTGGAAGTTGGACAGGAAGACGTCCGGGCCCGTGATGTCCTTCTCGGCCTGCCGGTCGTACCCGCGGTGGATCGCGTCGTCCGGGCGCTGGAAGAGGAGGTTCTCGCAGTTCTCGACCAGCTTGTACGAGCGCTCGGGATCCAGGCCGAGGCCGGCGCCGGGCACCACCGTCGAGGCGGTGATGTCGTCCTGCGTCTGCACCTTCACCGCCGGCGCGAAGTCGTGGCGCAGGCTGAACAGGCGCCACGAGCCGTCGGCGTTGAAGCCCATCCGGAGCCGGCTGACCGGGATCTTGTCGCCGTCGGCGAGGCGCAACCGGTTGCCGGGACGGCCGTCGATCTCGGCGACGCTGAAGTGCGAGCGCCAGTCGTCGCCCCAGTCGGAGCGGTAGGAGCGCTTGACGACGTAGACGAGTTCCTTGATGTAGTGCGGCACCGTCTCGAGCCAGGCGTTGTACTCCGCGGTGTACTGCGACCGCGAGGGCGTGAGGAGCTTGATGACCGATCCGAGCGAGCGCTTCTCGGACAGGATCGAGCGGTTGTCCTGGTTGTTGCGCAGCGGGTCGGCGAAACGCTGGGAGTAGTCCCGGGTGAGGATCGCGCCGACCTGGTCCATGTCGGACTCGAAGCTGGCGATGAACTCCGCACCCACGATGACGGCGTCGGTGATCGCCTTGGAGATCTCCGACTTCCCGCCGCCGGAGACCGTGGCCGGCTTGTGGCAGGACATGACGCGCGGGCTGGTGCCGACGAGCGTCCACGCCGTCCGGTCGTGCGGGTCGCGGACCAGCTCGATCCGGTAGCCGTAGGGGCTCACGTAGACCGTGCCGAAGCGCAGCGGGATCTCGCGGTGCCCGTCGGCCTCCGACCACCAGGACACGCGCAGCGGCCGCATCGAGTAGCGGGCGCCTCCCGGCACCAGCACCACGTTCGGGAGCACGCGGTCGAGGGCGTGGCCCTCGGGCTGGACGTCGTACCGCTCGGGGTCGCGGGCGAGGACGTCGGCGAGCGTCCACTCGTCGCCGCTGAAGTACTCGGTGAACTCCTCGCCGAGGTCCCAGGAGGGGAAGACGAGGGCGCCGCCGGAGTGCTCCTCCTCGGCGTTCCCGAAGAGGTTCGCCGAGTAGGAGATCTGCGTCTTGATCTCCTTCTTGCAGTACCCGAAGTAGGTGTCGGCGATGACCGTGACCACCACGCCGCGGGCGTCGCGGGCGCAGATCTTGAAGGCGCGCCCGCCGTTGTAGAGCTCGTCCTCGGCGTCCCAGCACATCCCGTCCCGGCGCTGCCGGTCGGTGGCCTCGCCGATCGGGGGCAGGCCGAGCTCCTTCTTCGTCAGCCCGATCAGGTGCGGTGCGAGCACCACCAGGCCGGTGTGGCCGGTCCAGGTGGCGGGGGCCAGCGAGGCGTCGTTCTCGGGCAGGTACGGGTCGCCCGCGTTGCCGAACACCCCCTCGACGAAGTCGAGGTTGGCGACCAGTCCGCCCGGGACGACGAACCGGGTCTCCATCCGCTTCTCGCGGATGTACCCGGGCACCTCCGGCAGGACGAGCGGGCGCAGGAAGAGCGAGGCGAAGCATGCCGCGGGCTCGGGCTGGCCCGCGGTGTAGGGGAGCACGAGGTCGCCCTGGGGCGGCGCGAAGCTGAGGGCGAGCAGCCGGGCGAACACGGCCTTCGGCACCGCGATCTTGTCGTCGGGGACGGGCAGGCCGCCCTCGGCGATGTGGAACACCCCCACCGTGGTCCGCCGGTCGTTGGCCGTGTTGTGCAGGACGCCGTTGGCCACCCGGTAGCTGCTCAGCAGCGGGGAGCTGAAGCTGTCGCCGTCCAGCGGGAGGGAGAGCTCCCGCGCCAGGCCCGGCTCGTCGAGCACGAGGGTGCGGCGGGGCAGCTGCGGCTGCACGCCCGTGTCGAGCAGGTAGTCGTCGAGGAAGGCCTGGATGCGCGCGTCGGCGGCGCACAACCGGTCGGAGAGCCGGCGGCTCAGCTCACGCTGCCGGGCGAGGGCCGGCCGGACCAGCCTGGCCGACTCGGAGTCCTCCAGGCTCGCGGGCAGCGGGAGCCCGAGCTGGGCCAGGCGCAGGGCGATGGCGGTGGTCTGGGGGCGAGGCATGCCATGAGCATCGGTCATCCCGAGCACGATTCTTGCGCGATTGGTCCCTGGCCGTGACCGTTCCCCCGGGGGCGGGCCGCTGCCATAGCGGCTCTCTCGCCCAGAAACCCGGCCACAGCGGGCGGGGTCGCGGTTGAGCCGTCCAGTCTGCCCCCTTCGACCGGATCGGCGGAGGGACCAAGGTCGGGACGCCGCGTTGCGGCTCCGTCCCAAGGTGGACTAAGATATCTAGCTAAGGAGGTGGGCCGTGAGCGAACCTGCGGCGAGCTACAACATCCATGAGGCCAAGACCCAACTGTCCCGGATCGTGGAGCGGGTGGAGCGAGGGGAGGAGGTCATCATCAGCCGGGCTGGGACACCGGTGGCCAGGGTGGTGCCCCTGGCGGGATCCCCTCGTCGTCGAGGGCGGGGCATGCTCCGAGGCCGGCTCCGGCTCGCCGAGGACTGGGACTCCGGCAGCGTCAACCAGGCCATCGCGGACGACTTCGGGGTGGATTCGTGAGGCTCCTGCTCGACACCCACGTCTTCCTGTGGTGGCTGATGGATGACGACGCGCTCTCGGCGGACGTGAAGGAAACGATCGACACCGAAGCGGAGGTGCTGGTCAGCGCGGTCTCGGTCTGGGAGATCGCCATCAAGCAAGCGCTCGGCAAGATCGTCGGGCTGCCGGACTTGTCACGCATCGTCGACACCTGCGGTCTTGTCGAGCTGCCGATCCGTTCGCGGCATGCCATCGAGGCGGGCGGCCTGCCCCTGCTGCACCGCGATCCTTTAGATCGGATGCTCATCGCTCAGGCTCGCTGCGAAGGGTTGACCCTGATGTCGAGGGACGAGCAGGTGCAGCGCTACGACGTGGCGCTGAGGCCGGTCTGAAGCGAGGTCTGCGCCGACGTCGACGCTCAGGTGACGACGTCCTGAGACACGCGACGTCCTGACACGACCGCCGGACGCCGCGTGCCTCGGCGTCAGGCCGTCGCCCGGGCCGGAAGCGCGAGGATGTGGCGGTACAGGGCCTCGGCGCCGAGACCGGCGTGGGGTGCCGCCGTCCCGCTCCCCGTCTGGCGCTCGTACCGGCGCAGGGCGACGAAGAACGCCACCCGGTAGGCGAGGTTCAGCGCCAGGAAGGCCGCCGCCCAGGCGGCGATCGCCACGACCTCGCCCCGGGCGAGCCGGGTCAGCGCCACCACGAGCCCGACGAGCGCCACCGCCGCGAGCACCGCGTACCAGACCTTCAGGCGCGTCCCGGCGGTGCGGCCCGCCTGCTTGACGCTCACCTGGAACCGCTGCGGCCCGCGCACGAGCGTGCCGAGGCCCGAGAGCATCGCCACCTCGTCCGTCACCCCGAAGACCTCGCTGTGCAGCAGGTGGAAGTGGCCGCGCCCGAGCACGACCACGACCCCCAGCGACAGCGCGCTGGATGCGAGGAACGCGAAGCCGTACCGGGCGTAGGCGCCGTGCACCGGGGCGACGCCGCTCAGCAGCGCGGCCAGGGGCAGCAGCAGGTACAGCAGGCGGTTCAGCCCCTGCAGGTGGGCGATCATGGCGCTCAGGTAGTTGAGCCGCTGGCGCAGGCTGAGCCCGGGGATGCGCAGCGGGGAGTCGGGGTGGCGGAACAGCAGTTGCAGGCTTCCCTGGGCCCACCGGCGGCGCGTGCGGTAGTACTCCTGCAGGTTCTCCACCTCCAGGCCGTACGCCAGCGGGCGGTCCAGGTAGACCGACTGCCAGCCCGCGGCGTGCAGCCGGATCGAGGTGTGGATGTCCTCGGTGGGCGTGTCGACGGCGAACCCGCCGACCGAGTCGAGCGCGCTGCGCCGCAGCACCGCCGAGGTGCCCGCGAACATGGCGCTGTTGCTGGCGTCCTTGGTCGGCAGCACGGCGCCGTAGAACATCCCCTGCTCGTGCCAGCCGCCCTCGACCCCGCGGCTGCGCCGGAACGTGAACGAGTCGGTGTTGTAGAACGACTGCGGCGACTGCACGAAACCGACGCTCGGGTCGTCGAAGTAGCCGAGGGTCTGTTCGAGGAACTCCGGCAGCGGGACGTGGTCGGCGTCGAGCACGACGACGAACTCGGCGTCGGTCCGGAGCAGGCCGTGGTTGAGGTTCCCCGCCTTCGACCCCTCGTCGCTGACGCGAGGCACGTAGCCCGCCCCGAGCCGGGCGGCCAGGTCGCGGACGTCGTCGCGCACCCCGTCGTCGAGCACGAGGACGTGCCGCACGCCGCGGATGTTCAGCGCCCCCAGGACCGTGGCCTCCAGGATCGGCAGCGGCTCGTTCACGGTGGGGACCAGGACGTCGGCCCGCGGGGCGACGTCGGTGACGACGCGCGGCACGGGACGCACGACCGTGCGCATCGACGTCACGAACAGGACGCTCGTGGCGAGCGCGAACAGTTCCGTGGCCCAGGCGAGCGGGCCGAACCACACGTCCCAGTCGACGATCCAGGTGCGCCACACGGCGAACGCGGCGGACAGGGCCAGGAATGCCGGAAGGACGATCCGGCGATACAGGGGATCACGTTCGACGACCTTGTGGACCCGATAGGCAGGCATGAGCGAGCCTCGCTCTCCGATGTCAAGGGTGCTTTCCGCGGGCACTCCGACGACGACGACGGCGGACCGCGCGGAACGAGGGTCGGCGCCGACGTCCCGCAGTGGACCGGCGCCGCCCGGACGATGCCGAACCCGAGGGGCGGAATGTCCACGACGACGTGGCTGACCAGGCGGAACGTGCCCTGCGATGAGGATTGTCCCCAGCCGTGAAGGGCATCTCACGGGGATGCGCACCGGGACCGTGGGCCCACCCGGTCGGTGTTCGACGCTCTGAACGTATTTCAGGCGAACGGTCGAGTCAAGCCGGATGCGCGCATTTTCCGGACGGCGTCAGCCGATCCACTGAAGCGGTTCGGTTACTTGAGGCAAATGGGCTGCTGAAACGGTACCCGGATTTCGGTACCGGGCCGGCCTGCGGCCGGGTGGGTGCGCGCCTCAGCGGTGGCGCAGCGCCTCGGCGACCGGCCCGGCGGCGAAGCGGACGAAACCCTCGGGGTCCGGTTCGTCGGGGGAGGGCTGCAGGACGACGGTGTCGGCGCCGGCATCCGCGAGCCGCCGCACGGCCGCCGCCACGGCGTCGGCGTCACCGCTGACGCCGAGCTCGGGACCCGAGGCGGCGTACCAGTGCTCCAGCTCGGCCCGCAGCCGCCCCTCGGCGCCGGGACCGGTCGCGGCGTGCAGGTTGACGACGAGCTCGTGGTGATCGTCGCGCCCGGCCTCGGCCCGGCCCGCGTCGATCGCCGCGCGCGCCCGCCGGACGGCGTCGGGCGTCGTCCCCGCGCTGAGGACGGTGCCGTCGGCCGCCGCGCCCGACAGGTGCAGCGACCGGGGTCCGGCGACCGCGGCGAGCACCGGCGGCGCCCCGGCGGGCGGCCACCCGAGCGCCACCCGGTCGAGGGTGACGTAGCGGCCCTGCCGGGTGACCTCCTCGCCCCGCAGCAGGGCGCGCAGGGCGTCCAGGTGCTCGCGCAGCAAGGTGAGGGGCGACCCGGCCCGCACCCCGGCCTGGCCCATCCACTCCTGGATGCCGTGGCCGACGCCGACGACGAGACGGCCGGGGAACATCCGGTGCAGGGTGGCGGCCTCCATCGCGGTCAGCGTGACGGCGCGCAGCGGCACGGGCAGGGCGCCGACGCCGACCCGCAGCCGGTCCGTCCACGCCAGGGCCGCCGCCGCCGTCGCGATCCCGCTCTCGAGGAAGCAGTCCTCCCAGAGCCACAGCTGCTCCAGGCCCGCCCCCTCGGCGGCGCGGACGACGTCCCGCAGCCGTTCCGGCGGGAGCTGGGGTCGGAAGATCGCGCCGAGGGCCACCATGCGCTCGTTCCTACCGTCCGGACGAGGCCCGGGCAACCGGCGGCGGAGCGGCGGGCCGTGCACGGTCGTGACGGTCGCCACAGGAGGCGGCGGCGCAGGCCCTAGCCTCATCGCCATGACTGATGGCATTCCCGGCGAACCGGCACCCACCCGCACCGACTGGCGCGTCTCGCTCATCGGCGGCATGCGCCGCGAGGGGCCCTGGACGATGCAGCCGCGTACCCTCTTCCTCTCGCTCGTGGGCGGTGCCCACCTCGACCTGTCCCAGGCGCTGCTCACGTCGAACGACCTCGTCCTGACGGTCGGCTCGCTCGTCGGCGGCGTCGACGTCACCGTGCCGACGGACGTCGAGGTCGTCGTCCAGGGGATCCGCCTGCTCGGCGGCCGCAGCGTCGAGCCCGCCACCCAGCCCACCCGGGCGACGCTCACGATCCGCTCGTACGGCGGCATCGGCGGGGTGCGGGTGCGCCGGGCGACGGCGCCGGCCAAGGCCTGACCTGCGGGCGGCGGTCCCGGCTGGAAGCGTTTCACCCGCCGGGACCGGCCGTACCCGCAGGCACCGGTCATGACGGCCCGTGACCCGGGCGCACCCGCGTGGACCCTTTGACCCCTTCCGTCCGGCACGCCCACACTCGGACCTGCTCGATCTTGATGTCGCCCCCGGTCAGCTGGGCGGAGGCGGTGTCCGCGTCCGGATGTGAACGTTCTCTCGAAGGAGTGCACGTGGTCCTCTCCGTTGCGCGCGCCGGCGATCCGCGCCGCGCCCCGGGCCGGCCGGCGACGGCCCTCGCCCGCACCCTCGCCGTGGTGCTCGCCGCCGCCGGCGTCCTCACCGCGAGCCCGCAGGCCCGGGCCGCGGACGCCCCGGCGGCCAAGGTCGTCGTCAACGCCCGGGAGGGTCTCGGCACGGTCTCCGACGTCGCGTACGGCCTCAACCAGGCGGTGTGGGACGGGAACATGAACACGCCGGCGTCCGCGCAGCTCATCAAGGCGTCGGGCGTGCAGCTGCTGCGCTACCCGGGCGGGTCGTACGGCGACGGCTACCACTGGCAGACCAACACGGTCACCGGCGCCGGGTACGTGGCGCCCGGCACGGACTTCGACTCGTTCATGGGGACGGTGAAGGCGTCCGGCACCCAGGCGATGCTCATCGCCAACTACGGCAGCGGCACCCCGCAGGAGGCGGCCGACTGGGTGCGGTACGCCAACGTCACCAAGGGCTACGGCGCCAAGTACTGGGAGATCGGCAACGAGCTCTACGGGAACGGGTACTACGGCGCGAACTGGGAGCTGGACCAGCACGCCGAGAAGGGCCCGGCCGCGTACGCGAACAACGTGGTGAAGTACGCCACCGCGATGAAGGCGGTCGACCCCACGATCAAGATCGGTGCGGTGGTCACCCTGCCGAACAGCTGGCCGGACGGCAGCGTCGGGGCGAACGACTCCGGTGACTGGAACCGCACGGTGCTGCCGATCGTCGGGCCGTACGTCGACTTCGTGATCGTGCACTACTACCCGAACCACACCACCGCCGCCGACGTCCTGCAGCAGGTCCAGCTCCTGCCGGCCGAGCTGGCGCAGGTGCGGCAGAAGATCGACGCCTACGCCGGGCCCCGGGCCGCGAGCATCGGGATCGCGGTGACCGAGACGCAGTCCAACTTCCAGTCCGGGACCGCCCCCGGCGGCCTGTTCGCCGCCGACGCCTACCTCGCCGCCCTCGAGAACGGCGTCTTCACGGTGGACTACTGGGACACGCGCAACGGCATGGGCGAGGTCACCACCGCGCCCGACGGCGCCACCGACTACGGCGACGGCGGCCTGCTCTCCAGCGGCAACTGCAACGCCGACAACGTCTGCGAGCCGCCGCTGAACACGCCGTTCGCGCCGTACTACGCGCTGCAGATGCTCAGCCGCTTCGCCTCCCCGGGCGACACCCTGGTGCGCGCGGCGTCCGACCAGCAGCTCGTCTCCGCCCACGCCGTCCGCAACGCCGACGGCGGCCTCAGCGTCGAGCTGGTCAACAAGGACCCCGAGCACTCCTACCAGGTGTCGCTCGCCTACGACGGCTGGGCGCCGGAGGCCGCCGCGCCGCTCGTCCACACCTACGGCGCCGAGGCCACCTCGATCACCAGCACCCACCAGGGCACGGCGTCCGCGCAGACGATCCCGCCGTACTCGATCGTCACCGTGAAGCTGCGGCCGTCGGCGACCAACCCGGTCAGCGCCGGCCTCTCCGCCCCCTCGGGCGTGCAGGTCGGCGGCATCACGGCCGACGGCGCGACCCTCTCCTGGCAGCCCTCCACCGGCGGCGCGGTCACCCGGTACGGGGTGTACAAGCAGGTCGGCACCACCAGCGAGCTGCTGGGCGACACCACCGGGACGTCGTTCACCGTCCGCAACCTCCGGCCGGGGACGTCGTACACGCTGAACGTGATCGCCACCGACCAGAGGGGCTTCCTGTCCCTGCCCTCGCAACCGGCGCGGTTCACCACCGGCACCCCGGCGAACAGCACGTGCGCCGTCGACTACCAGGTCGCGTCCGGGTGGAGCAGCGGGTTCGTCGCGAACATCAGCGTCCGGGTGACCGGTCCCGACCCGATCGACGGGTGGACACTGGCGTTCACGTTCCCCAGCGCCACCGAGTCGCTGTCGGGCAGTTCCTGGAACGCCACCTTCGCCGGGGACGGGCAGAACGTCGTCGTCACCCCGGCCGGCTGGAACGGCCACCTCGCCGCGAACGGGGGCAACTCGGCGAGCTTCGGGTTCGTCGCGAACCAGACGGGCGCCAACCCCGCCCCGGCCGCGTTCACCCTGAACGGCACGGTCTGCACGACGACGTACTCCGCCTGATCCGCTCCGCCCGATCGACCGCTGCCTGATCCGCCCGGCCGGGACATGGTCCCGGCCGGGCGTCAGGACGTCGCGCAGCGAGGCTCCCGCAGCCGGAACAGGTAGACGTCGAACGCCTGCTTCGCGTCCTTGCCCACCTGCTCGTACCGGCTGCGCACCAGCGTCACCAGCGCCTCGTCGGTGGGCCCGTAGCCGCTGAAGCTCCACGTCTGGGTGACGACCCACACCCGGCACCGCCCGGCGAGGCGCTGCAGGGCGACGTCCGGCGCGACGACGTCGCCGGTGATGGTGGCGGTCTCCAGCGGGCCCTTCCCGAGCGCCACCTCGTCGACGCCGGGCGGCAGCGGGTACGCCATCGCGATCAGCCGCAACCAGTACGGCAGGTAGACGACGGCGTCACCGGCGCGGCCCCGCGCGTCGATCACGGCCGCCACCCCGGGCACGTCCTCGCCGTGGCCCGTGGGCGCGCGGTGGGCCCGCTGCACCGGCAGCCCCGCGACGGCGAGGACCCCCACCGGGACGACGACGAGCGCCGCCGCCAGCGCGACCCGCGACCGGCCCCCCGCCGTCGCCGGGGGCCGCAGCCCGGCGAGCGACCCCACCGCCAGGGCGAGGCCCGCGGCGTCGGGAAAGAGGTAGTGCTCGTGGTACAGCGGTTGCCGCTGCGCCACCGCCCAGAGGACCAGCGGCGGCAGCAGGCCCCAGCCGAGGCCCAGGGCCAGCGTGCTGCGGGCACCGCGCGTGCCGCGCACCCCCACGGCGACCACCGCGACGACGACGGCGGCCACCGCGGCCCAGGCGGGCGACCAGACCAGGGTCGCCATGCCGAGGAGCTGCTCGGTCCCCGGGCGCTGCAGCCACGCCACCTGCTGGGTCTGCCGGGAGGAGGCGAGCAGGAACGGCGCGAGCGGCAGCGCCGCCGCGAACCCGGCGCGCAGCCACCGCCGCCTTACCGCGCCCCGGCGGCGGGCGGGCATCGTGAGCACGTACCCGGCGTGACCGAGGACGGCGAGCAGCCCCAGCACGTTGCCCAGCCCGGTCAGCACGACCAGGGCCGCGTACCCGGCCCACTGCAGGGTGGCCGGACGGCGACGCACGGTCGCGTCGCTCGCCCGCAGGAGTTGCAGCGTCGACAGCGCGACGAGCGCCGCGACGAGCGAGAAGGAGCGCGCCTCCTGGGCGTAGCGGCTCGCCGTCGGGGCGGCGACGAACGCGGCCCCGGCCGCCAGGCCCACCGCCGGACCGGCCAGGCGCCGCCCGATCCGCACCAGCACGACAGCGGTCAGCGCGACCGCCGCCACCGACAGCCACCGCAGCGCGATGATGCCGTGCGCGGTGCCCAGCAGCGGATGAACGAGCAGGTAGTAGCCCAGATGCACCAGATCCTGGGTGCGGGCGAGAGCGCGGATGTCGCCCACCGGCCGGTCGGCCACCACCAGGGTGACCAGCTCGTCGCGCCAGGGCGTCGCGCCGTCCAGGCCGTACCCGAGGACGGCGACGGCGGCGGACCCCACCACGGCCTCGGGCACCAGCCGGGCGAGGCGGCGGTGGAACGGCACCGGCGGGTCGGCCGGCTCCGCCAGCGGGTCGCCGCCGTGCGGCGGCACGGCATAGGCTGACCCGGCTCGCGGCATGCGACGGAGTATGCCGCACCGGTTCCGGTGCCTGGCCGGCACGTCGTGATCTTCTCGGGGGGTTGCCGCTGCGTGACTGTGCGTGACATCGGTCGGCGCCCACCCGCCGTCGCCGCAGACCCAGAACCCCGACCCGCGCGACCGCTCGTCCGGATGGCTCCCGTCCTGGTGGTCCTCCTGGTGGCGGTGGGCGCGGCCGTGGCGGTCATCCGCACGTCCCCGTCGCGGCCGCCCGTGTCGCCGACGCAGGCCGCGGCAGCCCCCGCCTCGCGCTCGCGCGTGCTGGAGTACCTGCGGCAGATCTCGGGGACGGCGACCGTCGCGGGCCAGCACAACCGCGAGCCCCTGGCCCGGCCGACCCGCTGGACGGATGAAGTGCGCCGCCTCACCGAGACCAGCCCCGGCCTCTACGGCGGCGACTTCGCGTTCTCGGGGGTGGCCGACCGACCGCGCCTGGTCGCGGCGGCGATCGCGCAGTGGCGGGCCGGGAGCCTGGTCACCCTGATGTGGCACATGTGCCCGCCCGGCCTCGGCCAGACGTGCGACTGGAAGCACGACGTCCAGAGCCGGCTCACCGACGCGCAGTGGACCGAGCTGACCACCGCCGGGACGCCGCTGAACCGCGCCTGGACGGCCCAGGTGGACGCCGTGGTGCCCTACCTGCGGCAACTGCAGGCCGCCGGGGTCGAGGTGCTGTGGCGCCCCCTGCACGAGCTGAACGACCGCTGGGCCTGGTGGGGCGGGCGCCCCGGCCCCGCCGGCAGCAGCGCGCTGTTCCGGATGTTCCACGACCACCTCACGGCGCTCGGGCTGACGAACCTGGTCTGGGTGTGGAGCGTCTCGGACGCCGACGTCGACCGGGCCGCCGATTACGACCCGGGGGAGCGGTACGCCGACGTCGTCGGCCTGGACGCCTGGGCCGGCGCGTTCCCGAACCCGCACAGCTACGACCTGGTGCGCCGGATCGCCGGACGCCGGCCGATCGCGCTCACCGAGGTGGGGACGGTGCCGACCCCGACCCAGCTGGCCGCCCAGCCTCGATGGGTCTATTTCATGGTCTGGGCCGAGATGCTGCTGCAGCGCAGCAGCGTCGCGCGGATCCAGTACACCTACGGCGACCGTCGGGTGCTGACCCAGGGCCGGATCGCGCTGCCCGGGGGCGACCGGTGACGGGCGCCGCCGTCCGGGCCCTGGCGTTCCTCGCCGGCGCGGCCGTCGTGGCCCTCCCGGCCGCCCCGCCCGCAGCCGCCGCCCCGCCCGCAGCCGCCGCGCCGCCGCTCGCGGCGACGTCCCCGCCCGCGACGGTGAAGGGCACCCCGACGGCGAAGGGGCCTGCGACCGCGAAGAGCTCCCCGAAGGCCAGGACCTCCCCGGCGGACGCGAGGGACCGGGAGCCGAACCCGAAGGCGTGCGTCCACAACGACCCGGCCCTGGAACGCCCGACCGCGCAGCAGGCCGCCGCCGCGCCCTGGCCGCGCGACATGCTCCGCTACGACCAGGCGTGGACGTACACGCGCGGCGCGCGGGTGACCGTCGCCGTCGTCGACAGCGGCGTCGACGCCGCCCACGAGCAGCTCACCGGGCACGTCGTCACCGGGAGCGACATCACCGGGGGCAGCGTGCGCCCGGGCGGGACGACCGACTGCTTCGGGCACGGGACGGCGGTCGCGGGGATCATCGCCGCGCGCCCGCTGCCCGGCCGCGGCGTCGTCGGGATCGCCCCGGAGGCGACGATCCGGCCGGTCCGGGAGTCGTGGGGCATCGACGACAACGGGCACGCCACCACGTCCACCGCCGACGCGCTGCTGCTCGCGATGCGCACGGCGATCGACTCGGGGGCGGGCGTCGTCAACGTCTCGATCACCGTGGCCGACGTCGAGCTGCGCGCCGAGCAGCGCAAGGCGTTCAACGACATCGCCCAGTACGCCTCCGACCGCAACGTGCTGATCGTGGCGGCGAGCGGCAACCGCTCCCAGTACACCCGGCTGCGCGACCAGACGTTCACCACCTACCCGGCGCGGCTGGCCACCTGGTACCGCAACGTCATCGCCGTCTCGGGGGTGACCGCGGACGGCGCCGTCGACCGGGACGCCGTCACCGGCCCGTTCGTGACGGTCGCGGCGCCCGACCAGGGCTTCCTGTCGACGCTGGAGCACGGCGGCCTGGTCGCGGTCAGCGGGACCAGTTACGCGGCGCCGATGGTGTCCGGGCTGGCGGCCCTGCTGCGCAGCCGGTTCCCGACGGCGACGCCCGCCGACATCCGGGCCCGGATCACCGCGACCGCCGACCACCCCTCGACCCGGCTGCCGAACCCGTCGGTCGGGTACGGCGTCATCAACCCGCTCGCCGCCGTCACCGCCGTCCTGCCGCCCCCCGACACGGCGACGCCGCAGGCCGTCCCCGTGGGACCGCTGCAGGTGCCGACCGACCCGCACGCCCGGCTCGGGCGCGCGGCCCTCGCCGCGGGCGGCGGCGTCGTCGCCGTGACGGCGCTGCTGTGGTCCTGGGTGCTGGTGGCCCGGCGGGGCCGCC
>Ga0302322_100001742_pt1 | contig 18067 bp, 20 predicted proteins | sample Fen_T0_2_FD_203757 | JGI IMG/M metagenome (GOLD analysis project Ga0302322, IMG submission 203757) | Peat permafrost microbial communities from Stordalen Mire near Abisko, Sweden - Fen_T0_2 | ecosystem: Environmental > Terrestrial > Soil > Wetlands > Permafrost | place: Sweden: Abisko... | reverse complement strand
GGCCGGTTCTTTTCAACTGGGTGAACATGGACAGGAAATAAGCCTCGGGGTTGCGGAAATACACAAGGTAGATCCGCGCGTAGCCGGCCGCATCCAGGTCCGTATCCAGTGATTTCAATTTTTCGGGGAAGCGGTGCAGGAATTGCATGTTCGCTGAGGAGATGACGGCCACGTCTTCCCGCGCGGCACGCAATTCGGCGATGAGTTGGGCGGTATGCGGCAGGTTGCTGTCGAAATTGGGATCGCCGCATAATTCGTAAGCAATGTTGTGGTGCCCCATCGGCGCCGTGGCGATGCCGGTGCCGGCATGGGGCACCAGGATGCCGGCGGCCTTCAACGCCGCGCGGTTCTGGTTCAGGAAATACTGAATCGATGCCGAGCCGGTTCTGTGGGTGCCTATATGGATGAAAATTCTTTTTCTCATGCCGGCAACCGGTGCTTCAGCTTTTCGGTTGCGTGGCCTTGTGCGCCAGCAGCGCCATCAGCCGCCGGTCTCGCCATGCCTGGCGGTCGGCCTGCTTGTCCATCGGTAAATGCGCGCGTTGCACGGCCTGTAACTTTCCAACCAGGGCTGGGTTCCATTCCCGCGGCGTCATCTGTTGCTGCATCTTGGCGTAGAGTGGGCCGTAGCGATCGCAGTAATCGGCGAGGCCGCCGGGTGCGTTAAGATCGATGGTTTCCAGCGGGCCCATGAAACTCCAGCGCAGGCCGAGGCCGTGCTTGACCAATGCGTCCAGATCTTGCGGCGAAATCGCGCCGTCGTCGATCATGCGGAATGCCTCAGCCAGGAGCGCGCCTTGCAGGCGGTTGAGCGCGAAGCCGTCCATCTCCTGGTTAATAGTAGCGGGCACCTGGCCGGCCTGGGTCATGATATCGCGCGTTCGGGTTACGGCATCGGGCGCGGTCCAGGGGGCGGGGCAGATCTCCACCAGCGGAATCAGGTAAGGCGGGTTGACGGGATGGGCGACCAGGCAACGGGCGCGGCCAGGCAGGTTTTCGGTAAACGCGCTGGCGGGAATGCCGGAGGTGGAACTGGCGAGGATCGTGTCTTGGCGGGCCGCGGCGTCCAGCCGGGCGAATAGCGGGATTTTTGCGTCCACCCGCTCCGGCCCGTTTTCCTGCACATAATCGGCGGCCGCGACGGCGTCTTCCAGGGTCGCGGCGGGGTGGATGCGGGGGAGGATCTTGTCTGCGGTTTCCTTGACCAGCCCGGCGGTGTGCAGTTCAGGCAGGCGGGCGGCGATGAAATCCAGCGCGGCGGGGATGGCCGCCGGCACGGGGTCCCACAAAGCGACGGAAAAGCCGGCGCGCGCGAACACGATGGACCAGGCGCGGCCGATCAGCCCGGCACCGATGACGGCGATTTGCATCGCGCGATCCCCTTTAACTTAACCTAGCCATCCCAAACGTTGGCGGGCATCGGCAGCTTGGCGAAGGCCGTATCCCCGGGCGGGTTGTCGGGCGTGACGCCATTCATGCCCAGTAGCATGACCCATTGGCGCACATGCTGTCCACAATGCCACGTTGTCCGCTCCAGCACTTCATGCAGAGTTTGCGGGCCGTAATAGGTGTTCACCGGATCGCGGCCGGATTTGTCCGCCTTTGCGTCCCACCACGTGGCGAGGCGCTTGTTAACTTCGGCGCCATAGGCGGCAATATCGGCGCTGCGGACCATGGTGTCCGGCGGCGGTCCGACCAGGCTTTCATAAGCGAGCGTGGCGCCCTGCGCGACGTCCAGGAACACTTCTGGAATGCGAAAGATGTGATGGCCCAGCACGCGGTAGCTGCGCGGGCGGTTAGGCACTTCCGTCGTTAGTTTGTCGTTCGGCATTTGTGCAATCAGGCGTTGCGCGGCGGTGATGAAGAACGCCAGCCGCTGTATCAATTCTGGCGCTGACAGAACCGGCCCGGTGGCTTCCTTCAGGTCCAGGAACTTCACGACGGCGGCGATATTCTGCGCGAAAGTAAACGCATCCCCGCACGACAATACCGGCACGGACCGCGCACCAAGCCGCCGCAGCTCCGCCAGTCCATCCGCGTCTTCCAGCACGTTGACCGAATCGAACTCGATCGCACGGACCGAGAGAAACTCCTTGAGTTTCAGGCAACTCGTTCAACCAGGCTGCCAGAACACCTTCAACGCGATATCCGGGTTCATGTAATTGTCCTGTTTGGCCGCGTACATTGGTCCCGCTCGCCAAGCCGCGTCAACTCCCTTGCGCGCCCGTCCGTGGCGTTCCACCTTGCCCGCCTGCAACCTGAGGGGAGGCCATGATGAAGATCGCGGTTCTGGATGATTGGCAAGGCGTGGCGCAGGCCAACGCGGACTGGGACAAGCTGCGCACCCACGGCGAACTGGTGTTCTTTCAGGATGCCTTTGCCAACGATGACGAAGCGGTGGCCAAGCTCGCCGGCACGGACATCGTGTTGGCCATGCGCGAACGCACCCAGTTCAACGGCAATCTGGTCCGCCGCCTGAAGGGCGTTCGGATGCTGGGCACCACCTCCGCCCGCACCCTCTCGCTGGATATGGCGGCCTGTACGGAAATGGGCATCGTCGTCACCAATACCGAGGGTGGGCCCGGCACACCCGCGACGGCGGAGCTGGCCTTGGCCCTGATGCTGAACGGCCTGCGCGGGCTGGATCAGGCACACGCCAACATGCGCGCCGGAAAATTCCAGATGGGTGTGCCAGTCGGCTTTGCCTGCACGGGCAAGACCCTTGGCCTGGTCGGCGTCGGGCGCATCGGCTCGCTCATGGCGCGCTACGCCATCGCCCTCGGCATGAAGGTCCAGGCCTGGAGCCAGAACCTGACCGAGGACGCTGCCAAGGCCGCCGGCGCCACCAAGGTGGACAAGGACACGTTGATGGCGACGTCCGACGTCATCTCCATCCACTACGTCCTGTCGGATCGTTCCCGCGGCATGATCGCCGCCGCCGACCTCGCGCGCATGAAGCCCGGCGCGCTGTTAGTCAACACGTCCCGCGGCCCGATCGTGGACGAAGCGGCCATGCTCGCCGCGCTGCGAGAAGGCCGCATCAAGGTCGGGCTGGACGTCTACGACCGGGAGCCGTTGCCCGCCGACCACGAACTCCGCCGCTTGCCGAACGCCACTCTCACCCCGCATCTCGGCTACTGCGTGCAGGAAGTGTGGGAGAATTTTTATCCCCAGCACGTGGAAAACGCACTCGCCTTCCTGGCTGGTACCCCGATCCGCGTCGCCAATCCGGAGGTTCTACAAAAGCGCGGCTAACCCAATTGGCGCGGGCTGTGGGGGTGTTTCACGTCAAACTTTCCACAGCCCTGCCCGGTGTTTTGGGTGCTTTCTTTCCGCAGCATTAGTCTTATACACTAACTATTACGAGCCGACGTTAACAAAGGCTTTCCCCGCGATGGTCCCCGTCCGCGTATCATCGATGCCTTCCTTGCGCAAAGCACCCACCCAGAGGCCTCTCAAATGGCCCTTCCCCTCCACCTCGTCCAGGGCGATCATACCGCCGGTCAACTCCGTGCCGCCATCCAATCGCACGGTCTTCCGGGAGAGATCTTCCCCATCCCGGACGACCTCACTCGCGGCCCGTTGCACGATGGGCCCGCGCGCCTCGCATATTTCCGCGCCTGCTAGGAAGGCTTCGTGCCATGGCCGTTCACGCACCATGACGCCTTCGCCCCCTGGCACGGGCTCCTCGCCCATCTGGATCGCGCCACCCCAACGGAAACAGTCATCTGGGCCGGTGACAATGTGTCGGAGGCGACATTCCTCCCCACGGCCTGTGCTTGGCTCGCAGGCCGACCGCGGCCGTTATCGCGTGTCTATCCGCTCCCCAACGGCTACACCGGCCAACTCACCCCGGCCGCACTTACCGCGCTCTACCCCGCGCGCCGTCCCCTGGACGGCCCGGTCCGCAAAGCTCTCGCCGAGGATTTCGTCCGCATCCGCTCCGAAACCGGCCTGCTCCGCCGCTGGAACGGACGAAAGATCGTCGGCGTGCCACAAGATCGCTACGACCCAATATCTCTTGGATGCGTGCACTCCGGCCTGGGCCCCAGCCCCACGGCTCGTCGCCGCCGCCATGTCCGCCTGCGATCCTGCCAACCGCCTGAGTGATCTTTTTCTCACCACCCGCCTGCATGCCCTGACCGCGGCCGGCCGGATCGCGGCGGACAAACCTACCGCCATTTTGCTGGACTACGCAGTCCGTCTGCCGCCACTCCAGGAATGATCTTAACCCCCTCATCTCCTTCACCGCTTTTGAGCGATCAATACATCATTGTAAGCACCACAGAAAAATCAACGTCGCAACGGCCCCGAGCGCGCTGCGCAACGCATGCAGACGCCCCCATTCCACCAGCATGGCACGAGACTGCGCGCTCGCCGCGCCCTCGGGAACGGCCTTAAGTTTGTGATTGGTCGGCATAATCCCGAGAAGCGTATATGGCCAGTTGGCGAATAATACCGCTGCACCCAGAAGCCAGCGCCAATCATGAATTGCGAAAAACGCTCCGACTGCGAAAAGCGTTCCAGCGATGACGAGCGAAGCCTGCATCGCATAGCCGCGCGCGTAACTTGGTTTCCACTGCGCAAGCAGTGCCCTGTCGTCCAGGCTAAGGCGGGCCGGATGTTCGGCCACGTTGATGTAAACGGCTGCGCCCGTGAACGCGGCGGCGACGATAAGCGCCAAATGTCCCAGCAGCATGTTCCGATCCCCCGTGCGGCAGTATCATACGCACGGTGGATGCATTCGACTATCTTTCTCCGTGCGGACCAACTCGCGCTCTTCCTGAGGCGCCGCTGCCCCCCCTAGTGGGGCTTATCGGATGCACCGTCCCCCTTAAATCACCCCTGCCGCCCGCAACGCCGCGATTTCCGCCGCCCCCATCCCCAGCAGCGCGCCATAAACCTCCTCATTATGCTCCCCCACCAGCGGGCTGGTATGCAACGGTACCGCCTCCGTTTCATGAAACCGCAACGGGGAGTTCGGCAGTACCACCCGGCCGAAATCATGATGCGCCGCATATTCCAGCATCCCCCGCCCATGCATGTGCGGATCGTCCAGAATTTCCATCAAGTCGCGCACCGGTGCGCAGGGAATTTTATACCGGCTTGTCGCGGCAAAAATCTCTGCCCGCGTCAGCGCGCTTGTCCAAGTGCTCACCAGCGTCTCCGTCTCCGCGAAGTGCGCGATGCGCGCATCGTTCACGATAAAGCGTGGATCGTCCTGCAGATCTTCCCGCCCCATCGCGCGCAGCAAATTCTGCCACTGCCCCTCGGTCACCAGGGTAAACGCCACATGCCCGTCTTTCGCGGGGTAAACATTATACGGGGCGCGCGCATGGTTGGCGAAGGCGTTGCCGCTGCGCACCGGCGCTTTTCCGGTCCGTAAATACTGGTCGATCGCGGTGGTCAGCACGGCGAATTGCGCCTCCACCATCGCCACTTCCACCATCTGCCCGCGCCCGGATCGTTCGCGTTGCAGCAGCGCCGTCACGAGCGCGCCATAGAGATGCGCCCCGCCGAGAATATCCACATACGGCCCGCCCGTGCGCAGCGGCGGCCCCTCGGCAAACCCCGTCAGGCTCATCACGCCGGACGCCGCCTGGATGGTAAAATCCATCGCCAGGTTATCGCGGTCCGGCCCCGACAAACCAAACCCGGTGGCGGACGCATACACCAGGCGCGGATTTATTTTTCGCAATTCCCCCCACCCCACGCCCAACCGATCCATCACTCCCGGTGCATAGTTCTCCACCACTGCATCCGCCCGTTGCACCAGCCGGTGCAGCAATTCCCGCCCCTCCGCCATTTTCAAATTCAGGGTGATCGCGCGCTTGCAGGAATTCAGCGCCGCGAAGGCATACGGCCCGGTCTTTCCCTTCGGCGCCAGTTTGCGCAGGCTTTCCCCGTCCGGCGGCTCGATCTTGATCACATCGGCGCCGGCGCGGGCCAGCATCATCGTGGCATAAGGGCCCTGATAGAACTGGGTGAAATCCAGAAACGTGAAACCACGCAGCGGCGGGGGGGCGGTCATGGCAACCTTTCGACGATTTGACGTGCGATCACGAACCTGAATACGCTCGACGGACAAAAGAAGAACGCCAAAGAAGAACGTAAGGAAGCGGACCATGCAAGTCGGAATCGCGCTGAACATGCTTTCCCAACCCGGCCGGACGGACGCCGCGGTGCTGGGCGAGCACATGGCCCTGGGCGACCTTGCGGAGCCGCTGGGCTTCGATTCCCTGTTCGCCCTGGAACACCATTTCACCGGCTACGCCATGTGCCCGGCGCCATTGCAGTTCCTCGCCTATTACGCGGGGCGGACGAAGCGCATCCATCTCGGCACTTCGGTCGTCGTGCTGCCCTGGCACGATCCCATCCGCGTCGCGGAGCAGATTGCGTTGCTGGATATCATGTGCGGCGGGCGCTGCCTGTTCGGCTTTGGCCGCGGCGCGGCGCGCACGGAATATGAAGGTTTCCGCATCCCGATGGAGGAAGCCCGCCCCCGCTTCAAGGAAGTGCTGGAAATCGTCCAACTTGGCCTGACACAGCCAAGCTTCGAGTATGACGGCGAATATTATAAAATCCCCCGCACCTCTATCCGCCCCGCGCCGATCTCCCACCCCGAACGCCGCTTCTACGGCAGCGCCAACAGCCCGGAATCAGCCAGGCTCATCGCCTCATCCGGCCTCGGCCTGCTCATCGTCATGCACAACGAATGGCCGAAAGCCGCGCATGAGGTCTACGACTTTCAGCAGATGGCCATGGCCGCCGGCCACGCGCCACGCCCGCCGGTTATCCTCTCCAACATCGCCTGTGCCGAAACCCGCGCGGACGCAGATGAACAAGCCAAAACCTGGCTCGGCAAGAAATGGGATTCGGTAGATAATCACTACCGCTTTTCCGATGGTGGCCTGTCCAGCGTGAAAGGCTACGAAGCCTACGGAAAAATCGGCCGCACCTACGCCAAGATGGCAGACCAGACACATCGCCAGAAAATGACCGACACCTACGTCAAGATCCAGATCGTCGGCACGCCGGACGACTGCATCGAACAGATCGCCGAACTGCGCGGCCTGACGGGCCTGGATCACCTAGTCTGCGAATTCGGTTTTGGTGGATTACCGCATCACCTCGCTGAATCCAACATGCGCCGGTTTGCGGACAAGGTGTTGCCTGTGTTGAAAAGCGATCGGCGATTTACGGGCAAGCCGGACATCGTCACCGCCCCACCCATCCTGTCCGATGAAGGCGTCTTCGTGCCGGCCTAGCGACCGAGCCACTTCTCCATCACCACGGATGTCGGCGTGCTATAGCCCGCATGCGTGTTCAGAACGGTTTCCACAAAGCCGCATTTCGCGAACAGCCGCCGATTGTCCAGCAACGGCAGTCGCGTGGAAAGATGCACCCGCGGCAAACCTCGCCGCCGCGCCTCCGCCTCCGCCGCGTTCACCAGCGCCCGCGCAATGCCCCGCCGCCGCTGCGCCGGATGCACGGCGAGCCGCCCGAAATACAACCCGCCGTCCTTTTCCTCCCACAGCACGCTGCCAATGATCGCGCCGCCCTGCGTTACTACCGCCCCGCCGCCCGCCACGATCGCAGCGGCGATGGTCTCGGTGGTTTCGCGCAGCGCGCCGGATGGGGGATCGGTCGGCACCGATTGCACGGCGAAGGCCGCGCGGATCAGGGCAATGATCGCGGCGGCGTCAGCGGGCATGGTGGGGCGCGCGCGCATGGGTCCAGGTGGTAGCCGGGCGGCGGGGCGGCGTCTATGTTGCACCCATGCCAGAAACCCCTGCCTTCCTGGACCGCGACCGCCCGCCAGTGCCCGATATCGTCGTCCCGCGCGGCGTGACGAGCTTCTTTCTGCCCGGCCGGCGCGTGCGCGGGCGCCTGGTGCGCCTAGGTGTGCTGGCCGATGCCCTGATCGCGCGGCACAACTACGATCCCCGTGTCGGCGTGCTGGTCGGCCAATCCCTGGCCCTGGTCGCCGGCCTCGCCGCGGCACTGAAATTCCAGGGCACCTTCAGCCTGCAAGCCAAGGGCAACGGCCCCATCCCGATGCTGCTGGCGGATTGCACAGACACCGGGGAACTGCGCGGCTACGCGCATGTGAAGCAGGCCGCGCTGGAACCCGTGCTGGCGCGCGATCCGGAAGGTTATGCCGCCGCCCTGCTCGGCACCGGCTATCTGGCCTTCACAGTGGACCAGGGGCCGGACACGGACCGCCACCAGGGCATCGTCACCATCAGTGGCCTCAATCTCGTGCAGATGGCGCAGCATTACTTCCACACCTCCGAACAATTGCGCTGCCATTTGCATCTGGCCTGCGCGCGTGGGGAAAACGGCTGGCGCGCCGGGGCGTTTATTCTCGAAAGGGTGGCCGGCGCCGGCGGCGTCGATCTTGAGTTGACTGGGGCTGCGCTTACTGAGGACGAGCGTGATGAAGTCTGGAACACCGCCACCACCCTGGGAGCGACCTTGACCGACGCGGAACTGCTCGATGATGCGCTCAGCCCGGAAACCATCCTCTGGCGCCTGTTTCATGAGGAAGGCGTGGCGATCGATCGCGCCCGCGCGCTGTCCTATGGCTGCCGCTGCTCTCGCGCGCGCCTGGCCGGCATCCTGGGCGGTTTTGGCCAGGATGATCTGGAGCATATGGAAGTGGACGGCGCCATCACCATGACCTGCGAATTCTGCAACCACGATTTCCGCTTTTCGCGCGCGGAAGTCAGCGCCGAAAAATAAATCTGCGAACCGGAGGAAACACGATGAAAACCAGCTTCACCGTCAACGATGTCACCATCCATCGCATCATCGAGGAGGAAAAGGGCCACACCCCCGTCCTCGAATTCTTTCCCACACTGTCGCAAGAACTTTTGGAAGAAAACCGCGCCTGGCTGGAGCCGGACGCGCTCGATCCCGTCACCGGCAACGTGAAGCTCTGCTACCAGTCCTATATCGTCAAGACCCCGCACCACACCGTCCTGGTCGATAGCTGCATCGGCAACGACAAGACCCATCCCAACCGCCCGGCCTGGAACGGCCGCAAGGACCCTGCCTTCATGAACGGCATGGCCGCAGCCGGCGTAAAGCCGGAGGAGGTCGATTACGTCATGTGCACGCATCTGCACATGGATCACGTGGGCTGGAACACGCGGATGGAAAACGGCCGTTGGGTACCGACTTTCCCGAATGCGCGCTATTTATTTTCTGAAACCGAATACAAATTCTGGGAGGCCCAACACGCGAAGGAAAAGCTGCACTACATGGAAGACAGCGTGCTACCGATTATCGAGGCCAAGCGCGCCGATCTCGTCAGCAGCAGCCACGGCGTGAACGACTACTTCACTCTGGTCCCCACCCCTGGCCACACGATCGATCACTACGCCGTCCGCATCGGCAAGGGCGGCAAGGACGCGCTGATCACCGGCGACTTCATCCACTCGCCCCTGCAAGCAAAATACCCGGACTTGCCAATGCGGGTGGACTACGATCCCAAGCAGGGCGCGCAGACGCGTTGGAAAATGCTGGGCGAACTGTGCGACACGTCCACGCTGTGCTGCACCGCGCATTTCCCTTCTCCCTCGGTCGGGCGCATCAAGCGTTGGGGCGATGGCTTCAAGTGCGAGTTCATCACCGGCTGAGTCGATTTCCCCGGCGCGCGCCGAATCGGCTACACGGGGTCATGCTCCGTGTCCTTGCTTTCCTCGCCGCCCTGGTTCCGCTGGCCGCCGCCGCGCAGCAACCCTCCCGCCTGGATGTCGCGGCACGGCAGGTCGCGTCGCTTTTCCTGGCCAGTTGCGTCCAGTATGCTGGCCAACCCGCCGCGCTGCGCGCCTGGGCAACACAGACAAAAATCCCGCTCCTGCCCGCCCCCGGCCAGGCGGGGTTCTTGAAGGGCGCGCCCGGCACGGTGTTCGATGCCTCCAACCCCGCCGGCAAATTCGTCATCGTCGCCCTCGACGATGGCGGCTGCCTGGTGGCGGCGGAGGCGGTGAACACGGCGGAACTGGTCCGCGCCACCGAAGCGGCGCTCGCCCAGGCCGCCATCACCGCGGTGCTGGACGGCGACCGTGCAGACATCACGGATGAGAAAATGCGCCACCGCACCTACCACGCCGCCGCCGGCCCGCGCGGCTGGACCCTGGTGATCAGCTTCGGCCCCGGCCTTCCCAGCCAGGCCATGCTTTCGGCGGCGGCGCGGTAAGGCCCCCGGGGATGGCGAAAGGAATGACAAGATCGGGCACCCGCTATGTCTGCCAGTCCTGCGGCGCCATGGCGCCGAAATGGGCGGGGCGGTGCGAAACCTGCGGCGAATGGAACACGATTACCGAGGAAGCGATTGAGGCTCGGCCAGGCGCTGGGGGCAAGGCGCTGCCGGCCGGGCGGAAAATCGCGTTTGTGGGGCTGGAAGGCGCGTCTGCCCCGCCGCCGCGCATGGTCACCGGCATCGCGGAGCTGGATCGGGTGTTGGGGGGCGGATTTGTGCCGGCCTCCGCCGTGCTGGTCGGCGGCGATCCTGGCATCGGCAAATCAACGCTTCTGCTGCAAGCCACTGCCGCCATGGCGCGGGCGGGGCGGCGGGTGATCTATATCTCCGGCGAGGAATCGGTCGATCAGGTGCGGCTGCGGGCGCGCCGGCTGGGGTTGACGGATGCCAGAATGGAACTCGCGGCCGCGATCAACCTGCGGGAAATCGTGGCCAGCCTGGAAGCGGCGCCGGACGCGGCTTTGGTGGTGATTGATTCGATCCAGACCATGTGGATGGACACTATCGAAAGCGCGCCGGGCACCGTCTCCCAGGTCCGCGCCTGTAGTTTTGAGTTGATCCGCGCCGCCAAGGCCAAAAGCTTCGCCGTGGTCCTGGTCGGTCATGTCACCAAGGAAGGCGCGCTGGCCGGCCCGCGCGTGCTGGAACACATGGTGGACGCGGTGCTGTATTTTGAAGGCGACCGCGGCCACCAGTTCCGAATCCTGCGCGGCACCAAGAACCGCTTCGGCGCCACCGACGAGATCGGCGTGTTCGAGATGACGGATGCCGGCCTGTCGGAGGTCGCTAACCCCTCCGCCCTGTTCCTTGCCGAACGCCGCGGCAATATCTCTGGCAGCGCTGTCTTCGCCGGGCTGGAAGGCACGCGTCCGGTTCTCGTTGAGGTGCAGGCGCTGCTTTCCCCCAATCCCGGCGGCTCCCCGCGCCGCTCCGTCATCGGCTGGGATTCGGGGCGGCTGTCGATGCTGCTGGCGGTGCTGGAAACCCGCTGCGGGCTGCGGCTGAACGCCAACGACGTCTATCTCAACATTGCCGGCGGGTTGCGCGTGTCCGAGCCTGCGGCCGATCTTGCTGTCGCCGCCGCGCTGATTTCGGCGGTCACGGACACGCCCACCAGCGCGGGGGCGGTGTATTTCGGGGAGGTTGGGCTGTCCGGGGAAATCCGCCAGGTCGCCCAGGCTGAAGCGCGGCTGAAGGAAGCGAGCAAGCTCGGCTTCGATGCCGCCTGCCTGCCGCGGCGCGTCGCCCGGGGTTCCGGGCGCCTCGCCGCGCCGGACGGGTTACGGCTGGAGGAAATCGGCCACCTCGCCGACCTCGTCGCCCGCTTCGTGCCGGAATCGGCCAAGACATGATCGTTGCGACCCGGCCCGGCTGTGCTATCAGCCTGCCCACGTGGGCGGCGGCCCCTTGGGTGATCGGGGCCGGAAGGGCGACACGTCAGACGGGAACCGAGGCATGAATTCAGTCGATTACGCGGTGCTCGGCGTGCTGGCGGTCTCTGGCCTGCTCGCGTTGCTGCGCGGCTTTGTGCGCGAAGTGCTGGGCGTCGGCGCATGGATTGGCGCCGCCGTCATCGCATTGTCGGCGGAGCCTTTTGTTCGCCCCCATGTCAAACAATATGTCGGCCAATGGATCACCGACCCCCAACTGCAAAGCTATGCCGGCTTCGGCGCGGTATTCCTCGTCTCTGTCATCGTCCTGCTGATGGTCTCGCACTGGATCGGCGCGCTGGTCCGACAATCCGTCCTCGGCGGCGTCGATCGCAGCCTGGGCCTTGTCTTCGGCCTGGGGCGTGGTGCGGCGCTGGTGGTGGTGGCCTATTTCGGCGCCAGCTGGCTGGTGCCGATGGATCGCTGGCCCGATGTGGTGCTGCAGGCTCGCACCCTGCCGCTGGCCTTCCAGGGCGCCACCTGGCTGGCCGCACAGGTGCCGCAAGCCTACCGCCCGATGCTGCACGAGCCGCCCAAGGGCAAGGAAGCCCGCTCGAGCGATCTTCTGCACGCCGCCCCGGTCGGGCGCGCCACCGGTTCCGCCCCCACGCCCGCGACACCATCCCCCAATCCGTCGGTCCCGCCGAGCCTCCCCCTGGGCAAGCCCGCCGCACGGGAGTAGGAGAGCGCCCATGACGCAGACGCGCACAACCATTCCCGAGGATGATACGTTCCGCGTCGCCGGCGACGACAAGTTCCACGACGAGTGTGGCGTCATCGGCCTCTGGAACGTGCCGGACGCCGCCGCCGTCACCGCGCTCGGCCTGCACGCCCTGCAGCATCGCGGCCAGGAAGCCACCGGCATCGTCACCTATGATGGCACCCGTTTTCATTCCCATCGCGGCCTCGGCCTGGTAGGCGACAATTTTTCCGACGCCAAGATCATCGCCGGCCTGCCCGGCACGGTCGGTATCGGCCATAACCGCTATGCCACCACCGGCGAGACCATCCTGCGCAACGTGCAGCCGCTCTATGCCGATTTCGCCTTCGGTGGCTTCGCGGTGGCGCATAACGGCAACCTCACCAACGCCCATATCCTGCGCCGCCAGCTGGTCCAGCGTGGTTGCCTGTTCCAGTCCACCACGGATTCGGAGGTGTTCATCCACCTGATCGCCATCAGCCTCTATTCCACCGTGGTCGACCGGCTGATCGACGCGCTGAAACAGGTGGTCGGCGCCTATTCGCTGGTCGCGCTATCCAATGAGGCATTGATGGGCGTGCGCGATCCGCTGGGCGTGCGGCCGTTGATTCTGGGGAAGATTCTCGGCTCCGCCGAGGGGGGCGGCCCCAGCACCGGCTGGGTGCTGGCCAGCGAAACCTGCGCACTCGATATCATTGGCGCCGAATTCGTCCGTGACGTCGATCCCGGCGAGATCGTCGTCATCAACGACAAGGGCGTGCATTCCATCAAGCCCTTCGGGCGCGGCACGGAACGCTTCTGCGTGTTCGAGTATATTTACTTCGCCCGCCCCGATTCGATCATGGAGGGCATGCCCGTCTATGACACCCGCAAGCGAATCGGCGCCGAGCTTGCCCGCGAATCCGGCGTGCCGGCGGATGTGATCGTCCCGGTGCCCGATTCCGGCGTGCCCGCGGCCATGGGCTATGCGCAGGAAAGTGGCATCCCGTTCGAGCTTGGCATCATCCGCAACCATTATGTCGGCCGCACCTTCATCGAACCGACGGACCATATCCGTAATCTCGGCGTTAAGTTAAAACACTCGGCGAACCGCGCGGTGCTCGCCGGCAAGCGCGTCATCCTGGTGGACGATTCCATCGTGCGTGGCACGACCTCGAAAAAGATCGTCGAAATGGTCCGCCAGGCCGGGGCGAAGGAAGTGCATATGCGCATCTCCTCGCCGCCCACCACGCATTCCTGCTTCTACGGCATCGACACGCCCGAGCGAGGCCAGCTCCTGGCCGCGACCCATTCGGTGGAGGAGATGGCGGCGCTGATTGGAGTGGACAGCCTGTCCTATATCTCCCTCGATGGGCTGTACCGTGCGCTGGGAAAACCCGGCCGTGATCCCGTGAAGCCGCATTACTGCGATGCCTGTTTCACTGGCGATTACCCGATTTCCCTGCCCGACCAGGGGGACAATTCGGACCGCCAGCTCAGCCTGCTCACCGAATCGCGTTAATGTCGCCGCCGCTCGCTGGCAACGTCGCGCTCGTCACCGGCGCCAGCCGGGGTCTAGGCGCTGCCACCGCCATCGAACTCGCCCGTCTCGGCGCGCATGTCGTCCTCACCGCGCGCACGCAAGGCGGGCTGGAAGAAACCGATGACGCGATCCGGGCATTTGGCGGCAGTGCGACGATCCTGCCGCTGGACCTCGCCGAGGCCGGAACCATCGACGCGATCGGCCCCAGCCTGTATGCGCGCTTTGGCCGGCTGGATATTCTGGTGCATGCTGCCGCAATGTTGGGTGTGCTGACACCGGTGCCGCATATCCAGCCGAAGGATTTCACACCCGCGCTCGCGGTCAATATCACCGCCGTCTGGCGCCTGATCGCCACTTGCGCGCCCTTGCTCGCCGCCGCTCCGGCGGGTCGCGCGGTTTTCGTCACCACGGCCCTGGCGCATACGCCCAAAGCCTATTGGGGCATCCACGGCGCCACCAAGGCCGCACAGGCGCATCTGGCGCTGACATGGGCGGATGAGACCGAAAGCACCGCCCTGCGCATAAACCTCTTCGACCCCGGCCCAATGGCCACCAAACTCCGCCGCGCCGCCTACCCGGGGGAAGACCAGTCGTCGCTGCCAAAACCCGAATCCGTCGCCCCGGCACTCGCGGCACTCTGCTTGCCGGTGGAAAGTCGCACTGGCGCGTTGATCCCCCCGGCTTGAACGTAAACGGCGTCCCGCCGACACTCCCGACGGAAACGGGGGAAACACTCATGGACATCTCAGGCAAGACCGCCATCGTCACCGGCGCGGCATCCGGCATTGGCCTTGGCATTGCGACCGCGCTCGCCGAGTCCGGCGCCAACGTGGTGATGGCCGACATCCAGAAGGACGTGGTGGAAGCCGCCGCGCACGCCCTCTCCGGCACCAACAAGCAGGTCATCGCCACCCGCATCGACGTTACCCAGGAAGACTCTGTCCTTGCCGCCCTGGCCGAAGCGGAAAAAAAATTCGGCAAGCTGCACATCGCCTGCAACAATGCCGGCGTGCCGATGCATGGTACACAGCTGGTCGATGTGCCGGTGGCTGATTGGCAGTTCGTCATGGGGGTGAATATCTGGGGCATCATCCACGGCATCCGGCACTTTGTTCCCGCCATGCTCCGGCATGGCGAGGAGAGCCACGTGGTCAACACCGCCTCCGTCGCCGGCTTTCAGAATCGCCGCGGCACCAACCAGGGCCCCTATTCGATGTCCAAATACGCCGCGCTGTCGCTTTCCGAGGCGCTGGAGATCGAACTGGAGGGTACCAATATCGGCGTCTCCGTCCTCTGTCCCGGCCCGATCCGGACCAACATCGCCACCGGCGCGCGCAACCGCCCCGACCATATGGGCGGTCCGCAAACGCGCGCCAACGACGAGGCCACGCTCGCCGAACGTCTTGCCACCACTGGCCTCGACCCGAAAAAAGTCGGCGAACGGGTGGTGGATGCGATCCGTACCAAAACCTTTTATGCGTTTGTCAGCGCCGTGCCGGCCGATGTCATCAAGGCTCGTCATCGCCGGATCGAGGAAGCTTTGAACTCCCCCTGGGTGACGCATTACTGACCGGCCAACCGCTCCCGCGCCTGGGTCGCCAGCACATCGGCGCGTTCGTTCATCGGATCGCCGTTATGGCCGCGCACCCATTGCCAGTCCACGTCATGCTGCGCCGCCGCCGCCAGTATCCGGCGCCATAAATCCATGTTTGCCACCGGATCGCCCGACGCGGTGCGCCAATTCTTGCGCACCCAGCCGGTGTGCCAGCGAGTGATGCCGTTCTGAACATATTGGCTGTCGGTATAGAGCACAACCGAGCACGGCTTTGTCAGTGCTTCCAACGCCGCGGCCGCCGCCGTCAGTTCCATGCGGTTATTGGTGGTGGCGGCCTCCCCGCCCGAAAGTTCCTTTTCGACATCGCCGAAACGCAGGATCGCCGCCCAGCCGCCGGGGCCGGGATTGGGCTTGCAGCCGCCATCGGTCCAGATTGCCACGCGCGGCGTGGCCTTCGTGTCGGGCTCAGATGCCTCCATGCTAGATGCCATAGGCCTGCCAGTTCTTCGCGCCTCGATGAAACCGCAGCCGGCGCAGATATTCCAGCGGATCCTTACGCGTCACCATTGCGCCCGCCGGGGTGTTCACCCAGTCATACAGCCGCGTCAGTAAAAATCGGATTGCCGCGCCTTGGCACAACACCGGCAACGCCGCGCGTTCGGCCTCCGACAGCGGGCGCACCGCGTCATAGGCCCACAATAGCCCCCGTGCCTTGGTAGCATTGAACGCACCATCGGTCTCGAAGCACCAAGCGTTCAGGCAGATCGCCACATCATAGGCGACGATATCGGTGGCGGCGAAATAAAAATCGATCAGGCCGGAGACGTCGGCATGCAGGAAAAACACGTTGTCAGGAAACAGATCGGCATGGATATGCCCAACCGGCAGCCCCGCGGGCCAGCTTGCGAGAATCTCCGCCAGGGACGAATCCAGCTCCGCCAATAGCCCCGGCTGCACATCGTCGCCGCTGCCCCGGCAGCGCTCCAGCAGCGGCGCCCAGCCCGCGGGACCCAACGCATTCGCGCGAATAGGCGCAAAATCCGCCCCCGCCAGATGCAACCGCGCCAGCGCCGCGCCCACCGGGGCGCAATGCTCCAGCCGCACCCGCCGTGGCCACACGCCGGGCAGGAACGTCGTAATCGCCGCCTTGCGTCCGGCCAGTTCGCGCAGTGCCACCCCATCCGCGCCTTGCACCGGCAAGGGGCAGGAAATGCCGGCCCGCGCCAGATGTTCCATCAAGCCCAGGAACCACGGCAGGTCCGCGGGATCGACGCGCTTTTCATACAGGGTAAGAATGTAGTCACCGCTGGTGGTGCGGAGGGAAAAATTGGAATTCTCCACGCCCTCGGCGATGCCGCGAAACGCGATGGCCTCGCCGATCGCGTATTCCCGCAGAAAGGCGGCCAATGCCTCGTCGGTGACTTCAGTATAGACCGCCATGCGTCAGGGGCGCCTCGATGGGGGGTGTAGCCGGAAACAGCGTGGCTCGCTACACCGTCGCGGCCGGATGTCCAACCCCCGGCCCCGCCCCGGAGTTGCCGATGCCCAGTTTCACCCGTCCCGCCCGCGCGCTGCTTGCACCCGTCCTGGTTTTGTTGGCGCTCGCGGCCTGCCGGGCGCCGAAGCCGACGGAATTCGCCCCCTCCTGCCCGCGCGTGGTGATCCTGGCGGACGCCGCCGATATTTCCCGCTACCGCGACGGCGGCGGGCAGGATTTGACCGACCTTGTGCTGGACGGTCGCATCGCCGGCTTCAAGGGCGGCTGTGAGCGGGAGGACGTCAACAATGTCCGCACCAACGTGACGGTGGACCTGCAGTTGCTGCGCGGCCCCGCCGCCACTGGCCGCAACGCCCAGGTGAGCTATTTCATCGCCGTCCGCGATGGCGACCGCATCCTGGACAAGCAGAGCTACGCGCTCGGCGTCACGTTCCCGAGCAACCAGGACCAGATCCGTGTCTCCGCCCCGGAGGTTTCGATGATTGTGCCGGTGAACAAGGAGAAGTCCGCCGCCGCCTACGACGTACTGATCGGCTTCCAGCTGTCATTCGACGAGCTGTCGCTGAACCGCCGGCGCGGCCCGCGCTGAAATCTTCACGATTGCGATCGGCCCGAACAACCCGGCCGCCATCAGGATCGCGGCGAACGGGGCGAAGGTGGCGCTGGTCCAGCCGAGCAGGGGCAGCAACGTCGCCTTCGCCAGGCCGATGCAGATGGTGTTAAACAGGTAGATCGGGAACACGAAGCGCCCGAGCCAGTTCAGCATGGGCGGCGCCCATGCCCGCATCAGCCCATGCAACGTCGGCATCGACAGCAAACCGAGGCCGAGCAGCCACGCGCCGAACGGTGCCGGCGAGGCGCCCGACCACGCCAACAGTAACAACACCGCGAACAGCCCAAGCGCCGGCCAACGGAACCGGTCCACCGCCGCGAGCCACGTCGCGCCCGCTTGCGCCGCCGCCACGCCGGCCGCGAAGAAGACGAAATAGCCGCAGATTCGGTCCAGATAGGCAACCGGCGGCGCGGGCAGGGCGAACAGCACTAAGCCAAGGGCCATAAGCCCAACCATGCCCAGACCGCGCGCGAGCATCG
>Ga0302322_100001741_pt1 | contig 18071 bp, 13 predicted proteins | sample Fen_T0_2_FD_203757 | JGI IMG/M metagenome (GOLD analysis project Ga0302322, IMG submission 203757) | Peat permafrost microbial communities from Stordalen Mire near Abisko, Sweden - Fen_T0_2 | ecosystem: Environmental > Terrestrial > Soil > Wetlands > Permafrost | place: Sweden: Abisko... | reverse complement strand
ATTTTTCGAGCTCAGAAGCCACGGCGCAATTTGGAGCAACTGGTAGTTTCCGCTCAGGGTTCGAACCTTTCTGGAAAATTCACGACTTCCCCCCAGGTCCGGCGAGTCCCAAGCTTGGGCTCGCGAATCGAAGATCACGCGGGATCCCTTACAAACGGCCTGCATCGGAAGCAGAACGTCATCCAAGATCGTCCCTTCGGGCAGCGGGTCGAGGAGGGACCGGCGCGCGCAGTAAATCGCACCGGTAGCGCCTGCAACGGAACCGGAAGCAGACTCCATCTCGCGAATCTTTTTCTCAATGCGCCAGTACAATCCCATTCCCTTTTGTGTTTCCCCACTTGCTGGATCGCCCAGCATCAATTCCCCGCTTGCGACACCGACTTCGGCATCGGAGAAATTTTCGATCAGCAAACGCAACGCATCCGGCTCGATCTGTTGCCTGGCATCAGTAAACAGTAGTATCTCGCCCTGCGCCGCAGCGATTGCATCATTCAAGCCGGCGGCTTTCCCCCGCGACTCTGCCTTCTCTATGACCTTCACACGTGAATCTTGCGCACACTTGTCCAAGATCGACACCGTTCGATCAGTCGAACCATCAGACACCACTACGACTTCCAGTCGCTCCGGTGGGTAGTTCAGCGTCAACAAGTTTTCAAGCTTGCGCGCAATTACGTCCTCTTCGTTCTTTACGACCATGACCGCCGAAACAACTGGCTCCCCGGGACCGCGCCGTATCGGCCGCGGAGACCATCGGCTACGAAGCCACAACCAGACCGGATACCCAACGTACGCGTATCCAATCAGCAACGCCGAAAGCCAGAAAACCCACTTCATTTCACTGCGCGCCCCGGCGCAGCAAGACCGTTTTCACGGTCAAGAACATGATTGCCAAATCGAGCCCGATGGACGCGTTCTTGATGTAGAACAAGTCATACTGCAACTTTTCCCGCGAGTCTTCGACGGTACTCCCGTACTTGTACTTCACCTGCGCCCAACCGGTAACTCCGGGCCTCACCATGTGACGGACGCCATAGTACGGAATTTCCTTGGACAACATTTCCACGAATTCCGGGCGCTCCGGTCGCGGCCCCACGAAAGCCATATCCCCTTTCAGTACGCACCACATCTGGGGGATTTCGTCGAGACGCGATGTTCTCAAGAACCTTCCGACTCGTGTGACGCGAGGATCATTGTTGGAAGCCCACTGTGGGCCGCTTAGCGTCTCAGCATCAGCGCGCATGGTGCGAAACTTCACGACCTTGAAGATGCGCCCACCCTTGCCCACTCGCGTCTGTGTGTAAAAAATTGGTCCTTTCGAGTCAAGGCGAACTGCCAGCATGATCAGGGGCAGGAGTGGAAGCGCCAGAACAAGACCAATCAACGAAATTGCAAGCGAGACGATACGGCGAACCAGCCGAAAAGTTCCCCCGCGTCGAAAGCCTTCCCCGAAAACGATCCAGCTTGGATACAAGTTCTCAACTTCGATCTTGCCGGACATCTTTTCCAGCCAGGACGCGGCTTCTTCGACCTTGATGCCGTGCATCTTAAGTTCAAGGAGTTGCTGCATGGGAATGGTGCCGCGCCGGTCGGGCATCGCCACGATCACCCGATGCACTCTTTCCTTGCGTACGATGTCCATCAGGTGGGTCGCAACTGATTCGCGCGTGACAGCCCCTTCGAGTTTTCCCGTCCAACTGGCGACCTCAACACCGATCTCGGGATTGTTCCTCAGTCCCTGAACCAGACGCTGAGCTCGTTCACCGGTCCCGAGTACATAAACGCGCTCCACCAGAATGGGCAGTTGCACGAGCCATGTATATCCCAAGCGCCATCCCAATAACGCCACTGTCAGGATGAGCAGACCGACTTCCGACGAACCATTGCCCAGCAAGTAGTTGGGACGAACATAAGAAACCGCTGCCAGGACAAAAGCCAGCAGTCCCGGAACCATCAACAAACGGAAATACAACTCGCCTTTCGTGTTCAGTCGGGCCGTGTCATAGAGATCAAACCAGTGCGAGCAGATCAAGACGACAGCTGTGACCACGCAGATCTTCAGGTACCCGCCCTCGTAATTGAGGACAAGGTAGCTGTCTTCCCGGAATGCGTACACCGCTCCCAATAGGAACGAAGTCCAAACGATCAGCGCCTCGCCGATCAAAAGGACTAGTGTCCGAACCGGATAATAGACATTGAAGAGCCGGATCACAGGGGCCTCGGTCGGTTCTAGACTTGGCTACTGACAGACTCGCCATAGTAGTACTTAGACTGCGCGAGCTTATCCGAGGGAGTTCCGTTCAGGACGACACCAAGCAACAGTTTGTCCGGAAACTCTTCGCGGGCACGCTTTGCCATCTCGGAGGGAGTTTCATTCGAGCGGACAACCATGATAATGCCGTCGCAAGAATTGGCGATCAACGTTGCATCCGACACCGGAATGACGGGTGAAGAGTCGAGAATAATCCAGTCGAACATGGGTTCGACGCGTTGGAGCAACAACTTCAAGCGGCCATTGGAAAGAAGTTCTGCTGCCCCCGAAACGTTCCGACCGGCGGGAAGGAAAAATAGATTTTCCATCGGACCGCGCTGCATGGCGGCCATTTCATCGCACTCGCCGAGCAGGTAGTCGGAAAGCCCGGGCGTGGACCGGGTGCCGAGGTGACGATGCATACCCGGATTGCGGAGGTCGCCGTCAATAACTAGGACCCTTCGGCCATGTTGCCGTACAAGAACCTGCGCCAAGTTCGCAGCCACGAATGACTTCCCTTCCTTGGGGAGTGCGCTCGTGACTAACAGGCGCTTCAGAGAGATTTTCTCGCGTATCTGATAAAGCCGGGAACGAAGGGTGCGAAATTCCTCGGTACCGATGCGGTTCTCGTCTTCGCTAAAAAACAGCATCGTACGCTGGTCCGGATTCCATTCCGTCTGCGGACAACGCGCCAGCATGGTCTCGTAGTTCATGCCGGACGACGGCATGACAGCTTCCCTCTGCGCCTGTTGCAGCGGGGGCATGGCGATTGGCTGCGATTCTACTGGTTGTGGCTCGAGCGTGGACTCTACGTGCGTCCCCATGGAGGCTGCGCGTTCCTGCTCTGCGCGTTTCAATGCGTCGTGTATTCGGCTCATAGTTTCCTTTCCTTGGGGAGATCCTGTTGTTCCGACTGGCGCAACTTATCGGCGAGCGTCGCCAGCGTGCGTAGTGCTTCTACTAGGTCGAACTTTTCCGAGGACGGCGGCGGGGCCGGCATCATGGCTGCGGCGTTCCCGTCGGCCAGATCGAAGTCTCTCGCCACTGAGTCGACGATTTCGAGCGTCACGGTCTTCTTCTGATCTACAAAGGCACTCACCAGACAATGCTCGCAAAGAAGATTGATAACTCGCGGAATTCCGAAAGAGTAACGGAAGATCGCAGAGGCCGCGTCCGGCTCAAAGATGGGATCGCCGTTGGAGCCAGCAATGCGCAATCTCTGGACGATATACGATCTGGTTTCTTCCAAATTGAACGCGTGCGTCTTCGCACGAAGCGTAAGGCGCTGACGCAACTGTCGCAACTGTGGCTGTTTGAGGCGTTGTTCCAATTCCGGCTGTCCGACCATGACGATTTGCAGGAGTTTTTCCGTGAAAGTCTCCAGATTGGTCAGCATCCGGATTTCTTCCAACACTTCGTCAGACAGGTTCTGCGCTTCGTCTACCACCAGCACGGCGGTTTCGCCGGCTCGATAGCGGTCGAGCAGCCAGTTGTAAAGACGTTGCAGGATCTGACTTTTCGACTTCGTATCGCAAGGCACCCCAAAGTCCGACATCATGAAGTCTAGAAACTGCCCCGTATCCATGCGCGAATTAAAGATGAAGGCTGTCGCGACTTGCTGCAGACGGAGCCATTCCATCAGCTTGTTGACCAAAGTCGTCTTGCCCGTACCCACTTCGCCCGTCAGTAAGACGAAGCCCTTCCGGCTTTGAATGCCGTACGTCAGGCAAGCCAACGCCTCTTCCGTGTGCCGCGTCAGAAACAAGTAGCGCGGGTCCGGATTGACGTTAAACGGATTGGCTCGAAGTCCAAAAAACTCTTTGTACATATGCTTGCGTTAGACCTCGACCTTGTCCTTATCGGCTGTTTGACTTCGGCTCCAGAATTTCCTCTGGCCGTTTCCATTCGAGGAAACTTCGTTCTCGTCTCCCAGCCATGGAACTGAAATGAGCAAAGGCAGATCCATCACTGCTTCAGCGTCTCTTTCGGTGCGGATCGAGCGGTCGCTAATCTCCAACCACACTCCAAGGAGAAATCCAATGCCAAGGCCCCCGGCGAGGCCTGCGGCAGCAAACAGCAGACGGTTCGGGAAGCTAGGCCGGTCCGGTGCACCAGCGATTTGCAGAACCGTCATCTGCTCGCCTTGCTGCTGATTTTCCATACTCTTGCCAAGATCTGCGGAACTCTTCTTTGTCAGGAGATCCCGATAGAACGCCTGCGCGTTGTCATAATCCCGGCTCAATTGTTTGTACTGTTCTTCAATTCCGGGGCTCATGTTCGTCCGGCTCTGGTAAATATTGATTTGCCCCTGAAGTCTCTTCTGATCCGAAGTGGCCTGCTGGATTACATTCTCGTACTGATGGATCTGGAGACGCATTTGGCGAATCTCGGCGGGTTCGTTCGCGCTCGCCTTCTCGCTCGCCTCCGCAGGGTTCACAGTTCGCTTGTTGATCTCATCCAGCTTGCTCTGAACCTTCGCAATATCCGTCTTGGTCTTGATGACGTCGGGATGGTCGTCGGTGTATCGCGATTGCAACTGGATCAACTGAGTCTGCAACGTCGTCAGTTGTGTCTCCAGCGTCTGCGGGTTAGAGTTCGACTGCGAACTCTTCCAGGCTGCTAACTGCTGCGCTAGCAAGCTCTCGGTGTAGCTCTTGTCCTGCTGTGCGCGGTTCAGGCTCTGGGTGGACTGGTCGAGTTGGGTGGTCAGCGCCATCAACATCTTCATGTTGTTGTCGATGTCGCCCGGGAGTTGGCCAAGGTATTTATTCTTGAAACTCGCCAACTGAGAGTCGTGCTCGTCGAGCGCACGTTTAGCATCCTCGACCTGCCGGTCAAGAAAATCGGTTGTGTCCTTCGCGGCTTCCGCCCGCGATTGCAGGTTTTCCGTCACGATGGCGTCCGTGATCGCGTTGCAAATCTTCTGCGCTCGCTTTGGGTCGCTATCGCTGTAGTTCACGTTAAAACCTGGCAAAGCCTGGTCGGTGCCTGGTCTTTTCTTGCCTCCCGGCGTCGCGGCGCTCATGGAGGTGATCACCGGCGTAACCGTCAGATTGGACCGAATGGCATCCATCACCTGGCCTTCTTCTTCGGGCTTAAGGCCCAGGGCTTGAATGATGGGCTTCAATCGGCTCGAGCTCATCACTTGCTGGCTGAGAGTCTGGATCCGTTGCGTGAAGTCGGCAGTGATCACCGGGGTGACGTAGTTCGATGGAACTTTCTGCCCTACCACCAGGACCATGGACTGCGAGGTGTACTTGGGCGAGAACCCGTACGAGACCACGAATCCGGCAACTGCCGCCGCTAGCATGGGCACCAGAATGACCTTCAGCCGTCGCCGCAATATCGCCAGATAATCATCCATCGTCAGTTCGCGTTCCATACTCATACTCTCCAGTTCCGGCCGCGTGCTGTGCGGCCAGCAAAATTATTCAATGCGAATCGGCCGCGGATGCCACTCCACTCCAATCGTGGCGATGTGCCGCTGGTTCGTTTCCCCGGTTACTGTTCCCAACACGGTCGGAGCGTCAAACCATACTTCGGAGAAGTGGTACGCGCCAAACAGGTCGTAGGTGCGTCCCAGGTGCTTCCGAACAACGACACCAAAGGTGCCGTCGTTGTAGCTATTCGCCCCTGAGGTGACGGTTGACAGACGCTTATTGTGCGCGAAACCCACATCCAGAAAGAGGTTGTAAGTACGACCTACAGGGCGCCTCACCGATAAATGGGCGACCTGCGTGTCAGCTCCGGGAAAGAAGCCAGAGCCCTGCGATGTGAACTTCTCGTAATTGAGCAGCATGGACGTATGCTCGAACCGGTAACGCAACGTTGCCCGGCCCACAAGGTTCCAAGTCTTAGTTTGTGTGCCAAAACGCAGATCGTTGTATTGCGGTCCGATGCCGGCGGTGAAACTCATGCGCCCTGTAATCGTGTGGCTCCAACGCACGTTCACGACATCGTTATAGACTTCGCCGCCAGAGATGGTTGCAAAGCGAAATAACTGGAAGGCATAGACGACGGCAATCTGATCATGCCGACGGATGAGATGGCTATATCCGCCTTCGACTGTGCTCTGGTCACCGTTCAGCAATCCTTCATTGTTGTGATAGAAGTGCGCGTTGCTAAACCCTCCAATCAGGGTAAACGCCGAGCGCGGCGAAATAGCCTGCACAACGTCAACAATCGCTGAATTCGAAAGTCGGGGAACTGTTCCAATCGTGCCAAACTGGCCATTGAGACGGTAGATTCCCGGCAAGCCGAGGGAGATACCGCCGGTGGCAATGCCAAAGCCAGGCAACCCACCTCCCCCCACAAAAGTACCGTCCGGGAAATAGGTAAAGGAGTCGCGCAGTGTGACCTGTCCCGTACGCCAGCGCGTTACGCCCTCGAGGCCCGCAGCCTGAATCTGTCTGGTGAAGAATGGATTGTCTCCAAACCCAACACCGCCCAGGTACTCCAAAAAGAGATCGCTCTTCTGCCAGAACTTCTGTAAGTCTGCAGCCCCCAACAGGTGCGTCACACCCGTAGCTTTCGCTTTACTGAAAGTATTCTGTGCATTGGTATCGACGGATTCGCCGGCTTGCAAGGCTGCAGAAATAAAGCTCCGGCTCGACGTTTTCAGCTCAAGACCGGGCTCATCGAGTCCCGATAAGGGCGGGTTCTCCGGATCCAGAATCGGCACATTTTGGCCCAACGCTGGGGCCGGCGCCGTTCCCTGGGACTGAGCATTCGCCTGGACCACCGCGAGGACACCGATGCCTAGCATCAGGAGGCAACAACGCATTGTCTGCAGATTAAGCATGGTTTCCCCACTACGGAACGACGATGGTGTCTCCCGGTTGCAGCAAGTAGTTTTGTTCGATCCGCTCGCCCTTCACCAGCTTGCGGTAGTCCACAGGGAGTTTTTCCTGTTTTCCGTTGACGGTACGCAAAACATAGATCTTCTTGGTGTTGGCAAACTGGGTTAATCCCGCACTCGAAATCGCCTGCAGCACGGTCATATTGGGCAACATCGCCGTCGCACCGGTATGCGACACCTCGCCGACCAGGAAAATTCGCTTGCTGTTGATCGCCGTAACCACGACCGTCACGCGCGGATCGGCGACGAATTTCTTGAGCTTTTCGGCCAGCGAGTCGGCGAGTTGTCTTGGCGTCAAGCCTGCAGCTTGAATGTCATCCAGTAACGGCATCGAGATCTTCCCGTCCGGGCGGACCGGCAGAGTCTCTGTCAAGTTCGCTTCGTTCCATACCGCAATGTGGAGATTGTCATCGGGTCCGATAACATAGTCCGGCCCCGCGAGGGGGCTCGAAGCCGCTTGCGGGTCTTTCTCAGCCCCTGGGTTCGCGGCGGGCTTGGTGTCTTGCGCCAGCACAATACGGCTCGTCAACAGCGCCGCTATCACCGCTTTCCATATCCATCTCATATCTTCTCCTCGAAATTGTTGTGCTGAACTCGACCACCTCAAGTTCCGTAACCCTCAAATCCGATCTGCTTCAACTTGTAGAGCAATGCCTTGTAACTGATCTGCAATTCCTGTGCGGCTCTTCGACGGTTCCAGCGCGTTCGCGTCAACACCTGCATGATCAAGTCTCGTTCCGCCTCGCGGGAAGCTGCTCGAGCTGCGTCTTTCAATGAAATCTTCTCCCCATTGCCTGGTTCAACCCTTCGTAACAGGGACCGCAGGCCTCCCATCGCCAACGATTCATCCCCAAGTGCCACAATAGCCCGGGCGGTATCCTTCAATTCGCGAATATTACCTGGCCAGTGATACTCGAGAAAAAACTTTTCCGATTCTCCGCTGAGCGCCGGCGCGTCCCGCCCCAGATCGTGCGCTGCTTCGGACATGAACAATTCCCGTAAAGCGGGAATGTCTTCTTTACGTTGGCGCAAAGGTGGCAATCGCAAACACACCGCGCTCATACGGTAATAGAGATCTTCGCGCACTTTCCCGGCCCGTACTTCAGGTTCCAGTTCAGTCGAGGATCCACAAACGAAGCGAGGCACCCGGCGGCCATCCGCCTCATTCAACTCGATCTGGCATACCAGTTCTTTTTGCGCTGCTGCAGGGAGATCGCCGACTTCCTGGATGTAGATCGTTCCCCCATCCCTTGCTCCCGTTGCCAGGACATCTTCACTGAGAGCCTTTCCATGATATGCCCGGAAGGGTTCATGGGCACGACGAGAAAGACTGTGAACCCTAGCCGCCATCGCCGCTTTCCCCGAACCGTGCTCTGCCACTACCAATACGGGTACATCATTCTGGGATAACTCGCGAATCACAGCTTCGACGGTGCGCATGCCCGGGCTGATGCTCTCCACCCACACTCTGACTCCGCCGCTCGGCATAGGTTCCCTGTGCGCCACAAATCCGTTGTTCTGAAAATCCATGAGGAATTCGCTTCCGAGATCGGGGAAACTCGGTCAAAGGCTTAGTCCCAGTACTGCACACGCGTTGCCATCTTGGGGAAATTGTGCACCGCTTATAAGATCAGCAGGTACTTATATTTCAATGGTTTGCAAACGGGCGCTCGCCCTGCTCACTCTTATTGAAGGTATCACACTGCGAACATGTGGGAAAAGTTTTGCCCAATTGTCCCATAACGTCGGAAACGTTACTGCGACGACCTCGCTCAACCTTCTTCGGAACCGCCAGTTCCCAGCGCTGCTAATGTTTTGCTTAAACACCACCTTTCGCGTATCCTCACCTTCCAAGCGCGCCATTTATATGGGGGATTCTGCAAATACTGTCCCCTTCGCCTCGCCGCGAGAGGGTCGCCTGTCCTTCCCATTGCCCGGCCCTCGGGGCTGGACTCTGATATTGCTGCTCGTCTGGCTCTACCACTCCATCCTTTATCGTCTTGCAAATCAATACGTTAGCGACCCGAACTTCTCCCACGGTTTCTTTGTTCCGGCATTTGCCATCTTCGTCCTGTGGCAGAACCGACAGCGGTTGAGAACGACCCCAATCGCACCGGCGTGGTTCGGATTTCCGGTCATCGCCGTCGCACTGATCTTGCTTGTTCTTGGCGACCTGGGAGTGGAGCTGTTCACATCCCGAATGTCGTTGCTCCTGCTGATTGGCGGACTCATTATTCTCTTTCGGGGATGGCCGTTATTTCGAGCTGTCTTCTTCCCATGGGCCTTTCTATCACTCGGGGTTCCGCTGCCCAACCTGATCCTCCAGCGACTTACTTTTCCGCTCCAGATCCTCGCCTCGAAGCTCTCAACCTCCATGCTGGAACTTGTGGGTATTCCCGTACTACGGGAAGGAAATGTCATCCATCTTGCTGCTAAATCACTCGAAGTAGTGGAGGCCTGCGCCGGTATCCGATCCATGCTCTCACTGCTCACGCTCGCCATCATCTACGGCTATCTCATGGAGCAGCGCAACTGGGTCCGCTTCCTGCTCGCTTGCTCGTCGGTACCGATCGCGGTGTTTGCGAACGCCTTTCGCATCTTCGGAACGGGCGTCCTAGTCCAGTATTGGGATCCGGACAAAGCCGAGGGCTTTTATCATCTATTTCAAGGATGGCTCATCTTTGTTGTCTCTCTAATCATGCTGTTCACTCTCCACCGCATCATCAACATGATTTGGAAACCGGCACCTAGCTCGATAGCCAAGTCCTTCACCACCGCTAAAGCGCCAGTTTCTAACGCAGCCCCTGTGCCGGCGAACAAGGCTACTTTGCGTTTCGCCGCTACCGCTGCATTGATGCTTGCCACTGCAGTCGGTCTGATGGCTCATTCGCAAAACGAGGTCTTCCCGCCGCGCCAATCTCTCGGCACACTGCCCGCAGAGATCAATGGACTTACCAGCCATGATGAAGTGCTCGATGCTGAAACCCTGGAGGTCCTCGGCCCGGGGGAATTTCTGGACCGCTATTACACAAACCCGCAAGAACCCTATGCGTGGATCAACTTGTTCATCGCCTACTTCCCCACACAGAAAATGGGCGACACGATCCATTCCCCGAATCACTGCTTGCCGGGGTCCGGTTATGTGCCATCTCAACGTCAGGTTGTGCACCTTCCGGGAGCGGCAGGAAGTTCATTTCCAGCGAATCGCTACATTGTCACAAAAGGAGCAGATCGCCTTTTGGTTCTCTATTGGTTTCAGGCACACGGTCGCGAGGTCGCTGGCGATTACCAATCCAAGTACTACCTCATCGCAGACTCCATTCGATTACACCGGAGCGACGGCTCACTCGTCCGCTTCATGACGCCGATGCTCGATGGTGAATCAGCCAGCGATGCCCAGGTGCGGGTGATGAAAGTGGGTTCGCAGGTAATTCCGCTGCTGGACAATTACATTCCGCGGTAAAAACGCGACATCTCCGGTTGCTGGCAAGCACTCCAAACAGAATCAAGACCTAGCTTACCCAGAGCGGACGCCGGGAACATCGGAGCGATTCAGGACTAGCCGTGCATGCGGAACTCCCCGGAGCCATGAGCGCGTGTATGGGCGAACGCTTCCGGCAAAAAACGCACAAGGTCGGTGGCAACGAGAGAACTTTCTCCCACGACAGCTGCACCCAGATCTCCGGCCAGTCCGTGAAGATAAACGGCGAGTGCCGTCGCCTCCAGCATCCGATTGGGATGTTGCGCGATGAGTCCGGATATCATTCCAGTAAGAATGTCGCCTGTACCACCGGTGGCCATCCCGGGGTTGCCGGTCGAGTTCCCCCAGACCGTGCCGTCGGGCGCGGCAATCAGAGTGCGATGTCCTTTGAGCACAACCGTCAACTCGTGCTCGCGAGCAAACTTCCGCGCAGTCTCCAAACGGTTCGCCTGAACTGCAGCAATGCTCAATCCCGTAAGCCGCGACATCTCCCCCGGGTGCGGCGTGATCACGATACTGCGCCCGCGCCCGTTCAATTGATCCGCCGCGCCCTCAAACGCATTTAATGCGTCGGCGTCCAGAACAATCACTGCGCCCTGAAAAACGGTTGGCTTGATCACGACCGTCCGCACAAACTCCGATGTCTCGTGATTGCGGGAAATCCCCGGGCCGATCGCAATAACAGTCTTGCGTTCAAACAGCGCGTTCAAGGCCGGACCAATCGCACGCGTGCTGATCGTTCCTTCGTCAGTCTCCGGCAAAACCTCAGTCATCAATTCGGGATGAAAACCCGCTACCGTACTTTGGGCAGATTTCGGTGTAGCCACCGTCGAGAGTCCCGCGCCTGCTCGCAGGGCTGAGAATCCGGCCATCGCCGCAGCTCCGGCCTTGCCGAGTGATCCACCGATCACCATGACGTGCCCGTAACTGCCTTTATTGGCATCGCGTGCGCGCGGGGCAAGCAGACCGGCGAAATCTGCGGGCGTGCTGAGGTACAGTCTCGACTCGGAGACGATTGCCTCCTCGGGTGAACCGATCGGTGCGATCACGGTCGGACCGTTTGTCAGTGCGGCAAAAACATGAGCCGGACGTGGAGCCGTGAACGTTACAACAGCGTCCGCGCGGGCAACAGTCCCCTGCTGCAGGGCCATCCCATCGGCGTCCACTCCGGACGGAATGTCAGCTGCCACGATTGCCGCTCCGCCGGCATTCATCTTCGCAATCGCAGCCGCATAGAGAGCGGTAACCGGCGGCCGGAACCCGGTGCCCAGCATGGCATCGACGATCACATCTGAACCCAGAATCTCGGATGCTTCCGAAGATTCAAGTTCTTCGGCTTCGCGCACAACCAGCGGCGCGATGTCTGTCCGGTCGAGCATTTTCTCGAACATCGCCGCTGCGTCGCCGTGCAGATCCGCCGGATCGCACAACAGCAGAACCCGAACCGTCCGCTTCGCTTCAGCCAACTTGCGGGCAACAACAAACCCGTCTCCGCCGTTGTTGCCCTTGCCGCAGACCACGCCAATGCGCTCAGCTTGCGGGTAGTCGTTGAATACGAAGCGCGCCACGGCTGCGCCTGCGTTCTCCATCAATGTGAGGGAAGGAACTCCGAAGCGTTCGGTAGTGGCGCGGTCAATCGCACGCATTTCGGCGGCACTGGTAATCTTCATGACCCGCTTCCGGCCGTCCGCTCGAGCTCACGCAACTGGTGCGGTTCGCCCATGGCAATCAGAAAATCGCCAACCTCGATGCGATCATCCGGAGCAGGATTGAATCGCATTCCAGCCGCTCGCTTGATCGCCAGAATAATCACGCCCCGATCCTGTCGAATTCGCGAGGTCTCAATCGTCTTGCCGGCAAACAGGCTGCTCCCGCTGATTGGCACTTCCCCAATCTCCAGATCCATCCCGAGATGCGTCGTTGCTGTGTCAAGAAAACTGACTACGTGAGGACGCAAGAACGATTGCGCGATGCGCTGTCCGGCAAAAATATAGGGAGACACTACCGAATCCGCACCGGCGGTCAGCAAGTGCTTTTCCGCCACATCTTCGCTGGCTCGGGCAATAATACGGAGACGCGGATTGAGCGTCCGCGCAGTCAGGACGATATAGAGATTGGTGGCGTCGGTGGTGGTGGCCGCGACGAGTCCTTTGGCATGTTCAATCTGCGCTTCTCGCAGGGTCTGTTCTTGCGTGGCGTCGCCGATTAGCATGAGCCAATTCTCAGAAGCGAATTTCTGGGCTTTCGCTTCATTGCTCTCAATGATGACAAACGGCGCTGGCCGCCGCGCCAACTCGCGGGCTGCGCTGCGTCCCACTCGCCCCGCACCGCAAATGATGTAGTGATCCGTGAGACGGCCGATCTCGCGCTCCATACGCCGCCTTCCAAAGAAGCTCTGCAACTCGAATTCTAGCAAAGCCTGCGTGAGCGACCCGATCGCCAGAAACAACAGCGACACGCCGCCGAGGATGACAAAAATGTTGAACACGCGACCCGCATGCGATAGCGGGTGCACTTCCTGATACCCAATCGTGGTCAACGTGGTAATGACCATGTAGAAACCGTCGAACCATGGCCATCCTTCAATCCAGTGAAATCCTGCGGTCCCCAAGCCAACCACCAGCAGCAGCAACGCCGCCAGCAGTCTCAGATTACGCAGTGTCTTCATGCTCTGGCTTTGCTCCGCGCCAATCGGGCGCGCGGCTCTCTTCCGTTCCGGGCAAAAACCTTGCCCGATCCGGATACGCTAAGAACGACAGGAGAGTATATCTTCACTTCCCTGCTCCCGGCTGTGAGGTGCGTTGTGTATCCTTGCACAGCACTGATACCATTTTTGAAAACCATGCCTACTCTCATTCCTCGTCCCACTCGTATCGAAGCTGCTGGCAACAAACCAAAGAGTATCGAAGAGCACGTCGGCCTCTTGAATACCGCAACGGCCAACGTCAGCATTGCCCACATGCGCAGCCCGGAGGGCTGGCAGGAGCCGGGGCAGACTCCGGAGTTTGAGGAATACTCGGTCGTTTTGCGAGGGGTTCTCTGCGTCGAATCTAAGTCAGGGAAGCTTGAGGTTACGGTGGGGCAGTCGGTGATCACCCACCCAGGCGAGTGGGTCCGCTATTCAACACCCTATCCCGGTGGGGCGGAATACATAGCGATCTGCGTGCCGGCGTTTTCCCCGCAGACGGTTCATCGGGATCCGTCAATGACCGGATAGTCACTCCGTGAGGTTTCTGAGAAGCCTCGGCGCAGATCCGTCTTCCCCTGAGAACTACCCTTGTTACTAGCGTGCTGGCGATCCCTTGCGCCGCGCCTTCCTCTTGCGCTCCAATAAGTAAGTAGCCAGCGCTGAAGGGCTGGCCCGTACTCATGAAGCTCTCGGTCGTAATGCCGGTTTACAACGAGCGCGCAACGCTGCGCGAGGTCGTCGCCAAGGTTCTCTCTGTTCCCATGGAGATCGAACTGCTTTGCGTGGACGACGGCTCGACCGATAACTCGCGCGACATCCTAGCCGAACTCGAGCAACAATACCCGAAGATGCGGGTATTCCTTCAGCCGCACAACATGGGCAAAGGTGCCGCTCTGCGCCGCGGCATTCAGGAAGCTACCGGTGATTTCGTGATCATCCAGGACGCCGATCTCGAATACGATCCAGCGGAGTTCCCCCTCGTCCTCCAGCCGCTTCTACAGGGTAAAGCTGACGTAGTCTACGGCTCCCGTTTTCTAGGCAGCGGACCTCATCGCGTTCTCTATTTCTGGCACTCGGTGGGAAACCGGCTGTTGACGCTGCTCTCGAATTGCCTGACCAACATTAATCTCTCGGACATGGAAACCTGCTACAAGGCTTTCCGGCGCGATGTCATTCAGTCCATCTCGATCGAAGAAGACCGCTTTGGCTTTGAGCCGGAAATTACGGTCAAGGTTGCGCGTCTGCGTCTCCGAATTTACGAAGTTGGAATCAGCTACTGGGGCCGCACCTACGAAGAGGGCAAGAAGATTGGATGGAAGGACGGAGTCCGCGCCTTCTATTGCCTGCTGAAGTATTCCCTAAAAACAACGAAGGCCGAAGTTGCTATAGCGAAAGCAACCCCGGCCCTGGACCGCTCTAGGATCCTGCATTAGGAATTCTGAAACACCCACAGTATCAATGGTGTCCGCCTTTTTGCTTCAACCGGCCTTTGTAAGGGTTTTTGTCGCGCTTGATCAGCCCGGCGCCTTTCGGTTTGCCCCCGTTGCCTCCAAAATTGATCGGCGGAATTCTCTTCTTTTCCTTGGGGAGTTTCGCTGTAGCGCGCACTTTTTTAGCGGATCGAACAGCCCGCGGCTTTTTGGTCCCGGCCTTTTCCGCGTTGCTTAAGTCCTTTGAAACTCCTCCGGCCTTCGAGTGAGGCACTGCCATCGACGTACTCTTCATGTCCGATTTTTCGGACTTCTCGCTGGAGTGGTAGGGCTTAATTTGCGGTTGCTTCTTGTTGTCCGCCGCTTGCTTCTTACTGTCCGCCAGCCCGCTTGCACTTGTCACCAACAATACGGCCCCGACAATTATCCACGATCGCATGTGCTTCCCCTTTGACCGTCCAGAAGTCTGGACGCCGCGTGTTTGATACGAGATGTTTGGCATGTCCGTCCTATTCGCTCTCTGATCTTAACCCCAATCCCGGCAAATCCACTCGTGAAATTCGGGGACTTCGCGGCCGGAGTTGGTTCCGTGCCGTGCCGAATCATCGATCTCGGCCCTCCCCGGAACTGCTCCAACACCACTTCTGTTTTCAATCACTTGGCAATGGCTTTGACACCGATAGTTCACCTTCCAAGCGCGCCCCCGCCCCCTGCCCCCTTGGTCCTCGGGCCGGTGCCGCGCTGCACCTATGGCATCTGCCCTTTACCCCCTTCTCCCGGAGACACTTAGCTTGTCGGAGAGGGGCACTTACCTCTCCGGAGACCTGAAATCCCCCGCCGCGAGCGATTAGCGGCAACTGAGGCCGTCTTGAACCGTCATCGGTTGGTTTCTCGTTGGACCGGTTGCTTCGCTGTCATCTTATCTGCTTTGTTTTTCGTGGGTTGCCAAGGCCTTGGCGGACAGGGCGGAGGCAGCAACAGCGTGGCCTTTACTAGTTCGAGCCTCGACTTCGGCACCGTCCCAGTTGGCACCAACAAGAACATCCAGGATACGCTGACAAACGGCACCGCTTCGTCCGTGACCATCAGTAGCATTCAAGGGTTAAACGGAACCCTCCAGGTGACGGGGATCTCGCTGCCCCTGGTGGTTCCGGCGGGTCAGAGTTCGTCATTCAACGTTCAATTCAAGCCCAATGCCCCTGGTACCACGTCTGCCACGCTTTCCTACATGGGAGATGGCGGACAGAGCCTGGCCTCTCTCAAGGTTGTAGGCCAAGCGGTGGCCCAAGGTCAGCTCAGCGCGAACCCCTCCTCCGTCAGCTTTGGCAACGTGCCGGTCGGCTCCAATGCAGGTCAGTCTGTGACCCTTATCAACTCCGGCGGAGAAAACGTTACGATTTCCGCAGCAACGGCTAGCGGCAACGGGTTCAGTTTGAGCGGCCTGACACTGCCCCTGACCTTGAGCCCCGGCGCGAGCACATCCTTCACCGCGAAATTCAGCCCATCGGTGGCCGGCGCTGTTAACGGCACGATCACCATTACATCCGATGCTTCAAATTCGCCTCTCAGCATTTCACTCTCCGGCACCGCTGTTGCGCCAGGAACGCTGAACCCAAGTCCCGCAAGCCTCAGCTTTGGCAATGTTCAGGTGGGCAGCAATGCGAGCTTGAACGAAACCCTTTCCAATACGGGCGCATCGCCGGTCACAATCACAGCCGCTTCCGTGAGCGGCAGCGGGTTCAGCCTAAGTGGATTGAACTTGCCCCTCACTTTGAATGCTGGACAGAACACCTCGTTCACGGTGAAGTTCGCGCCATCTGCTGCAGGCAGCGCCAGCGGAAATGTAACCGTCACTTCGAACGCGTCGAATTCACCGCTAGATATTGCGGCCTCGGGAACCGGCGTGGCTCCTGGCGCGCTCAGTGCGAACCCATCCAGTCTTGCTTTTGGTAACGTTCAGGTGGGCAGCAACTCAAGCCTCAGTGAAACCCTGACGAACACGGGCGGAAGCAGTGTCACGATCTCCGCTGCTTCGGTCGGCAACAGTGCCTACACCTTGATTGGCCTGAGTCTCCCCCTGACGTTGAACGCTGGCCAGAACACAACGTTCACGGTCAAGTTCACACCGTCAGCGGCGGGTGCAGCAAACGCCAATTTGACTATCACGTCGAATGCCCCTGGTTCACCTCTGACCATACCCCTTACAGGAACCGGCGTTGCGCAAGGGGCACTCAGTCCAAATCCTTCCAGTCTTGCTTTCGGCAACGTGCAAGTTGGCAGCAATTCCAGTCTCACTGAAACCTTGACTAACTCAGGCGGAAGCAGCGTCACGATTTCCGCCGCCTCGGTCAACAACAGCGCCTACACCTTAATTGGCCTGAGTCTCCCCCTGACGTTGAACGCTGGCCAGAACACGACGTTCACCGTCAAGTTCACACCGTCAGCGGCGGGTGCAGCAAATGCCAATCTGACGATCACGTCGAACGCCCCTGGTTCACCACTGACCATTCCTCTTACAGGAACCGGCGTTGCGCAAGGGGCACTCAGTCCGAATCCTTCCAGTCTTGCTTTCGGCAACGTGCAAGTTGGCAGCAATTCCAGTCTCACTGAAACCTTGACCAACTCAGGCGGAAGCAGCGTCACCATCTCCGCCGCCTCGGCCAATAACAGCGCTTACACTCTGATTGGACTAACTCTTCCTCTGACGTTAAACGCTGGCCAGAACACCTCGTTTACCGTCAAGTTCACACCGTCGGCAGCGGGTGCAGTAAATGCCAATCTGACGATCACGTCGAACGCTCCTGGTTCGCCTCTGACGATTCCACTTACCGGAACCGGCGTGGCCCAGGGTGCACTCAGCCCCAATCCATCGAGTCTCGCTTTTGGTAATGTGCAAGTCGGCAGCAATTCCAGTCTCACTGAAACCTTGACCAACTCAGGCGGAAGCAGCGTCACGATCTCCGCCGCCTCGGCCAACAACAACGCCTACACCTTAATCGGCCTGACTCTGCCGCTCACGTTAAACGCTGGCCAGAACACCTCGTTCACCGTCAAGTTCACACCGTCAGCAGCGGGTGCAGTAAATGCCAATCTGATGATCACATCGAATGCCCCCGGTTCACCTCTAACGATTCCCCTGACCGGAACCGGCGTAGCTCAGGGAGCACTCAGTCCGAACCCTTCCAGTCTTGCTTTTGGCAACGTACAAGTTGGCAAAAACTCAAGCCTCAGTGAAACCTTGACCAACACAGGCGGAAGCAGCGTCACGATCTCCGCCGCCTCGGTCAACAATAGCGCCTACACCTTAATCGGCCTGACTCTCCCGCTCACGTTGAACGCTGGCCAGAACACCTCGTTCACCGTCA
>Ga0302322_100001740_pt1 | contig 18078 bp, 12 predicted proteins | sample Fen_T0_2_FD_203757 | JGI IMG/M metagenome (GOLD analysis project Ga0302322, IMG submission 203757) | Peat permafrost microbial communities from Stordalen Mire near Abisko, Sweden - Fen_T0_2 | ecosystem: Environmental > Terrestrial > Soil > Wetlands > Permafrost | place: Sweden: Abisko... | reverse complement strand
GCCGTACTCGGCCGTGTCGCTCACGGAGAAGCGCATGAAGTTCATGCCGCCGCGGTACATCAAGTCCACGATCAGCTTGAGCTCGTGCATCACTTCGAAGTACGCCAGCTCGGGCTGATAGCCCGCCTCGACGAGCGTCTCGAAGCCGTTGCGGATCAGGCTCGTGACGCCGCCGCACAGGACGACCTGCTCGCCGAAGAGATCGGTCTCGGTCTCTTCCTTGAACGTGGTCTCGAGCACGCCGGCTCGTGTGGCGCCGATGCCGCGGGCGTAGGCGAGGGTGCGGGCGCGGGCAGTGCCGGTAGCGTCCTTCTCGACGGCGAAGAGCGCCGGAACGCCGCCGCCCTGCTCGAACACGGAGCGGACTAGGTGGCCGGGGCCCTTGGGCGCGACCATTCCGACATCGATGCCGGCACCGGGCTTGATGCGGTCGAACCGGATGTTGAAGCCGTGGGCGAACATCAACAGCTGGCCGGCGTGCATGTTCGGCAGGATCGATTCCTCGTACACCTTCTTCTGGATGGTGTCGGGGACCAGGATCATGATCACGTCGGCGGCCTTGACGGCGTCGGCGATGTCGGCGGTCTTGATGCCGGCTTCCTCGGCCAGGGCGCGGGCCTTCGGGTTGGCCTCGACGACGGTGACGTCGTAGCCGGAGTCGTGCAGGTTCTTGGCGTGGGCGTGGCCCTGGCTGCCGTAGCCGATGATGGCGATCTTCTGGCCCGCGAGGGCTGAGGGATCGGCGTCCTGGTCGTAGTACATCTTCGCGGTCATCGCTTGACAGCCTCCTCGATCGACCCGGTTCCCCGGGACATGACGACGGTTCCGGAGCGAACGAGCTCCTTTATGCCAAATCCGCGGAGGAGCGCGATCAGCGCATCCACCTCGGTCTCGGTGCCGGTCGCTTCGACGATGAGCGAGTCGGCAGCCAGATCCACGACCTTGGCCTTGTACATGTCGGCGATGGTCAGAACCTCGCCTCGGTTGCGGTCATTCGCGTGGACCTTTATGAGAGCGATCTCGTGCTCGACGATCGGGTCGCTGGTGACGTCCTGGACCTTGAGCACATCGATGAGCCGGTAGAGCTGCTTGGCAGCTTGCTCGACCGCCACATCGTCCCCGTGCAGCGTCAGAGTCATCCGGCTGACCTCGGGCTGATCAGTATGGCTGACGGCGAGGGTCTCGATGTTGAAGTTGCGAGCCCGCATGAGACTGGCCACGCGGTTGAGAACGCCGGGCCGGTTGAGGACGATGGCCACCAGAACGTGGCGATGGGTGCGTCCGTCGCCCGGCATCGGGCGCGCCGGCGGCGCAGTGTGAGCGGGCGCCGTTCGGGGCGCCGGATCGCTGGTGCTCATTGCTTCGGCTCCTCGAACTGCTCCTCGAGCAAGTCGGACAGGCCCTTGCCGGCGGGCATCATGGGGAAGACGTTCTGCTCGGCCGCGATGACGAACTCGATCAGGGCCGGTCCGTTCACGGCGCGGGCGGCGGCGATGGCCTCGTCCACTTGCGCCGGGGTCGTGGCCTGGAAGCCGGGGATGCCGTAGGCCTCCGACAGCTTGCACCAGTCCGGACCGAGCAGGTTGCTTGAGTGGTAGTTGCCCGCGTAGACGAGCTCCTGCCACTGCCGGATCATGCCCAGCTTGTGGTTGTTGAGCAGGGCGATCTTGACCGGGATGCCGTCCTGGACGAGGGTCATCATCTCCTGGGAGGTCATCTGCAGGCCGCCGTCGCCGACGATCGCCCACGTCTCCTTTTCCGGGAGGCCGACCGCCGCGCCCATCGCCGCGGGCAGGCCGTAGCCCATCGTCCCGAGGCCGCCGGAGCTGATGTGGCTCTTCGGGCGCTTGAACCCGGCATACCGGGCGGCCCACATCTGGTTCTGGCCCACGTCGGCGACGATCGTGGCGTCGTGGCCGGTGGCGTTGCCGATCCTCTCGACGACATAGTCGGCCGAGAGCTGGCCGTTGCGCCACGCCCCGGAGCCGTGCCACGGCATCTTCTCCGACTCCCCGCGCCACTCGGCGAGTTCGTCGAGATAGGCCTTGCGGGTTTCCTGCGAGACGGGCTCGACCTGCGGAATCAGGGCCTGCAGAACGCGCTTCACGTCGCCCACGATCGGGACCTCGACGGCCACGTTCTTGCCGATTTCGGCGGGGTCGATGTCAACATGGACTATCCGCGCGTAGGGCGCGAAGGTGGGGACGTGGCCGGTGACCCGGTCGTCGAACCGCATGCCGAGGGCGATGAGCAGGTCGGCCGACTGGACTGCCTTGTTGACGTGCTTCCAGCCGTGCATGCCCACCCAGCCCAGGCTGAGTGGATTCGTCTCGTCGATCGCGCCGATGCCCAGCAGGGTGTGGGCCACCGGGATTTGGGCCTTCTCCGCGAGCTCGCGCAACTCCTCGGTCGCGTCGGAGATGAGGACGCCGTGGCCGGCCAGGATGAGCGGTCGCTTGGCTCTGGCTATCTCCTGGGCCGCGAGCTTGATCTGGCGGGGATGGCCGTCGAAGTTGGGCTTGAAGCCCGGCAGGTCGAGCGTTTCGGGATGCTCGGCCGTGCAGGGTCCCATCAGCGCATCCTTGGTGAGGTCCACGTGCACCGGTCCGGGACGGCCGGTTGCGGCGATGTGAAAGGCCTCGGCCAGAACGCGCGGGATCTCGTTGGGGTCACGGACGAGGTAGTTGTGCTTGGTGCACGGAAGCGTGATTCCGGTGATGTCGATTTCCTGGAAAGCGTCCTTGCCCAGCAGCGACGAAACCACGTTGCCGGTGATGGCGACCATCGGCACGGAGTCCAGCATGGCATTGCCGATGCCGGTGACCAGGTTGGTGGCACCGGGCCCGGAAGTGGCGAGACACACGCCGACCTTGCCGGTGGCGCGGGCAAAGCCGTCGGCGGCGTGGGCGGCCCCTTGCTCGTGTCGGACCAGGATGTGGCGGAGTTCCGGGTAGTCGCCCAGGACGTCGTAGAGCGGCAGGAGCACGCCGCCGGGGAACCCGAACATGACGTCTGCGCCCTGGCGCAGGAGGGCTTCGCAAACCGCATCGGCCCCGATGCGCGGCCTCTTGAGGCCTCGCTCCGCCAGGCTCTTGATCTGGAGGCGGCGAGTGTCCGTCAGCATCTCGTGCCGGCCGGCGCTGATCGCCGCGGCCCGCTCGGTGCCGGCGCCCGGCATGTGGTTGATCCGTTCGCGCCCAATTCCGGCCGCCGTCGGCGAACGGCCCGGACCGTCGTCTTTCGTCGCCACTTTGCCGCCCTTCCTTTCGTCGCTGTCCGTGTCCCGATGATGATCGTCGTTTTTGCTGCCGCCGTAGACACTAAAAAACCCCCGCCGCACCGGCGAGGGTTCTGGTTCTGGGCTTGCGCTGGTCGCTAGTCCCTTCTCCCATCCTCCTGCCGGCCGCCGGTAATGAGTACTACTACGCGCTCAATACCGATCTCGATGAACCGCAGAAGTCCGAAGAAGGAAAGGTCGATCAGGCCGAGGTCCTCGGCGGGAACCTGCACGCGCGAACCATCGGCCTTCACGAGGATGGCGACGCGGCGGCGGTTCCGGCTGTCGAAGAGGCCCAATCAAGTTCTCCGTAGCGTGCTACCCGGGCACTACAGCCCGCGGTTCGGCGAGTTTACCAGCAGCAGTCAAGCTGCGCGACCCACCCCATCGGGGGACCACCGGGTGGTACGTGAGGTATCGCCCGGCGCGATGGAGACTGTATCGCCGAACTGGGGGTAGAACCCTGAAAAACGCGACGATCCGAGGTGGCGGCTAGGCCGTCGTTTTCGCCGTCTCCTTGAGCTTCACCGGCTCGGGGCCCGAGCGATCCGTTCCGGCCATCCGGGCAACCCGGCGAATCGTGTCCTCGAAAGGCTTGAGCGTGACGTCGGCGCCCGAGAAGCGTTCGTAGTAGCCGAATGGGTTGTCGAGGTCCCTGATCAGGGTCAAAAGGAAGACGAGCATGAAGGCGATGATGCCCGAGAAGAGCAGGGACTCGTAGAAGGGATCCATGCTGATGAGAACCAGCGCGCCGCACAGAGAGACGGTGATGACCTCGGCGAGCAGATAGCCCGAGTCGATGAAGTTGGTCTCCCGGATTGTCTCGGTCCGGACCAGCGTCCTCCTCAGGTTGGACTGCTCCGCCTTCAGCCGGGCGACGTATGTGCTCTGCGTCACAGGCTGGAGAGCCTCGAATTGGACGGTCAGCTCGTTGAGGCTGTCGTACATCTCGCTGGTGTCGATCTTCTTGTAGAACCAGTCGTAGATGTCGTTGCCCAGTTGCGAGAGTGCGATCAGGCAAGGCCCGGTATTGGCCTTGGGATTTGTGATCCCGATCCCCCGAACCTCCTGGACCATGTTGTCGAGGCAGGCGCTGAGCTCGCCCGGGATCTTCTCGCTCTCTTTGTAGTCCGCCAGAACGCCGCTGAGCATGAAGCCCATCAGGAAGACGTTGGCCGCGATGATGCCTGTGAATAGGGCGTTGAGCGATACGGGCTCCCAGTGGAAGACGTAGTGGGCAATCAGCTTGGCGCCGATGATCACCGCTACGACGACGGAGACTCGCAGAAGGAAGAAGAGCCTGGCCATTTGTCGCTCTCACTCACACTAACGGGCGCCCGATGGGCTCGGTAATGCGGAAGAGTACCCGCCGACTACCCATTCGGCCAAGTGGTTCCACGCCGTGATATGGCCGGCGAATTCGATCTACGGTTGCCGCGAAGCTCCGCTCCTGTGGAACGGCCACCACGCCCGTTCGCCGATGAAGGCGGTAATTGCCGGGACCAGGAGGCTGCGGACGATGAACGTGTCGATGAGCACGCCCAACGCCACGGTCAAGCCGACCTGGAAGAGCAGCTGCAGCGGCGACGTCACCAGTGCCCCGAACGTGCCCGCCAGGATCAGGCCGGCCGACGTTATGACCGTCCCGGTACGAGCGGAGGCGATCCGGATACCCGACCGCAGCTCGCGAGTCGAGCTCTCTTCGCGGACCCGCGACATCAGGAAGATGTTGTAGTCGGACCCGAGGGCCACGAGCAGAACGAAGACCATCAACGGTATGAAGTAGTTGATGCCGGGCTGGCCGAACACGTAACGCAGGATGAGCACCGACAGACTGAGGCTGGTCGCATACGAGAGCAGCACAGTCAGGACCAGGTAGATCGGTGCCGCCAGCGCCCGAAGCAGCAGGATCAGCACGATCAAGATTCCCAGAATCGTGATCGCCGCCACACGCAGGAAGTCGCTCGAGATCGTGTCCTGGACATCCGCGAATTCGGCCGAAGCGCCACCGACGTAGGACTGGCCGGCTCCGAAATGACCGGGGTCCGTGGTGACGAGCTGTCGCAGCGCGCGCACGGTCGCGAACGATGCCTGGTCGTACGGGTTCGTTGTCGTCGTCACGTAGAAGCGAACCACGCTGCCGTCTGCGGAAACGAAGGAAGCCCGCAGATCCGGGCTGGCGTAAAGGTCGGCCGGGCTGAAGAGCGACGCGAGTTTGGTCAGCTCGCCGGGCAGCCTGAGCCGGGCATCGGCCATCTTGGCTTGCGTCGCCTGCAGACCGTCGCTGGGCGAGATCGTCGTGGGCGCGAAGTAGAACGCGACCGGTTCGGCCTTGAACCAGGCTGAGAGATCGCGCATCGCGACGACAAGTTTTGCACCGGCGGCAAGGTCGGCCCCGTTGGCCATGGCGGCGATCGCGGTCTGGGCCGCCCCGTACGAAGGCACGGACTTCACCGCCGGCCTCGCCAGACCAAGTTGGTCGAGGTAGCTCTTGAGGGCCGCGAGCTGCGCCGCGGAGTCCGCCGACGGCGTGGCAGAAGTGGCCGCAGTGAGGCGGACCACGATGGCATCGATCTGGTTGGTCACCAGGGCTTCAGATCGGGCGGCGGCCAGACCGGCCGAGAGCGTCGCCAGGTCGCCGCCCGCAGCCGTCACGGCGGCGTCGGGTACCGCGGGGAACGAGGCCTGCAACCCGCCGACATAGGAGGCCGCCGACCGGACGCCGGCAAGGCTGGCGTCGCCGAGTGCGACGTTGAGATCGGAGCTGGCCGGCTGCCCGAACGCGGCCGCCATCTTGGCCAGCTGGACCGAGGGCCGAACGAGGTCGGATATAGCGCCTTCACCGACCGGATCGACCTCACTGCGGACGGTCTGGACATCGGGCACGGCTTTGAGGGCCTGCTCGACCGCGTCGATTGACGCGAGCCCATGCGGCGACGTGAATGCCGTGGCGTTACCGGCGGGCACCTTGACGAGGACCGTCAGCGGCATCAGCTGACCCTCGGCCAGGTGGTGGCTGAGCGTCTCGTAGCCCAGTCTGGACTCGGCGGACGCCGGCAGCTCGTTGAGGACGTCGAAGTTCTGCTTGACCTGTGGCAGCGCCAGCGAAGGAATGAACAGCGCCGCGAGGACGATGGCGGCCACCAGCCCGGGCCGCGTCGTGATCCGCCTCGCAAGCCCCGCCCAGAAGCCGCGGTCGTCGTCTGCGGCGGTCCGCGTCCGGTCGTGGAGAGGCCAGAAGAGCCGCCGGCCGAAGATCGCCAGCAGCGACGGCGTGAGCGTCAGCCCCGCCAGCAGAGTCACCGCGATGGCCACGGCCAGTGCCGGCCCCGTGGTCTGGATCATCCCGAAACGGGCCACCACCATCGACGCCAGACCGACGATGACCGTGGCTCCGGACGCGGCGATGACCGCGCTGATCCGCCCGACCGTGATCTTGAGAGCTTCGTCGTGGTCGTCGCGCGCCAGCTCCTCGCGGAAGCGCGAGATGAAGAAGATCGTGTAGTCCGTCCCGACGCCGAAGACGAGCACGACGATGAACGAGTCCAGGACAGACGAGAGCGGCAGCCCGGCCTGGGCCAGAATGCCGAGCAGTCCGCGTGAGACCAGGAATGCGGACCCGATCGTCATCAGCGGCGCCAGCGCCGCGAGCGGCGCACGGTAGATGAGCAGCAGAACGAGGACCACCAGAACGATGGTGACGAGAGTGGTCCTGTCGGTGCCGTCCTTGATGGCCCGCAGATAGTCACGGCCGATGCCGGCCTGGCCGGTGATCTGAGCCTCGAGGCCGGCCGGCAACACGCCCGGCTTCGCCAGGTGGGCGCGGACGGCGTCGATGCCGTCGTTGGTGACGGGCAGGAACGACGGATGGGCCATGTCGATGCGCGCCAGTTCGACGACGCCGTCCGTGCTGCGGAACATCGAAGCCAGCGACGGCGAGCTCTCGGCGGTGACGTATCGATCGACCTCGGCCGGATGACCGGCACCCTCGAGGTAGCCGCGAAGGCCTTCGACGGCGCTGCGGTCCGCGTCGGTCAGCCCGCCCGGGCGCGAGAAGACGATGAGGGCCACGGCCGGCGCCGAGTCATTGGGGAATCCTGCGGCGATGACCTGGCGGGCGGCCAGCGATTCGGCGTCGCGCGGCAGGAAACTCGTCTCGTCGGCGGAACCGACCTGTGAGAGCGACGGCGCGAAGGCACCGAACATCCCGGCCGCCACCAGCCAGCCCGCGACGAAGACAAACCTGAACCGGAATACGATCGAGCCGAACCGTTCCAACATCAGGACTCCACCGGAACGATCGGCGCCGTCGTGGGCGCGATCGGAGTGCCCGACCCCACGTCACCCGGAGTGGCGAGCTTGCGGCGCAACCTCGGTATGGCCGCCAGGATCGCCGGCGTCGTAATCCAGATGACCGGCATGGCAATGACGACCGCAACCGGAACTACCCAGCGGCGGTCGGTGCGAGCGCCCCAGACGACCACTGCCGCGGCGATGATCGCCCGCAACCACATCGGCGGCAGGTACGGTTCGAACAGGTAGTTGGATCCGGCGCCGGTGTCCTGCGATGTCTTGAGGAAGCTGGCCCAATCCCACCACGCCCCCGGCGCAATCACGAACGAGACCAGGGCGAAGGCTGCCGTCGCGCCCAGGGCGATGGCCAGCGACCGCCATTCGCGACGGACCAGGAACCACAGCAGGGCGACTCCCGGCGTGATCTTGGACAGAAGTCCGAACGCCCACAATGCCGGGTACTCGAACCCCAGGACGCACACCGTCGCCAGGAGCAGGTGGATGTTGCCGTGGAACAGCTCGAGCGGGACCGGCAGGAAGACCAGCCACACGAGCGCCATCCGGCGGGTCAGCCACACCAGGTTGACGATCAGGAAGCTGTCCCACAGCACGAAGAAGACCCCGTACGGCAGCAGGTGGAACGGCGCCGCGAGCAGCGCCAGAGCCGGCGAGTAGGTGTACGAGCCCAATTCCCCGAGCGGTGCCGCATATGGGTGAAACGCGTCCACGTTCCAGTACGCGACCGAGTCGTATCCGACGACGCTCTTGAAGGTCGGCATGTTCGGCACGATGATCATCAGCCAGGCGAATAGCACGTAGCCGAAGATCGACAGCCCGAGAACAGTCGGCCGCCGATACAGGGGCAGCCGGGCTCGGAATGCGCGCAGCGCAGGCTCGACGGATGTCGTCACGGAGACACCTCAAGTTGCTCGGCGGCCACATCCCCGCCGACTCGTCGCTGCCGGTCGGGCCGGAACCGCCACACTCCGACGAGCGGCGCCAGCCGGAACCACGCCAGGATCGGGCAGGTGATGACCGCCGCCGCATACGCAAGCCAGGCCTTGCGTGAATACGCAGCATAGGTCGCCGCGGCCGCGCCGATGGCGAAGCGCGCAGCGAAATCGAGGCCTCCCGACGGGAAGATGGCCAGGACCGCGTAGCCGGACATCGCGGCGCTGTTCTCCCAGCCGAACGTGGCCACGTAGTCGGACCACAGACCCGGCGCCGCGGCATATGAGACCAGGCACGCAGCCGCGAACACGGCGCTGCCGACGACCAGCGGTCGCCGCGATTCCGGCATCCTGATCCACAAGTACGGGACCACGAGTATCGGGCCCCACTTGAGGGCGATCGCCCACGGCAGCAGATACGCGCCTCGCCGATCGCGCAGCGCGAACATCACCATCGCCGCGATCTGCATCGTCACGTTGCCCAGGCTCAACTCGCTCAGGACGGGCAGGAATGCGCACGCAACCACAGCCGCTTTCCACGACCCGACGATGTAGCGCAGGCACAGGATCCCCGAGATGCGCCAGGCCCAGGCCACCAGGATCTCCGGCAGCGGCGCCGCGGGCACGAACATCTGGGCGAAGATCGGCGGGTACTTGAAGGCGCCCAGGTCCGACACGGAAGCGGGCGTATACAGCGCGGTTCCGTCCAGGACGTGGCGCGCCGCGAGCCAGTAGGCCCGGGTGTCGTAGGCCAGGCCGCCGTCATTGCGAATGATCACCGAGACCGCGGCGAGTGCCAGCGCGCCGCCCAGAACGAGCCCGGCGTCCATCAGCACCCGCGTCGCGATCGACCGCCAGTTGTGCGAGCCCATCGTCTTCCGGCCGTCGCTCACGCTGCGTCCCGCTTCCGCTTCCGGCTTCGGGCCCGCAGCCACAACACTGCCGCCACGGTGCCGGCAACGACGGGCACCACCCAATAGCCGCCCCTTGGATCCTCGGGTCCGGCGGCGATGCCGGTGGCTCGGACCCTGACCAGTGGCATGCCTTCGCAGGCCGCCACGATCCGATCCGGGTCGTCGCGCCACGGGTTCCCCATGCCGAACGAGGCGGCGATCAGACCCATGCTGCGCAGCAAAGGCACGAGTACCCGGCGCCGCTCTTCGACATCCGTCACTTCCTCGGCCGAGCCCGAGAAGGCGCGCGCCGGCAGGATGACCTCGACGCGCGGGTCTGCCAATACGTTCTGGAACCAGTGGGCCGACCGCCCGAAGCCGGCGACGCAATAGACGTACTCGCCCCGGACGACGTAACCGAGCGGCGCGTCCCGCATCTCACCGCTCTTGCGGCCGCGCGTCCGCAGGATCATCAGGTAGCCGGTGAGCGGGTTCGACATGTACCGCCCCAAACCGATCTTCAGGGCCGGCACCGCGACGTACTTGTTCATCACGTTGAAGCCGTCGTGGACCGCCGGCAGAAGCCCCCGAACCCAGTCCGGATACGCCAGGTCGGCACCCCAATTGCCCGTTTCGGCGCCCTGTGCCGCGCTTCGTGCGGCGTCGGTCGCGGTCGTCATGTCGGCCCCCTTAGGCAGAGCGCCGGCAGCCCGGCACCGCCCAAAGGTTAGGACACCGCACGGCGTCTCGTGAGCCCGCCAAACGCGGGGCATCCGGACCGAAGATCGCGGTACGATTCGGGCACTCTCGCATCCTCCGACGACGTGAGATGGATCGCCGGGCATGGGCCGGCAGAAGGGCGATATGACGCAGCCGACCAGCGACGCCTCGAACCTACCGGTATCGGTCGAACGCCTCGAGGCGCTGGTTCGATCGCTCAGCATCGAGGATCGCGCTCAGCTGACGGCGGGCATCGACTCCTGGCACGCCGCGGGACTGGATTCGATCGGCCTCGGCCCGATGCTCACGCTCGACGGCCCCAACGGCGTCCGCGACAAGGTGTTCGAAATCGGCTCCAGCGCAACTTGCACGCCCTGCGGCACCGGGCTGGGAGCAACCTGGGACGTGGATCTGGTCGCCGAGGTGGCGGCTCGAATCGGCGCCGAGGCGAAGCGGGCCGGGGTTTCCTACATGCTGGGCCCCGTCATCAACCTCGTCCGGTCGCCGCTGGCCGGGCGAGACTTCGAGTGCTACTCCGAGGATCCGCAACTCACCGCGGACCTGGGCGCGGCCTATGTCGTGGGCATGCAATCCCAGGGCGTCGCCGCGTGCCCGAAGCATTTCGTGGCCAACGACTCGGAGGACCACCGCACCACGGTCAACTGCATCGTCGATGAGCGCACGCTCCGCGAGGTCTACCTGCTGCCCTTCGAGGCCGTGGCGCGATCCGGCGCCTGGTCGATGATGGCGGCCTACAACCGCGTGAACGGCGTCCACGCCACCAGGAACCACCATCTCGTCGGCGGGATCCTGCGCGAGGAATGGGGCTGGGACGGAGTGCTGATGTCGGACTGGGAGGCCACGCACGACACCGTCGACGACGCCAATGCGGGGCTCGACCTCGAGATGCCCGGACCGCCCCGCCACTTCGGGCCCGCGCTCGCCGACGCCGTCAGACGCGGGGACGTGGCGGAGGAGACGCTCAACAGCGCCGCGATGCGGATTCTGGAGCTGGCCGCTCGCGTCGGCGCTCTGCCGGTCGTAGCCGGGCCGCTTCCCAGTCCGCTGCCGAAGTCCGACCCGCCCAAGGCGATGCTGCTGTCCGACGCGGCCGGAGCCGCACTCGTCCGCCGGGCCGCCGCGGAGTCGTTCGTACTGCTCGCCAACGACGGCATCCTGCCGCTCTCGCCCGGTCATCTCCACCGCATCGCCGTCGTCGGACCCAACGCCGCGCGGCCCTGCATCCAGGGCGGCGGCGCGGCCAACATCACCGCACCGTACGAAATCAGCCCGCTCGAGGGTCTGCGCGCCGCGCTCCCGGCGAGCATCGAAGTGGCCCACGAACCGGGCTGCAGCATCGAGCTGTTCCTGCCGCCCCTCGTCCGGATGGACGTGACCGACCTCGACGGCAGGCCGGGTCTGACCATCGAATTCTTCCGCGGCCAGGAGCTGGCGGGCGATCCGGTCGCCCGCTACAACGTTCAGTCGAGCCAGCTCGAGATGTTCGGCGGCCTTCCGGTTGGTCTCGTCCAGAACGACTTCTCGGCCCGGCTGTCGGGCTGGCTGACACCGCGCGTGAGCGGCACGCACAAGGTGGCGCTGCGCGGCCTCGGCGGCCGGCGCCTGTTCGTGGATGGCGTGCAAGCCACCGACGACTGGACCGAACCCGCCGGCATCGATGTCCCGACCGCTCTCTTCGAGGGCAAGGAAAAGGGCGGCACGTTCGAGTTCGAGGCCGGCAAACGCGTGCTCATTGCCGCCGAAACCCACTCGGTGACCCACGCCCCCAGCCTGCTGTCGATCGGCTGCGCCGAGCCCGAGGCGGCGGACGCGATGGAGCGAGCCGTTGCCGCCGCCGCCACCGCCGAAGTGGCCGTCGTCGTGGTCGGTACGGACACGGTCTGGGAGAGCGAGGGCCGCGACCGAAAGAACACGACCCTGCCCGGCCGGCAGGACGAGCTCGTCCGACGCGTGGCCGCCGTCAACGACAACACCATCGTGGTGGTCAACGCCGGCTGCCCCATGGAGCTGCCGTGGGCCGACGAAGTGCAGGCGATCGTCTACGCCTGGCTGCCGGGGCAGGAGTTCGGGCACGCTCTGGCGGACGTCCTGCTCGGGCGGGCCGAGCCCGGCGGCCGGCTGCCGGTGACCATCGCCCGCGCCGCCGCCGACTTCCCGGCTTACGACACGCGGCCGGGCCCCGACGGTGAGCTCGTCTACAAGGAGGGCGTCAACGTCGGCTATCGCGGCTTCGATGTCGCCGGCGTGGAACCGCGTTTCCCGTTCGGACACGGCCTCGGCTACACCACGTTCGAATACGACTCGATGAGCCTCTCGTCCGACGGCCTCGCCGACGGCGAGCCACTCGAGCTGCGAATCAAGCTGCGGAACGCCGGAACGCGGACGGGCAAGGAAGTCGTCCAGGTCTATGTCGCCGATCTGCAGAGCTCGGTGGCGCGCCCACCGCGGGAGCTCAAGGGCTTCGCCGTTGTCCGCCTGAAGGCTGGCGAAGCGGCCGAACTCGTGCTGGCCCTCGAGGACCGCGACCTGGCCTACTGGGACGTCGAGCGCCACTCGTGGCGGATCGAGCCCGGCCGGTTCGAGATCCAGGTGGGCCACTCATCGCGCGATATCCGGCTACGCGAGTCGTTCGAACTCGCGTGACGACGGCTCGGATCGAGGCGGCGCCACCCGGAGCCACCAGTACCAGAGTCCGGTTGCCCGGTGGTCGGGTAGTAGCTCATCCTCGATCCACACGGCCTACCCAGGCCAGATCGCAGCCGGGCACGAGTCGCAGGTGACAATGGAAGGGCAACCCGACCGCATACGCGTCGCCGTTGTGGGAGCAGGCTGGGTCGGCGCGCATCGCCACCTGCCGACGCTCCGCGCCGACAAGCGCTTCCGTCTGGTGGGCGTCGTGGATCGTCACGCCGATCGGGCGGCCGCCGCAGCGGAGAAGTTCGGACTGCCCCAGACGGCGACCGCGACTGCGCTCCGCGACGTGGCCTGGATCGGCGATGTGGACGCGATCACGATTGCCACGTCGCCCGACGCTCATGCTCGCTTGATGGCCGAAGCCCGCGACCTGGGCCTGCACGTGCTGACCGAAAAGCCCTTCACGCTCGATATCGCGGACGCGACTCCTGCCGCCGCCCCGAGCGACAAGGTGATCGCGGTAATGCATAACTTCCAGTTCGCGCGCTCCGCCGAGCGGCTCTGGCGCGACATCGCCGGCGGGAGGCTGGGCGAGATCCGCTCGGTGAGCGCGGTCCAGTTGAGCAACAAGGCGCGGCGCCTGCCCGACTGGTACGAAGAACTGCCCCTAGGCCTCTTCTTCGACGAGAGTCCGCATTTGCTCTATCTGCTCCGCCGGGTGGTCCCGGATGCGACCCTCCGGGACGTCACGGTGGTACGCGGCCGCGACGGGCGGCAGACACCGCAGCTCGTCTGGGCAAGCTACTCGGGCGAGGGCGACCGCGCGGTTCCCGTGACTCTGTCCATGAACTTCGAGGCATCGGTCAGCGAATGGCATCTGGCGGTCCACGGCGAGCGGGCCGTGGGGATAGTCGATCTGTTCCGCGACATCTACCTGCGCATACCCAACGACCGGAGCCACACTACGTCCACGGTTCTGCGCACAACCACGGCGGCCACTCTAGGACACTTGGCGGGCTACGGCTCGAGCGGCGTGCTGCATCTGGCCGGCCGGCTGCGCTACGGTGTGGACGGCGTCGTGGGCAGGTTCGCCGACGCGATCGCGGCCGGCCGGGATCCGGAATACTGCGGTCGGTCCGACGCCCTGGCCGTTCGCCTGATGCAGCAGCAAATCATCGAAGCCGGTGGGAGAAATCCGTGAGCCTCGAGTCGTCGCTCCTGGTCCGCTTCCTGGCCGAGAGCCCGTTCCAGCCCGCCACCGACCTGTGGCGAGCGACCGAGATCGCCTTCGTGGCGCGGCGCGGTCTGCCCGCCGGACGCGGCCTTGACGTCGGCTGCGGCGACGGCCATCTGATGGCCATATTGCTGCGGGCCGTGCGCCAGATGCCGGACCTCGTCGGCGTAGACCTCGACCCCGAGGAAGTCTCACGGGCCGCCGAGTTCAATATCTACTCCGCCCTGCACGTCGCATCGGCCGACGCGATCCCCGAGCCGGCGGCCTCGTTCGACTGGGCCTTCTCGAATTCCGTGCTCGAACACGTCGAGCCGATCGAGGGGACCCTGGCCGAGGTCTCCCGTGTCCTCCGGCCCGGCGCGAAGTTCATCCTGACCGTCCCGTCGTCGGAGTTCCACGCCTGCCTGGGCGGCCCGATCCGGCGCTCACGGGGCTCGCGGGCCCGCTATCTGGAGATGATCGACCGCCGCTGCGCCCATCTCCGCTACTGGACCGACGACGAGTGGCGGGCGGCGCTGGGCCGCCACGGGTTCGAGATGGAGGTCTGCGAGGGCTACCTGAGCGGCCCCGAAGTGCGGCGCTGGGAGTACGTCTCCGGCCTTACCGCCGGAATCCTGTACGCACTCAGCGGCCGGCGTCCGATCCAGATCCAGCGCGGGTTGGGAATGCGCAGCGGGCGGCGATTGCCGCGCGTCGCGGCGCTCGTGGCGGCGCGCCTGCTCGCACTGGGACAGCGGCCTGCCGGGGGCGGTCCGCAAGGATGCCGGTACATCGTGGCCCGGCGCCTGCCGGGGTGATACCCCACCGGTTCCTGAGATTCGCCGTCGTCGGCGTCGGAGCGGTCGGGCTGAATCTCCTGCTCTTCGCTCTGCTGGTCGGGCGCCTCGGGATCCCATACCTGTGGGCCACGGTTCTGATCTTCGTGCTCGTCAACGGCTACGGCTTCATCGCCAACCGCCGCTGGGTCTTCCGCGTCGCCGACCGCCCCGGCCGCCGGATGATCCGCTACTACGCCACGATGGCCGCCAGCCTGGGGCTGAACCTGCTGTCGATGGCCGCCCTCGTGGGCGGTCTCGGGATCGGCTATTTGGTGGCGAGCGTCATCACCTCGGCCTGGCTGGCGCCAGTGCTGTACCTGGCCCACGGCCGGGTCGCCTTCCGGCGAGACGCCGCTCGAGACCCTGGGACGAAACCACGCATCCTCCTGGTCACTCACTACTACCCGGAGCACGGCGGCGGCGTCGAGATCGTGGCCGGAAAGCTGGCGGCGCTGCTCGGCGGCGACTTCGAGATCGAGTGGCGCGCGTCCGGTGCTCCCGGCACGGGCGGGGAAGTCGGAGTTTCGCGGCGACCGATGCGGTGCTGGAACTGGCTCGAGCGGCACGCCGGACTGCCCATCCCGGTCCCCTCGCCCCTCGCGACGGCCGCGGTCGTGAGAGCCGCCCGCCGCGCCGACTGCGTCTGGATCCACGACCTCATCTACCCCGCGAACCTGGCGGCCGCCGTGGGCGCGCTCACCGCCGGAACACCGCTCTTCGTAACGATCCACGTCGGCGCCATCCCCTACCGGAACCGTGTCGTGCGAAGCGTCATGGCCGCGGCCGTGGCGATATCGGGGAGCCTGCTGCTGACTCGGGCCGCGGTTGTGGCATTCGTGAGCGAGCGCGTCCGGAGCGAATTCCTGGCCCGCTGGCGGTTGCGGAACGAGGAGCTGATCCCCAACGGAGTGGACGTCGTGACGTTCGCGCCGCCGGCAGCGGGCGACCGCGACCGAACGCGGGCGGCACTGGGCCTGACGTCGGGCGATCCGGCGCCGGACACGACCGCTCCGAGCCTGCGCCCCGCCGGCCGGCACATCGTTCTGTTCGTCGGCCGCTTCGTCGAGCGCAAGGGCCTGCGCCTGCTCCACGAGGTCGCCGCGGCCACGCCGTCGATCACGTGGCTCTTCGCCGGCCACGGCCCGCTCGATCCCGGCGACTGGCACCTTCCGAACGTCCGGGTCGAGCGGACCCGCTCCGGGGCGACGCTGGCCGAGCTGTACGCCGCGGCCGACCTGCTCGTGCTACCCAGCGTCGGCGAGGGTTTCCCGCTGGTAGTCGGCGAAGCATTGGCCGTGGGGCTGCCCGTCCTCGTCGATCCGTCCACGGTCGCCGGCTATCCGGCCGTCGCCGCGGTGGCCGAGAGCGAGCCCGCCATCGGCCCCGACGCGGCCGCTCGCTGGCAGACCCGTATCGAGACGATGCTCGATGCCGGCGAGGACGAGGACGTGGCGGCGCGGTCCGCCCGGGTCGCGTTCGCCAGGGAGCACTGGAGCTGGGACGCCGGCGCGGCCGAATACCGGCGATTGTTCGGGGCAATCCTGGCTAGCGACGGCGCTGGAAGCGACATCGCTCAGGGTCGCGAGTAGCCGCTCCCGAAATCGGTCGTGACCACGAGCCGCGAGCCCGGGAACCACTTGTCCACCAGGGCCTGATCCGCCACTGGTCCCCGGCTGATCAGGACCAGGAAGCCCTGCGTCGAAGGGTTGTTGTTGAGGGTGATTCCCGGAATCAGCTCCTTGTCCAGGTCGATGAAGACAAGGTTGACGCCGGGCTTGCTCAACTCGGCGATCGGTTTGTCACTGAGACCCGCCAGCCCGTGGGCGTAGGAGGTTTCCAGCGGCACGACCAGGAAGAAGCCGACCAGCGCGGCGGCCAGGGCCGTGTTTCGCAGGCGCTCCCAGCCCGGTTTGACGAGCTGGACGCCGGCCAGGATCGGCAGCACGCCCCACGCGACGTAGTAATACCGCGCGCCGTAGCCCAGGCCCTGGTCGCCGGGGAACAGGACGTACAGGACCACGGTCGAAATGAACGATGCCCCGAGCAGCCGGACGCCGATGTTGTCGCGAGTGCTGCGCCAGCCGACCCAGGCCACGACCATCAAGCCCGGCGCGGCCCATGCCCAGGCCCGGCACAGCTCCCAGAATCGATAGCCCAGCGACGTCAAGGTCGGGACCGAAATCAGGAGTGACAGGCGCGAGAACCAGACCGCGCCCGCCGCCGACGAGTCGGTCGTGCGCAACGAACCCTGCAGCATCACCCAGCCGACGAGCACGACGAGCCCAGGGACGTAGGCCAGAGCCAGCGGAATCAGCCGCTTCCGCCGCGCCGGATCGGCGAGCAGCCAGATGCCCCACGGCAGCGCGAACACGGCATGCGGGAACGGGTTGTTGAGGACCAGGGCCAGGCTGCCGACAAGACCCGCCAGGAACGCGTCCCGCATCCCGCCCCGGAGCAATAGCCAGGCGAACAGGAGGCTGAGGGCGAGATGGCCGGCGGCCGGAAAGACGCTCATGCCGGTCAGGACGAACGTGCCCGAAGTGAGCGCCAGAAACAACGCCACCGTCGCCGCTTGCGCTCCGCCGAGCAGCCTCGCGAGCTTGCCGATAAGCAGGACGCTCGAGGACGCGGTCACGGGCCCGAGCAGCCAGGGCACCCCGAGCCAGACGAATGGGGTCATGAGCAGCGCCCAGCCGGGCCAGTAGATCGACATCGCCCGGCCGTCGGCTCCCACGAGGACGATGTAGCCCTGGAACTTGGGCACGAGCATCTGGTCCACCAGGCCGACCGGATATTGGTCGATCACCTTGAAGTGCGAGAAGAGCCTGGCCTGGAAGAGCGCGGCCTGCTCGTCGGGCGTGGCCGGAGCCGTGCCCATCGTCCACACGGCGCCGACGGCAAGGACGATCAGGACTGCGACGGCCAGCACCAGAAGCCTCCGGTCGGTGGCGTCGGGCAGTGGGATCGACCTGGGCCGTCTGGTCATCCAGATTCCGAACACGAGACTCGCCAGGACGAGGCCCGCGGCCGGCATGTCCACGTCCTGCCCGACGAAAGCCGGCTGGCCGCCGGCCGCGATCAGCCGCACGACCAGGATCGCGAATACCGCACAGGCCACGACGAACATGGCCAGGCCGGTCTTGAAGACCGGGGAGGCGGCGCGCCAGCGTTCCTTCACGACTTGGGCTCGCTTTCGGGTTGCGGCCTGCGGCGTTCCTCACCGGGCTCGCGATGCCCC
>Ga0302322_100001739_pt1 | contig 18081 bp, 16 predicted proteins | sample Fen_T0_2_FD_203757 | JGI IMG/M metagenome (GOLD analysis project Ga0302322, IMG submission 203757) | Peat permafrost microbial communities from Stordalen Mire near Abisko, Sweden - Fen_T0_2 | ecosystem: Environmental > Terrestrial > Soil > Wetlands > Permafrost | place: Sweden: Abisko... | reverse complement strand
CACGATCACCATGCTGCGCAACACCTACCCCGCTCGTGCGGTGGCGTTGTCGGGACTGCGTGACGTCTTCACGTATCTCCCTGAGCCCGTGGTCGAGACCGGGATCAGGGAGCTGTTCGACGCCGACCTCGTGGACGAGCCCGACGCCGGGCAGGTGCGGCTCACCGCGCGGGGGCGTGAACTGATCGTTGCGTTCCAGTCCCTGTCCGGTGCCACCGTGAGCGACCTGTGGGGGAGCGAGCGAGCCGACATGGAACTGCTGCTGGCCCTGGCCGACCGCGCGGTCACCGCGGCCGGTGAAACGGGTGGGCCGGCCTTTGCCGTGGTGGCTCCCCCCTACGACCCACCGGATGCCAGCGCGGCCGCCAAGCTGGCGGAACGCCTGACGGCCCTGCGCTTCCACCGCTTCGACGCCCACATGGCGGCCTGGCGGGCGGCCGGCATGACGGTCGACGAGATGCCCGCCCTGCCCGAGGGTGACCGCAGGCAGGCCATCGAAGCCGACACGAACCGCCGCGACGCCGCGCCCTACACGCACCTGACCCAAGACGAACGGTTGGAGCTGCTCGCCGGACTGTCGGCTCTTCCTTCCTAACCCTCAGACGCGCTCGCACTCCGGCCTGACGGTCACGCCGGAGCGACCGCCACGTCGTGCTGGGCGAGGTGTGCACGCGTGGCATTGATCGCGATCAGCACCACGAATGCGGCGGTCGCCAGAATCGCTGCACCGACGAGGAACGCCACCGAGAAGCCGTGGACGACACCCTCCTGCGCAACGTTGGGCACGGTGGGACCGGCGTTGGCCACGATGTAGCTGGCCGTCGCCGTCGCAGCCAACGTGTTCAACAGCGCGGTGCCGAGTGAGCCACCGATCTGCTGGCTGGTGTTGAGCAAGGCAGACGCGACACCTGCGTCGTGGTTGGCGACCCCGAACAGGGCGGTGGACGACAGGGGCACGAACGTGAGACCCATGCCCAGGCTCATGACGACCATCGACGGCAGCACATGCGTCTGGTACTCGCTGGTCGGTGTGATCCGGCTCAGCCACAACATGCCCACAGTGGCCATCATCAGCCCGGTGAACGCCAGCGGGCGCGGCCCGAACTTGGGCAGCAACTGGCTGGCGACCCCGGCGCTGACGATGATGCCCAGCGAGAACGGCAGGAACGCGAAGCCCGACTTCAGGGCCGAGAAGCCCAACGTGCCCTGCAGGTAGTAGCTGAGGAACAAGAACATGGCAAACAGCCCGGCCGCCGTGAGGAACATGGCGGCGTACGACCCGGAGCGGTTGCGGTCGGCCAGGATCCGCATGGGCAGCAGCGGGTTGGCGGTGCGGTTCTCGATGACAAGGAAGGCACCCAACAGCACCAGCGAGACCACGAACAGTCCGATCGTCACCGGCGACAGCCAACCGTCCGTGCCTGCCTTGGTGATGCCGTAGACGAGCGTGACCAGGCCGACGGTCGCGGTGACGGCACCCGGCACGTCGTAGTGGGTGTTGCCGTGGGCCTTGCTCTCGTGGACGAACGGGACGGCCAGCCCGGCGGCGATCAAGGCGATCGGCACGTTGACGCCCAGGCACCAGCGCCACGAGGTGTACTCGGTCAGCACGCCGCCCACGATCAGTCCGATGGCCGCCCCGCCACCGGCGATCGCGCCGTACACGCCGAACGCCCGCGCCCGCTCCTTGGAGTGGGTGAACGTGACGGTGATCAACGACAGGGCTGCCGGGGCGAGCAGGGCAGCGAAGGCGCCTTGCAGGCCACGCGCGGCGAACAGCCAGCCCTGCGACGGCGCGATGCCGCCCAGAGCCGAGGCGCCCGCGAACCCGAGCAGGCCGATGATGAAGGCCCGCTTGCGGCCGGCGTAGTCGGCGATCCGGCCGCCCAGGAGGAGCAGGCCGCCGAAGGTGAGCGTGTAGGCGGTCACGACCCACTGGCGGTCGGCGTCAGTGATGCCGAGGTCGCGCTGGGCCGACGGCAAGGCGATGTTCACGATCGAGGCGTCGAGCACGACCATGAGCTGAGCGAGCGCGATGACGCCCAGGGCCAGCCATCGGCGCGAGTCCTGCGGGCTCAGGCTCGGGTCGGCCATGTCCGTGGCGTCGGCTGGGTCCGGAGGATCGGACAAAGGGGATGAATCGGTGCTGCGTGGCGTGGTCACGTGGTCTCCCTGACGAGTGGCGCTGGGCTGCGATCGGCGGGATCTCCGGCCGAGGCGGGCCCTTCGACCGCCAACCGCGGTCTGCGCGGGAGCATTCCCGTCGGGTCCGACAATTTCTCCCGTGCTCGGCGGGGGAGCCGGCGACCTCGGGACCAAGGGCCCTGCCGCGTGGGTCGCCGGCCCACCGACACTGAAGCCCGATGGGACCCCCCACCGACGTGCGCACCCGGCACTCCCCCTCCCGCCGGGTGCGCCTCGTCGTCCCGGCCCAGCACGGGGCCTGGGCCATGTTGCTGGTCCCCTACCTGTTGGGCACGCTGGCTGCCGGTTGGACGGTGGCAGCGGTGCCGCTCCTGGCGGTCTGGCTGCTGGGCTACGTCTTCAGCTACAGCGCCCTCATGGCCCTGCGCGTGCGCCGGCGCGACCGCTTCGTCCGGTCGGCCCGGGCCGCCGCGCTGGTGGCCGTGCCCTTCCTGGCCTGGTTGCTCGTGCTGCGGCCGTGGGTGGTCTTGGTGGCGCCCGCCTTCGTGCCGATGGCGCTGGTGAATGTCCACTACGCACGGGCGCACGACGAGCGCGCCTGGGTCAATGGGCTCGCCTCGGTCACCCAGGCGTGCTTGCTGGTGCCGCTGGCCTTTGCCGTGGGCGACGGCACGGACTGGGCGCGCGCCGTAGCCCTCTTCGCGATCGCGTGGCTGTACTTCGCCGGGAGTGTGTTCTACGTCAAGACGATGATTCGCGAACGGGGGGAGCCTGCTTATCTGCGGGCGAGCCTGGTCTTCCACGCGGGCGCGGCCCTGATCGTGTCCGTCGTGAGTCCGTGGCTCACGGTCCTGTTCGCCTGGTTCCTCACCCGAGCCGTCTTCCTGCCGTGGCTGGCGCGTCGGCGAACCGTCAGACCCGTGCAGGTGGGGCTGGTCGAGATCGTCAACACGACGTTGCTCGTGGTCGTCGGCCTGCTCGTCACGTGACTCGAGGTGCCTCAGCCGTAGCCCAGCTCGTGCAACCGGTCGTCGTCGATGCCGAAGTGGTGGGCGATCTCGTGGACCACGGTGACGTGCACCTCGTGCACCACCGAAGCGTCGTCGGCGCAGATCCGCAGGATCGGGTTGCGGTAGATCGTGATCCGGTCCGGCAGCACCGCCGAGTACCCCGTGGTGCGTTCGGTCAGCGGGATGCCTTCGTAGCGGCCGAGCAGGAACAGATCACCAGGCGGCGGATCGTCCTCGATCATGACGACGACGTTGTTCATGACGGCGGTCAGCGGGTCCGGGACCGTGTCCAGGGCCTGCGCGACGAGCTCCTCGAACCGCTCGCGGGACACCTCGTACACCCGGCTCCCCTTCCCGTTCGGCCCGGTCCCGGGCCCCAGATCCGCTTTGGACCTGGTCTGGAGCATCCCCTATGCTGGGCGGGCTTCCGGCGGGACCGCGCCCTCATCGTCTAGCGGCCTAGGACGCCGCCCTTTCAAGGCGGTAGCACGGGTTCGAATCCCGTTGGGGGTACGCCTTCGGAGGCGACTCCGCAAGGTCCCGTAGAGCAGTTCGGAGTGCTCGCCACCCTGTCAAGGTGGAGGTCGCGGGTTCAAATCCCGTCGGGACCGCCCGGTTGTGAGACAGGTCGCGATCCCCCTCGTCGGACGAGGGGGTTTCGTCGTTGCGGGTCAGCCGCCGGCCCCGTGCGCGAGGTTCTCGACCGCGTGGTGGGCGTGCAGAGCCTTCTCCTCCTCATGAGTCCCGGGCTTGAGGTCGAACACCACCTTCTTGACCGTGCCGGTGAAGGCGTAGGGGGCCTTGTCCTCGTAGGCGAGGTCGACGACCAACCCGTTGTCCCGGCCGATGTCCATCCCGGAGTAGCTGGTGAACGCGATCGGGACGGTGTGTGGCATGTCGCCCTCCCCAACGGCCTGGTCGTTCACGAACAGCGTCACGTGGCCTCCGGTTCCTGGCTTCTGTTCGGTGGCGTCGAAGAGCATCCGCACGGTGACGTCGCCAGCCGGCAGTGGCGAGCTGGCCGTCGCCTTGTACGTCTCCACGCCGAGGAACGAGTACGTGTGGGTCAGCAGCCCCTGGCCGTCCACCCACAGGGCGAAACCGCCGATGAAGTCGGCGTGGGCCACGAGCACGCCCTCGGCACCGCCCTCGGGCACCGTCAGCTCGGCGTCGATGGCGTAGGAGCGCCCGTAGATCCTCGGGATCATGCCGCGTTGGACGTTCTGGACGTCGCCGGCGAACGTGAAGCGAGTCACGGTGGGAAGCGGCGGCAGGATGCCGTAGATCACCGACAGGCCGCCCATCAGCGGGAGCACGCGGTTGCGCGCAGCCTCGCGCCACCACAGCGCCTGCAGCTCGGCGACTCGCTCGGGGTGGTCGGCGGCGATGTCCTTGGCCTGGGAGAAGTCGTCGGGCAGGTAGTACAGCTCCCAGCCGACGTCACGGTCGGGGTCCCAGTCGGCTTCCGGCCCGAACTGGGCCAACGTCTGCGGCGAGACGTCCCACGGGATCCGATCTGGTCGGGACGCCGCCCACCACCCGTCCTGATACATCGCGCGGCTGCCGAACATCTCGAAGTACTGGGTCGTGTGGCGCTCGGGCGCGTCCGCGTCGTCGAAGGTGAACCGGAAGCTCGTGCCGTCCATGGGCTCCTGCCCGATGCCGTCCACCGACTTCGGCTCGGGGATGCCGGCTGCTTCGAGGATGGTCGGGCCGATGTCGATCACGTGGGTGAACTGCGAGCGCATCGCGGTACTCGGCTCGATGCGGGCGGGCCAGGCCACCACCATCGGGTCACGGGTGCCCCCGAGGTGGCTCGCGGTCTGCTTGCCCCACTGGAACGGTGCGTTGGTCGCGTGGGCCCAGGCGGCGGCGAAGTGCGGTGCGGTGTGGACGCCACCGAGGGCGTCGATGCCGCCGTACTGGTTGATCAGCTCGGTCTGCTGGTCGGCGTCGAGGACCAGACCGTTGAGGAAGGTCAGCTCGTTGAACGAGCCGGTCGTCGTCCCTTCCATGCTGGACCCGTTGTCGCCCCAGATGTAGAAGATCAGCGTGTTGTCCAGATCTCCCATCTCCTCGAGGGAGTCCAGCAGGCGGCCGACGTTCCAGTCCGCGTTCTCGGAGTAGCCGCAGAACACCTCCATCTGACGTGCGTACAGCTTCTTCTGCGCGTCGCTGAGCGAGTCCCACGCCGGGAAGAGGTCCGGCCGCGCGGTGAGCTCGGTGTCAGCGGGAACGATCCCGAGCGTCTTCTGCCGGGCGAGAGTCCGCTCCCGCAGCGCGTCCCAGCCGTCGTCGAACTGGCCCTTGTACTTGTCCGCCCACTCCTTGGCGACGTGGTGCGGGGCATGGCTGCAGCCGGTGGAGTAGTACATCATCCAGGGCTTGTCCGGATCCTGGGCGCGCACTGCATGCAGCCACTCGACGGCCTTGTCCGTGATGTCGTCGGGGAAGTAGTACTGCTCGCCGTCCTTGCCCTCCAGCACCCCCAGCGTGGAGTTGTCCTGGGTGATGATCGGGTCGTACTGCCCGGCCGCACCGGACAGGAACCCCCACCAGTGGTCGAACCCCCACCCCTTGGGCCAGTGGTCGAACGGACCAGCCGCGCCCTGCACGTTGTCGGGGGTCAGGTGCCACTTGCCGAACCCGCCGGTGACGTACCCGTTCTCCGACAGGATGCGCGGCAGCCCGGCGCAGCTCCTGGGGCGGGCTGCGGTGTAGCCCGGGAACGGGCCTGGGTACTCAGCAATCGACCCGAAGCCCACCCGGTGCTGGTTGCGCCCGGTGAGCAACGCCGCCCGGGTCGGTGAGCACACTGCCGTCACGTGGAAGCGGTTGTAGGTCACCCCCCGCTGCTGGACCCGGGTGAAGTTCGGGGTGCGGATCGGCCCCCCGAACGTCTCCGGGGCGCCATAGCCGGCGTCGTCGATCAGCACGATCAGGACGTTCGGCGCACCTTCGGGAGCCTTCGGCCCCGGGATCATCGTCCAGTCGGCCACCGAGTCCTTCAGCGTGCGACCCGCCGTGCCACCGAACGCCCGGTCCGGGATGGGCAGCACGCTGCGGTCCGGGCTGAACTTGCCCATCGCCTCCGTCAACGATGCCTGCAGCTGCTTCAGACCCCCGCCGTCCATCGCGACCACCGACTTCGCCGGCGACCCCGCCAGGGCCCGCTCCACCGCCAGCTGCTGCGACTCGGAGATCAGCGCGATCACCGTCGCTGCGCCCGCCGGCAAAGCAGCGCCCAGCTTCTCCTCCAGGCCACTCTTGAGCTTGTGGTCGGCGAACCGGCCCATCACCGCTCCGGCCCCCGCACCGACGACGACGGAGGCCAGCATCGGCGGGGCGAACAGGCCCACGAGCACGCCCACGCCGCCACCCCAGCCGGCACCCTTGCGTCCGAGGCGGTCCCCCGTGTCGCACAGCCGCACGTCGCCCGCCGCGTCCTTCGCCACCAGGATCAGCCCGTCGACCCGGACCTGCTTGGCCTTCACCAGACCGACCAGCGCGTCGAACTCCCGTTGCGCCAGCTGCTCGTCCTGGTATGCGGCGACCAGCACCAGCATCGTCTCGTCAGCCATCTCCGCCTCGTCCTTCACACTCGGTCCACTTCGGTGCTGCAGCTCGGGATCGCTCCGTCGACGGCGAACCTGACCCGACCGTACCGATCATGGTGCGGTGACCCCGCCGGGACCCGCTCGGGTACGCTGGGCCCGCCCGAACGCGGGCAGGTAGCTCAGTTGGTACGAGCGTCCGCCTGAAAAGCGGAAGGTCGGCGGTTCGACCCCGCCCCTGCCCACTCCCATGAGTGCCTCCCCACGACTCAGTGGTGGAAGGCCGCGCCCTTGCGGCCGGTCTTGGGCATCGGCCCGTCGAGGGAGTCCAGGTACTCCACCGACGACTTGATCGCTCCCAGCAGCAGGTCGGCCAGGTTGTGGGACACCCCGTTGCGGACGACGATCCGCTGGACGGTCAGATCGGTGAGCGCCTCGGGCATCGGGTACGCAGGTACGAGCCACCCGTCCTCGCGCAGCTTGATGCCCAGGTCGTAGAGATCCCAGTTCGGGTTGTAGTCCGGCTTCTGGCGCCAGGCGAAGACCGGGATGTCGCTGCCGTCGGAGTAGAGGACGAAGGCCTCCATGGCACCGATGGCATCGGACAGGTGCAGCGCGACGTCCTGGCAGGCCTGCTGCACCTTCGTGTAACCGTCGCGGCCCAGACGCAGGAAGTTGTAGTACTGCAGCAGCACCTGCGCGCCCGGGCGCGAGAAGTTGAGCGCGAGTGTGGGCATGTCGCCGCCGAGGTAGGTGACGTCGAACACGAGGTCGTCGGGCAGGTAGTCGCGCTTGCCCCAGACCACCCAGCCCAGGCCGGGGTACACCAGGCCGTACTTGTGCCCCGACGTGCTGATCGAGTGCACGCGGTCGACACGGAAGTCCCATTCGAGGTCGGGCTGCAGGAACGGTGCGATCATCGCGCCCGATGCGCCGTCCACGTGGATCGGAACGTCGACTCCGGTCTCCTTCTGGATCTTGTCGAGGGCGGCCGCGATCTTGGCGACGGGCTCGTAGCTGCCGGTGTAGGTGACGCCCATGACGGCCACGACGGCGATGGTGTTCTCGTCCACGTACTTGGCGAGGTCGTGACCGTCGAAGGTCGGGTGCTCCTCGCTGACGGGCACGTACCGGGGCTCCACCTCCCAGTAGTTGGCGAACTTCTCCCACACCACCTGCACGGCCGAGCTCATGACGAGGTTCGGCGCGTCGATGGACTTGCCCGCCGCCTTGCGCGCGTGCTGCCAGCGACGCTTGAACGCCAACCCGGCAAGCATGCACGCCTCCGACGACCCGATGGCCGACGTCCCGATCGCGTGGTGGGGGTCGGCGCCCCACAGGTCGGCGAGGATCCGCCAGCAACGGTCCTCGATGGCGGCCGTGGCGGGGTACTCGTCCTTGTCGATCATGTTCTTGTCGAACGTCTCGCGGTACAGCTGCTCGGCCTGCGGTTCCATCCAGGTCCCGACGAAGGTCGCGAGGTTCAGCCGCGCGTTGCCGTCGAGCATCGCCTCGTCGTGCACGATCTGGTAGGCGGTGTCGGGCAGCATCTCGCCCTGGGGCAGCCGGAACCGTGGGATCCGTTCCTCGCCGGCCCGGGCGAACATCGGGTTCAGGTCCAGCGATTCGGACTGGTCCTCGTGCTTGAGCGGTCGTGCCGGCATGGGTACTCCGAAGGCAGCGGGCGGACATCGGTTGCTGCCCAGCCAACCGGGCCGATGCGCCCGCGACAAGGGGTCTCGACACATTTCGATCAAGCTCTCGGCCGCGGTCACCTTTGGGCTACCGTGCCGTCACCTGGTCGACATGAAGGAGCCACGCCGTGAACCTGGTACCCGTCTCGCTGCGCGCCTACAAGCGTTCCTGGATCGCCGGTGACGTGATTGCGGGTGTCACCCTCGCCGCCGTGGCCATCCCCGAGACCATGGGTTACACGAGCATCGCCGAGACACCCCTCGTCACGGGTCTGTACACGGTCATCTTCCCGACGCTGCTGTTCGCGCTCCTGGGTGCGTCGCGCCTGCTCGTGGTGGGCGCCGACTCCGCCACCGCCGCGATCCTCGCGGCCGGCCTGGCCGGCCTGAGCATCTCCGGCCTCACGCCGTACTCGTCGGAGTGGCTCGCCTTTGCCGGTCTGGTCGCGCTGGAGTGCGGCGTCCTCCTTCTGGTCGCGCGTGTGCTGCGTCTGGGCTTCATCGGGGACTTCCTCAGCGCGTCGGTGCTGATCGGCTTCCTCACCGGCGTCGGGATCCAGGTGTTCTCCGGTCAGATCCCGGCGATGCTCGGGTTCGCCAAGGGATCGGGCACCTGGCTGCAGCAGCAGAAGGACATGATCCAGAACGTCTTCGACGGAAACATCAACTGGTGGACGTTCTCGTTCGCCCTCGGCGCGATCGTCATCATCCAAGGTTTCAAGCGGTTCATCCCGAAGGTTCCTGGTGCAGTGGTGGCAGTCGTGCTCTCGATCATCCTGTCCGCGGCACTCGACGCTGCGTCGCACGGCGTCTCGGTGGTGGGCCAGGTCACCGGCGGGTTCCCGCCGATCGGGCTGCCCGCCGGGCTGTCATGGTCAGACGTCGGCCCGACCATCCCGATCGCGTTGTCCTGCTTCATCCTGATCATCGCGCAGAGCGCCGCGACGTCGCGCAGCTTCGCGATGCGTCATGGCCAGCGGGCGGACATCAACCGCGACATCGTGGGCCTCAGCGGTGCCAGCTTCGCCGCGGGGCTCACCGGCACGTTCGTCGTGAACGGCAGCCCCACCAAGACCCAGATCCTCGACGAGGACCGCGGCCGTACCCAGCTCGCGAACATCACGATGTCGCTGGTCGTGCTGCTCGTGGTCATGTTCTTCACGGGACTCCTGGCCGACATGCCCAACGCCGTCCTTGCCGCGATCGTGTTCCTCATCGGGGTCGACCTGATCGACGCGCTCGGCATGCGTCGAATCGCCCGTGAGCGCTACAGCGAGTTCGTGATCGCGACGGTCACCGCATGCACGGTGTTCCTGATCGGTGTCGAGCAAGGCATCATCTTGGCGATCGTCATGTCGCTGCTGGAACTGGTGCGACGCCAGTACCAGCCGCGGGACTTCGTGCTCGGAGTCGAAGCCGACGGTCAGCGCAAGTACGAAGCCGCGGCGCCCGGGGCGCAGAGCCGCCCGGGACTGATCATCTTCCGGTACGACGCCGACCTCTTCTACGCCAACGCCAGCCGGTTCTCCGACGACGTGCAGAACCTGGTGCTCAGCGCGCCGGACCCGGTGAGGTGGGTCGTCCTGGACTGCTCCGCCCTCGACGACGTCGACTACTCCGCCGGACTCACTCTGAACGGGCTGGTCGAGTTCGTCCACAACCACGACGCCGAGTTCTGGCTGGCCCAGCCGGACACCGGCCTCATGGCCACCCTGACCAACTACGGCGTCATCGGCACGGTGGGCGAGGACCACGTGTTCCCCACCCTGACCGCCGCGATCGACGCGTACGCGTCGGCCCACCCGCGAGTCGTCACGCCGCCGACGGCGTAGACCGGCCCGAGCGTCAGACGCGCGGCAGCAGGCGGGCAAACCGCACGTTGCCGGAGTAGATCGGCGCGCGTTGTACCACGGTCCCGGTGTGCGGGGCGTGGTAGATGGTCCCGTGGCCCGCGTAGATGGCCACGTGGTAGATCGAGCCGCCGGAGTAGAAGGCGACGAGGTCACCCACCTGCGCAGCACTGCGCTTCTCCGGCTTGGCAACGGCGTACTGCGCGTACCCGACGCGCGGGAGCGTGCGGCCGACCGCCTGGCGGTAGACGAACTGCACGAACCCGGAGCAGTCGAAGGCATGCGGGCCGGCCGCGCCGTAGACGTAGGGGTCACCGAGGTGCGCCCGCGCCACGCGGACGATCGCGCTGCGCTCGGCGAGCACGCGCAGCTGCGCCTGGCGCAGCTTCAGCTGGTGCCAGGTGCGCGCGCCGATCATGGGTGTGCCCGGCAGGTGGTGGTGCCGCTTGAAGACCACCACGCGATGGCCCAGGTGGTAGCCGTAGACCCGTGAGTGCGACGGCACCCGCAGGATGCGCTTGGCCACCGGGATCCGCCAGCTGGCGTCGCCGGGGCTGACCGTGCGGAACGTCGGCGTGCTCGACGTGTGCGCCGCGGGCTTGGTCGACGGACCCGAGCTGGCCTGGGCGGTGGCCGAGCCGGCCACGCCCACGCCGAGGGCGAAGGTCGAGGTGATGAGGGCGCCCAGCAGTCGCTGGCGCAGGCGGGTGCGCGTCATGATGCCTCTCCCACGCCTGCGAGGTGAGCTGTCGGGTTCGGGCGAGAGGTGCCCGGCCGCTTCTCAGCGGCTGAACCCCGAGGACGACCTGGCTGGCCGTCCGAAGGTGGTTCCCCCACTCCTGCCCGCGCGGGTGAGTCTCATGTTCCCCGGGCGAAGGGCAGGACTCGGCGTCACGCCCGGGCACTCCCACCTGCGGCGGAAGCGTGAGGAATCGTACGGAAGTCCCACCGGAATCGGGAAAACGTGCTGGTCAGCCCGGCCATTCGGCTCCGCAACGTGACCCGCGTCACACCAATGGGGGGCCGTCGGTCAGGCCGGGTCGGGCGAGGCCCCGCCGATCGACCCGCCGTTGGCCCCAGTCGGCGGCAGGTCGGTGCCCCGCCCGGCCAGGAGAGCCCGGACCTCCGACTCGCGGTAGCGACGGTGGCCGCCCAGGGTGCGGATCGAGCTCAGCTTGCCGGCCTTGGCCCACCGGGTCACGGTCTTGGGGTCCACCCGGAACAAGGTGGCGACCTCCGACGGTGTGAGGAGCGGTTCGGCATCAGGTGTCCGACCGGTCATGACTCCGCCTCCAGAACTTTCGTCGGGCGCTGGTCGGAACCGACCCCCGCCCACGACCCCGCAGGCTATTGGGCCGAACGGGTTCATGTGCCGGACATGTCGGAATTGGTGGCCCCGAGATGCTCGGCCCCTAGGGTCGGGGCATGGTCTTCGACCGGTTCGAGGGGCACGAAGAGGTCGTCTTCTGCCGCGACCCCACCACCGGACTGCGGGCGATCGTCGCGATCCACTCCACCCGTCTGGGACCCGCCCTGGGCGGCACCCGCTTCTACCCCTACGCCGACGAGACGAGTGCGCTGCTGGACGTGCTGCACCTGTCCCGGGCCATGACGTACAAGAACTCCTTGGCCGGGCTCGACCTCGGCGGGGGGAAGGCCGTGATCATCGGTGATCCCCAGACCGACAAGTCCGAGGCTCTGCTGGGCTCCTACGCCCGGTTCCTGGAGTCGCTGGGCGGTCGCTACATCACCGCCGGAGACGTCGGCACGTTCGTCGCCGACCTCGACGTCATGGGCCGTGAGTGCCGGTTCGTCACCGGGCGCTCCCCGGAGGCGGGCGGCGCCGGCGACTCGTCGGTCCTCACCGCGCACGGCGTCCTGGCCGGCATGCACGCCTGCGCCCGCCACCGGTGGGGCGATCCCGGCCTGTCCGGCCGACGGATCGGGATCAGCGGCCTGGGCAAGGTGGGCCACCGACTGGTCGCCCAGCTGGCCGCGGACGGCGCCCAGGTGATCGTGACCGACACCGACCCGGCAGCGGTCGCCCGCGTGCTGGCGGACAACCCCGGGGTGCAGGTCGTCGCGACCACCGCAGACCTGCACCACCTGGGTCTGGACGTGTTCTCCCCGAACGCGCTCGGCGGGGCGATCACCGACGAGGTCGCCCGAACGATCGAGGCCGCCGTCGTGTGCGGCGGCGCCAACAACCAGCTGGCCGACCCGCAGGCGGGGCAGATCCTCGCCGACCGGGGCGTGCTCTACGCGCCGGACTTCTGCGTGAACGCGGGCGGCGTGATCCAGGTGGCCGACGAGCTCCGCGGGTTCTCGTTCGACCGGGCCCGCGAGCGCACCGACGGGATCTTCGACACCACGGCCCGGCTGCTGGCCCTGGCCGATGCGGAGGGAATCCTGCCGGTGGCCGCGGCTGAGCGGCTGGCCGAGGAGCGGATCGCGGCGGCCGGCCCGGCCGGGCGGATCTGGGTTCCCGGCTAGGCCGACCGGACCAGGGCGACTCCCCATCGGCCGGGGTTATCCCTTACCCTGGGTGCGGCGTCGCCGGGGACAGACCCGCGACGCGGTCGAGTGTGTGAGAACCGTTCGTGGGGCCGAGCCCCGCAGAGGGGGTCCCGCCATGGGTCGCGGCCGGGCCAAGGCCAAGCAGACCAAGGTTGCCCGTCGGCTGAAGTACGCCACGGGCGACCTCGATGTCGACGCGCTCACTGCCGAACTCGGCACCGGCACCGGCGGCGAGGACGACGAGCCGGACTCGGACGTGGTCGACGGCTTCGATCCCGACGGTGACGAGCTCGACGACGAGGCGGCCGGTCGCGGTCGCCGTCAGGCGTAGTCCCCCACCAGCTCGACGACGGCGGGCACCGGCCCGGCCGAAGGCCGTGTCTGGAGGACCTCACCGCACACCCAGGCCAGGATTCCCCGCTCGGCCAGGAGCGCCACCGTGGCATCGGCCCCGTCCGCCGCGACGACCGCCACCATGCCGACCCCCAGGTTCAGTGCCGACTCCAGCTCGTGGCGGGGCACCGCCCCGACCCGGGCGACGAGGTCGAAGACCGGTGGGGGCGTCCACGTGCCGCGGTCGAGGCGGGTCCGGCTCCCGGTGGGCATGACTCGCGCCAGGTTGGCCGCCAAGCCTCCGCCGGTCACGTGGGAGAGCGCGTGGACCCCGCAGGCCGGGTCCCGGGTCAGGGCCAGACAGTCCAGCGCGTAGATCCGCGTGGGCTCGAGCAGCTCGGCGCCCAGCGTCCGCCCGAGCTCGGGCACCTCGGCGTCGAGCGACCAGTCGGCCGGTCCGAAGAACACGTGGCGCACCAGCGAGTAGCCGTTGGAGTGCAGTCCGCTGCTGGCCATGGCCACCACCGCGTCGCCGGCGCGCACGAGATGGCGCCCGAGCAGGGCGTCGGACTCCACCACGCCGGTTCCAGCACCGGCCACGTCGTACTCGTCCGGCCCGAGCAGACCCGGATGTTCGGCCGTCTCCCCGCCGATCAGCGCGGCTCCCGCCTGACGACAGCCCTCGGCGATGCCGGAGACGATCGCCGCGATCCGCTCGGGGTACACCTTCCCGGTGGCGATGTAGTCGGTCATGAACAGCGGCTCGGCGCCGCACACGACGAGGTCGTCCAGCACCATGGCGACCAGGTCGATGCCGATGGTGTCGTGCACGTCCATCCGACGGGCGATGTCGACCTTGGTGCCGACGCCGTCGGTGGCACTGGCCAGCAGCGGGCGCCGGTAGTCCTTGAGGGCCGAGGCGTCGAACAGTCCGGCGAATCCGCCGATCCCGCCGACCATCTCGGGGCGACCCGCCCGCAGGACCGATTCCCGCATGAGCTCGACCGCCGCATCGCCGGCGGCGATGCTGACCCCGGCCGCCTCGTAGGACGCGCCGCTCACGGGCGGCTCAGCGCGTCTTCGGCGCCCGCCCCGAGGGTCTGCCCGATCGTGCTGTCCATGGGCAGGGCGTCACCCGGTGGTGCGTTGGCCACCGCGGTGCGTTCGTAGCCTTCGAGCAAGTGCTTACCGAGCTGCTCCGGGTCGGGCAGGGCAATCGGGTACTGACCGCTGAAGCAGGCTGCGCACAGCCGGTCCGCCGGGATCGTGGTGGCCTCGATGAGCTCGTCGAGGGTCACGTACGACAACGAGTCGGCGCCGATCGACTGCCGGATCTCATCCACGGTCAGGCCGTTGGCGACCAGCTCCGCGCGCGTGGCGAAGTCGATGCCGTAGAAGCACGGCCACTTGACCGGCGGGCTCGAGATCCGCACGTGCACCTCGGCCGCCCCAGCCTCGCGAAGCATCCGCACCAGGGCCCGTTGGGTGTTGCCGCGCACGATCGAGTCGTCGACCACGACCAGCCGCGCACCCGCGATGACGTCACGCAACGGGTTCAGCTTCAGCCGGATGCCCAGCTGGCGGATCGTCTGCGAGGGCTGGATGAAGGTTCGTCCGACATAGGCGTTCTTGACGAGTCCCTGCGCGTACGGGATACCGGACTCCTGTGCGTAGCCGATCGCGGCCGGGGTCCCTGACTCCGGCACCGGGATCACCAGGTCGGCATCGGCGGGGGCTTCGCGCGCGAGCCGTCGCCCCACCTCGACGCGGGTGGCATGGACGCTGCGGCCGGCGATGCTGGTGTCGGGGCGGGCCAGGTACACGTACTCGAAGATGCAGCCCTTCGGCTGCGCCTCGGCGAACCGTTGGCTGCGCAGGCCGTGCTCGTCGATCGCCACGAGCTCGCCAGGCTCGACCTCACGGACGAACGAGGCACCGACGATGTCGAGAGCCGCCGACTCCGAGGCCACCACCCAGCCCCGCTCGAGGCGGCCCAGCACCAAGGGACGAATCCCTTGCGGGTCACGGGCCGCGTACACCGTGCCTTCGTCCAGGAACACGAAGCAGAACGCACCGCGCAGCTTGGGCAGCACGTGCAGCGCCGCCTCCTCCAACGACCGCTCGGGATACCCGGCCAGCAACGCCGTGACGAGGTCGGTGTCGGAGGTGGAGCCGGTGGCACCGCCGCTGCCGAAGGCCAGCTCGCCCCGGTTCTCGCGCTGCTGCTCGACGAGCAGCGCGAGCTCGCCGGTGTTGGTCAGGTTCCCGTTGTGGGCCAGCGCGACGTGGCCGGTGGCCGTCGAACGGAACGAGGGCTGGGCGTTCTCCCAGACGCTCGACCCGCTGGTCGAGTAACGGGTGTGTCCGATGGCGGCGTGGCCCTGCAAGGCGTTGAGATGCGACTAGTCGAACACCTGCGCGACGAGGCCCATGTCCTTGTAGACCACGATGTGGTGACCGTCGCTGACCGCGATGCCGGCCGACTCCTGCCCGCGGTGCTGCAGCGCGTAGAGCCCGAAGTAGGTGAGCTTCGACACCTCTTCCCCCGGGGCCCAGACCCCGAAGACGCCACAGGCGTCCTTGGGTCCCAGCTCGTCGGGAAGGAGGTCGTGAGTGAGCCGACCGTCGCCACGTGGCACGCATCGAGTCTAGGGGACGAGCATCGCCCGGCGAACGGTCGGCCACGCCCGGCTGTCCGGGTCGATCACCGCGAAGTGCCCTCCGTCCACCTCGATCACCGTGGTGGCGCGATGCACGTCCGCATAGCGGCGGGACAGCGTGATCGGCACCAGCGAGTCGTCCCGGGCGTGGATCAGGGTCACCGGAGCAGCCGGTGTGGGCAGCAGTGCCGGGTCGGCCGCCCCCCAGCGCCGGCGATGCTGCGCCGGTGGGCCGCCCAGCAGGGCCCGGGCCGCGTCGTCACCCAGGTGACGAGCGTCGCACTCCAAGAGGTCGGCGACCGGGGCCAGCGCCACCACCCGCGCCAGGGTTGGCACGTCGGGCTGGGCGGCGACCCACAGGGCCAGGTGCCCACCCGCCGAGTGCCCGCCAAGGACCACCGCAGGTGCGTCGGTGCGCGCGGCCACGACCTCCCGCAGGGCCAGCCGAACGTCGTCGAAGGTGGCCGGCCACCCGCCGCCGCCGGCCACCCGCCGGTACTCGACGAGCGCGACCGTGCAGCCGGCCCGTGCGAGCGAGTGGGCCAGCGGACGGACATGTCGTCGGTCGTACTCCTGGCGCCAGAAACCGCCGTGGAAGAACACCACCAGAGGGCCGACGAAGGAATGGGTGGCGGACCCGACGTAGACGTCGACGACCTGGTCGGGCCCCGGACCGTAGACAAGCACGTCGTCCGGTTCGGCCGCCGGTCGGTCGAGCACCGAGCGGTCGTCGTTCACGTCACGCGTCGCGACGACACGTCGATCGTCTCGTGACTCCCGCCGGCGACCAGGTCGCGGAGCCGCGCGACTCCGTCGTGCACGTCGGTGAAGCTGGTCGTCAACGCAACGGGGGCCAGCCGGATCAGGTCCGGCGGCCGGACGTCGGGCACGACCAAGGCTTCGCGGACGGCAGCGGCGCCGATCCGGTAGGCGTCGGGGTGACCGAGCACCACATGCCCACCGCGGCGCGCCGGATCACGTGGGCTGCGCAGCTCGAACCCCAACGGGCTGAGCCACTCGTCGGCGAGGTCCACCAGGTACGTGGTGAGCGCGAGCGACTTGGCCCGCAGGGCAGGCAGGCCGGCGCGCCCGAGCAGGTCGACGCCGGAGTCGACGGCGTACATGCCCGGGACGCTCTGCGAACCGGAGAGGAACCGCGCGACGCCCCGCGCCGGACGATAGGGCTGGTCCATGTCGAACGGGTCCTGCTGTCCCCACCAGCCGCGGATCGGGGACTCCAGCCCGTCGACCAGTCTGCGGCTCACGTACAAGAAGCCGGGAGCCCCAGGGCCGGCGTTCAGGTACTTGTACGTGCATCCGACTGCGAGGTCGACGTCGTTGGCGTCGAGGTCGACGGCGACCGCCCCCGCAGAGTGGGCCAGGTCCCACAGGACGAGCGCACCGCCGTCGTGCACCTGCTTCGTCAACGCTGCCAGGTCGGCCAGAGCGCCGCTGCGGTAGTCGACGTGGGACAGCTCGACCAGCGCGACGTCGTCGTCGAGGACGGCGGCCAGCGCGGCTGCGTCGACACCGTGCACGGGGTCGGTGTCCACGAACCGCACCGAGCCGCCACGGTGGTCGGCCACCCCTTCGAGCACGTACCGGTCGGTCGGGAAGTTGCGGGCGTCGGTGACGATCACCGAACGGCCCGGTCTGGCCGCCATCGCCGCCCAGGCCAGCTTGAAGAGGTTCACCGTGATCGTGTCGCACACGACCACCTGCCCCTCAGCCGCACCGAGCAACGACGACCCCAGCCGGTCACCGACCCCGATCGGCAGGTCGAACCAGTGCTGCCAGCCGCGGATGAGCTCGCCGCCCCACTCCTGGTCGATCGCATGGGCGAGCCGGTCGCGGGTGGCGACCGGGAGCATCCCCAGGCTGTTGCCGTCGAGGTAGATCAGATCCGGGTCGTGTCTCACGACCTGGTCGCGCAGGGCCGCAAGCGGGTCCTGCGCGTCTCGTGCCAGCGCGTCGTCGCGGTTCATGCCTGCGGGTACTCCGCGGCCGGTGCGGTGGCGGCCGTGAAGGCGAGGTCGTCCGCACCCCGGTCCCGCCGACGTCCACGACGGCGTCCCATTCCGGAGTCCTCACCGGCTAGCCGCTGCGTCGCGTAGACCGGCAGGACCGACACGAGGATCAGGATCGCCGCGACGACGTTGACGATCTGCGCCTGGTTGGGGCGGGTGAAGTTGTCGTAGATCCAGATCGGCAGCGTGGTGACGGCCGGCCCGGACGTGAACTGCGTGACGATGATCTCGTCGAACGACAGCCCGAACGCAAGCAGGGCACCGGCAGCCAGGGCACTGCGGACCGAAGGC
>Ga0302322_100001738_pt1 | contig 18088 bp, 22 predicted proteins | sample Fen_T0_2_FD_203757 | JGI IMG/M metagenome (GOLD analysis project Ga0302322, IMG submission 203757) | Peat permafrost microbial communities from Stordalen Mire near Abisko, Sweden - Fen_T0_2 | ecosystem: Environmental > Terrestrial > Soil > Wetlands > Permafrost | place: Sweden: Abisko... | reverse complement strand
CGGAGTTGCGAAACGTTTTGGGAGACGCAAAAGTGAAACTAGCCCTATACCGCATGAATCACTCTGGTGAGTATATTGGGGGCGTGGAGTACATGGAGCTTATGAATAGAATAGACGCGGCACTGGCTATATGATCAATGAGGGGGCGTCTTGCGCGATGCAAGATAGATTGTGATGAGACGGCAGTCAAGATTCACAGTTGAATTGGTAGCTCAATTGGTAGAGCATCCCCGGCAGGGGAAGGTAGATTGTTCGATCCAATCCAAATCGGCAGGTGCAAATCCTGCCCCCTCACCTTTTAATGATTATTGCTGGTCATTGGCGTCATAGAATCGGTCACGATGATGGTCTTCGGCAACGTAACGCGTTACGACCGTTGGGCTACTCTTAAACCCGATGAGGCGTGAGTGTCATGGACTCAACAGTGACCAGCAACAATCAACGAGGGGAAGCTTGGACGCCCGGATTTCAAATCTGCAGTGCGGTGTTCAGAGGGTTGGCAGCCCTCCCCCTCACCCAAATCGGTCCTGACCGCATAGACGCCGCAGGGACGCCGGACGCTCGTAACCGGCATTTACGGCTTCGGCCAGTCCCGAGCCTTCTCGTAGTCCACCAGAGCCTTGAACGTCAGGGCTTCTTCTCTTGCTGATCTGAGGGCAGCAGAGACCTCCGCAACGCTTCTAGCGACGTCGTTAAATTGTTCAGAGGCGTTTCGTAGTCGTTGCTCGCAGGACTCAGTAGTTCCTTCGGCGGGGGCTGGGGCGTCGGGCACGGAGCCGCTATTGGCACCTGGATGATCTTCGGGGGCGATGCGCAGCTTTGCAATCCTAGCATCAATAGCAGCATAAGAAGACTTCGCATCAGCTTTCCCCTTCCGGTAATTGTCCATCGCAGTCAGGGTTGCATCCTCCAATGCCCGTGCGTCCTTGGCATTCTGAAGGAGTCTCTCCGTTATCACCTCCGCCGATTTCGATTGAAATTGCGCATAATCCGCAGCAATCTCCGCCCTCTCCCGCAAGGCAGCATCCCTCTCGTGGGTCAGTATCGCCACGTAGACCCCGAGTGCTGCAAGCGCACACACAGCCCCCAGCGTCGCCAGTTCCCACATTTTCCCCGTGACCCACGATAGCATTACCAGTCCTTAGCGTTCTTGTACGCGGCATCAGCCGCACTCCGAGCCGCATCCAGCGCGTTCTTTGCCGGGGCGATAGAGGCTTGTGCCGCAGTGTAGGCCTGCTCCGCTTGCATCAATTGGTCAATGGCGGCGTCGATTGCATTCTTCTGGTCTTGGTTCATTTGGGTTGCTCCTGTGGGTTGGTAGGGGACTGCTGAATTACCCGGGCGGCGACCACTGCAATAGCGATAGCCGCTTGTATTTTGTGGAACAGGCTGGCCTCTAACGCTTGTTGCAGCACGGCCAGATTGTCATAAGCTATCGTGATAGCGCCCAGAAATGCGGCCATTTGCACAGATAGCCACCGGTGAAACTGCTTCCAATCTTCGACTAGTTTAGGCATCTACAACTCCATCAGGGTATTGACCGTTGACCATCATTCGCGCCAATTCAAGCGCCCGCTTTCCGACCTGTTGAGACCACGCGCTGTCCAGCATCTGAGTCGCCGCCATCTCGAAGTCTTGTTTTTCGAGTGCGGCAATCATTTTCTTGAATCCAGAAAAACGAGACAGCCCCATGTTGAATATCATGTTCAGCACCACGTCCTGACGCACCACGTCAAGATCGTTGAACCACGCCAGGGTCCGCGCATCTTTTCTGGCATCTGATATGTCATCAAACAACATTTGCGCCACAACAGCGTCGCTCACGGGCTTGTCATCAAGGTTGTGCCCTACTCCCAGCGTGGTCTTGCCTACACTGTCTTTATATGGGGAATTGCGCTTTCCCTCATGCTTAATGAGGAGGTTTTGCAGTGGTGTCATTTTCTTGTGCCTTGCATGTTAGCCATTAGACCTTTCCACATTCCGTCATAACCTGCCGCCATTTCTTCTAAGGATGGTTTGCTTCTTCCGCCGTGCAAACCCAGATACTTCGCTAGAGTGTAGGCAGGAATGGTTACAAGGTTTGTGGCAAGTCCGGTAACTGGGTTATCTCTCATGGTGCTGTATGCCCATGCTCCGTGTTCTTGCGGTCCTAGTACGTTTTGATCTGCGCCGGGAGCGTTTCTTCTCATCACCAGTTCTGCGTGATAGTCACCTGGAGCGCCCATATTCTTCCAATCAGGAAAGGACATGTTCCCACCAGAAGTTACATATTCCCTATAGGACGGTACTAGATTAACGTCTGCTGGTTGATAGTCTTTGCTCTTTATTAGGGCGGCGGTTTGACCCCAAGTGTTGTCTGACATTTAGATACAGGTCGGTAAGTTGGGTGGCTGAAATCTTATTTGAAAGTGTTTCCATAGGAAGGTGCTTTGAAGCCCGTAGGCTTCGCGCTCACGCTCCATAGACATGTCACAGCCCTTAGTCGGGCCGTCCCTCATGGCTTGCACGTAATGAATTAGCTCGTGATAAAGAATGGATACGTTTAAGGGTTCCCCAAAATCCAAATCCCCATCTACGTAGACCACCCCATCGACGTATGCGCCTTTTACGTTCGCATATCCACATTTGCATACTTCCTTAATGACTTCTTTGGTAGTGACTCGGACGGTCGGAGGCTTCTCAGGGATGAAGTGCATATCTCCATAAGCGGCGGCATAGATCATTACCGCTTGATCCTGAGTCAGTTCTTTTGCAAACGCGGAGCATTGAGTCAGCACAAGAACAATGCCTAGCAACACGGCGAATATCAGCAGAGGTCGATTGTCCATTTCACACCCTTATGATCTGGCCTCGGAACGTGATTGTTCCGGCCTCTTCGTCCCATACCGTGACCAGTTCGGGAGGAATCAACTTTCCTTCAACGAATGTGAATACAGCGAATCCGCTACGCCAGTTTCTAGGGGCTGCTTCCAGGTAGTTGAAGGTGGGTCCGTAGGTTGACGCCATACAGCCCACGTCCACGCCCCAGCGGTCCCCGCGCTCGTCGGTGAGGGGATAGACCTGCTGTTTGTGCTGGTGCCCTGTAGCGTAGCTGTGACCGCTCCATAGGGTGTTATTGAATGGACTGTGCATGCCGCCCTTGTAACGATGCTTGAGGGTCAATTGGTCATTGACTCGAATCGCCCAAGACTGTCCCCATCCCGGCAGATGATCCCCCAGAGCAAAGCCCTTTACTCCATCGAAATGTGGGTTTCCGTTAGCTAATATCCCATCGAATCTCAAGTCATGGTTACCTGGCGTGCGTTTGGTAACCATTGCCTTCGGACCGGCCTTCTTGATCTCATCAAGGCAGTCGCCAGCCCATTCCACCTCTTTCTTGACGTTCGGACCTTTGTCCCATCCGATGCGGGGATGGCGGGAGATTTGGGAGAAGTCGAGAAGGTCTCCAAGGTCAAACACTGCTGCCGGTTTCATCTCCCTGACCATTGTCAGGAAGGCTCTGTGTACGGTTGTTTTGTGACCTGGAACTAGGTGCCAATCGCTACCAGCTAAAACAAGACCGTTCTTTATTTCAACATGCTGGAAGTCGGGGAAGGATGCTTCGTAGCCGGAGTCGTATCTGTCTACGCTGTTGTGTGCGGCAGAGAGGAGCTTGATGCCGCGAGTCTTCTCGATCTGCCGGCGCCTCTGGTGGGCGTTGCGCTCGGACATCTGGAACAGTTTCGCCACCTCTGACACTGACTGCAACTTCCGGAATGCGTCAACAAACTCATCATCTGATGATTTCATGTCTGCTTGAGGTAATCAGGAATGTGCGGGTTGTCCCGGAATATTCCGGCCAGCACGCACCCGAGAACGTTTACCTGACTCTCAGTCAGCCCGAGGGAAAGAGACTCGTCAATTGCGTGGATGGTTTCGTGCATCATCACGTCTTGCTCTAGTGACAGAGGCAGATTGGCGATGATCTCGATGGAAAGGTTTCGGTAAGACGTGCTGCCGTAGTTCTCGTCAATGTGGGAACCGTCCCGGTAGGTGTATTTCCACGGCTTCCCGATGATTTTTGCGCTATCGACCCGCAGGCGTTTTGCCATTGTCACCCCATGTGATTACTTCCAGTGCGCTTTAATGCTGTCTCCGAATAATGAAAAGAACGTGACAATGGCAGAAAGAATAAATGTCACGCCGCCTAGAACTCCCTTATATTTAGCCATGCTCTGTTCTATGCCTTGCACGGCTCTAAGGATCATTTCCTGATCGGATTTGATGTCCGCGATGGTGGACTCCAGTACGGCGATTCGTTCGTTGGTTCTGGTGTCTCTTCGATCGACCCCGTCCCACTCAGTGCGGTCCATAGTCCCATCCCTGCGCTTGACCAGTGTTTGGAGTGTTGTAGCCTACTGCGCTTGATTCATCGGACTGAACACGTAGGACCAGGCCAATACGTCCAATCACCTTCCATCCAATACCGCATTGCAGTAGTGACTTTCGGGTAGTAGACCCCGACCACCGGACTTGGAAGAAAATACCTATCGGCCAATTGAGGCGCAGACACGCTATCCCGTTGTAAAACTGCGCTCCGTCGTTCGGCGCTCTCTCTGGTATCCATACCCATTTCCCCTCTCGTTTGAATCCCCATACAATTGCGAATGACTTGATCGAATCTTCGTCAAGACACCACGGCCATTTGTTCAGGAAGTCGTTGAGCCACGCCGGGAACCGCTTGTCGAATTCTTCGTGTCTCATTTGAGTTGTGCCCTCGCAATGACGGCTACAATCTTGGCAAGGATTCCGAGCGCAGTTCTTGCGCTGGCAAGGTCGGTGACGTTGGCAAGAATCCATGCGTCAACCTGTGCCGGGGTCATCGCCACGAGCGTCTTGATTGCCGGTACTTGAGCCACCGCGCTGCGCTCTGTTTCCAGCCGCACAATCTCATCCTGCGCCACCTTCAACGTGGCGTCCTGAGCCCATGCGGAACCGTTCCAGATGTAGGTTGAGTCGGGTCTCTGCGGAACCACGATGTCACCGTACTGCGCGTCGCCTTCGTGGTAGCTTGCGGGAGGTGTGATGTAGTAGCCCATCACCATCCCCTGTTAGCGGTGACGAACATTTTCCAGTTGGCGGAAGTAACGCCGCTTTGAACTCCGGACGTTCTATTCGCAAGTTGTATTGCGGTGGTGGAGCCGGTCACCGTCGAAAATGAATTTCTATCCTCAACAGTCACCACCATTGGCGTTGCGTATGCGGCACCCGCTTCCAAAACCGGAGCAAACATTCCAGGAGTAAATCCGACATCTGCTGTGTAATTTCTTACATATACGGTCGGAGGAAATTGAGGTAAAACACCAATATTTGCGCTAAAAGACGTCCTTGTTCCTACGGCTGGAACCGTAGTATCCGCGCTTACATACTGTCCCTTGTAAGCATAATTCACCGTGCTGACCACCGCGCTTGCATTCGTCGTTTGCTCGCCGTGATACACCACATTTTTCGCAGTCAGTGTGGGATTGGTTCCTGCTGATGTACTCGCGGCAGTGACGCCGTACATGGTCATCGCGGGAATGGAGAAGAAGTCGGAGGACGTTGCTCCGTTGACGGTGAAGGTACTGATATTAGGCGCGGTGAATGTCGTGCCGTTAGAGTAGGCGCAGTAGGGGAGGAAACGAAATCCTGCGGCATTTCCATTGAGGGATGTAGTTGCCCCCGTTCGGAGTCCAACTCTCATAGTTGAAACGGCACATACTTTTGATGCCGAGGTTATTGACTGATCAACAACCCCATCAACATATGAAAAATACTTTCCAGCAACCGAGTCGTAAACAAGCGCAATATGATAGGTGGTTGCCGTGGCCCACGTTGTTTTTGTTCCTCCAGCAGCAACGATGTCGTTAGAAGACCCATTTGAAGATAAATTAACAAATAGCTTCGTAGTACCAGCATTGTTGAAAAGAAGCAACTCGGCCCCGAACGCGGAACCGTTTGTTACATTTATGATATACATGTTGTTCGCTGCGGTTGGAAGCACAGCGAATCTGACCTTACATTCTAACGTCCACGACCCACTTCCCAGAGTTGTTACGTTGGTTGTTTCTACATAGTCACCAGTGCCGTCCATTGCAACAGTGTTAAGCCCGTCTATTTGTGTTCCGGTTGCAATGCTGGCGTTTCCTCCAACCGCCCATGTATTGCCGTAGTCATCAAGAATCGTAGTGCTGCCATTGGTACCGGCGAATCTCAAAAGACTCTGCTTCGTGCGGTCATACGCGTACCCATACTGAGGCGGCGCGAGAGTGCTGCCCCATGTGACGGACGTATCCGTGACGCGGGTGCTGGTGATGTAGTTGAGATTGTTGGCCGCGAGGGAGCCTTGATTGCTGGCGTCGGCGGTCAATCGGGTAACGGTATCAGTATCGCCATTCACGCCGAACCCGTTTGCATAGGTGATGACAAGAGGCGTCGAAGTGGCGGAGATATTGAAATTCAGTCCGGCGCCCGCCGTTAGGTGTGCCGCATAGCCACTGGAATCCAATGCGCCATAAAGCACCGTCTGCCTGACCGGAACGTTAATTAGGTCGGCCAATCCGGCAACGGTCAGATCCTTGTCCTGAATGGTCAGGATTCGCGTGGTGGCGGTCGTAAGCCCGCTCGCCTCTATTCTGACTTGCTTGGACACATCACCGTCATCGTACGCAATAGGGATAGAGTCATTCTTCGGCATTGAGAAATGCGCTGGATTCGCAATGCCATACGCCACGCTAGAGAGTGGCGCGGTTAACGTTGCCCCAGAATCAAGCGTCAGGGTTATGGTCGTTACCGCAGCAAAGGCCGACGTCTTGATGGTGGAGTAAGTGGTCCCCGCGGCATCGACTATCTGCAATCTGCGCCCGACCGTAAACTGCCCGGTCTGGTCGCCCGCCATAGAGAAAGACGTACCGGAAATGTAGGTCGGGGTTTGCCCCGAAGACAGCCACTCATTAGCCGAGGAGGAGGTATCGTTGATCCCCGCCACGTTATCCGTAGACCACAGGAACGTGCTGGGAGGATCGGTCTCGGTGGCTGACGCAAGCCCTACCTTGTACAGCAGGCCGGACGTCAACCATACCGCCTGTGCGGGACGGCCGTTGGCATCCAGGATCATCGGGTTAGCGTTCGCTATTGATCCCGATGACGTTGTGTAGGTGGATTGCTTCGTTGACGATCCAGCCGCATAAAAGAACAGTTGAGCGCCAACCAGGGGAACCCCGTTCGCATCAACGAATGTCGGGGAATACGGGAGCCAAATCTTGACGGTCATTCTGTGCTATCCTTTTTGGATGGTAGAGCGATCAATCATTATTCTGTACCGCACAGCACAATGCGCATTTACGGCGGCGCTGGTAGTTGGAGCGTGGCTGATCCATCCGGTGTTAGGCATCATCGCCGGGTGGCTCGGTCTTTTTTCTGCATCGGCATTGCTTGGTTTGTAGCGGTCTGCAATCCCATTGATCTGGCGATCCCTTGAAGGGCGTCAGACGCTAGCTCTATATTGTCTTTTGATGCCTTAGACATAAGAGTTTTTGCCAGCAATGGGTCTTTGACGGCCTCAACAAGTAGCTTGTCAATGTCTGCGTCGTTGTACTTATTCAGCCAATCCAACCCACGCCCAAGATTCTTAGTAATCGGTCCAACCTGACCGCCGCCTCCCACCATGCTGCCGATAATGTTCGCCGTGGAATAATTGGCAAGCTGCGCGGTATGCGATCCCGATACCATGCCTCCAGCCTTTGCAAACGCCTCTCCAGATAAATCCTGCCGCAACGCCTCAAGTCGGGTCTGCTGATCGGGCGTGAGAATATCGTTTGCGCGGGCTTTCTTAAATCCGGTCACGTCAGCGGCCAACCGATCAAGATTGTCCATGTTCTTTGTGAACGAACCGGGAAGCAACGTCCGATTCCCTAGATTGTCTTCTCCGGTGCCAATAGATTTGCGCCGAAGTTCCTGCATTATTTCCATCTGATTGATGGGTTTCGATTCATCCTTGAACGTTTGCAGATAGGCTTTGAATCCTGGCGCGTCGGACTCGATGACGTCATCCAGCATATTCTTGACTTTTCCTAGCTCGGCGGTGGCGGTCTTGAATGCGGCTTTATCTCCGGCAAGTTTCCCGTTCATAGCGTCGCCAATATCCTGCCGCACCGAATACAGTTCCGCTGGATCGGTCACGCCCTGAAGTCTTGACTTCACCCATCTTAGAGCGTCCGCAACAACCTCGCGCTTTCCGACTGGAGATTGCAGAGTGGAGTCGATATTCTGAATTACCACACTTGACGGAGATCCCACCGTTCCACTGCTTAGTGCTTTTTCTCTGGCTCCGCTTGTGGCTGCATTCCTTGCGTCCTTGGCGACGCTGATGTCCGATTCAGTTCCGGCAAGGTTGTCCAATTCTTTGATGCGCGCATCGTTTTGCAACGTGTACCGCGCAGAGATATCCGCCCCCCCCGGTTTTGCCAGTACGCTGCGCTCCAAAACAGCCAAGCCGGGGTCTTTGGTAATCTGCGCAAGCGTCCTATTCGATCCCGGCACCAATTGGCTTGTATCATCTAAAGCGGCAATGGCGTCGGCTGGAGAAGATGCCGATTTAGTTAGGACGTTACCGGCAGTTGATTGCTGCCCTGCCTCAGTAAAGTTTTTTACAAATGAGGGTATTCCCCTCGCAACAGACACCGATGCCGGGGCTGCTATTCCGCCGACAAGCCCGGCCCCCATTTGCAGCAACGGACTGCCCCCTATTTCCTTCACCGATCCAGCAGACACCCCCCCCCCTAGACCAGATTGAACTTGCACGTCTGGGCGCGTGGTGAATAGTGTTTTCACTATACCCGGCGCGGCCGCATACCCAATGATTGCATTTCCCCCCGCGCTTGCCATTCCCCTCACGCCAGCCCCCACGATGCGCTCAGTTGGCGTTTTCTCATTAGGCAACCCTAGGGTTGTCAGTACATTTCCGACCGATTCTGACGTTGGCTTGAATTCCGGTATCTGATTGTCAGATACCGCGTTATGTGCCTTTATTCCTAGATTGAGCAGATACCCAATGGCGTCGGCTCCAAGTGCAGGAAGGGCTATTGCACCCTGTACCGCATTCCTTGCCGTCAATCCTACCTGTCTGACGCCCCGCTCCAATAAGCCGGGAGCCTCTGGCGTAGAAGGCGCCGCCGTAGCAACATCAAATACGCTTTTAACTGGGGCCGCGGTTGACAGGTCAAAGGCCATTAGCGAACCTCTTCATATTGCTTGCCGTCGGGCGACACAAAAGCCTTATTTCCATTTGCGTCGGTATGCAAGACCCACCCCTTTGAGTTTGTCTGCGCGTTACTTTGCTGTGTTTTTGCAGAATCAGGGCGTATCAATTTCATTTCGTCATCGGTAAGAAATTTATCACCGAATTGACGGATCAATTCATTTTTAACTTCTTTCCTGTAACCCTGAACCGTATAGGTATCGTTGCGCACCATCTTGTCTTTGATGTCTGCGGCAATGGCGGCGCGGTCTGCCATGCGCTCGGCAATAGTTGCCATTGCGTCGCGACCCCTTTCGGTAGTCAGCAGACTTGGTATGGATTCCATGAACGCCTTCATTTCCATGTCGGACGTGGAACCTGAACCAATGGCGCGAGACTGCGTTGCAAGTTTCACCTGGATGGATTTTGCTATCTGATTTGCGCTTGTAGCATCCGCGAACTCAGTACCCGGGAGATATTTACCCATCGTCGCCTGCATTTCAGACCACGGTCCGCCCGCATATCCTTTAAGCAAGTCTCGAATCAATCCAATCTGTGACGCACTGTTGGATGCCTTTTCTGCGTCTACACGAGCTGCGCCAACGCTTTCCGCATCTTGCTTTGATAGCTGCTTCTCGTACGTCTGCATGTTAATGTTGACTGCCCCAGCCTTGCTATGCGCGTTGGCTATTTCCTGCATCTTGGCCGCGCTCACCGGCTTTCCATCCATCGTGAACTCACCCGTCACCTGATTGAAGTAAGCCCCCGGCACATTGGAAACGGGTTTCAGTTTCTCCCGATCAATCTTCTGCTGTTCCATCTGGCGCGAGTCAAGATTGTTTGCGGCGGTTTCCAGTTCCTTCGCCAAATCAAGATTGGCCGGTCTGCGAGTGGCGCGCAGTTGCTCGGCCTGCGCCCGCAAGGAATCTGGAGTCGGATTGCTGTTTTGTCCGGTCACTTCGACGGGGGCAGTGGTTTGTGGCGTCAATGCCGCGACCGCTGGATTCTTCGAACCCGGAACCGGTACGGGCGCATCCACTCTTACCGGACTGGGAATCTGTCCATCAGGCGGAGGCGGCAAAGGCGTGCCCACGTAATCATCAGGCTGATTAGCTTGTGCGAGAGCGTTGGCAACGGAATTCTGCATTCCCTTCACGATAGGAATGGATTGCGATGTATTGGTCAGTCCGTTATTGACATCCGTCTGCAACGGGGTAGGCGTGGTCAGTGCATTGACTGCCGGTGATGTGGGCTTGATGTCTCCATTGCCGCTGAGATCCATGCGGGCAACGCCTTCCTTGGGCGCCAATCCACCGGCTGCAATTCTTTGCATGCCGGGAATCAGTGCGGGCGACCACGGCTCCGGATTGATTGGATGGATTCCTAGCTGGTTCCACTGCTGCACAAGAATAGGATACTGCGCGGGCTTTTCCGAGTCGGGCAGCGCCAAGAATGACGAAACCATCTGCGAGCCGATCTCGGTTGCCTTTTGCGTTGCGTCGGTCTGGTCTTTGCGGGCCTTCCACTGATCGGCGCGGAGCTTTATTGCCGCGCCAGGATCAAGCGGCATCAATCGGCTAATCACATCTTCGTCAGAGGTGGCGCCCTTTAGCGCATTCTCAATCGCGAGTTGTTTGCGAAAACTATGTTGCCCCTGCTGTAGCTGCAAGTCCTGCGCGTCGCGCTGCCCCATCAGGGATTGAATGGTGAGAGCCTTTTGCAATGGCTCCGCGGGGTCAGGGAGAACCAGAGGATTCAGTCCGAGTGCTATTCTGGAGTCCATTCGAGGCCCTTAGCTAAACGTTGACGGAGCGGAAGTATTCCAGCCCGTTCCGGATCCGGCATTCCTGCTTTTCAGATATTGCAGCGTCGCCTGATTATTCTGGTTGTTCAGGTAGCTATTCAGTCCACCTGTCACGGCATTGGCGCTGCCGATGTATCCCGCTGCCATCGCGTCACCCGCGTTAGACCTTGCCGCATTGCCGAGTCCTAGAGAGGTATTGCCGATATTGCCGGTCATTGCGGCGGAATTGGCACCTTGTCCGGATTGACCGGCAAGGAAGTTGTACGTGGTGTTTTTGTTCGTCTGGTCGCGATTGAAGGCGTCATTGTATTTCGTGCTTGCATAATCGTTTCCGTACCGCGCAAGCTCTTTCAATGCGGCGCCTGAGTCATAACGACCAGCCGCAGCAGAAGCCCGGTCGATGGCCTTGTTTCCCTCGGACAGTGCAAACTGATACCCAGGCTCGTTTTGCAGATCGGCGCCGGTAAACTGTTTCAGCAGGGAACCATAGTCGCCACCGACATTTGATGTGGAGGCGGGGACCGCGGTCTGTGATTGGTTGTACTGATCAAGCGCCGAGTTATAGGATGAGAGCGCATTGTCGTATCCGGTTTGATCGAATACCCGCGTCGATGGTCCCACGCCGCCCGGCCCACGGACATCACCGTACATTCCGCTGATCTGTCCCGGCTGGATGGTCCAATAGTTATCCTTGTTCGGCGCTGCAGGTGCGGTCATGGACGAACTGCCATAGCCGCCCGTAGTGCTGCCATTGCCAATCCCAAGCAACGCCATCAGTCTGGCATTGGCCAGCGCACCGCTATTGCGATAGGGCGCCAGATCAGTACGCGATTGCTGGTATTGCTTATCAGCAAGTGCAGCAGAATTGTTCGCCTGATTGGCCTGTGCGCCTGCTGCATCTTGAGCGGACATGACTCCGTATAGTGCGACTCCAGCGGCAACCCACGTCATTTCAACACCTGCACTTTCAGTTTGTTGGTGGCATCAAATAGCGCCATGGAGTCTTTCTCGACCAATTCTTTTTCGATCTTGTCAAGATTCTTCTTTGCGGTGCGATGCACAGTCATGCAGATGCTATCTTCCAGCGCATAGACCGCCCGCTTGGTTCCCGGCCGTGACACGATCACGTCACCAGCTTGATAGATATTCCTTCCGACCTGAATGCGGCCTTTGGTCACGATGTAGAAGTGTTCCTTCTTGTGCACCTTGCCAACGATCAAAGTCCCAGCCGGTCTGTGTACTACCCGGGCGTACATGCCATCGGCGTGATAATGATCCGTCCGCAGTTCAATCTGTGGCATGTCAAGCATCTTGGCCTGTAATGCTTCGACGGCCTTCCTGTTATCGGGTATCGCGATATCGTTCATGCTGCGGTCCCGTCTGCCAGCACCCACCCTGTCGATGCTTTGTTGACCCATATCGGCTTACCGTTGGCGCCAAGACTGGTATCAAAATAAAACTTGCCGGGATACAGATTCGCGGTCGGACGTTGCGCCGTAGTGCCGGAATTCTGCGTGTCAAAGCACAGCCGGAATACCTGCATCATCCAGTTGGACATCGCCCTGCTCGGCAGGCCTGTTTCATCCACGGTGCCAGGTACGATAGGAGGAATATTGATCAGCGCCATCAGCTTTTAGAATTCAGGTAAACGCCGGTAATGACTCGGCGGATCGGATCGGTGATGCGAAACTTGGCTGTCAGACGGCGCATGGTTCCCTGCCGTCTCCACTCTACGATCTTGACGTAATCGCCCAGCAATCCAGCCGAGCGCCATTGCTCTGCGCCGTAGGTCTTGCCGCCGTCTCGAGACAGTTGCATCATGACTTGCGTCGCGGGTTCGGTATCCACTCCGGTTCCCACTTCAAAGTCCAGCCGGATGCGGTCAATGGACATGTAATTGAGTTCCGTGTCCCAATGCTCGCCGATGATCTCGCCCTCAATGGGAGATCCATTTTCGGTCAGGGTCAGAGGATTGATGCGGTACAGCTTCCCGGTGTTGTAATCGGACAACACGATCTTGGACAGGTATGCGGTTCCCCGTTCGCAGATATGGCGCTCGATCATGTAAGACTTGCGCTTGGACCAGATGCTTGTCGTTCCGTCGAAACTCCAGCTCACGCCCTGCGTGGGGAAGTTGATCTGATACATAGGGTGAGACCCCAGCAAGTAGCTAAACGCTACCGCGTCGGATGTCACCGTGTACGAATTGATGATCTTGTCCAAGTCTGGAGTGGACAGTTTCTGGAACTGCCGGCCGGTCAACTTTCCCACGACCACTTCGCCCATTCTATTCTTGGACAGGAAGGCGACTGAATTGTCGTACTTGACCACGGAGTCTCTAGCGGCAAGCCCCCATTCTGCATCAGCACCCTGGATGCGGTCGAAGGGAAAGTCAGCCGCGCCTGTATTGCCAAAGAACGAGGTGGCGGTATCCTGAAACGCGATCAGTTCGCCGTGGTCCGAGAAGATGCGGATCAGTTTGTCAGGGATGGCATTCGCGGTCGTAAAGTCCAACGCCGCCCACGTCAACCCGTCGTACAAGGCAGAAATGTAGAACTTGCCATTAGCAAATCCCACAATGAAGTAGCCATCCTGAAAGCATACCGACGTCGGATTGGCCGGAAAGTCTACGTCCGTGATGGTCGCAAAGACGTTCGTCAGCGTGTTGAAGATGTAGCCCGATGTCCCATCAACGATCATGACCTGCGTGCCGTTGTGGGCCATCACCACGCCGCCTGACGTGGTTCCTAGCGAACCCCTGTCAACCGATACACCGGCGTTATTGATCTCTTTCAGCACACCACGATAGACCGCATAGAGCTTGTCGTTTTGCTCCACCGCCAGCATGCCGCGAACCGGCGTCGCACCAAAGTCCACGAACAGATCAAGCCCGGGAAAGCCCAGCCCGACCAGTTGAGACTTTTCGCCCACGGGACGGACTTCGCAGTAAATGTTTGTCAGCAGCTTTGACGTGATAACGGTCGTCTGCCCGTTCGCCATCCCTATGCCATAGAGAGGGGCTACGGCCATACCATCCATCCATACGGCGAGCCTTGACGGCCCGGATCGCTGTACTCAGTACCGGATCGCATCACGCGCAGCGATTGCTTGGCATTGGCGCGCTTGATGTCGCCGAGAGAACTTGCGGCGATCTCCTTGGTGTCGGGATAGTTGCTCATCTCGACGCCGAATTGCGGCCCCAGCAGAATGGCAAGGTTGTAGACAAAGGCCTGCTCGTACCCTGGAGGGAACGCGAATACGGTATTCAAATTAGTGAGCGTAGTTAGCACTCGCTCTATTGTAAACGTAACGGGGACAATGCCACTCGGCACGGGCCAGAGGGTAATTGTTCCGTTCGGCATGTCATTGCTGTACATGTACCTGTACGGGTACACGTTCGGCTGGGTCTTGTAATAGATCAGGTCGTATTCCAGTGGTGTCATAGACAGCATGGGAAACGACACGCTCTGGTATGTGGTGTAGGCCGGATCATTGATGTGAATCGGACGAGTGGTCACCCAATTACCCGTCGGGCCTATCGTGTAGGTCGCCTGTGCGGCAACGGTGTTGAAGGTCTGGTCCGCCTGTCCGTAGACCGTAAGGGATTGCGTAGACCAGTTGTCCAGCATGCGATTGGCAACGCGCAGACAGGTCTGGGACTCGTCCGCCGTCAGTTCCTGCCCCACGCCCAACGCATTGGTCAGGGAGAGCGCATCCTTGAACAGATCAAGTGCTGTTGCCATTTAAGAGGGGGCGAGTTTCCCCGCCCCCTTTCCCTTAGTTAAGCTGCGTCTCGCCTTGCTGGAGGATCAGCGCCCATGCGATCAGCGTGGTAGCCGTTGCGTTGGCCGTGCCGAAGATGGTGAACGATCCCGCTGCCGGGACAATCCGCTCAACCCGCAGCAGAGTGCCGTCAGCCGCCGCCTGTGACACGTACGCAATGATCTTGCTGGAGGCGTCAACCAGGTTGTTGGTAATGACAACCGAGGAATTGCCTGCCGCAATCGCCGCGATACCCGACGTGATATTGGCCGTGACGGCGCCCGTCGAGGTGCTGGCAACGGCGGAGGCGGTTGCCAGACCTTGCGCAACGAGTGCCGATTCCACATTGGTCGGGAGATTGACCACTGTTCCGGCGGCGTATCCCACATAGGGACGTACTAGAGTAACTGCCATGATGATGTCCTTTGCTTGAGATTGAGGGATTACACGCCGTAGTATTTGGTGCTGAGTTCGGGATAGGTCGCAGCCCAGCCGAACAGCACGTCAACCCGCATGATGCTGTTATCGTTCGCGCCGTCGTAGAACTCGGTCACCTTGACGGTGAATCCGTTCTGTGTCTTTTGCGCGACTGAGATAACGCCCTTGCCACCAGCCGGTGCCCACATCGGAACCATCGCCAGCGTAAAGGCATCTTTGTGGAAGCCAACGTTGCAGTTATAGCTCGTGGAGGCGGCGCCAACAATGACGTAAGGCGAACCCGTGGTCGGGGAGGCGGTCACGTTCTGGAAAGCGCCAGAGGTCACAATCGCCGGACTGATCGGGATGGTCACCGCAGCGGCCGCCACATCGGCGGTTACTACGAAGTTAGCCAACTGACCGGTCGAGGTGCGGGACTGAGGATTGACCGCAAACACGCCCGGCAGAGTGATGACCGTTCCTTTGGTCAACGTGCCACCCGCAACCGCAACAACGGTAATGCTCGAACCCGTCTGACCGGCACCGTTGATGTTGGTCGCGGTCGCAGCGCCGTTGGTGTGCACATCCACGTTCTGGTCCATGCCGGGATGGATACCGAAAGCATCCTGCATGTAGCCGGTCTTGTACTGACCCGACACGCGCTCCGCCATGTTGAACAGTCCGGCAAAGCCCGGGATCATCGCGCCGTTAAGGGACGGGTTGATCACCGCGTAACGCTCGCCATCCTTGACCGGCGCGCCCATTTCGTCCAGCCGCTGATTCATGGCCGTCAGTACCTGAATGGCACCGATCTGGGTGGTCGGCAAAGCGCCCGTGCTGTTCAGTGCGTTGTAGGTATTGTAATGCGCCATCTGCAAGCCCTGGCGGTCGATTTCGTTCGCCACCGGCGCAATGACGGCAGCGATCTTGTCTTCCAGCTTGGAAAGGCTTATGGTGCGTTCCAGAGAGGTGAAGTTGACATCGCAACCGCCTTGCTGCAGCACCAACGGGACGGTGGTCTCGACGGTGGCTTGCGGCACCGCGACACGGCCAGCACGATAGGTGTAACGCGGAGGCTTGCGGATGTTGATGGTCTGGCCCGGGGCATAACCGCGGGACATGTTGGAGGTGTACTCATCCTGCCAATCGCGATTCGCGAACTTGGCAAAGGTGAGCATGTTTTCCAGAATCGGCAGCGTTTCGCGTGCGACGATGGAGCTTGTTACTAGGGTATTTGACACGGTTGATTTCCTTTGTCGTGGTTAACTATTGCGCCCACTTGGCTCCGGTTGCTTTCCGGTACGCCTTGTATTGGGCATCAGACATATCTTCGCGGTAATTCTGAATGGCGCTAGATCCCTTCACGCCACTGACCGGGGGCGGAGCCTTGGAACCTTGCTTGACAGGCACAACACGCTCTTCCATCTTGCCTATTTCAATCACCTGTCTGACTGGTGAGAGTTTGGCAATGCGCTCGGCCTCTTCTGGATTCTTGGCCAAGTGATACAGCAGCTTTGGCCCGATATCTGATTCAAGGATGGCGCGCTTTGCATTGGCATCCAGTGACGGCAGTTCGGCGGCGATAAACTCGCCTACCACCTCATCGTAATCCGTGGCCTCCTTGCGGAATGCCACTTCGGAACTTTCCCATGACTTGGCAATCGCCGCATCACTCGCTTCGGTCCTGGCTTTCTGTTCCTGCTCGGTCTGGGCTTTGCGTTGTCCCTCGATCAGCTTGGAGGCTTCCTGCCGCGCTTCGTGACGTGCTAGGGCGCGATGGTAATCTTCAAGGGTATCGAACGATTCTCGCTGCGGCTCAGAGTCGGTAACAGGTGCGGCCTTGGCTTGCTGTCGGTCCAATTGCTCGCGTAACATCCGAGCTTCGGTCTGGGCCTCGGCGAGTTTTGCTGCATCTCGCGCTCTTGCCCGTTCCCGCCTGGATTGACGCTTTTCTTCCTGCTGCTCCGGCGTTTGCTCTTCAGCCTTCTGTTCTTCCGTGGCCTGGACGGGGGGGTCGGATTGCTCCGGTTGAATCGGATCGGAAACTTCCGTTGCTTCGATTCCGGTCCCACTTATACCATTTTCTTCGTTCATTGTCAATTCCTCAGGTGAATGCTCACTGCGTTTGAACGGCAATCACTGCCGCGATGTAGGCTACGTCTATCACTTCCATTTCTTCGAGCAATACTGCTTCATGCACCGCAACAAGCAATGCGGCCTGTCTTGCAAAAAGCAGCTTTTGCTCAATTGCTGCCTGTTCGTTCAGCCGTCTCACGCCATCCGCATTGATCTCGGCCTCTAATCTGACGATCTCAATGCGCAATCGGGCGGATTCGGCCCTTAACTTGACTACCTCATTGCCGATCTTTCCGGATTCGTCCGCGTAATCAGACGGTGTTTTGTCGTATCTGGCGGAGATGGGATGAGTGGCCGGTTTAGCCTTCCACCAGTCATCGCGAATGACCCGCCCAGGCGTATGACGATCTTCGTCCTCGACCTCTCGGCACGATGCGAACGCCGGACTGAACGCGGTCGCATTGAATGCGCAGTGCCCGCCATAAGGAGGCTGTTGCCAGAAGACTCTAAACGCTGACCAACCATCCTCGCTAACCCTGCGGAACGGTTCAGCTTCAATCCGGTGCCACTTCTCAACGCTGAACGCAGACGTCCATCCAGTCGGCGCAGCGGGAGGTGTCCAGAAGGGTCTATAAGCGCCCCATCCATCGTATTGCCGCGGCTGCCCCTCTGCTTCTATCCGCGACCACTTCTCAACCTGGAGCGGGAGATTCAGCCCATTCTGAGTAAAGAACGGGCGGAACTCCTCAGACTTCCTTACAAGTTCATTTGTC
>Ga0302322_100001735_pt1 | contig 18094 bp, 7 predicted proteins | sample Fen_T0_2_FD_203757 | JGI IMG/M metagenome (GOLD analysis project Ga0302322, IMG submission 203757) | Peat permafrost microbial communities from Stordalen Mire near Abisko, Sweden - Fen_T0_2 | ecosystem: Environmental > Terrestrial > Soil > Wetlands > Permafrost | place: Sweden: Abisko... | reverse complement strand
TTTTGGGACGATTGAAAGGTTGCAGAACGAGGGTGAGCGGATCTTCAGGCGCCAGGGTACGCCACCGCCTTTACTTACAACGTAAAAGCCAAGAATGCCCTTGGGGTTCTCCGCTTCGAAGTAAACTTCGCCAGGCGGCATCTGCGGGCCTTCCGTTACGATCATGAAATTTTGGATCAACTCCTCCATCGAAGATAGCACTTTATCCTTCGGTGGAGCAAAAATTTTTCGCGCATCTTTGGCATACCAGTCGCCAGCGGGAAAACTCTTGATAACTTGGCGGATGATACGGACCGATTGGCGCATCTCCTCTCCGCGCACAAGATAGCGATCGTAGCTGTCGCCCTTCGTGCCGACTGGAACGTCAAATTCGTACTGCTCGTAGCCGGAGTACGGTCTGTCTTTACGCAGATCAAGCGGCACGCCCGAGCCACGGAGGTTCGGGCCGGTCAGACCGTAGGCAAGCGCGTCCTCCTTCGAAATAATGCCGACGTCCATAGTCCGGTCGGTGAAGATCTTGTTTCGCGTCAGCAGGGAAAGGATCTCCTCAAGGGCCGGCAGAAACTGGTCGCAGAATTTGCCGACGTTATCGAGCCAGCCGTCCGGAATATCGCGCATAACGCCACCAATGCGCGTGTAGCTGGTTGTGAAACGGGCGCCGGTGAGTTCTTCGAAAAGTTTGTAGAGGAACTCGCGCTGGTTGAGCGAAAGCACAAGGACGGTCCAGGCACCGACATCGAGGCCAAAGGCGCCGAGTCCCATTAAGTGCGACGAGATGCGTGCCATTTCGGCGGTGAGCACACGAATGGCCTGGCAACGCGGCGGCACTTCGAGGTGCGCGAGTTTTTCGACCGCAATGGCGTAGGCCATATTATTGGCCAGCGGCGCGAGATAATCCAACCGGTCCGTGTAGGGTACGAACTGGTTGTAGGTCATGTTTTCCGCAATCTTTTCGTCACCGCGGTGCAGGTACCCGACAACCGGATCGCACTTGGTTACGATTTCGCCGTCAATTTCGAGCTGAAGGCGGAGGACGCCATGGGTTGACGGGTGCGAGGGCCCCATCGAAAGGTCCATCTTTTCGGAACCGTATTCTTGTTCGGCTTCGGCTGCTTTCGCAACGCTATCGGGAATGGAAAATTCGGTGGCCATGGTCGCGTTAGCTCTTGAGTTGCTTGAGACCGGTTTGGTCAGGGCGCGGGCGGCGGTCGCTCCAACTTTCGTCCTTGGCGCGTGGTTCGGCTTCCGTAAGATTTATTTCCCCAGGCGAGGCAACGAATGGCCCACCAGCCATGGGAGCGGCGATGACTGCAGTGCCAGTCGCCGCGCTGACTTCATCGTCAGGCAACGGCACTTCGATCCCGGCGAGCGGAAATTCTTTGCGTAGCGGATGGTATGGATAGCCATCCCACATGAGAATACGACGGAGGTCGGGATGCGCGGTGAATTTCACGCCAAGCAAATCGTAGCATTCGCGTTCATGCCAGTTGGCCGCCGGCCAGAGCTCGACTACGCTGGGAGCCGTTGGCTCAGTATCGCTTAGGCAATCAGTCGCAACGCGGATGTATCCAAGATTTATGGACGAAAAGAGGTGGTAAACAACGGTGAAACGCGGCGAGGCGCCCTCGGCCCAATCAACCGCCGTCAGGTCCATGAGCAGATCAAACGCGAATTCGTCACGCAGGTATTTCAACACGGCGACAACTTCACCCACGGGAACGTTGACCGCGTCATGGTCGGCGCTGGCGCGATCGGTCACTTGCGGAAATTTTTCCTTAAGAGCAGTCTTGGCTGCGATGGGAGCAGTCATGTCGTGTTTCCTGATCGTGATGCGAGAGTCGGGAGAGCAGTAATGTGCTCAGGTTTTCTTAAAAAGGTTCGAGGCAGAGCGTTCGGTTTTAATTTTTGCCTGCAATTTGATGAGCGCGTCGAGAATCGCTTCGGGGCGCGGTGGACAGCCGCTGATATAAACATCGACGGGAATGATACGGTCCACGCCCTGGAGCGTCGCGTAACTGCGGTACATGCCGCCCGAGCTGGCACACGCACCCATCGCGATCACCCACTTCGGCGACATCATCTGATCATAAATGCGGCGGACCTGCGCAGCCATTTTGTAAGTGACGGTGCCAGCGACGATCATGCAGTCAGCCTGACGTGGTGAAAAACGCATCACCTCAGCACCGAAGCGCGAAATATCAAAACGTCCATTGCCCACGGCCATGAGCTCGATCGCGCAACACGCAAGCCCCATGGGCATCGGCCAGACCGAGTTGGTTCGGATCCAATTAATCACCGCATCGGCCCGAGAAACAATGACGTCGCCTTCGATCTTACTGTTGTACCCGAGTTCAGTGGTGTTGGCGGAAACCATGGCGCAATAATTTGTTAATGGTCGTGGTGAACGGCCAACGTAGCACCCGGAGGAGGTCGCGCAAGGAGGTTTTCGATTAGAAAACTCTTTCATTGCCGCTTTTCCCCTCTGCAGCGAGCGACGCTCACCATAACACGAAATGAGCACAACTTCTTATCCACGCAGCATCGCACAAGTCTGCTTCATAGGTTAACATTACGGCAGTATTTTGCTTACAGAACAGGCCCAACGGTCTGGAAGGGGCGAAAACCTCAACCTTGAGGGCAGTTAAGAATTTCCGTTGACCCGACCGACACGCACCGCCTTATTTCGACCCCTTCGCCCTTTCGGCAGGTCTTGTTGGCAAAGATCGGTCAGACACCTTGGAGAGGTGGCAGAGTGGTCGAATGCGCGTGCTTGGAAAGCACGTGTAGCCGCAAGGCTACCGGGGGTTCGAATCCCTCCCTCTCCGCCATTAACTTGTTCAAAATGAATGAGTTAATTTAGCCAACAATCGATTTGCCAGTTGACGTGGCAAATCGGTCATGAAGCAAGAATCGGCGTTCGATATTTCAACATTCACGAATCCCTCAGGGGAGATCGTTTTTCGGGTTAGCGGTTGGTTGGATGGCAAACGTGTGCGGAAGAATTTCCCCACGCGCCCTGAAGCAGAAGCCGAGCGGCAGGTGCTCGAAGTCCAGCGGCTCCAAGGCGACACGGGTATTCGCACGGCGGTGACACGGCTGACCGACGAGCAGCTGCACGAAGCTGAGGCGTTGTTTCGCCGTATCAGCGGCCAGACGCACGCGCTCTCTTTCTTTGTCGAGTATGCTTTGACGAACTACCGCGCACCCGTCGCGCAAAAACTCCTCACCGAAGCTATCACGGAATTTCTCGTGATCAAAGATCACGAACGCGAACAGGACTTGTTGTCCGAACCTTATCTGACGCGCATGAAGCGCGATCTCAAACGCCTGCAAAAGCATTTTCCCAAAGCCACCGTGGCTGAATTGACCAGCGTGAAACTCGTGGAATATTTTGAAGCACGCCGGGCTGCTCATAAGACCTTCAACAACCGGCGCGGTGTGGTTTCGGCCTTCCTCAAATTTGCGTTACAACGGGATTGGATCGCGGATAACCCGCTCGCAAAAATCCCGCCGCGCCGCCTTCGCCGTCGTCGCGGCTGCGCCATCACCTTCAGCGCGTCACAAGCATCGGAACTCATGGCGCACGTCGAAGCACACTACCCTACTGCTGTCCCCTTCTTTGCCCTGTGCCTTTTTGCGGGCATCCGGCCTTGTTTGCGCACCGGTGAAATCCTCCGGCTCCAGCCCTCGCACGTGAGACTCGACACCAACCTGATCCGCATCGACGGCGAAGTCTCGAAAGTGCGCGAGCCACGCCACGTCACGATTCAGCCTAATCTTGCTGCATGGCTCCAAGCTTATCCGTTGAAGAAATTCCCGATCATCCCGGCGAATCTGCAGCATATCCGAGAAAAAGTGGCACAGAAATTTCCGCTCGCGCACGACGTCATGCGGCACACCTACATCTCGATGTTCGTGGCCAAATTTCGCTCTCTCGGCGAAGCGGCGCTGCAAGCCGGTAATTCGGAAGTCATCATCCGAAAACATTACTTAGACCAAAACACGACCGAGGAGGCAGATCATTTTTTTAGCATAGTGCCAAAGAAAGTGGAAGCGTCTGCCGCACCGATCACTTCCATACTGGCTACCGCCGCTTGAAAACAGTCCTGCCCTGCTTGTTGCGCTTGACCGGCAAGCAGAGGCATGGAAACGCCATCAAATACCACTGCTAGCCAAAATCAGCTCACTGACATTATCGGGCTCCGCCGTAGCGGAATCTTTCCCAAAGACAAAGAACCCTCCATTCGCACATTGCGTAGCTGGACAAAACTCCGGCGCATTCCGCACCATCGCGTCGGGCATTTCGTTTATTACGATCTAACCGAAGTCGCGCTGCACATCCGAACCAACCTCAAAGTACCAGCGCGCGGATAAATTCCCGCGCCTTCGTTGAAACAACGCCGCCTCGGCTCTTTGCCCGGCAGAGTTTTGTTTTCAGCAAAGCGACACACCGTGTCGCACGCAGTGAGCGATGGCTCTGAAATAGGATCACTGCGACCAGCCAACGCTGTATCTATTAAGAATCAATTCGTCGGCATATTATGGGGGCGAACCTGAAACCTATAAAATATGAAAACCAACGAAGATTCATTCTTTGCCGCACCAATCGATCCTAAGCAGGAAGCGCGGTTCCTTACGACAGAAGTCATCTCCCGCCTCTTCATCTGGATGACGGAAGGCACGTCACTTGAAGAACGCGGCGTGCGTGCGACAGTTGTGCTCTACTGCGTCCGCCCCGATCTGATCAAGGAAAACACTCTCGAAGAAATCGGCCACGTGGCCGGCCGGTCGAAACAGGCGGTGTATCAGCTGGCGGAGAGCTTCCGCGAAACCACGGGGTTTGCGTCATGAACACGTCACCCGCAACCACACCCGCAGCCGAAATAAATCGTCTCCACGAGGAGGCGAAACGGTGCGCGGCAACTTCTCGCCAAGCGGTGCACAGTGCGCTTGTCGCGGCTTGGCAAGCCGGTCAGCTCTTGCTCGTGGAAAGAGCGCGCGTGTTTCACACTATGGGAAAGGGCACTTGGTATCTCTGGCTGAAAGCCCATTTCCGCGGCACGGTGCGCACCGCGCAGCGTTACATGCAGCTTGCACAGAGCTTTACCGATGTAACGTTTTTGCAGGGCTTGAGTCTACGGCAGGCCTATGCCCGGCTCGGCATCGCGACCGAGCCCAAGACACCCGGCCAACGTCGTCTCCGGCACACGCTCCCGGCACATGTCGTGCTGGCAAACAAACTCGTGCGCACGCTAAAACGGCGACCCGGCCAGACGATCAACGAACAAGGCGAAGCCTACCGCCGTGACTTGCGAGCGCTTTATGAAAAGCTTCGCCTGTGGTTTGAACCGGTATCTACAGTGCCTGCGGTCGCGAATCTAAACGCTCCGACGTGTTCTAACAAACGATGACTGCCTCCGTTTCCCCTCACTCGTCCACTCAATCTTCGGAACGCCGGAGCCGCGCTTTTTTGCGCCTCTTGGCGGATATTTGTCGGCAGTTCCCGGACCTTCACACCTGGCTGATCGAGGATTTCGCACGCGATCCTGCCACCCGCGCGAACTTCGCCGCGTTCGTGGAGCGGGGAGATTTCAGCGGAGAGCCAATGTCAGATGGTTTTGCCGAATTGGCCGGCGAACTCGACGGCTGGCAGCAGGAAAAACAGCGCATACAAACGCAACTGTCGGCCCGGGTAACACGTCCTTTCGGTGGATTGACCTGGGAGGAAATGGAAGCTCTCGTCCGACGCTACCAAGCGCGCACCGTGGGATTGCCGATTTTCCTCCTGGCCCGTGATTGGCGCAAAGCGGGCGAAGTAGCCAAAGCCTCGCCGAAGCTACTCCGCGCCGGTGCCCAATTATTGGATACAGCCATCCGCAAAAACGACACCAAGCCACTCTTGCAGCTTGCAAGCGCGGTTGGTTTTTTGTGCGGCCTCAAGAAAAGTCGGTTACGTACGATGTTCGGCTATCCAGACTGGTGGAAACTACACGCCTTGGTTTACATGCTGCGACACCCCTGCGAAGCTTACCGTACACGCGAGATAAGAGTGCACCTCGAAACACTGGACCTTAAGATTAGTTCGTTAGATTTCCGACGCTTCTGCAAACGCCATGGCATCCGGCGCGACGAACGGGCAGGACGGCCTCGCACGAAACTACTGCGGACGCGGCAAGCTGCCGTCACGGGGCCTGGGGCAAAACTCGACCCCAGTTAGGCGCTGGCGGCGTTCGGGGCCGCGCGCGCCGTAGCAAAACATTGGAAGCCGATGCTTGTCGCTCCGGCGACCAGACCGACGCACCGCCAAAAACTGCACCGTACCCTTCCCTGCAAGCAATTCTACGGTTTTTGCAGATCTAGGGTTGATCGGAACTGGAAAGCATAAGTCACCGGTAAGTCTTTAAGGTGAGGGTACCCCGACGCATCGCGCTGCGGCCACTGTATTCGAAGATCTTGATGCCGGCAGTCGATCGAGCTTGTACTTTTTTCGGACGACGAAACTGCGCGTAGCCACTGAGCCGGTTCCGTCCGGAGGGATACCTGCTTCCTGCGGCAAGTGCGTTGAAGTTATAATATTTTTCTTTGAATCAGTCGGCCTCCGTTTGGCTAGGCGGGGATACGATCATCCACAATTCATCGATCGAGTTACTTGCTAGGAAGAGCGAGTGGTTCCCTGTGAGTGGACGTTTGATTTTAAGTCGGCAGCTCAGAAAACCCGGCAACATCGGGTCGCGCCGCAGCGGTGGCGGACCCTTTCCTTCTGCGTCGACGTTCGGGACAGCGCTCTCGAAGAGTTGGATCTCGTCCACCCCTGATGGTTTTGCATACAAGAGAACATCGGCAAAATCATCGGCTTCGCCGGTCGCTTGTTCCACTATACCGCGCGCCCAATATGGGTAGTGCTCGGGTTTGAGGTCGATCTGGAGTTCAGCTGTCGTCTTTTTGACGATTGGATGTGCGGCCTTGAAGGCGGCCCAGGCGGTTGGGAATTCCTGGCGTAAGGAGAAGAGTCGGGATAGCCCGCTACCGTTCGGGCTGCTCACGTGTGCCGCAGCAGCACTGCGGAGCGAGTGGCCCCCTTCCCTGGCCGTATATCGTATATGCAGGAGTACGTCGCTGATGGTTGCGTAGTCAAACTGCGGCAGTGCTGCCGGCAGTTCGAGGCGCCAAGTGCTGATGGCACCAGCGCCTTCGAAGGGGAGATAACGTTCGTCGCGAAGGTTGGGCTCGAACATCCCCGAGTCCGATTGCCCGCTGCTGGTTACAACCGACTGAATCCGGTTGTAGTCGTACCTGAACCGCCCCGCATCTTCCGGCGACGGCTCGCCGTAGTTCTCGTGGCTGTTCGACTTTCGAACCACGCTCGAGAGTAGTGTTAGCGTGCAGTGGACGCCGGTGTATGGACCGGCGACACAGGGCACGCTCAGACTAACCAACTTGAGCCGGCGCAGGAAATGTCCCGGACATTCCATGTCGAAAAGCCATTCGGGAATTGTGAATTCGCACACACGTGTCTCGCGCAGTGCGACCAACGCCTCCGGGTTCAGTTGCAGCAGCGAAACGTGCTTGGTTATTTCGTACTCACGTTTGTTTCTGTCGAGGTACGCGATGTCCAACCGCTTCAGATCGCGGTGCAGATTTTCGCCGGCAAGCAAGCCCTTCCTCAAGCTGTCCCAATAACCAAACTCGATGTAAGACGAATCCTCGTCACCGAGTTCAAACTGGAAGCATCGTTCCGCGCGTTTCGCCAGCTCATGCGCAAGCCGGTAGGTATTGAAATACAGGGAGGAGAGTTGTGCGCCCATCCAGCGATAGAGTTCCCGATTGGTGAATTTGGAACACATGAAGTCATCAACTTCGATCGCGTTCTTTGTCTGTGTCGTCAGGTTGTCGAGTTCCTGTTGAGCGATGACGATGCGGATTTCAGCGACGGCAATCTGCTTGTCGACTTGCTGCAGTTCGCGCAGAGCCATGTTGCTTTGGAAGATCCAGTCATCCCGACGGCGTTGGTAGCCGGCAACGATAGCGTTGCGATTCGCAATCGAGTTCGTGTAAGTGGAAATCGCGTTAACGGCGCTTGCAGCGGCATTGATGCCTTGACCTATCGCACTTGCCGTGGGCGCGGTCATAGGCGCCACGCCGACAGCAAATGCCACTCCAGCAGCCGCGTTTAGAATTCCAGCAGCAAAGCTGAGATCTCCCGCAGCCTGCATCTGTGTAAGGTGATTTTTCTCGGTCTGACTGATGCCGAGCCCGGTTTCGTCGGAATCCAGTCCGGATTTCGCCAGACTCAGCGGCACCGTTTCAAGACTCACGGGATTACCAGCCTGCGGCAGCGTAATTTCATTCTTTCCTAGCAGTTTCTGATAGTGCTGATAACGCACCTCTGCCGTTTTGCGCGCCTCCTTCAATCCATCAAGATTGAGTTTGGCTTCATCGATCTGCTGCTTCCTGACTTGCGCACTCAGGCGCAATAATTCGACTTCGTGGGACGAACGCAACAATGACAGTTCCTCCGCGTCGTTCTTTTCCAAGGAAGCCAGCAGCGCAGCACCCAGAGCCTTCAGTTCGGCGCATACCTCGACGGCCTTCTGCAGCATCACACTGAAGCGGTAGAGCGGGAGTGGTGCCGAGAGGTCCGCAAGGATCGTACTGATGTCCAGTCCAGCCGCCGTCGCCTTTACGAGGAGCGCGGGATCGATCGGAGGTTCGAACAAGGGCAATTGGCGCTCGATGCCTTCGATATTCCGACAGTGCCGGATGTTGAACAGACGCTCGTCGACCTTTTGCCACAACTCTTCGATATCGCTATTTGGCGGTATGCAAAAGTAGAGGCCCGTGGGAACGTCGCGGTCGATTGGGCCATAGGAGGGGTTGCCAAGCGATGCAGCCCCAAAGTCCTCCAAAGCAACCAAAGCGTTCGAAAAATCGTCCAGGCCTTTGGTCTGGAGGTAAGCCAGCTCCAAATAACTCATTGCGGTGGCCTTGCAGCGTGGGATGGATGCCGGCCGCGGACCGAGGATGCGTGCAGCGAGCACGTAGAGCTGCGTGGCCTCGTTAATCGATTCTATTGTTTCCCGTCGGTACGATTGGTCGGCCCAGGAGATCAAGTTCCCAATGTACTTCAGGACGACAGTCCATTGGTAAGCCCGGCTGCGTGAGCGCGCGATTAGATGTGGATTAAAGGGTGCCTGTTTCCAAGCGTCTATCTGGCCGACCAGTTCCGAACTCCCGTTCGCAAGTTCCAACAGCAATATATCGATGGAATTGCTTTGCTGTTCCTTTTCCCTGAAACGCGGGAAACGCCAATATCGGACCGCCTCGGGTCCGACTCTATCCGTAGTGGGATCGAAAATTGTATGGAACCAGCGTTGTGCGTCCTCGAAACGCTGCGCAACGCCCAACTGTTCTGCAATGAGCAAGGGGGCATGAAACATGGCCTCCCAGTCATAGTTGCTGGCGGGAAGGCTGCGGTCGAACGTGAGATCAACTGTGGAGGGAGAAGCACTGAAGTCGATGAGCGGGCAGTTCGCGTTAAACGGAATCGCAGCGGCCGCAGGGCCAGAAACCAACGCGGGCATGCGTTCTAATTCGGCCGCGTCCCAAGTCTCATTGGCGAGTTCGCGCAGACCAGCCCAGACCCACGTCCCTCCGTTTGGCAGCACCAGATACTTGTCGGCGCTGGCGATAAAGAAGAGGACGAACCGCGAGTCCGAATATGCGCCGATGGGCCGCATCAGGTCACTCCCAGCGTCCGGACCGTTGGCGTTGACGACGAAAAAGCCGTTGTGGCTATCGCTGAGTATGGGCTGGCTCGTCGACCTCAGGCGCAGGGGTATGCCACTTGGTTCGGGCTCGGGCCGACGCAGATAGCCTGAATCGAAGTATTCGCAACCGTCGAGTGGCGAATCGTTGTCGAGTTCGTTGAACAGCGTTTGGTTCGGCTTGAGATAGATCAGCGATCTCGATTCATCGAACTCGAACGCCCCAGCTCGCTCGAACTTCAGCTGACGGTCCGCAGCGGCTCGCTCAGGAACCTCGCCATCTTTGTAGTGCAAGACCATATCCAGCTCGATGGTGCCTGAATTATTGTATTCACCGAGCTCAATATGCTGCGTAAATGTCGTGTTGGAGAATTTCCTTACGTCCGCAGCCGGAACCTTCGCGTTAACGTCGATGCCGAGGATTCGAACGACTTTGAAGTAGATAGGGAATTTCATAGTCGCCAACCGCTTTATGACCTCCACAGAAATAAACCCGGGAAGTGCTGCACCGCCGCTAAAGGCGACCAAAGTGGCCTGTTCGGGCGTCAACCATGAAAGGTCCAACGCCAGCTGAACCGCAAGAGTGTCCGCTAGGGTTTTAAGCAGGCGACGTTCTTGCTCACTTAGCGTTTGGATGGCCGCATTGACACTATTGTCCATCAGGCCGGACAAGCTCATCTCCTCGGTAAAATCCGGCGGCTCTGACATAACCGTAGACGTGTTCGTGGGAACCCTTCGAACTCCGTCGTTAAAAGTGAATGCCCCATCATTTTCCAAACTGAGTTCCTTCTCGTCACCAATTAAGTCTCTATAGAACCACTTGATATCGAACTTGGCGCTCAGTGTGAAGCCGATGTCGCTCAATTGATACGTATCGATGTTCTCGTGCGCAGGGTCTTTGAAGTGATCGACGATCCTAATCCGGACCGTTGCGAATTGAGGATCATTGGGATTGAACGGCGGCGGCGAATCTACGGTTAGCCTACCCTCGTTGCGCAGTTGGATCCTCTCATTTTCCTGCACGATTGCTCTGAAGCACTGCACCTGCACTGTCTCGCCAAAACTTCTGCTGAGTCGAACGGGGCGAAACACAAAGCTCTGCGCCAGCGATTTGTTTGGTACCAAAACGTGGGTGAAGTAATCGACCGAACCTTTGAGTGCCACCCAACCCGCTTTCGTCCGACGCAAAGTCTCCATGTGAATCTTCCACCCACTCCGTTCATCGCGATTGATGGCCGGGCAGAGAAGGTAAACGATGCCGTCCATCTCGCACACCATGATATGGCCGTTGGGAAACTCTCTATCGATCCTTTCCCAAGGTGTCCATTCCACCGACCAGCGGGGAGCCGAGCCGGGTGCCATGGTGGCACAACGGTAGTAGACCTTGTGTGGAGTTCCTCTGTCTCGTGCTGCAATGTGAATACGCCTCCGGCCACTCGCATTGTTTTCGTGCCAAGTACTGATGATGACAGGGCACGCCACCGCAGCGAGGCCATCGATGTATGAATGAAAGGCACCGACCGCACGCTCGTGCGTCAGGCCTTCCTGCAGAAGCTCCGATTCGAATGCGCGGAATATCTCGCTCTTGTCATCCCGCAAATCAGGTTCGATCCAGTTCTCAGGATACAGGAAGACCTTTCGATTCGCCTCCCACACGCGGTAGTTTTTCATCCAATGCCACTGCGTGGCGTCGATGTCACCGGGCAGAACCTTCATGGGCGCATCTTTCTCCAGATTCAGCATGCACCGCTGGATAAACAACTGCACCGAACTAATGGCCTGCTTGACGCGCGAGGTGCGCATGCAGGGCTCCATCTTCACGTCGATGAGATAGTAATCGAGCAGCGCATTGTCGTCTGGGAGCTGATCGCGCCACTTGAGGTAACTCACGAGCGCGTCACGCTGGCGGATCCGCAGCTTGTCGGAGATCGGCTGAAGCCGTTTCGGCAAATCCTCGGGGTCAAACTGAGCCATGAACAACTTCCGGGCAGCCATCGCGTCGGCACATTCAGGTGCGTCGGAGAGCAGCCCTTCTATCACTGGTACGGTCGTGCCGAGTAACTTCAGCACGTGAAGAAGTCCGATGAGCCGCAGCAGGGTTTGTGGATTTCGGAACTGGTCGCGTGTTTGAATACCAAGGAATTCGCAGTTCTTTTCGATTGCCGCTTGTTCGAGCCCATAGGCGTTCTTGAAGAAGGAGGCTGCCTGCTTGACGAACCAATTATCATCGACTGAAGGCACGGCGGTTTTCAAGAGCAGGTCCGAAATCGCTTGCACTGTTTCCGATCCACCCTCCACGGCGTCTCTAAAACGCAATAATTCACCAAATGCGCGCCAATTTGAGAAGAGACCGGTTGATGCCGCGCGCACCGGAAGGTCGTTGAAGGAAAGCACAGCGAATGAGTTTCCGTCGACCCAATCGAGCTGCGAGGCAGTCAGGCTAGCCTTTCGCAAGACGCGCGCCGCTTTGTCCAGTCGGACCAGAACCTGCACCTGCGCCAGGAACAGGTTGGCATCGATCTTCTGTGATGAATCAGGTGCAAGCAGGACGGGGTCGGTGAGGAGATCCCGTGCGGTTCTCCCGGGTGCCGACGGCAGTTTGATCGTGTCCAGCAAACGCCTCGCTGTTTGCGTTTCCAGACTGAGCAGAGCGCTTACTTGCGACACCAGCAGATCGACCTCGAGAATAGGCACAAGCTTCAACAGCACATCTCCAATCGCCGCATCGGTCTGGACCAACAAGCGTTCCGCCGTGTCCGCAGCCAGGAATTGAATACCTGTTTTTATTATATCTTCGGATTGGTTATTAAGCGCATTGATCTCAGTGGACTTGAGTTCGGGAAGCAGTGTCTCGAGGCTTTGCTTGTCGGTCAAAATCCCCGCCAATCTCAAAGCGCGGCCGCCGTCCTTCTCCTGAAGAACAAAAACGGAAAGCAGGTCCTCGGGCAATGACTGAACCGAGTCGCTCGCGAGCGGGATCTCCAAGTATGGAACAGCGGGAATCTCGGATTCTGCGTCTCGGTCCACCAAGTAAAGCAGTTGCGAGGCCAGAACTTCGCGTATGAATCCATAACGCTTCTCCAGAGTATCGATGTCCGTTGGGAAAGCATTTCGAAGCAGTCGGAAATCCGATTCCCAAACCACTCCACGACACCCCAACCAGACTTTGGAATCACTGTCGCTCTTCCGGAAATAGAATTTGCCAACAGACCCTGGGGGAAGTTCTGGCAGCGGCTGCGAAGTCACTGCGATGAGCACCTCAGCCTTCAGAACAGACTCCATGCCTGCTTGTTTTGAAATGGCGGTCAGCAGACTCTCGCTTGCTCCGAGTTTCCTAAGCTGTGACAACAGATTTTCGGTGCTCACGTCGCCGAGAACAGGACCCTTCCGCAATGCGTCCCGAATGCCGCTGAGGGCCTCGATCATTCGCGTCTCGACGTACGCAAACTCGCCCGTCAGCTCGTGCCGAAGGATATAGTCGAGTTCGTCGAGCGACGCGTTTGTTTCCCTTGCGAATTCGACGTTGTCGGCAAAGGCGAGTAACGCTTTCGCCCGTCCCTCGGTACCCTTGGCATCAAAGGGATTCCCTAGGAACGCTGTCCACCGAATAAAGTCCTCGACGGCCAGCCCGAGTCCTCGGCTAAAAGCGGCGGCTCCGAGCAGCTTGACGAGGCTGCTGAAGGTCAATTCGTCTGGGACATTCAAGCCGACAACAAGCTGTTTGATTTGATCGGGGGTTATTCCCAGTGAGGCCGCCAGAAAATGCGAGTGGTCGGACAGGGGTTTCTCTTTTGGTTTGGGCGTTGTCGGCGTGGGATCGAGATAGGCGAGTTCACAGGATTCAACGTTGATGGCGAATAGAGCGAAGCTTTCACTCCCGCGCAGAGCGCTGCCCTGAAAGACTGTGTCGTACAAAGAGGCGTAAATCGGTACGCCCTCTTTCGTATGGTCCACCCAAGGCCTGATCTCGACGTGCCCGAGCATTGCAGCGATATGCAAGATCGGTCGGTTCAGCTTTGAATGAAGACGGCCGACCAACGATAGCATCTGAGGTGAGGTTAGCACATCCCGCGGATTCTGCACCACAGCGGCCAGCCCACAGTTTAGTTCACGCATCGACCATCCGCACTTCCGCCAGAGACATGTGAATGCGTGGATCCAAGTAAGCTGTTCTTGGCCCAAATCCTCCCACGTCATTTTTGTGGGGCGACACTCGCCCTTCGGAGTGATGTTAGACCAAGAAACAATCCCACAACCCGTCTGGCGAATATCCAAAAGCTCGCGAAAAGTCAGTCCCGCACGGTCAAGAAGGATGGAGATATTCTGCAACACCTCCGTCCAACTTCCAATATGAGACTGCCCCACCGAATCCTCGACCGAATTATTCTTTTCTTTTAGATCCCAGACCGTCCAAGGATCTACCGCCAAGGGTTCCTTATCTGCCACAGTTAGCCCCAGCACCTCGCGGGCATAGCCGTCCAAACCTTCGCCTAGGGCCATTCCGGCGATCTCCATGAGTTTCTGACGAGAAATGCCCAACTCTTTCAGATAGGTGCGTATCTCCTCAGTCGAGAGATCGAAAGGCAGTGCCCATGGGTAGACGGCCTTGCGAAGGACGTCGTAAGCAGCCGGGTTTCGGTTCTCAGGAATCGCCGCGAGGTCAGTCTGGATCGACGAACTACGATAAGTGAGCGCGAGGACGCCGAGCACTGCGTCAGAAATTCCAAAAGTGAACTTCTGAAGTGCGTACCGGAGCGCGCATCGACCAGGTTTTAGATGGGTAATTGTCCATGGACGGACTGGGATCCCCAACAAGTCTAACACCTGCCGATCAAACCGATGCGGGAGCTTCCCCTCGAGCCAGGCCGTGACGACTTTTTGGTGTTGCTTCGGGATTTTCGTCCTCCGCACCACAGTGTCATCCTCGGGCCGTATGTATCTGACTTGAAGGACTTGTCCGACGTGACGCCCCACAACATCGAGGCTGAGCGAGATGCTCACTTCGTAGGCGGTGAACCGGGGTTTGCTTTCGGATTGGGTCGGGGAGCCGAGCACCTTCACCTGAGATGAACATGGGACCCATCCTTCGGTTAGATCTTCGAGAAAGGCTGCGGGCATCTCGCCTCGCGCCAGCGAAGATTCAAATTCATCAACCATCGCATCGCCCAGAGCGCCGAGTTCAGGAGCTTGCTTTGCTGAAATCTGCATCCAGAGCCCCTTCGGCGTGAAAAGCACGATCCACTCTCTAGCGCCATCGGCGATCTTTAGACACCCGGCGGCTTCATTTAGAATTGGATAAAAATACTCCGGCGCCCCCGGTATTTGCGCGCTCTCAAACTTCAGCAGCGCATCTATGCATTCCTCCTTACTGTCGATACGCGTGACATAAGGCTTGGCGCCGATCGTCACAGCTGTTTTAGCCAGCGCGTCGCGAATTGGATCTGGGAGTTCGTTCCGAGCCAGTGCAGCTGATATCTCTTCCGAATGCTGCGCCGTTACCTTGAAGCAAGCGGGCAACGCGATCTGGTTCTCCAAGATTTCCAGCACCAGGTCGATATATGGAATCTCGATATTGGTGTTATCACAGTTAAGCAACAGATTCGAAATGTCGCGGCGGCGGGCGTGGAGCGCCCAAAAACTCAACGACTTGCGAAAGTGATTGGATAACGGTTGACCGGACGTTTCTAGGAAATGCAACAAATCCGCCAGATACGCAGCTGGGCTAAGCACCGATTCACAATGCTGGCATGCACAGTAATCCAAGTCTCCAAACAGCGCGCGGAGGTCGGGATACTTTGCGAGGAACGCTGCGTTGGGCGCGGAATATGGAATCGCCTCAATCGCGTGTGGATTGAACTGTGGCGAACAACGGGCGACGAGTGCCATCGCAGTCGCCGTAGAGTCGCGAGCCGCGGCGTGGATGGCCTTTGCCTGCGCTTCGCTTAATTCGCCAGCAACACTCCCTGCAAGTACACTCACGCCAGTGCGGGCGATAGCAAAGGCCGAATCGAATCCTGCATTCAGCAGAGCGGCGCTACCCTGCAGGTCGCCAGCCAGTGGAAGCACACGCTGGATCTTCCGCAACGCAGCACTCAGTTCAGGAGTCGTCGCTCCGACTCGGCCGAGAAAATCATCAGCTCGCTCCTTGCGAAGGTCGAAGTCCTGATGAGCGGAAAGAACCTTCACCACTTTCTCGGTTGGAAATCCATTAATGCTAAGTGCACCCGAAGCGAGGCGCTCTCGCAAAACATCCGTGGCGAAGCGTTGTTCGACGGCCCGGTCAAGCTCGACGGCGTAATCTGTTGCCGCTGTCTGACTATTCGGCGGAGAGCCGTGAGTCAGTGTCAGCTCCAGCCAATCCACAGGGGAGAGCTTGGCGAGGTAAGCGACTGACTCTGGTTTGCCGGCCTCACGCTGCTTCTGCAGGGCTGCAACCAGTGGCTTGTGCGCCTGGGTAATTTCGCTCAACGCCAATGTGCGTTTTAGCGCGGGAATACTGCCTGCGTAAGCGCTCGTCTCCTGCGCTTCCCACAGCGGCACGGTTTGTCCATGGCTTCCATAACGGATCGCGAAGGCGAGCCGTGCGTTTTCATCGAGTTTGTCTTCTTTAGGCAGAGTGTCGAGAAGGTCGCCCAGAGAAGCTGGCTGTCCTGCACCAGCAGGTTCAAGAAGTTTCAACGCCCGCAGTTTCGGCAACTCGTCATCAAGTATCCGGTCGAGCTGGTCCGTGCCAAGCGGAGCAATGAGGTTCGCGGCTGTCGCGCGTTCGATGGCGCCGTCGATCGTCGCGCGGTCGCGCGCCAAAATCGTTTCCGGAACCGTCGGCAGGCCGGCCGCCAACAAAGCGTAGTAGAAGTCCGCCAGCAATTTATTCCCGTCAGCCAGGTCATGGCTTTGCGCCAGGCGCTCGATCTTTTCCGCTTCGATCTTGGTCTTCCTGTTCAGGAATGCGATTTGCTTGGGGTCGAGTTTACCAAGCGGCTGACCGCTCAGCAAGAGCCTGATCTGTTCCGTGAGACGATCAAATTCCGGAGCGACCGGTGCCGCGATGAAAAAGTCCTTCACCGTCTGTGATCCGGCGTCGAAGATCACGTCGGAAGTCTGCACTGGCGCGCCCCTGCCCTCGCGATAGATGGCAACCAGCAAGTCAGCGGTTAGCTTGCCGTTGAGTTGATCAGGCGAATAGGCGATGGAGTAGTTTCCTTGAGCGTCGGTGGTGGCCTCGCCGAGCAGGGTGTCGTCCGTGCCAACGTTGCGGTCGAAGGCTTTGGCTTGGAGCATAGCCACTGGTTTTCCATCGGAGGAAGTCACGCGGCCACGGACAACGAAACGGATGACAACGTCGGCGGGCAGGGTTAGGTTGAGCTCGATTTCTCGCGGGGCGTTGTTGTGTGTCTTTGAGTGTGAGAGCAGTTGGCCACTGGCATCGAAAATACGGATGTAAACCTCCGGCCCGCCGCGCTCGGAGGACGTGCTGCGGAACTGCGATTCGATGTAGTTAATTGCGTAGTGCCCGCTGTCTTCTGTAACCGTTTCCCCGAGGAGCTCTTCTTTGGAAACGTCGCGATCAAAGGCGCGAACGAGCAGACGGCCAGCATGCGTGCCATTGGAGAAAGTGATGTGTCCATGAACGCGCCACAGGCCAGTTGCTTCCGCTTCGTTAGCGGAAGTCAATGGCAACCCCAGCAACTCCTTTTCAGCACGAATCCAGTTTTCCTCCGACGAACCGCCTGTACCCGAATTGTAGATGGCCATTGCCCTGGCAGCGATCTCCGCATGGGTAACAATCCTGTCGGCAAAAAACATCCTGACGCTTGAAGGCTCATACAGCGCGCCCAAAATGCTCACATCCTGATGCTCCAGTGCCGGTTCTATACTGGCGACCGAACCAATTGCAATCGATCCAATGTCGGTTTTCAGCAGCCAAGTTTCTTCACTACGTTGTAAGATGCCGTGGATAATAGTTTTTTGGCTCATAATATGGTTCCTTGCTGTCGGGATATAAACCTAAAGATATAATTGAGGAATTGGCCGGGGCGGTGATAGCATATGGCAAGAGTCAGCCTGGCGTCTTTGGATCATCTATACTCCATACCGACGTAATTCTGCACTGTCCGAACGAGTCGGTTCCCGTTTGAATCGACTGCGATGTAGTTTATCGCAACCGGTCGATCAACGCCGGGCTCATAGACCGGAGTTGTGAACGTGCACACGTTACCGGAACGATCTGCAAGGGCCATTTCGCGAATTTGCAGCTCTATCTCCCGTATTTCGCCCTGCTGATTTGGCTTCCAGAAGCAAGGTACAATGTTGTGCGGTTTATTGTCACC
>Ga0302322_100001733_pt1 | contig 18104 bp, 14 predicted proteins | sample Fen_T0_2_FD_203757 | JGI IMG/M metagenome (GOLD analysis project Ga0302322, IMG submission 203757) | Peat permafrost microbial communities from Stordalen Mire near Abisko, Sweden - Fen_T0_2 | ecosystem: Environmental > Terrestrial > Soil > Wetlands > Permafrost | place: Sweden: Abisko... | reverse complement strand
GACCATTTCATCGTGTGAATACCCCAGCAACTCAATGAGAAAGGGATTGACGTCAATAATGCGACCCGTTTCTGCATTCAAAATCAGAATGCCGTCGCGGGCGGTTTCAAACAACCGCCGGTAACTGAGTTCGGAGGCGCTCAGCTCCTGTTCGCTCTGTTCCGCCTGCTTGGTTCGCAACTCCGCCCGCTCCGTGCGCAGATTGGCCTGCTCCGTGCGCTGGTTCGCCTGTTCGGTGCGGGTGTTGGCCTGCGCGATGCAGGTCGCAGTGCTGGTTGCCAGCTCATCCTGATGATCGTGATCGGTGTCCATGTTGATTGTGTCCCAGCTCCATCTTGTCAGAGAGCCTCTCAACTCAATATGGGGTGTTTCCCCCATTTGTGTTAGGAAATCAACTGTCCTGCGAGGACGGCATGATGGCTTTCACTGCCAGCCAGGGCGGTTTCAAATTGCCCCGGCCTTGCCGACCGAATCCGCGTCTACGGAACATTGTTCGTGCGGACTTCAACAAGTTGGGCGAGTTGCGCTTGAATCGTCTCCAGCCCGCGCTTCAGTTGCGCCACATCCGCCTCCAGGGCCTGTCGCCGGGCGATTTCTGCGGCGTCGGGCAGGGCCGCGAGTTTGATTTGTTTCAGCACCTCTGCGCTCACCTCCGCCCCCACCCGCCGCGTTTCCCCATTGACCGCCTCCGCCACCCATGCTGACCGATTGGTGATTCCGTCCAAAATTTGCGCCGCGTAAAGATGCAGTTGATCCAGTTGGTTGGTGTGGAAGGACTGCATCTCCAAACTGTGGGCTTGCCGCTCGGTGTCGGCCACCAGCAAATGCTCCTCGATCCGCCGATCCACCGTTAACAGCAGATACAGGGTGTTGGTATGGTAGAGAAACGCGGCATCGTGATTCTTTTCAAAAAAGGCGCTGTTCATCTGCTCAATCGCGGGGGCCAGCGCGGTCAGCTTGGCTTGGAGCGCCGCCATTTGCCGGGCCTGGCTCGCTTCGAGCTGCGTGATGTTTTGCGACAGTTGTTGAATTTTTTCGCTGTTGATTTTGGCCTGCTTGTTGCAGCCGCAGAGCAGGGTGGCGCCGACGATCACGAGTAAAAGATGTTTTTTTTGCATATCAAATCAAAGCGAACCGGCTGACTGCCTGGCCGTTTCCTGCTGCCGGTATTGCCCGGCCCGGCCCCATTGCTGCCGTAAAGGAACACGTTGCCGGTGGATTCGTCAATCGTGATTACCGGGACCGCTCTGGCCATGGGGCTCCTTACCCAGGTAACGAATGGCTGGAGATATGATTTCGCCAGCTGCTCGGCGTGTTCCTCCCTCTCCGCGTTTTGCGATAGCAAAATGGGGAGAGGGGCGGGGAGAGGTGCTTCCTGGACATACTTTGCCTTTAAACACTACTGGCCGTTGCGATGAATTAAACCAAGGACAGTACTCAGATGCCCCTCCTCTGGCCCTGGCCGCTGCCAAAATAAATAAAAAAGGCTGCGGCATCCCGCCGCAGCCCTGTTCCGCTGAGCCGGAATCTTACTTCGCAATCATGCCAGTGTTGCGGGCGTAATTGAACAACCCCCCGGCATCCACCACCGGGCGTACGTCGCCAAGCGGTTTGAAATGGTACACCTTGCCGGTGGCCTGGACGGTGACGGTCGCGGCGTCGAGATCCACCGTCACCACGTCGCCGGTCTTCAGCACGTCGCAGAGGCGCGTCGTGATTTCGCACGGATAGAGCTCGCCGGTGGCCACGCAGTTGCGGAAGAAAATGCGCGCGAAGCTTTCCGCCAGCACAATTTCACAGCCGGCCGACCCCATGGCGATGGGCGCGTGCTCGCGGGAACTGCCGCAGCCGAAATTTTTGCCGCCGACCACGATCGGATAATCGCTGTCGAGCTGGCCTTCCTTGACGTAGCGCGTGGGATACAGCGAGTCGGGCAGGCCCGCGAGCGCGTAGCTGCCCAGCTTCTCATATTCCTCCGCGATGGTCGGCACGAGGTTCAAAAACTGCGCGGAAATGATCTGGTCGGTGTCAATGTTGTCGCGCACCACGTAAACCGGACCGGTGAAAACAGATTTCGTCATGGCTGGAATTTGCCGTTTGCCGGCCTGTTTTTCAATCACGATTTCAACTGTTTGACTTCCACGCCCAGCAGGCAGACGTCATCGGAGAGCTCGTCATGGCCGCAGAACCGCCGGATTTCGTCGATGGTTTTGCCCAGCAGTTCCTTGGTGGGCAGTGCGCCCAGGTTCTGGACGGTTTCGACGAGCCGTTCCTGGCTGAAGATCTCATTGTCCAGCCCTTCTTCCTCGATCAAGCCGTCCGTGAACAGCATCACCACATCGCTGACCTGCATCGGGCGCTGGTAGGTCGGGAATTTTGAATCGCGAAACAATCCGAGCGCCGGGCCTTTTTTGCCGCCGGCGTCCGGGCCGAGCATTTCCACCTTGCCTTGCAGCCGTTTGAGGTGCAGCGGATTGGGATGGGCGGCGCTGGCGTAGGTCAGTTGCCCGGTCGCCACATCGGCCACCATGTAAAAAGCCGTGGCAAACATCGTCGTCCCCGCCTGGCGAAACACCTTGAACAGCGCCCGGTTGATCTCGGCCAGCAACTGGCCCGGGTCCGTCGCCTTGCCGCTCAAGTCTTCCACCAGCGCGCGGAGCATGGCCGTCACCAGCGCGGCCCGCACATCGTGGCCCATGACATCGCAGATAAAAATGCCCACCGCGGTTTCGGACAGTTGCACCACATCAAAAAAATCGCCGCTGACCGCCCCGCTGGGAATGAAGAAACTGAAGAACTTCAGGGCCTCCTCCTCGCCGAACCCGCTGGCCACGCTGGGAAAACTTTGCGGCAGCATGGCCAGCTGCAGTTCGCGCGCCATTTTCAATTCGTCCTCGACCTGCTGGTTTTTCTTGCGCAGTTGCTGCGTTCGTTCCGCCAGCGCCAGTTCCGCAAACTTGCGCTTGGTAATGTCGCGGGAAATGCCGAAGGTGCCAACGATTCGCCCCGACTGGTTGCGCAAGGGCATCTTGGTGGTGGAAACCCAGGTTTCGCTGCCGTCCGGCCAGGTCTCGCTTTCTTCGATGCCCTCCATGGGCAGACCAGTGCGCAAAATGGTCTGTTCATCCGCCAGCGCCTGTTCCGCATGCGGTTTGGTGAAAAAATCAGCGTCGCATTTGCCCACGGCCTGCGGCGGGTCCGCCAGACCCAGTTTTTTGGCCTGCGCCCGGCTGATCATCAGAAACCGGCTGCGGGTGTCTTTGAAGTAAACAAAGTCAGGAATGCTGTCCATCAGCATTTGCAGCAGAAAACCCTCATGGTTGTGGGTCATCTGGCAGTAGTGCCGGTCCAAGGTTTTGCGGACGGTGCAGAGCAGGGCCGGGCCGGTGAGCGCCGGTCTCAATATATAATCCTGCGCCCCCAGCCAGATGGTCCGGGCGGCGACCTCCTCCTCCGTCGCCTCGGCAATCACCACGATGGGCGTGTGCGGGGCGTTGGCGTGCACCTGGTTGAAGGCGTTCAACCCGTGGCTGTCCGCCAGGGCCAGATCCATCAAGATCAGGTCGTAGGAAAAGGCGTTGATTTTTTCCAACCCTGCCGCCAGCAGTTCCACCCGGGTCAGTTCAAAGCTGCCCTGCGCCAGCAGCGCGGTGCAGGTAGCCGCTTTTTCAATCAGCAATAGCTTGGGCGTGTTTTTTGACATGGCGGCGGCCTGGTTGGGGTTGGATTTCTTTTGAGACTAATGGCTTATCGCTTGGCTGTCCAGTCGGACAGTTCCAAGTCTGGGAGAAATATATTCCCAGCCGCCGCCGGTTTTGTCGGACCCGCAAATTGACTGGAACCTCCAGTGAAGGAGCCAAGCACCCCACCCGGACACGGGTGCGCTTTGCCACCGCGAAGATCGCCACCTGCCATTCCGCGCATTCTGGCTCCTCCCTGGATGGCTTGCCAGCCAAGGAGTCTCCAAAATAACGAGACTCAAACCGCATTCCCCTCCATCGCATTATCCTCCCGCAGCCGCCGCCACCCGAATAATTGCCTTTTTTACTCTCCGTTTAAACCACTCGAAAAATCGTCATAAAAATTATTTGACAAGGACGCACAGTCGGTTTAAAAAATGGAACAAGCAGAAATCTACACCGCCAGCCCAAGCTGGGGGGAGCCATTCACCTTTGCCTGCCTGTGCCGTGCGTTGCCCAACCAAGACGCTTTGATCGTGAAAAATCGAACCGTAAATGTTACAGAAACCCAGGTTCCCAGCCGGACCAGCATCGCCCCCGCCACCGGCACGCGAACAACTTTCCCGTCCATCCCACCTTGGAGCTTTCCGCAAAAAGGCAAAACGGCGAAACGAACCCAATTTGGATTTTTATCAAGTGTCTGCATTTAAACAATATGCGATTATTTCTCGAGCAGCACAGGGTCAAAAACGAACCCAAAACGAACCCAAACAAAGCCAAAACGAACCCAATTTTAACGCAATTAACGCCATTTTAACCGTTCGAACCGGCCTTTTTTGGCACTGCCTTTGTCGAAAAGTGGGGCCGCAAATGAGAGCATTGATAAAAATCCTCCACCATCCTTTCACCGTGAACAACCGAACCTTAAAACTTTCAGAAATTCAGCTGCCGAGCCGTTCCCGCCGCCGCGCCGCCGGAACGGAAACACCCACCCCCTTCATCCAACCTTGGAGTGTTCCGCTGAAAGATTAAAAATTACGAAACGAACCCAAACGAATTTCGATGTTAAGTCGCTGTATTTAAATTACATGCGGAGATTTTACGAAAATCGAAAAGTTGAAAACGAACCCAATAAGACCCCAATAAGCCCCCCATCAAACCCAATTTTAACCCCGCCAGGCCGGCCTTTTGCCACTGGCGGACGCCCAATTCAGGTTCACTTGGCGCGCACGCAACGCCGCCAGCCGCCAAAAGCACCAGCCAAATTGCTTCCGTAATTTATTTCCGCCTCTAACCCGGATATTTCATAGCGGCTGGTTTGCCTTTCATTAGCACCGGGCTTCCAGCCCGGTGGATACTGGCGGTGACGAATACAGCCGTTTTAACGGCTTCCAGCACCCTGTCAAAGCCCCTGAAGCCGCTCCCAGTTCGTTTGGCTTTGCCTCACCGGGCGGAAACCTGTTGCAAACGCAATGGCTGTGAAATATCCGGGCTAGAGCGTTGACAGCAAAGATGTCGCGCTGGGCGGCGAGGATTTTTGCCCTTGGGCGAGGCTTTGGCGAAGGCGCAGGTTCCACGGACCCTTCCCATGAACTGAGCCGAAACGAAGCCCAAGGGCAAAAAGACCGCCGTCGCTCAGATCTCAACCCGGCGCTACAGCTTTGCTGGAAATGCTCCAAAGGCAGGGTTTTGGCCTTTTACGCAGGCGGGTTTTGACATAATCTCCGCGCATATGGAAACAGCCATAGCGGTGGCGGTGGCGGTCTTCGCGGGCGCGAGTTTTTTCTTTGCGCTGGCGGAGACCGCGCTGTTTTCCCTGAGCCAATGGCAGGTGGGGCGGATCAAGGAAGCCGCGACTTCCGCCGGCGGGGTGGTGGCGCAGTTGCTCGCGCGGCCGCAGGACTTGCAGGCGACCCTGACGCTGGGGAACACGTTTGCCAACGCAGCGATCCTGGCCGCCGCGCTGCGGATGGCGTTCAATGCCCATTGGGGCACGGCGCTCACTATGCTGGCGCTGCTGGTGCTGGTGCTGGTGCTTTGCGAGGTGCTGCCGAAGACGCTGGCGGTGCGGCAGCCCGAGCGCTGGGCGTTGCGCGTGGCTTGGCCGCTGCATTTCATTGAAAAAATTTTTCACCCGTTCCACCGCGCGGCACAGTGGACGAATGCCGCCATCCTGAAGCAGGCCGCCGCCAAGGCCAGCCCCCACGCAGCGGTGACGGAGGCGGAGTATCAGGAATTGCTGGAACTGGCCTGGCAGCAGGGGACGCTGGAGGAGTCTGAACGCGAAATCATCCTTCAAATCATCAGCTTAGACCGGCGCACAGCGCGGGATGTGATGCGGCCGCGCGCGGGCATGACCTGCATTTCGGACGATGCGACCGTGCCGGAGATGATCGCGGCTGCCAAAAAATTCAAGCATCGCCGCGTGCCGATCTACGATGAAACGCCCGATACGATTGTGGGCATCTTGAACACGCGGGTGCTGCTGCATGATCCGGAAGTCGACTTGTCGGAAGCGATTGATTTTCCGTCATTTGTGCCGGAATCCATGAATTTGCTGCTGCTCTTCCGCGCGCTGCAAAAACAGCAGCGCGGGCTGGCGGTGGTGCTGGATGAGTTCGGCAGCACGGCAGGCATTGTGACGATGGAAGACATTCTGGGCGAGATCATCGGCGAGATCCGCGGCGCGTCTGAGCCGCAGGGGTTTGTGATGGAAAAGCTGGCGGCCGACCGCTGGCGCGTGAATGGCACGATGCGGCTGGAGGATTTCCGCCGGGAATTTCCAGCGCTGCCGGAGGTGGCGGAGGTGGAAACCATGGGTGGCCTGCTCACGCACCTGCTCGGCGTGGTGCCGGAGACGGGCGAGGTCGCGACCTTTGCCGGTTTGAAGCTGATGGCGCTGGTCACTGATGAACGGCGCGTGCGAGAACTGATGGTGCAACACGTCAAATGACCGGATTTTTCCCAATATTTTTTGCGCTCGCGCTGTGCCTGATCTTTTCGTTCCTGTTCTCGGGGATGGAGGCGGGCGTGTTTGCGTTGAACCGGCTGCGCATCCGCCGCTTGGCGCGCACCGGCAATTCCCAGGCGCAGATACTGCACCAGTTTCTGGAAAACCCGGAGCGCTTTCTGTGGACGATTCTGGTGGGCAACACGCTGGTCAACTTCCTCGTGCTCGGCTTTGTGGTGGATCAACTGCACACCTGGTTTGCCGGTCATTGGCTGCTGAATGCCGGCCTGTTCGCCTTGGCGGTGTTCGTCTTTTACTCCTTCTTCGACCTGCTGCCGAAAATGTTGTTCCGCGCCTATCCAAACCGGCTTTGCCTGGCCTCGGCCAATGTCATTCGCCTGGCGAGCCTCGTGCTGAGTCCGGCGGTGTTTCTGGTGGAGGAGGTGTCGTTGGCTGTGCTGCGGCTGCGGGGCGGCAAGCTGACGTCGGGGCGGATGTTCGGCAACCGGGAGGAAATGCGGGCCGTGATGGCCGAGGCGGCGCAGGCCCTCACTAGTGAGGAACATATCATGGTCAACCGGGTGCTTGATCTCCAGCATTTCACCGTGGCGCGCATTGCGACGCCGCTGGCCAAATTGGTGACGGTGGACACCGCCACGCCCTTGCGGGAGGTGCTGCGCCTTGCGCGGGCCAACAACCTGTCGCGGTTGCCGGTGTGGGAAAAGCGCGAGGGCCGCCGCCGCATCGCGGGGATGGTGGATGTGACCGGCCTGCTGTTTCGCGAGGCGCTGGATTTGAGCCGGCCGGCGGGCGAATTCATGCTGCCCGCCCTGTTCATTGATGAAGATGTGCGGCTGGAAATCGCGCTGCGCCGGATGCAGCGCGCCGGGCAGCGGCTGGCAATTGTGCTGACGCGTGATCGGCAGGAGGCCGGCGTGGTGGCGCTGGAGGATATTTTGAAGCTGATGTTTGGGGAGGTGAAACTGTGAACTGGGAGAATCTTATCCTCGCCGTGCTGCAAATCCTCGCCGTGCTGTTGCTGGTGGCGATGAACGGCATTTTTGTCGCCGCCGAACTGGCGTTCGTCCGCATCCGCGAGACACAGCTTGGCGCGCTGGCCGGGCGGGGCAACCGCCGCGCCCGCAAGGCGCAGCACATCGTGGCGCACATTGATGCCTACATCGGGGCCACGCAGTTCGGCATCACGCTGGCCAGCATGGCGTTGGGCGTGCTGGTGGAACCCGTTTTCCGGGCGCTGCTGGACCCGGTTTTTCCGCTGTTTCACATCACCGCCGAATCCACGCAAAGCACCATCGCCATCGGCGTCGGCTTTTTCGTGAACTGTTTCCTGCTCATCATCGCCGGCGAACTGGTGCCCAAGGCGATTGCCATTCGCCAGACGCTGGATACGGCCCTGCGGCTCGCCGGGCCGCTGGACTGGTTTTACCGGATCTCGTTTCCTTTCATCTGGGTGCTGCACCGCTCGTCGCAACTCGTGATGCGCTGGCTGGGTTTTGAACACGGGGAACGGCACGACAGCCATTCCGAGGAGGAACTTCGGCTGGTGCTGGCGGCCGCCCAAGGCACGGCCGACCGGCGGGATTTGATCCTGAACGCGCTCGATTTGCGTTATCGCACCGCGCGCGAGGTCATGCAGCCGCGGCACGAGATTGTGGTGTTCGATGCCGCCGCCTCCATCGCGGAATGCCTGGCCCTCGCCGAAAAAACGCGGTACTCGCGCTTCCCGGTCTGCACGGACGGCGATCCGGACAAGACGCTGGGGGTTGTTCATATCAAGGATCTTTACGCCCTGCGGGGTCGCGCGCACACGGCGGCGGAACTGCTGCCGACCGCGCGCCGGTTGATTTTTGTCCCCGAAACCGCCCGGCTGGACAAGCTGCTCCGGCGCTTTCTGGACCGCAAACTGCATTTTGCATTTGTCGTGGACGAATACGGCGGCACCGTGGGCGTGGTGACCCTGGAAAACACGATCGAAGCGCTGGTGGGCCAGATTCAGGACGAGTTTGACACCGAGAAATCCGAGCTGCAGCGCCTCGGGGAAAACCTCTGGGAAGTCGCCGGCACCCTCACCCTGCATGATTTGGAAAAAGTCACCGGCAGCGTGCCGCACGATGAAAACACCACCACCGCCAGCGGGTGGGTCACGGAGAAACTCGGTGGCTTCCCGCGCGTCAATGACGTCGTGAGCGTCAATAATTTTGAGCTGCGCGTGGAAGAAATGGACGGACCGCGCGTGGTCAAGCTCAAGGTGACACGGCACGTCTGACCGCCGCCAAAAATCACCACCTGGCGCCGCGCAGGGCAAACACCGTGGTGACCAGCGCGAGAACGACATCGAGGCTGACCGCCGCCCGGAGTCCGGCGGTCCCGGCACCCACGGCGAACAGCACCAGCAGACCCAGCCACACCAGCAGCGGCGCATAGTCCGGGGCGCTCTGGCTGCCGGGCTGTTTGCGGATGAGCGCGGGCGAGGCAAAGGCCAGGATGAGGCCGGTCACAAACGCCCAGGCGAGAAAATTCAGCGGCGAAGCCCCGTACCAGTCGAAGATCAGTTTGGTCGGCTGCCAGAACCAGAGGTGGCGTGTCTCGCCGGCGAACGGCTCCAGCGCCAGATCAAAGCCGACCGTCAGCGCGGTGGTCAAACCGATGAGCCAGTAGCCGTAGGTCTTCACCTTGCGCCATGGCCGCAGCCCCAGCCGGGCCACGCCCCGGGCGCTGAACACCGCCGCGATCCACAGGAACGGCATCAGCCAGCCGACGCTTTGGAAAATCAGCGGCGCCGCGTTTTCGCCCAGGACGAAGGGCCCGAAGGGCAGGGCGGTCCGGGCGCTCAAGCCATGCGCCAGACTGCCGAAGCCGGCAGTGATGGCGGCCGCCAGCAGCACATTTTGCAGCGGCAACTGGCGCGTGAGCGCCACGATGCCGGACCCGGCGGCCAGCACGAAGATCAGGCCATCGATGGGGACGGCCGCGCGGGGCCACACCATTTCGGCGGCGATGGCCGCGCCGAAGGCGGCCAGCAGCGACCAGTGCAGCAGGTTTAGGCCGGGATTGGCGGCGGGCGTGGTTCTGGCTTGGTTTGACACGCGCGCAGGGTGCCCGGTTTTGGACGGGCAGGCAAAACCGAAAATGTCCGAAAAGGCCTGGCGAGCCGGCCATGTTTTTGCCTTGTTTGCGGGCGCGAAATTTGTTCTGCTCGCAGCCATGACGTTTGACGAAATTGGCGGGTTGATCAAGGCGTGTGCGGAACAAATGAATTTACGCTACGGCAGCGTGGTGTTTGACGAGATTGCGGTGGTGTCGCTCGGGGAGAACCGGGCGCGCGTGCTGTATTACACCGGACCGCGCAACGATGATTTTCTGCAAAATTTTGTGCGCGACCTCGGTTCGCTGCGGCAGGAACTGGTTGGCGGTCGTTACGGTCCGGGTGACTTTGAATTTGCCCGCAACGGTGTCGGCACCAGCATCGAGGCGTTTCTGGTTCTTGGCTCCGGCTATTATCTGCTCTGCAACAACACGCGCGAATCCATGGACACCATCACGAAGAACCCGCGCTGGCTGGCTGCGCAGGTGCCGTTCGCCGAGTTTGCGGAAAAAGTCCGGGCCAAGCCGCTGGTGGGCACCTCGGACAGCCGTTTTTTCACCAAGCAGCAGTAGGGTGGCGGAAATGAATTAGGGTGGCAATCCAGCTGGCTCGTTATAGAGGCCTTTGGCCAGTCTCAGCGCGGGGAATAGTGTGCAAAGTGAAGAACCTCTTTCTGAAAATGCGTTATGAAAAAGAGAACCCATCAGTTGGACGAGCCGGGGCAGCAGTTGTTTTGGAAGATCACGCTCACAGTTCTTTGCGTGGTCGTCGGTGCGTTTGTCGCGCATTATCTCTTCAGACTATTTTGAACAAAGACATGCCAACGCGGCCATTCGCTACTGGCAACGCGAGCTGGCCGATCCAGTTCCGCGGTCGCGGGTGGCGCCTCTTGCTCTGGCGTAACTGGGTTCTGTCGTCCGGCCGACTATGCGCATGATGGCAACAGCCCGGCAACCTGAATCTGCCCAGGGGCGTGCATGCATTACACCCTAGCCAATCCTGTTAGGCCTCTGTCGCCATGCGGGCATTCCTGAAGAACTTGTTTTCACCAAAGGTTCAGGTCTTTAATCCTGACCACTCCTTTCTCGTTAGCGGTGTCACGAGGTGGCGGTTATGCCGTTTCGTGGCCAAACTTCCCGGTGTCGCCTTTACCCGGAAGCCGCGCTTGCTTGGATCGGGTGCTTCCGCATGCCGAGTTTCGATTTCATGACCTGATGTTTCAGGTCGATGACGGTGGAGACATATGTGGCGATGGACTTTGGATTACTCCGAAAGATGGACTTCCGCATCCGGTCGAGTTGCGGGAGATTCGCGAGCATGTGGAGAGATTGCTTCTGCCGACATGAGCACGATGCCCAACCAGTCGCAGGAAGCAACTGCCATCGGCCCTGACCGTTCCGCTCAATCAATCAAGGCGTCGTCGCCGACCTTGAAATGCTTTTGGCCCCCGGCTCCGGGCGGTTTCCTTACCGCGCCCTGGTGATGTGGATTTCGGGACGGTATTGGATGCGAACGAGCAGGTTGCCACGGCCGCCGCGCGGCTTGGGCAGGCCTTCGCTGGGGAGGGTGATGATTTCGCCGCGCGCCACGCCGCGGGGGATGACCAATCGCAGGCGCACCCCGGCAGCCCCGGCGACGGTTTCCAGGCCGCCCTGGGCGGCGCGTTGGGAACTGATCCGCAAATCGCAGCGCAAATCGGAGCCGCGCACCTTGAACCGGAAGTCCGCCCCGGCCTGAACGCGCACGACCACCACGCCGCCGACGGTTCGCGCCACGCGAAAGCGCGTGCCCGGCGCGGTCTCCGGCGGCACCGCCAGTTCATACGTCTCCGGGCCGGCAGGATTGGCCGGATCGTTCAAATGCACCTTCAGCGTTGTGCCGCGCAGAAAATCATCAATCTTCAGATGCACGTCCTGCGCCAGGTTCGCCGGTTTAGTCGCGCTGCGGGTGGGGCGCGCGGATTTTTCCGGTTCCTCCGGGGCGTCGTCGTAGGCCTGACGGCGGTCGGGATCGCTCAAGACTTCATAGGCGGCGTTGAGCGCCTGCGTTCGCGCCATGGCGTCGGGCGAGCCGGGATTCACGTCGGGGTGATGCTGTTTGGCGAGCAGGCGATAGGCGGCGCGAATTTGTGCCGCAGTGCAGCGCCGGTGCAGGCCGAGCGTGGCGTAATGATCTGGAGCGGAATTTGACAACGCCGGGAGCTTACCGGCCCGCCCGCGCAGTGACAATTCAGGAAACGAGAGCGAAGGGATGAATGACGATCGCTCCGACCGGCATAACCTTACGCTCAAAGCCTGGCCGCTCGGCTGCGGGCAGGCGTCTCCGCCAAAACCTCGCCCAAACTTAAACAGCCTCGCTGCGCGCGGCTACAGTATTTCTGCAGACGCTCCAATGGCCTCGGTTTGCTGAGATTCAACATGACTTGTTGCGCGCCAGCCTTTCATTCATAGTGCGTCTCTCATGAGCGATATCACTCTGGTCATGCAAGCCGTCGGGCGCGGGGAAAAGCAGGCGTCCGAGGAATTATTGCCCCTGGTTTATGAGGAGTTGCGCCGTTTGGCGGCCATACGCATGGCGCGCGAGGCCGCCGGCCAGACCCTGCAGCCGACGGCGCTGGTGCATGAAGCCTGGGTGCGGTTGGTCGAAGATAAATCGAGGGCGTGGGAAAACCGGGCGCATTTTTTTGGGGCGGCCTCCGAGGCCATGCGGCGCATTCTCATCGAGCGGGCCCGCCGCAAGTCCCGCCGCAAACATGGTGGCGGCAATGACCGGGTAAACCTGGACGATTTGGACGTGGCGGAAGAGCTGCCGGACGACAAGATTTTGCTGGTGGATGAAGCCTTGGAACGGCTTAAAACCGAGGACCCGGACACCGCAAAAGTGGTGGTGTTGAAATTCTTCGGCGGGCTGACGAACGAGGAAATTGTGGAAATCACCGGCACCAGCGACCGCACTGTCCGGCGGCAGTGGAATTTTGCGAAGGCCTGGCTGTTTAACAGCATCCGCAAACATTTATGATGAATTCGTGCCAAGCACGCCGGCGCTGGCCGGTTTGGGCCGGGAACGGCGCATGGTTGAATGAGCCTGCTGAGCAATGAGTGCCATCAAACAACGGGAAATTTTTGAGGCCGTGCTGGAAATCACCGACGCCGGGGAGCGTCGGGCATGGCTCGATCGTGTCTGTGCGGGAGAGCCAGAACTTCGGGCGCAGGTTGAGGAGTTGCTGGCGGTACAGGAGCGGGCGGAGAGTTTTTTTGGGGAATGCTCGGGCGAGATTGCCGGGTCGGAGGAGGAGCCAGGGACGGAGGTCGGCAGGGAAACGCCTGACGACGCCATTGGCACCCGAATTGGGCCGTATAAACTGTTACAGCGCATTGGCGAAGGGGGCTGCGGGGTGGTTTACATGGCCGAACAGGAGCAGCCGGTGCGGCGGCGGGTGGCGCTGAAGATCATCAAGCTGGGGATGGATACGAAAAGCGTGATCGCCCGGTTTGAGTCTGAGCGGCAGGCGTTGGCGTTGATGAGTCATCCCAACATCGCCGGGGTGCTGGATGCGGGGGCGACGGAAACCGGGCGGCCGTTTTTTGTGATGGAACTGGTGCATGGCATCCGCATCAACGAGTACTGCGATGCGAACGGGCTTTCCACCCGGCAACGGCTGGAGCTGTTCATTCAAGTTTGCCATGCCATCCAGCATGCGCATCAAAAAGGGATCATTCATCGGGACATCAAGCCGTCAAACATTCTGGTGACGATGCTGGACGGCCGGGCGGTGCCGAAGGTGATTGATTTTGGCATCGCCAAGGCGATGGCGGAGAAGCTGACGGACAAGACGTTGTTCACCATGTACGGCCATTTCATTGGTACGCCGGCGTATATGAGCCCGGAGCAGGCACAAATGAGCGCAGTGGATGTCGATACGCGGAGCGATATTTACAGCCTGGGCGTGTTGCTTTACGAGCTGCTCACGGGAAAAACGCCCTTTGACCAGCAGGAGTTGATGGCCAAGGGCGTGGATGAGATGCGGCGCACGTTGAGCGACCGGGAACCGCACCGGCCATCAACTAAGCTGGACACGCTGCCGACGGCCGAACTGACGGTGACGGCCCAGCGGCGGCATGTGGAGCCGTTCAAGCTGCGGTCGGATTTGCAGGGGGATCTGGACTGGATTGTGATGAAGGCACTGGAGAAGAATCGCAGCCGCCGTTATGAAACGGCCAATGGTCTGGCGTTGGATGTGCAGCGTTCATTGAATAACGAGCCGGTTTTGGCCCGTCCACCCAGCCGGTGGTACCGGTTACAGAAGCTGGTCCGCCGCAATCAGGTGGCTTTTGCGGCGGTGGTGGTGGTGACCGTGGCCCTGGTGGTCAGTTCCGGTGTTTCCACGTGGCTTTATTTGGGTGAGCGGGAGGCCCGGTTGCGGGCGACTAAGGCCGAGTTGCAGAAGAGCAATTTACAGGCGGAAGCCGAGCGTTTGCGCCAGATTACCGGGGACAACCAGAAATTTTTGCAGGCCGCGGCCCTGTTCCGCAAGGGCCAGAACGAGGCGGCTGACAAACTCCTGGATGAGATACTCATTCCGAAGACCGCGCCAGAATACGCGGCCATGTATCGCACGCTGGGGGATTGGCACATTGATAATAATCGCTGGCAGAAAGCGTTAAATCGTTTTGCGGTCTTGTATCTCATTAATGAATCCGAGCGGACGGACGTGTCGGTGGATGACCTTCGCTATGCGTCCATATTGGTGGATCAGGGCAATTTGCCGGACTACGAGCGGTTTCGTGAATCGATCATTTCGCGCAACGCGGGCAGCGAAAATTCAGCGGTGGCGGAGCGGATTGTGCGGGAATGTCTGCTGACGCCCGCCAACCATGATTTATTGCGGGCGTTGGAACGGTTCGCCGCAGTGGCCAAGCTGCCCTTGGAAACTCAGGGCGGGAAGGTGGCGCCGTTTATGGCGGCCTACTATGCCTATTCGCTGGCCTTGATGGCGTATCGGAGCGGAGATTATCCGCAGACGATCAGGTGGTGCGAACGGGCGGGACAATATGATCACGGCGTGCAGTCGCGTGACGTCAGCATTCAACTGATCTCGGCCATGGCGCATCAGCAGATGGGGGAGCCGGGAGTGGCGCGCATGGAACTCGCGGCCAGCCGGCAACTCATTGAGAATGTTTTTAATACGGGTCTGAACAAGGGCGGGGCCTGGCAGGGGTTTTGGTTCGACTGGGTCTGCGCCCGAATTCATTTGCGCGAGGCCACCTTGCTGATTGAGGGGCTGGACGCGACATCGCATTAACTTTTCCTGGTCGGGGCGGACTGTTTTTTCAAAAACATTCACCGGTAATTTGGGGGGAGTCCTGCGTCCATTGCTGGATCGCACTTCAGAGGCTTATTGAAACTCGCTGTAAAATAATTGGCCGAATTGGTGTCCGGAAAACGCATTTTCTAGGTGACAACCCAGAACATGATCTTTTTGACCCAAAGATACTTTCCATACCTGGCTGCGAGGGTGGGTGGCAGTTCACTCGCCACCGGCGGTCCCACGCCTGAAACATTCGCCCAGCCACTGCCCCTAAAACTGCCCAACATCGAATGTCTGTAAAAGTATAAATTGTTATGAATCAGAAATGTGCAATTACTCGTTTAAACTGGTGCTACGCTTCAAAATCAGCCGTGGTCGGAACGTTGGCCTGGCTGGCCAGTACGGTTTTGGTGTCGGCCAGTGTGGTGACCATGACCGCCGTGGATGCGTCGGGAACCTCCTCGCTCAGTGGCGCGGGCAAATGGGACAACTTGGCCGCCCCCAGTGCCGCGAATGATTATTTTTCATCGGTTTATTACATTCGCACTCCGGGCACCAACGTGACCTTTGCCGGGAAGTCGCTGACCCTCCAAACGCCGGCGGCGGCGGGCGTATCGGGGCAGGTGGCCCCGGTTCGCAGCATTATTTATAAAGGCACGAACACGGGCTTGGTCACGATCAACACGTTGACCAATGCCGGGGGGATCATTAACGCGGGCAGCGGCAATGTCCTGGGCATTTTTAATGGCAGCGCCATGTATGTGGTCAGCAACTCCACGATCCAGGCGGATCAGGGGTCATTTCAGCTCGGCTGGGCGTTATATGGTTCGGCCGACTTGACGAATACCAGTGGCTCGGGGAAAACCATCACCTATACCAATAATAATTCCGGTTTCACGGGCCGGTTTGTGATTAATAACAATGTGACCGTGGCCTTTAACTCGCCGATGGGCGCGCCCGGCAATCCAACCGTGGCCACCCCCGGTCAAATCGATCTTGGCGCGGGTTGCACCTTGCTGGACAACGCGGGCATTTCACTGACCAACCTCAACGGCGGGATCACCTTGGAAGGCAATGCCATCCTAATTGCGGCCTCGAACACGATGACCATTTCGGAGCCGGTTACGGACAATGGCAGCGGCTTTAATCTGATCAAACAGGGCGGTGGCATTCTGACTCTTTCCGGCAACAATATTTTCAGCGGAGGCTTGAGCCTGTCTGGCCTCACCGCTGGCAGTCAACTTAATATCAACAGTGCCACCGCGTTGGGATCAGGCACGTTTTCCATCTACAATGGCAATAATGCGGTGCTCGACAATACGACTGGGGCAGCGTTGACTTTGGCCAACAATAATGCGCAGGTCTGGTCGAACAATTTTGTGTTCATCGGCTCAAAGAGCCTCAATTTCGGCACGGGGCTGGTCACTTTGGGGGCGGGCGTGGTGGTGTCGGTTTCCAGCAACAACCTCACGGCGGGCGATGTGACCGACAATGGTTTCGCTTTCGGATTGACCAAGGCCGGCCCGGGGACGTTGACAGTGGGTGATACGTTTTATAGTGGTCCCACGCTGGTGAGCAATGGCACGCTCGTGGTGAAATCGCTGGCCAGCAGCACGAGCATCACGCTGGCAACTTCGACGGCCATTTTGAACGTGGCTGGTGGTCTGGCGATGGCAGGCAATCAGACCCTCGGTGGCAGCGGCACGGTTACTGGTGGAGTCACCGATAATTCGGGCGTGCTCATTTTACCGGGGGGCAACGCGACGGGCACGCTGACAGTGAATGGGAATCTCTCTTTGAACGGCGGGGCAACGCTGGCGTTCAATCTGAGCACCAACACGACGCCCGGTGGTGGCACGAACGATTTGGTGGTGGTTACCGGCACCTTGAATATTGCGGGCGCGACCACGATCAACCTGATTGGCGTTCCCTCCACCGGAACCTATACTTTGTTGCGGTATGGTACGTTTGCCGGCAGTCTGGCAAACTTATCGGCCCCCAATGGCTATGCCTTGGTCAATAATACGAGTGCCAAAACCATTGAGCTGCAGGCGACGCACGTGCCGGTCAGCCTGGTCTGGGTGGGCGACGGGGCCAATAATTTCTGGGACACGGACGTCACCTTTAACTGGGTGTCGGGGGCGGTTTCCAGCGCGTTCTTTGCCGGTGATTCCGTCACTTTCAATGACAGCGGGTCAACTTCCCCGGCCATCAACATCGTGGGGCCGGTTTCACCCGCCGTGACGACGGTTAACGCCACCGGGAACTTTGATTTTACGGGCGGCGCCATCGCGAATGGCAGTCTGGTCAAGGCCAATACCGGCACCCTGATTTTGGAGAATAACAATACCTATGCGGGCGCGACCGTCATCAGTGGCGGCACCGTGCAGGTCGGGACAGGGGGCACCACTGGTGCGCTGGGAACCGGCTTGGTGACCAACAACGCCTCACTGGTGTATAACCGCAGCGATGCCGTCACGTTGCCAGCGCCTCTCTACGGAACCGGCACCCTGACCATGGCGGGGAGCGGAACTTTGATTGCTTCCGGGTCCAATTATTTTAGCGGATCAACCCTTATTAACAGCGGCACCATTGACCTGACGAACGCGGCGGGGTTGGGAACGGCCGCCGGAGGCATTGTCGTAAGCAGTGGTGGCGAGCTGTTGCTTTCCGGCAATGTGGACATTGATGCCAAAGCGCTCACGCTCAATGGCAGCGGGGTGACCGGGGTGGGGGCTTTGCACAAGGGCGGGGTCGGCACCACGACGTATTATGGGGCCGTCACACTTGGCAGTGACGCGACGCTGGGCGTGGATGCCGGGTTGACCTTGAACCTGACCAATGGCACGGGGGTTAATGGTGCCATTGCCAATGCCAATCTCACCTTGGCGGGCGTCGGAACGGGCAATATCACCGGCCCGTTGTCATTGGGTTCAGGCAATTTGACCGTCAGCGGCGGCACCTGGACGGTGGCTCCGAGCAATCATTTCTCCGCCGTGACCGCCATCAATGCCGGCACCTTGCTTCTTACGGGCTCCGGTTCGCTCGGTCAACTGCCGG